>Ga0180429_10001242_pt1 | contig 21740 bp, 17 predicted proteins | sample SS_ome_FD_132428 | JGI IMG/M metagenome (GOLD analysis project Ga0180429, IMG submission 132428) | Hypersaline lake sediment archaeal communities from the Salton Sea, California, USA - SS_1_S_1 metaG | ecosystem: Environmental > Aquatic > Non-marine Saline and Alkaline > Hypersaline > Sediment ...
CCTGCTGATTTACCTGGACGACTTCGGCTGGAAGGACGCCACCTACATGGGTTCCGACTTCTACGAGACGCCGCATCTGGACAACCTGGCGTCGGAGGGCATGGTGTTCACCGACGCCTATTCCTGCGCGGCGAACTGCGCCCCGGCTCGGGCCTGCCTGTTGTCGGGTCAATACACACCCCGGCATCGGATCTTCAACGTCGGCACCGGGCCTCGTGGCAGCGCAAAGCACCGCCGACTGCTGCACGTGCCGGGTGTCTCGACGCTCGACACCGGCATCCGGACCTGGGCGCAACAACTGCAAGAGGCCGGCTACGTCACCGCCACGATGGGAAAGTGGCACCTCAGCGACGATCCGCTTCCATACGGATTCGACCTCAACGTCGGGGGCACGCATTCCGGCGGGCCTCCGCGGGGATACTACCCTCCGCACGGCAAAGTGCCCGGCCTGACGGACGCACCCGCCGGCGAGTACGTGACCGACCGGCTCAGCGATGAGGCGATCAAGTTCATCAGCAAGAACAAGGACGAACGCTGGGCGCTGTACCTGACGCACTTCGCGGTACACACGCCGTTGAACGCCAAGAAGGAACTGGTCGCCAAGTACGAAGCGAAGAAGAAAGGCAAGCTCCACGATCACGTCGCCATGGCCACGATGATCCAGGCCGTCGACGACGGGGTCGGCCGGATCCGGGCCACCCTCGACGAACTCGACCTGACCGGGAACACGGTGGTCGTTTTCTACTCCGACAACGGCGGCTACGGCGGGGCGACCGACATGCACCCGTTGAAAGGGTACAAGGGTACGTATTACGAGGGCGGTATCCGCGTCCCGTTTTTCGTGAAGTGGCCCGGTGTGGTGAAGGCGGGACAGAAAAGCAGCGAGCCGATCATCGGAGTGGATCTCTACCCAACGCTTTGCGAAATCGCCGGCGCGGAACTACTCGAGCGACAACCGCGCGACGGTGTGAGCCTCGTGCCGCTGCTCAGCGGCGACGTCGAGTCGTTCGGCGACCGCGCCCTGTTCTGGCATTTTCCCGCCTACTTGCAAGGCGGCAAGACCGAGCAGCGCGACCTGCTGTTCAGAACCCGCCCGTGCAGCATTATCCGCGCCGGCGACTGGAAGCTGCATCAGTATTTCGAGGACGGCGGGCTCGAACTGTACAACCTGCGTGAAGATATCGGCGAGACGAACGATCTAGCCAAAGCGAATCCCGCCAAGACGGCGGAACTGCTCAAGCGTTTAGAGCAATGGCGCAAGCGGGTCGGCGCACCCGTGCCCAGCGAACCCAACCCCGCCTACGACGCCGAGGCCGAGGCCGCCGCCATTGAAGCCCGGCGCGCGGCCAAGAAGCGTTCAAAATAGTCGTGGTTCGCTCCGCGAACCAGCGTTTTGTACGCGGAGCGAACAACGACTATCGGACTCACTTGGCACAGTGTTTCTGCCACTGCTTGTGCAACTCCGCGAGTTTGGCAACGATTTCCGGATGAGCGGCGGCCAGATCGTTCGTCTCGGTGCGGTCCCGCTCGGCGTCGTACAACTCCCAGTCCCCTCCCCAGGTGACGAGTTTCCATTCTCCGCGGCAGACGACCTTTCGGCCGTCGAAAGTTTCGGGATACGTCGCGCCGGAGAGTTCGGCCAGGGTAGCCATCACGTCGATAAAGTGCCCCAGGTGGTGGCTGATTCTCCCGCCGTTCTTGATGCCCGCCGGCCAGAAGGCGATAAGCGGCGTACAGATGCCGCCCTCGTGGCTGTAGTTCTTGTACTTGCGATACGGCGTGTTGTGAAACTGCGTAAAACGAATGCCGCCGTACGCCAGCCGGTCGAGGTTCGGAGTGGCGATTTCGCCGCCGTAGCAACCCAGATCGGACCAGCCCATGTCATCGGCAAGTATTAGCACTATGTTTGGCACACTGCGATTGTCGGAATTCTCATCGGAAAACGCGGTGTCCGTCGACAAACACACTGCCGAGACGCCAAGCACAAGTGCAGAAATTCCGTGTAGTAAGGGACCCGGTAAATCAGAGGGGCCAGATTTGGCACTGGTGGAAATGGATAACATCGGGTTACCTCAATTGGTTGGAACACTGTTCGACTAGTATCCGCGGATCTTCAGTTGATGATCCCGGCAGAGCCCGTCCAGCATCATGGTAATGACGGTACAGGTCATGCCGAGGTGTTCAACCCCCAGTTTCTTTCCTGACAGTGAATCGTAGCGCTCGCTGATGCCGCTTTTGATTGCATTGGCGACCGTCTTGTCGGCGATGTCGGCGGCGAGACTCTTGTACCCGTAAGCGGCCAGCCCGCTGGCGATTTGGTAGTTGGTCGCGGGCCACACGTCGCCGCGCCAGAAGGCATTGGACTTCCAGCGTTTGTCTTTCCGATCAACGGTTGGCACGGGAAGCGGCGTGCTCCAGCCTGGTGTCTGCAAGGTTTTCGCCATCCGCCGGGCCATGGCTTCGGTCGGGACGCCCGCCGTCAAGGGGATCCAGCTTCCAATCGTCGCCACGGGAATCTTCTCGAGAGTGTCACGGTGTACGGACAGGAACGTTCCCGCCTCTTCATCCCACATGTGCTTGCGCATTGCCTCGACGCCTCTGTCGATTCTCACCTTGCGGCGCGCTACGATTTCCTTGTCGCCGACAAGTTCCGCCAGCCGCATCAGGCTCCGCTCGGCCATGATGAGATAGGAGGTGTTGCCCGTTACGCAGATGTCCCCATACCAGGCGCCTTCGTTATCTCCTTTGCGCGTGGGGTGGGGCGTCATCTTCACACCGTCCATATTGCACTCATCATCGAAGGTCTCCCACTTGGCATATCGGACCTTGCCGTTATAAGACCCTACGGCGACCAACCCGATATTCGTCACATCGCGCTCGCGCCAATACCACTCGTGGAAACTCTCCGTCGGTGCCAGGCACTGCCGAAGAAGCTCGTTGTCACCACTCCGTTTGTATACACGTTCAAGCCCCCACGCGAGGATCGGTATCTGCGAATAGGGCCAACTCTTAACGTTGTCCATTCCCGGCTTGATATTGCAGGTCACCATGCCATGGGCATATTCGGGCATGCGCCGATTCCATCGCTCCTGAAAATCCCAGTAGTTCTGAAAGACATCCCGGATCACCTTTTCCTTGCCCGGCAAAATGCTCAACAGATCAACGACGAACATCGTGTCCCAGATCCACTGGCCCTTGTAGCCGCCGCCGGGACCGATCCAGTTGTGTTCCAAAGGTGCTTCGGGTGGAAAGAGTTTGCCCAGAATGCACTTTTGAAAGACGGTCTCCGTGAGTTGCATCACAGCCGGGTCGGACGACTCGAATAGGTTGCCGATGAGTTTGTCGGGGAAGGCCGCGAGCACCTCCTCGCGAACGGGCCCGAAGACGTTCAGCATCGCCGCCGTGGAAGTCGCGAGAAACTTCCTTCGGTTGAATTTCATGGGTAACACCTCCGCGCGGGACAGCGGTCTTGCATCATTCCAGCGTTCGCTTAGAGGCGGGTTTCTTCACGGGAGCCTTCTTCGCGGGCCTTTTCGAGCCGGGCCACGGCAGCACGTTGGCCCGTTCGGCCCATGCCTGCCATAGATCGGCCATCTGGCGGGTTCGTTCGGGCTGCTGTGCGGCCAGATCGTGCATCTCCGAGCGGTCGGCATCGATATCGTAGAGTTCCCACGGCCCGGTGCGTCCCTTGGCGACCAGCTTCCAGTTGCCCAGCCTTACGGCCCGGTTGCCCTCGTGCTCCCAGTATATTGCACCTTTGCGCCCTAGCTTTTCGCCTTCAAACGCCGGCACGAGACTCGTGCCTTCCATCGGTTGGATCTCCACGCCTTTGACCTTCTGGGGATACTCTGCGCCGGAGACGTCGACGCAGGTGGCCATGATATCGATCAGGTGGCCGGGCTGGTGCTCCAACTCCCCGGCGCGTTTGATGCCGGCGGGCCAATGGGCGATCAGCGGCGTCGAGATGCCGCCTTCGTGGACCCAATGCTTATATTCGCGGAAGGGTGTATTGGAAACGTTCGCCCAGCCGCGGCCGTAGCCGTGGTAGGTATCGGCGGGGCCGGGCATTACGGCTTTGCCCATCAGCACGGGCCAGCCGTCGCGCGTCTGACGCGGTATCATGCCCGTCTGCAACGTGGCGGGGTCCATCGGCGGCAGGGTCGGCCCGGCGGCGCGTTGCTTGTCACCGCCGCGGCCCATCCCCTCGGCGCAACCTCCGTTGTCTTGCAGGAAGAAGATCAGCGTATTGTCGAACATCTCTTGCCGCTTCAACTCGGCGACGATCCGGCCGATGCCCTGGTCCATCCGATCGATCATCGCGGCATAGACCTCCATGCATCGGGCTTCCCAGGCCTTGTGTTCGTCGGGCACGTTGTCCCAGTGTTCGGCCTGGGGCGAGAGTTCCCAATGCTTCTCGATCACGCCGAGCTTCTTCATTTTTGCGAACCGCGACTCGCGAATGGCCCGATAGCCGGCGTCGAACTTCCCCTTGTATTTCGCAATGTCTTCCGGCAGCGCGTGCATCGGCCAGTGGGCCGCGGTGTGGGTGACGTAGATGAAGAACGGCTTCCGGCCGCTTCGTTGCTTGTGCTCGGCGATGAAACGGACCACGTGGTCGTTGATCGCGTCGGTATAGTAGAAGATCTCGGGCTTGTATTCGGGATCGGCGTAGGGCGAGATCATCGTGTTGTCGCGAGTCAACGTGTTCGGATCGTAGAAGCTGCCGGCTCCGTGGATCGTTCCATAGAAACGGTCGAAGCCGCGCTGCAAGGGCCAGTTGAACTTCGGTCCGTCGGGGGCGGTCACCTTGGTGACGTGCCATTTGCCGGCCATGTAGGTTGCGTATCCGGCCGGGCGGAGGGCCTCGGCGATCGTAACGCAGCGGTTGTTCAGGTTGCCGCGGTATCCGTCCTGACCGCGATCGCTCATCATGTGTCCCACGCCCGCCTGGTGCATGTAGAGCCCGGTTATCAGCGAGGCTCGCGTGGGGCAACATCGGGCCGTGTTGTAGAACTGCGTGAACCGCAGCCCGCCGTCGGCCAGGCTGTTGAGCACCGGTGTCTCAACCTCGCTGCCGTAGCAATTGATGTCGCTGTAGCCCATGTCGTCGGACATGATCAGAATGACGTTCGGGCGCGGGGCCTGCTGCGCCGCTGCGCCGGCAACGAATACGGCCGTCGCGGCAGGAAGAAGCAAAACAAGAACAATGCGCAACGCGGGGTGTCGGGGGCTCATCGTAACGTCCTCGTGGTGAAATGAATAAGGGAATGTCCTTACGGGGTAGCAGGCGGGTTGTGTTTCGGCAAGTCACGCGGCACTGTAGTATACACGCCGGGAGTGGTGTGTGCCAGAACCCGGCTGACGCTCTCATTGTCACCCACGAATCCCGCCGGCTTGCCCTGGCCTACTGCTTGAAACTCCGCCGCGTGGGTGCAAGCACCCACCCTACTTGTCTCTAATGCATCTCGGCCTCCACTACGCCGATCCCGCCTCGATAATAATTGAATTGCACGTCGGGGTGATCCGCCAGCAGCGACATCGGCACCGAAGCATCGGGGATCTTGCGGGAAATCATCAAAGCGGTCAGCCGCATCCCGAACGGATTGTCGTGGGCACCGGCCTGCCAAATCGATACCCTCTCCGACTTCCACGTCTCGACCGGGCCGACCGTGGCCGCCCTGGTCGGCACCAGGGAAACCTGACCGCCGCCCGAAGTTCGCGCGTTCTGAATGATCGTCATCGGGTGCAGATCGGTCACCCGGGTTGCCAGCCGGCGATACTCCCGCGGCGACGGCGGCGAGTCCTGATAGCCGCCTTCACGCTTGGGTGGATCGTTGAAGGCCCAGTGCTTCACTTCGCCCTGGCCGCCCTGCATCACCACGCAACGCAGTTCGTCGAAACTCCGCGAATAGGCCTCCAGGTCGCCGGTGGGGAAATGCAGATGGGCCTCGGGCATGCGCAACTCGGGCTTGATGCGATTGAAACACAACTCCATGTCGGCCTTGGCGAAACTCAGCGGATGGGTCGCCGGCACCGGTACGCCCTCGGCGTCTACCCATTCGTCCATCCCCCAGAAGTGCGCGTCGCGAACGTCCAACTCCAACTCGTTGACCAGCCGGGCCACCAGCGGCAACTGCTCGGTTGGACCGATCGGACCGCAAATCCCGGCCGGGCCGTCGGCCGTCGATTGACGCCATGCGGCGATGTACTCCAAGGCCTCGGCCAGATAGAAATCTTCCAGCGTGTCGTAGAACACGACTTTGAACCCCGGCCGCGAAAGCTGCTGGAGCTCCGCCACGCCGAGCCGCGCGGCATCATCGAGTATCTCCGCCTCCAAGGTCGTGTAATCCCACCAGCCGGGCGCTACCTTGCTCAAACAACGTGGCATTTTCGAGGCTCCTATGAAAGTGATAAAAGGGGGCAGGTCCAGTTTTCCGGAACGGCCCGAAGGATGCCGCGCACAAATTGGACCTGTCCCCTTTTTTTACCTCACAACTCCGAAAGCATGTCGTCGACGGGATACGGGTGGCCTCGATGCTGCACGAAGGCTTCGGCCGCGGCAACCTCGAACTGCTCGCCGCGCATGGCGGCGTGACGTTTCATCGCGTCGAGATATTCGTCATAGCCGTGATGCGCGCGGAGCCACTCGCGCTGCGATGCGTGCTTCGCCAGCATCTCGGTCTTCTTGTCCAATTGAGCGCTGATGTCCACGTAGGTCGTCGGCCGAACGAGGTTGCCCAACGGGTCGGTGCCCTCGACCGGATCGCAGTAGTAGAGGTACGGCACCGTCGTGCAGTCGCGGCGTGCGTGCGACGATATGTTGGGAGCGCCGTGAACGAAACTGGCCGCGCGGGCAAGCAGCGAGACCATCTCATGATCCATCATGTAGTCTTTCGGCGCGTGCGTGAACGCCAGGGCCGGGGCCAGGCGGCGGAACAGATCGATCGCCTTTCGCAGCGTGGGCTTGTCGTAGACCACCAGCCCATCGCGTTCGTCGAGGCAATGGTAGGTTGCCCCGATTAGCGACGCGGCCCGCTCGGCCTCGGCAGTGCGGATGGCGCTGATCTGCCAGCGATTCTCGGTCATCGTGCCACAGTCGCCGGGTGTGGCGCTGGCAATGTGAACCTCCCAGCCGGCCGCGGCCAGCCGGATCAGGGTGCCCGCACAAAGAAACTCCGCATCGTCGGGATGCGCCATGAAGGCCAGAACGGTCTTGTTATCAGGATCGGGCATCGCAGCGTTCCTCCGCCGGGTGATTATACCACGCGTCAACGGCCACACAACGGCCCCAGATGAATCCCGCCGGCTCGTCCGGCGGATCGTTCGGTTTCTCACTACAGCAAGGCTGGCTCCCCTCTCTCGAAATCCCGCCGGCTCGTCCGGCGGATCGTTCGGTTTTCCACTACTGCTCGAAGGCTTGCATCTGCCGGCCCCCGGGTCTATCATATCGGTCGAGCCCCCAACCCAACAAGGAGATGATCCCAATGTCCGAATCGAAAGAATTTACGCGTCGCGATTTCGTGCGAACGGGAACCGCGGCCGGTGCAACGGCCTATTTTGTGCCCGGCGCCGCACTGGGAAAAAACGACCAGCCGGCACCCAGCGAACGCATCCAGGTCGGATTGATCGGCTGCGGCGGCATGGGACGCGGCAACCTCGGCAACTGTGCTCGTCACGACGACGTTGTGGTGACAGGGGCCTGCGACGTCTGGGGTTCCCGGCGAGACGCGGTCGTGCGGAAGTACGCGGCAAGCTGCAAACCCTACAGCGACTATCGGGAGATGGTCGAGCGCGACGACGTCGACGCGGTGATTATCGCCACGCCGCCCCATTGGCATACGCTGCCGGCGATTGCCGCCTGCGAGGCCAAGAAGGACATCTACCTGCAAAAGCCGATGACGCTCCATCTGGGCGAATCCCTGGCCGTGAAGAACGCCGTCAAGAAACACGGCGTAATCACGCAGATCGGCACGCAAATCCACGCCGGCGAGAACTACCGCCGTATCGTCGAGTTGATTCGTTCGGGCAACCTCGGCAAGACGAGTGTCGTGCGGACGTTCAACGTCATGAACCAGGGCCCCCAAGGCGTGGGCCGGAACCCGAACACCACGCCGCCGGACGGCATGGACTGGAACTTCTGGGTCGGCCCGGCCCCGATGCGCCCCTACAACGCAATCCTGGCGTCGAACTCATACAACCACGGGTCCTGGATGGACTTCAGCGGCGGTTGGACGCCCGGCATGGCCCCGCACATCATCGATCTGCCGATCTGGGCGTTGGAGTTGGACTACCCGACGAATGTAAGCTGTTCGGGCGGGCGCTATGTTGTCGACGATGACGGCGACGCATACGACACGCAGGAGATCCTCTGGCAGTACCCCAACATGACGATGACCTGGATGTCGACGCTGGCCAACAGCTACGGCTTCGACCTCGGCAGCGGCCGGCCGTCTCGACGCCTGGGCATCTACTTCCACGGCTCCAACGGAACCATGTACTGCAACTACGGCATGCACAAGATCGTGCCCGAGGGAAATCGGATGGAAGGGCTCGAGCCGCCCGAGAAATCGATCCCGCCGTCGCCGGGCCACGAGCGCGAATGGCTCGATTGCATCAAGAGCCGCGCGCAACCCAGTTGCAGCGTGTTTTATCACGCCAAGGTCGACGTGCCGTTAGTGCTGGGCAATTTGTCGTATAAGTTGGGGCGTTCGATCGCTTTCGACCCCAAGACCGAGCAGATTATCGGCGACCCGGAAGCGGCCAAGGCGGCGGTGCCGGAGTATCGCGAGCCTTGGAAGTTCCCGGCGGAGTATCTTTGATGCGGGGCTGTTTTCGCAGCCCGGCTCTCCGAGTCGGATGGCGAGGATGTCCAATGGGATTCACGGGAAACGGCCTCTGGCATGCGACGCACCCCAGAGGCCGATGCGCCGTTGGCGCGCCCTCGACCCGCCTGTTCCTCATCAGGTTGCGTCGCCGCAGGGCCTGACTCCGCTTCACCAGGCGGCGTCGATTGTAACACGGAGCTGACGGAAATGTCAGTCCTCACAGAATTCACTAGGACCCGGGGTTGACAGAGGGGCGGTTATGGGTGCCCCCCAAACATGTTCTTGCAATCGAACCCGAGTATAACGATAATAGGTCTTGAGTTGTTGCCTCAGCAGACACGGCATGCCGCCGGGGCTTGTACACGGTATTCGACGATCATCTTTGGAAAAAGGGCTTAACGATGTGTGAACTTTGCACGCGAAGGGGATTTCTGGAAGCGGGTGCCGCAAGCGGGCTGTTGCTCGCGGGTGCAACATGGACGCAGGCGAGGGCTTCCGAATCGCCGCCTTTGCGGCCGCGTGGCAAATCGCGGATCTGTGTTATCTTCACGGGAAATCCCCGACCGGTGGATCGAGATTGGGGCGCCGACGTCAAGCAGATCGAGGCCATGAAAGCTCGGCTGGCCGAAGCGGAGAAGAAGTTGGGGAACATCGAGTTGGTTATCGGGCAATCGCGCAACGCCCAGGAAACGAAGACGCTCTTGGAAAAAGCAGGGCCGGAAGTACCTGTCCTGGCGATCAACGTGCAGAACTTCGCGTTGACGCACGTGGTGGCTCCCATTTTGGACGCGGGCCGTCCGATGGCGGTCTTCTCGTTGCCGGCGAGCGGTCACGATTGGATGTACGCGCCTCGATGGCGCCGTAAAGGGCATCGCGTCGCGCTGCTGGCCAGCAGCGACTACGACGAATTGGAGCGCGCTTTGCGTCTGCTGCGCGTGATTCCGATGATGCGGCAGACCAGGCTCCTGCTGTTCCCTCCGGCCCGAGGCACCAAGGCGGCTCGCTCCCCTGAAGAAGTCAAGAATCACCTCGGCGCCGATGTAGTGCTCATCGAGCAGAAGGACATGGACAAGATGCTAACGGCCGTGGACGAAAAGGCCGTCCAAGCCGAAATCGAAGCGTGGACCAAAGGCGCGAAGGAGATCGTTGAACCGACGAAAGAAGACATCGAGAAAGCGGCTCGTGTCAGCGTCGTTTTGGACCGTCTCGTTGAACAGGATCAGATTGACGGATTGGCCATCGGAACCTGCATGGGGTGGTTGTCGCGCGGGTTTCCTTGCCTGGGGTTCGCGCGCCTTCGCGACCGCGGCGTGCCGGCGGCCTGTGAAGGCGACATGGACTCGTTGCTGACCATGATGCTGTTCCAGTACGCCATCGACCGTCCCGGCTTCCAGGGCAACGCCACCTTTGATACGGCGCGGAATGCCCTCTGGACCGCCCACTGCACGGCGCCTTTGAAGATGGACGGCCCGGACGGCAAAGCGGCGCCCTATCTGCTGCGCGGGCATTCCGAGGTCGGCGGCAGCGGCTGTGTGCCCGAGGTGCAGTACCGCATCGGCGAGACCATCACCCGCACCAAGCTGATCAACCTGGATACGATCCTGGTGTCCACGGGCGAGATTATCGATGTCCCGGAGAGGGCCGTGCACGGTTGTCGCACGCAGATCGTCACGGAAGTTCGTGACGCGGCCAAAATGGCGGCGGACTGGAGCAGCGCGCTGGAGACAGAGGACGCCATGACGCTGCTGCACCGCGTAGTGTTCTACGGCGATCACATGCAGAGCGTGCGGCATCTGGCCAACCTGATGGGCCTGAATGTCATCGTGGAGGGTTGACTCCCAAGAATGGGGCTAGGCCACAACGCACATTCTGCTATATTCTCTCTGTCATTCGCATTCTTGTGCCGCCGCAGCAACCGGAGGTTCCGCCGATATGTCCGGTGAGTCCGTCTTGCCCGTCGAAAACGCCGATGGGCCTGCCGAACCCGACGCGGCGGGCGGCCCGGGAGGGCTGTGGTCGCGGAGCTTCGCGGGGTTGCTGGTCGCCCAGTTTTTCGGTGCCCTGAACGACAACATGTTTCGCTGGTTGGTGGTTCCGATCGGCAAGCGAGTGATTGAGGAGAACTATGGGCCACAATACATGGGCGTGGCGCTGGCCGGGGGGTTGGCCTGTTTCGTGGCCCCCTTCGTCGTGCTGGCCGCGCCGGCCGGATACCTCGCCGACCGCTTCGACAAACGCGCGATCATCGTCGGCTGTAAACTGGCCGAAGTCGTCATCATGGTATTGGGGATGGCCGCCATTCTGACGGGCAACATCTTCCTGATGTTCGCCGTGGTCGCCCTGATGGGGACCCAAAGCGCTCTGTTCGGGCCGTCGAAGTTCGGCAGCATACCTGAAATCGTCCGCGAAGATCGCATCGCTTCGGCCAACGGGCTGATCGGCATGACCACCGTGCTGGCGATCATGATCGGCTCGTTCGCCGGCGGCGTGCTCTACGTCTGGACCACGCCGACCACGGCCGGCGGCGAGTTGCTCGCCCGGCCCGGTCATCACCAATGGTGGATCGCCGCGGCGGCGCTGGTCGGGGTGGCCGCGGCGGGCTTCTCGGCCAGCCTGATGATACGGCGGCTGGAAATTGCCAATCCGACGCGGACCTTCCCTTTCAATATCCCCCGGCAAACCGTCCGCGATTTGATCTTGTTGGGATCGCGCCGGCCGCTGCTTAGGGCGGCCCTGGGATGTGCGGCGTTCTGGTGCCTGGGGGCCCTGGCGCAAATGAACGTCGACCTGTTCGTGATCAACGAACTGGGCGGCCGCCAGCTAGACGTCGGCGTGCTGCTGGTGGTGCTGGCATTCGGTGTAGGTACCGGAAGCGTGCTGGCCGGGCTCTGGTCGGCCGGAAGGGTGGAACTGGGGATCGTCTCGCTGGGGGCGGCCGGCATCGTCGTCAGTTCGCTGCTGCTGTTCGCCGTTCCCCAGCCAACCGGCGACGCCTACTTGCCCGTCTACCTCTGGAGTTGCTTGTGGCTGTTCATGCTCGGCGGCAGCGCCGGGTTGTACGTGATTCCCATTCAGGCCTTTCTACAACATCGCGCCCCGGCCGAGTCGCGGGGATCGATCCTGGCGGCGAGCGGTTTCCTCACGTTCCTGGGCATGTTGATGGCCTCGGTGTTGTTTGGGCTGTGGCAGACCGTCATGGGCCTCTCCGCCCGGCAGATCTTCCTTACGCTGGGGATTATGACCGTGCCCGTGTTGCTTTACGTCGTCTGGCTGATGCCGGGTTCGTCGGCGCGTTGTTTGGTCTGGCTGCTGAGCCACACGATATATCGGGTCAAGATCGAAGGCCGGAAAAACTTGCCTCGCGAGGGCGGGGCCGTGTTGGTGGCCAATCACGTCAGTATGCTCGACGGCGTGTTGCTGATACTCTTTTCTCCACGCCCGATACGAATGGTTGCCCGGGCCGACCCTAAGCAAAGCCGGCTCTTCTGGTGGCTGGCCAAGGACCTGGGAACGATCCCGATCCAGCCGGGAAAACGTTCGGTTGTCGAGTCGATTCGGACCGCCCGAGACGCGGTGGCCGACGGCGATCTGGTCTGCATCTTTCCGGAAGGGCATATCACGCAGACCGGCCAAATGGGCGAGTTTCGGCCCGGGTTCCTGGCGATCCTCAAAGACACCGGCGCGCCGGTCGTGCCGATTCATCTCGGAGGGCTGTGGGGAAGCATCTTCAGCTACAAGGGAGGCAAGCCGCTGCGGAAATTTCCTCGGCGCTGGCCCTATCCGGTGTGGGTAACCATCGGCCAGCCAATTTACCGGCCGGTCGACGCGGCGGAGGTCCGCCAGGCCGTGGCGAAGCTTGGTGGAAATGACGGTCGTGAAGATGTATAGGTGCTATCGGCACCGCCTAATCACGGCGATCAGGCCCAGTGCCAAAAGTGCCAGTGCCGAGAGGGATAGTGTCGAGGGCTCCGGGACGACCGCCGCGAATGAAGAACCAACGCGGAGGTTGTCGAAGAAGGCCGGGTGGCCGTTCATCTGCTCGCCTCGGATTGAGACGGCCGTGATTTTCCCTCCGCCGTTATTTAGAAAGTCGGTCGAGACGCCGTTGATCTTCGGCGTGCTGAACTCGTCGACGGGGTCGACCCAAAGCGTGACAACCTCGTCGACGCCCGGGCCGCTGTCAGCGGCGCCATACTCGATCCGGACCAAAACGAGCTGCTCGCCGGCGGTCGCCGTGCCACCGCTGGCGTCGACGTCGACACCGCCGTTACCCACAATGTACGTTCCATCTTTTAACCCGAACGCGAAGTTCGGCGCGCCGCCGCCGTCGAACTGTGTGAGTGTGAGCTCAAACGTCATGCGTCCACTAGTCAGCGCGGGGTCAATCAAGAAGCTCGCATAGAACACATCATCGTCGTTCTCGAAGAGCACGTGTTCGGCCGAGGTACTCCGCGTCGCGGTGCGGACGCCGTTGTAGCCGGGAGGCCGCTCGTAGACGGCTTTGCCCGTGCCGGCATTGTCGTCGTCCCGAGTCTTGTTCACAAAAAAGTCGCTGTCGTCCGCGGTAAGCGTCCAGTCACCGGCCAATCCGAGGGCCGGTCCCGCCGGGCTATCCGAGATCAATGCGTTGTCCAGATAGCCTGTAAACGTTTCCTTGATGATTAGCTCCGCTTGCAAAGGGGTGCCAAGCCACCATGCGCACAGACCGATCACGCCAACTGTGATTCGGTGAAACGTCATTCAATAACCCTCCAAGGTTAGTCGCATTGAGACGGACACTTGTATCCTGGATTTCCCATTTGGCGTCGAGCCAACCTAATACAGCGATATTCCTGATCTTATCATAGGGCCACACTTTTGTCTAGCGTCTGGCGCCACTGTACACGGCTTCCGACCAGCAGAACAACGCAGCGGAACAGTTGCAATTCACCTCGCCGCCGCTGTATAATCGACTGTTGCGGCAAACCGTTTTTCCCACCACACCTTTCCTACCAAGGAGAATTGCCATGACACCCGCTCGTTTTGCTTTCCTGTTGGCACTCTGTTGCGTTTGCGGCCTCGGCTTGTTTTCGACCGGTGCTTTCGCCGCCGATGACGGCGGCTGGATCACGTTGTTTGACGGCAAGGACCTTTCATCCTGGGATAACGGCAGCGGAGGAGCCCCCGGGGCGGGTTGGGTGATTGAAGACGGCGCGGTCACGCGCAAAGAGCGCGCCGGTTACCTGTGGTCGAAGGAACGGTTCGGCGACTTCGTACTCGAACTGGAATTCAAAACAACCGGCAACAGCGGCGTCTTCTTCCGCACGGGCGAACCTCGCGACTGTGTGCAGACCGGATTCGAGATGCAGGTCGACAAGCCGTCAAATCCCGGCAAACACAGCGTCGGTGCGCTGTACGATGCACTCGCGCCCAGCAAGAACGCCGCCACCGACGGCTGGAACAAGGTGGCGATCACGGCCATCGGCAGCAAGATCACCATCGACATGAACGATGAGCGGATCGTCGAGGCCGACTTGGACCAGTGGCCCGAGGCCGGAAAGAACCCCGACGGCACAAAGAACAAATACCGCACCGCCCTGAAGGATTTTCCACGCGAAGGCCATATCGGACTGCAAGAGCACGGGGCAGTGGTATCGTTTCGCAATATCCGCGTTAAGCCGCTGAAGAAGTAGTCGTCCTGCATGGGTTACGAACAAAGGACGACAAAACTGGGGGTGAAATCTGGTATCAGTCGTCGGGATTGTCGGCAAACATGGCCGGAATATCTCGTGCGCCATGGATGACTCGGATAACGTCGATGCCAGCTTCAACGGGCCGATAAAACACCAGGTAGTTCTCGAAACCGCGAATCGACCACACTCTGACCCCGGCGGTTTGGGGACTTTGAAACCAGCAAAGGGCGCCCATCTCGGGCATGCTTGCCAGTAGATGAAAAGCCGCTTCGGCGGCTTTGAGGAACCGTTCCGCGGCGTCCAGGCTGTCTTGTGCAATGAAGTCGGCAAGCTCGATCAAGTCTCGTCTGACTTGCGGCGTCTTGGTGATCGTTGTGCCCATGCCTGATGCGTTTCTGGTCAAGCCTGATTCCGGCCTGCGTGCCGCTTGCGAACCTCGCTACGGATCTCCTCCCAATCCTGGTTGGTCAGGGGTGTGGAATCGCCGCTGTGGAGCCCCTTCAAGACCTCCGCCTCCAGCGTGGCGCGGGCCTTCTCCTTCTGGTCGGATCGGATCAGGTCGCGGACATATTCGCTGACGCTGCTGTATCCGCCCCTAGTAGCCTGTTCCTGAACGAACTGCTTCATGTTCTCTGGCAAGGCGATATTCATTGTGTCCATCATTCGACCCTCCTGCGGATATCATACCCCGGTTGGCAGATATTGTCAATACATTGACAACGCATGCGGGTGCTCAGCGGCAAGAAGATCGTTTTCGGACGTCTCAACGCTCGCTGAGCGTCTTTGCGCGGCGCACGATCTCCAGCAGCTCCGCCCGGTAGCCGTGCACGTCGGGGCCCTGCGCCGCCGTGGCTATCTCGAGCACGGCATCGTAGGTTGCGGTGCCCTTGTACCGCGAGTTGCGAAGCAACATGCCAAACGATGCAACCGCCGCGGCGAACTGGAAGTCCGGGCTCGCCTCGTTGAAGGAGGTGCCCGTATCAACCACGGGGAACTCCAGCCGCTTGCTCTTGTCGGCGTCGGGGGCCTTGTAGCGGAGCTTCAGCGTCAACAGATCCTCGCGGGCCGGCTCGTCGTCGCCGGGCTGGGCGGCGGCCTGGTACTTGAGCGGATCCACGGCGGGCACGTCCACTTCCACTCCGGCCGGCACCACTTCGTACAGGGCCGTCACCGTGTGCCCCGCTCCGATCTCGCCCGCGTCCTTCCGGTCGTCGTTGAAGTCCTCTGCCGCCAGAATGCGGTTCTCGTAGCCGATCAGGCGGTAGGCGGCGACCCGGGCCGGGTTGAACTCGACCTGGATCTTCACGTCCTTGGCGATCGTGATCAGCGTGCCGCCCATCTGCTGGACGAGGACCTTTCGGGCTTCGCTGATGCCGTCGATGTAGGAGTAGTTGCCGTTGCCCTTGTTTGAGATCGTTTCCATCATCGCATCGTTGAGGTTCCCGCGGCCGAAGCCGAGCACCGACAGGAAGACGCCCGAGCGGGCCTTCTCTTCGACCATCCGCACCAGGGCGCCGTTGCTGGTCGTGCCCACGTTGAAATCGCCGTCGGTGCACAACAGCACGCGGTTGACACCCTCGGGGATGAAGTTCTCCCGGGCGATCCGGTAAGCCAACTCGATTCCGGCCCCGCCGTTGGTCGAACCACCCGCTTCGAGCTGCTCGAGTGCGGCAAGGATCTCCTCGCGCCGCGCCCCCGACGTGGACGGCAGCACGAGGCCTTCGGCCTGGGCATAGACAACGATCGCCACCCGATCGTTCTCGCGCATCTGCTCGGCCAAGAGTCTCATCCCGGCCTTCAGCAGCGGGAGCTTGTCGGGCGAATTCATCGAACCGGACACGTCCAGCAAGAACACCAGGTTGCTCTCCGGGCGCTCTTCGCTGGGAAACTCCTTGCCCTTCAGGCCGATGCGGACCAGCCGGTGATCGGGCTGCCAAGGGCAGCCGGCCGCCGCGATGTGCGTGGCAAACGGCACGTCGTCCTCCGGACCGGCGTAGTCGTAGTGGAAGTAGTTGATCATCTCCTCGATGCGGACCGCATCCGGTGGAGGAAGTTGTCCTTCGTCGAGCAGGAACCGCCGCACGTTGGCGTAGGAAGCCGTGTCGACGTCGATCGAGAACGTCGAAAGCGGATGGTCCTTGACCGCGCGGAAGGGGTTTTCGACCAGATGATCGTACTGGTCGCCGGCGTTGCCCGGTCCTTGGCCCAAGGCCCCGTCGTCTACGTCGCTGAGACATTCGCGCAGCATGTACAGCCTGGTCGGGCTGGTCGGGCCGCGGGCCGCCTCGCGTGCGGGCTGAACGGCGGGAAGCAGCAATGCAATGGTGACGCTCACGAGTACACACACTACCAAGGTATTGAGTAGCCACGGACGAGCCGCTCGTTTCGACTTATTCATGACACGCTCCTTTCGCTGCGGTGAAACGGAAATCTGTTTCTCGGCAGCGGCAAGGATCTTCTCGGACAACTCGGGCGGCGACTCCCCACCAAGCACTTCGCGAAGCGCCTGGTCCATCAGCCGATCGCCAAGCTCGTCGCGTTTCTCTTCGGCTGAGTCGCTCATCTTCCGAGTCTCCTCTGAACACAATCCCGCAGGGCAGATCGGGCACGGCGCAACAGCGTCTTGACGCCTTCGACGGCCAGGTCCAACTCCGCGGCGATCTCGGCACGGCTGGCCCGATCACGGTACTGAAGCTCCAGGGCCTGGCGGACTCGCGGGCTGACCGCCTTCTGCAGGCACTCGCCCAACGCGACCAGGTAGTCGCTCAGGCCGTCCTCGGCGGCAACCCGGGTCCAGGCGGCCTCGGCCGCCTCCAGATCGACCATTTGCGGGGAGTTGCGTTGCTTTCGCCGGGCCATGAGGAGCCGGTTTCGAGCCACCGCACGGAGGTAGCCGGCAGTTTCAGCCGGCGAGCGGATCTCAAATCCCTCGCGCAACACGGCCAGGAACGTCTCCTGCACCAGGTCGTCGGCTTCAGTCGGGTCGCAACCGAGAAAGCGCAGGTATCGCCACACGCCCGCCTGGTGCGTTCGCACCAGAGCGGCCATCTCGGCCTTCCGATCTTCCGTTGCCACTGTCATACCCTTAGAGTGCATGGCCACGTGCGAAAGGGGTCAAGAAAAGGTGCCCCATTTTCCGAATCCGCCCGTTGCGTAACCGGCCGACTTGAACATCTGCCCCAGAGTGAACTCATCGGCGTCCAACATCATATAGACGATGTTCGGTTTATCGGCGCGCTCGATGGCCGTGAGGTTGTTGGCCATCGTCAGTGTGATTGCGAAGTTTTAATAAGTCGCGTCGTTTCATTGTGTCTGCTTGGCTGGGTGACTCCTATACGCGAAATAGCCGCCGGCGGCAACCAGCAGCACGGCGCCCGTGGCCGACATGAAATAGGTCAGATCCTCGAAGAAGTGGAGTCTCGATACGTCGCCCGCGAGGAGATCGCTGTAGAGCATCACGCTGATCGTGCCGGTGTAGCCGAGCGCGTCGGCCACGTAGATGGCGAACACGGCCGTGCCCACGGAGCGTGTCGACGCGATCAGCCGGTCGAATAGCACGGAACCGAACGGTACGTAGGCCAGATAGGCCCCCAGCCCGACCAGGACCATCCACTGAAATCCGTTGATCAGTCCGTTTTGCCGCAGCAGGGAGCTTAGGCCGAGCAGCAGCGTGCCGCCGGTGATGATCGCGAAGGCGCCCATCAGCCCACGGCGATTGTTCTTGATCAGGTTCAGTGCCGCCAGGGCCGCCATCACGCCGAAGGCCACCAGCAGTTCTGCCTGCGTGAAGAGGGCGGGCTGTTGGTCGTAGCCCAGTTCGCGGAAGATCTCCTTGCCGAAGTTGTCGCGGTATTCCCGGTAGGCATTCAGAAAGAAGTACACCACAAACAACAGGATGAAGCCCGGCAAGAAACGCTTCAACAAAGAGGCGCGCTCGGCCCCACTCATCGGTTCGCGCCGCATCCGGGCGGATTCGTCCTCCGCGTCGGGATCGGGAAGTTGGTTCAGCAACCACACGGCCAAGAGATACGCGGGCAAGAAACACAAGCCCGTGGTCACCGGCATCCAGGCTTCCGCAACGTCGAAGCGATTGATCAACGTCAATCCGGCGTCCTTGAAGGCCCCGCTGGCCACAATGTAGGAACAACTCATCCCGGCCAGCAAAAACTCCGACGTGCGCCGTCCCTCCAGATACCAGACCACCAATCCCCAGGTCATACCCAAGGGGAACCCGTTGAGAAAGATGGCCGCCACCTTCCAGTCGTCCGGCAGAACCGCAAACAGCAGCAGTCCGGCTTCCGCGATCAGAATCAACAACACCAGCGATCGGGCGCGGGCAGCGCGCGACATCTCGGAGCAGAACTTGATTCCCGCGTACTTGCACAGCACGTAGCCAAAGATCTGGCCAATCACCAACGCCGTCTTCAGATCAATCCCGGTGCCCAGAAACTTCAGGCCTTCGTACTCCGCGGCCGCGAACGGCTTGCGGAAGGCGAACATGAAGAAATATACGGAGAAAGAGGTCCCGACGGCGTAGGCGACAAACACCGGGCGCGGCGCCGATTCCAGCCAGGAAGTCAGGGGACATCGTTTCTTCGTCATAATGCCTGGCCGGTAAGGTCTTTTGCGTAGGGTGCCACTCCGATGTTCGCAGAATCCAACGCTGTAGTGCTAGCGGATCTCCGGGAACTCGTTGCGGATCCTGTTGCTGATTTCAGCGGGCAGACAGCTTTGCCGCGGCGCATCGCGAACTTGCTTGACAAAGGCCCCCGCCCGGGCCAGGGCGTCGTCGTCCGGCGCCATCGAGCCGCGCTTGTCACGGTTGGCCAACCGGGGTACGAAGAACTCCGAACGCATGTGGCGCACGGTGTGCTCTTCCATCATGTAGTCCTCGCCGGGCCCTTTCTCGATCATCCGCTGAAGGCAAAGCGTTTCCTCGTCGACCTCGATCCCTCGCAGCACCCGTTGGGTCATCCCCAAGATCTCGTTGTCGATGACCAGCTTCTCATACGATACGGTCAGGTCCGACTCCATCAATCCGGCGATGTCGTGGATGTAGTTGGCCCCCGACATGGCCACCAGCAGGCTCGACATGGCACTTTCGTAGCTCGCCTGGACGTCGACGGCTTTGGAGTCGGTCGTACCGGCCGTGGAGTACATCGGTACTCCGAAGTGCTGGGCCATTTGCGCCACGGCGGCGTTGATCATGGCACGCTCGATCGGACCCCCGAGGTGGTTCATCGTTCTCAGGTCGGTGATCGACCCCACGCTGCCGCAGATTGCCGGAGCGCCCGCCTTGACGCTTTGCACCGCCACGATCCCGCCGATTGTCTCGGCAACGTGGGTCAGTACGTTGCCGGCCAGGGTCACCGGCGAGGTGGTCCCGCAGATCGGCTCGGTCGGCACGACCACCGGCAGCCCCTTTTGGGCAAGATAACAGGTCATCTCGCCGTAATCCTTGTCGATCTTGAAGGGACTGATGATCAGGGTGATGAACGAGATGAACGGCTGCCGCCGCAACGCCTCCTCGCCGCCGGCGATCATCTCCGCCATGCGGACCACGTTGCGGCAACCCGCCAGACTGTAGATGCCGCCCATCACGTGTTTGTTGGTGTTGTCCAGTGCGTGGAAGAAGCGGTTGACGTCGATCTGATCTTTCTGTTCGATCTCGGTCGGAAACACGTTGATCGTGAACCCGTGGATATTCTCCAGGGCCTCGACCATCCGCGCGTTGAGAATCACGTCCTCGGTGGTTGATGGACGTCGCCGGCCCGTATCGGGATCGAGCACGTAGATGGCCGTGCCGCCGGTACCGTAGTGGACACGGTTCGCATGAAGGATCTGGTCGCACTCCCCGTTGCGCGAGTAGAGCGTGATCGACGACGGCGCCGAGTCGACGGCGTCCTCTATCATGCTCCGCGGCATTCTCGCGACGCGGCTTTCCGGATCGACTTCAGCTCCGCGGGCACGCAACGCCTCGAAGGTCGTCTCGGAGTACACGGCCATCCCGGAGACCGACAACAACTCCAGCGCCGCTTCCGCGATTCGGTTCACACCGTCCGGTGTCAGCGGCTTGTACAGCGAAGCGGAAATACCGGGCACTTCATGACTAATCCCGCACATGGGGCTCCTCCCGTAATTGGTGAAAAAAAGGGGTCACGACAAATGGCCTTAAGACAAACAAACTGAACACCCCCAGTCCGGACCCCTTCTTGCCGCTACCACTTTGCAGATTTCTTCCGCTTAGCTCAGTCATGCTCGACACACGCCCGCTCCGAAATCCTCGGGCAGCCCCGCCACGATGCGGACGGTCTCCAGGCTGACCTCGACCACCTGGCCGACCAGGCGGACGATGTACTCGGGGTCGTCCGGACGGTTGGGGTCGGAGGTAATCCCGCTCCGCTTGTCGGTCTTGATGCGGTACTGGTCGATCACCCAATCCAGGGCCGAGCGGTTGCCCAGCCGATACTCAAAAACCTCCGGCGGGATGCCGGCCAGGCTCAGCGAGTCGTTGACCTTGAGCTGCGTCTTGTCCTTCGACAGCTTCATCTTCTCGACGCGGTAGGAAAGCGGCACGTCGGGCGTTTCGATCCAGTCCAGCGCGTGGGGCTCCAGCTCCTCATATTCCAGGTGCAGCTTTGCCAACTCCCGGCCGGCGCGGGCGAATGCCCGGAATTCGGCGGCAAGCGGCACCCGCGGCAGCTCCCGCTTGAGATTCTCGGCAAACCGCTCGCGGTAGCCCGGGTGGTGCAGCATGCCGTAGACGTAGTAGAAGATGTCCCACTTCGAGATCTTCTTGTCGTCGTAGTGCCTCTGGAAGTGCTTCAGTGCCCAGTCCGTTACGTTCTCCCGCCGATTGGTGCCGTCTTCGTCGTACACGTAGAACGGGAAGCACTGACCGGCGCGTCCGCCAATCGCTTCATTGGGAATCCTGTTGGTTACAAGAGCCAGAAATGGAGACTGAGAGTGGTTTGTGCAACACATCGCCACATTGTCGGACTCGGCGATTGCATTTGGGAAGATAGTCGGGAACAAGTATACCCGATTGATGAACAAAGGATCAAAGTACAAGAACTTCTTTGAGAAAGCCCGGTATACGGACTCGCGAGTAAACGACTCATCGAATTCTCCATAACGAAAACGCTGCAACTGCTGCTTTAGTGTTCCGTCCCACTTGACATGCTCGTATCGTACGAATGCATCAATGTCGACCGGCTTCTTTGCGCGCTTCAGCCGATCCACG
>Ga0180429_10001244_pt1 | contig 21732 bp, 14 predicted proteins | sample SS_ome_FD_132428 | JGI IMG/M metagenome (GOLD analysis project Ga0180429, IMG submission 132428) | Hypersaline lake sediment archaeal communities from the Salton Sea, California, USA - SS_1_S_1 metaG | ecosystem: Environmental > Aquatic > Non-marine Saline and Alkaline > Hypersaline > Sediment ...
CCGTAATTTTGCGAGCGACGTAATATCTGTCAAGCTCTCGCAATAACTCAAATCCAGATCCGTGAGGCTCTGCAGCGAGCCCAAGGAGTCGATGTTGGGCAACGCGGAAAAGCCAGAAATGCTCAAACTCGTGAGTTTCTGCAATTTTTCTAGCGGCGGGAGCTTCGTCAACGTGGCGCAACCATAAATGTACAGCGAGGTGAGATTGGGTAACGCCGCGATCGGTGTGAGGTCCTTCAGATGGTGGCAACCGGAAAGCGTCAAAGTCGTGAGATTTTGACACTTTGCTAGCGGTGTGATGTCTTTCAAGCTTCGGCTGTCTTCAAAAGTTAGCGAGGTGACATTTGCGAAGAGCCCCGACTCGCAAGAAACCTTTAGCTCGGCATCGGATATGCCCCAGTTTGCCACGTGACACACTTGCAGCCGATTGAGTTCTTTTTTGTAGTCCTCAGCATTTTCCTCATTCACGTCAAAGAGCATAAAAACTCTGCGTGTACATTGAGGAATTGCTACTGTGCCAGGTGTTCTCCCGACTAGTGCGGAGGGGTTGCTGTCATCAACAAAAACTGCCATTTTCAACTTGCTGGTGATCGTTCCTGCCGGAATTTGTGGTGGCTCAGCCTGTGCCAACTCGCTCGTCAATAAGATTGCAAGCAGGAACAGCGTAAAAAATATTCTTTGAGACATAATGAAGGAGACCTGGAGGGATGCGGTTGCGTTGAATACTCGTCAAGAAAAGAGAATAGAAAAACAGCGTCAGCAGGTCGCTCGCCACGTGTCAGCTGGGCTGTTTGTTATTTTATTGGCAGCAGAATTACTCGCCGAGCCACGCCTTGGCTTCATCAATTTGTGCGTTGTCGAAGACTTTCACGTGTCCGTGCCAAACGAACCCAAACATTTTGCAACCAACGCGGAGCCATTCAACATCGGTGACGAGCGCAATTTTCTTGAAGTGCGTCATATGAGTCATACCGAACTTCGTGTCGTCCCAGAGGGCACCGAGTTCGTAACCTTCATACTCATCGCCAACGTGGTAGAGGAAACTTACCTTGTCGAACTTTTTAATCGCTTCCTCAATGGCGGGGATCAGCACTTTTTCGTAATCCTCGGCGGTAACTTTGTTCTTCGCGTGAAAGCCTACGCAACCTTCGGGCAGTTCTTGAATCAATTCAACGGTCATAGGTAATCTCCTCGTGTTTATAGGGTTGGGGAAGTGTCGCATAGCACCTTGGAAGTGCTTGGAAATGCAAACAAGCAGAGTGTTAAAATACCATATCTGGCTCGGGAAGGCAACCCCCCCTAACCGAGACGCTTTTTCGACGTTACCCAGAACCTAGTTGCCGCGCAGTTTGCGGAAATACTCGTAGGCTCCACGGTATTCCTCGAAGACGGCCTTCTTCTTGGCCGGGTCGGTAACTTGTATCTGAGAGGCTCGTTTTTTCAGAGCAGCAATGAAGAAGTCCACTGACTTCGGGTCCACAAAGCGTGGCTCGCCCTCCACTTCAACGTAGAACGGGGCGGTCATTGCGTAACTGTAGGAGTCGTGTTGGTCGGTGACGATAAGAAGTGTGAACCAGCCACCTTTGGTAATCTCAACGACGGGCAGTTCACCGGACTCGCTGTACTCCTCGAAGGGGATGCTTCGCACGCTTTCCCCGTTTTGGATAACTTCCAGGTAGGAGAACTGCTCGCGCGAGGAAATGGTGCCGGTCACTTTGGCGTTGAGCGTTTCGCCTGGTGCAATCGAAAAGACGTGCCCCGGGAGCTGATTATTGACACGGAACAGAGCGATCGGCCCGTTAGTGACGAAAGTTTGCCCCGCAAGCACCGCATTCCACCAATTGTCGTAAGAAAAATCGGTGCCAACGTGGGCGTAAACACGATTGTAGCCGACGTGGTTGGGGCTTTTGCCGGAGCCACTACCCGCAACCGGCGGAATACGGAAGCCGCAGTTGAGTACGTGAAAATAAATTTCGCGGGCCCAGCGTGCTGTTGCAGCGGGCGGTACAAAACGTTCCGGGTCGGCGGGCTGACCGAGACTCGCCGGCGTGTTTTTGGGAGCGGTTGCACAGATTTGATCGCGACGCATACCACCGTGAAGCACCTCAATCGCATCGACAAGATTGTAGGCCAAAAGGAGCGGCAGATCCCAACTCTCAGGACGGACGGAGACGGTCATTTTCCGCCCCTTCGCCTTCTTTTGGAGTGCCGTAACCAGTGCGACGTTGCCCGGGTAATCGGCGTCGGCAGCACCACCGTTGGCTTGTCGCAGGTTCAAGACAACCGGCTCGGTAAGGTGATGGAAGCGGAGGAAGGACCCCGATCGGTCGATCGCGCCACCACGAATGGTGTAGGTTTGGAAGGGTGTTAGTGTGACCTGTTGGTTCGGACCCTTAGGCATCGGTCTCCCGTTCCAGTAACTCTTTCGGTTGTCCCAAGGTATGGATTCGGCGACGTTGAGCCCCTCGGCGAGCATTAGGTCTTTCATCTGCGTTGGCGCACGGGGTACGTCAATGTCCCCGGAGTACCATCCCATCTTATTGGGATCGATGTAACGCGTCAGTTCGATGACTTTTTCGTCCTGTGCTCCTGGGTTGATGGAGAAGTTGCCCGACATTTTCTTGTATTCGAGACCGTGCTCCAGTTCAAATGTGTAGGGTCCCGTCGGAAGCGCAAGCGGGACACTGCCGGGGAAGACAAAATGGTCGGCGTGCGCGGGGTGTTTTTTCGGGTCTTTAATGCGCGGCACCCTGTTGGTGTTCGCATTTTTTAGGTGCATACGCGCAGGCAGAGGTTGCTGTGTTTGTTTGTCGCGTACACGAATTTGGAGCTGCGCCGCTGCTGGTACAAGACAGCATAGAGGCAGTGCCCAGCAGAGAAGATTGCGAATAATCGCAGTCGCCTTATTGTAGTTCATTTGAGCCTCCAATCCGTTAGGGTCTCAATGGTATTTTTAATTATTGGGTGATGGTTTTGAGGTTCGGTGCACGCATCACACTTTCAATGAAGAGATAATTTTCATCCAGGTATTCCGTGACGATGCCATTGACTTTCCAAAGTGTCGCCGCTAATTTTTTCTTTTCGGCCAATTTTTCCGCCTCGGTTTGCGTTGTTTTTCTTCCCGTGAAGATTTTCAGTTCATCCTTCTTTTCCTTGGGGATATCTGCGGAGAGTCGCTCCAAAGCAAGATTTTCAAGAACCTGCAATGATGCTTCGGGTCTTTTTTTGGGTAGAAAGAATAGTCTTTCGTTTTTCCATTTGAAGACTCCGATTTCCGCCTTAAATTTCGTGCCTTCACGTATTAAAGGATCCCTTTGCTTGTCTTTCCTCTCGGCCCTCCTTTGTGAAACGCTTAGAAAGTCGCTTCTTTCTGCTTGCTGCTGGGCTAGTTGGTCAATGCGATTCTTGAGTTGCCCTTCCTGCGAGAGAGTTTCGTTCAAGAAATAGAGGGCAAAAAAGGAAACAATAATAATAGCGAACCAAGTTGCTTTCCGCATTTTATTCTCCTGCGTAAATTAGGTTTAATAGCGTGATATCGTCGCCTTGTTCTGATGTACCACAAAACAGGCCCAGCTCATCTAGTAGAAGCTGGTTTTTTTCTTGCATCGTTGCGCCGCGAGTTTCTGTCGCAAACATCTTCAATCTTGCCACCGAAAACATTTCGTGTCGTTCGTTGATGGCTTCAGTAATGCCATCGGTGTAGGCAAGAATACTGTCACCGGGAGCGAGTTTAAAGGAGTTTGTTTCAAAGAGTGGCTTGGGGAAGGCACCTAGGGGCGGATCACCTGCGGAAGCTATTTCCGAAACAGGTTTTCCTGGATCGGCAGGAATAAGCAGCGGCGAGTTGTGACCGGCATTGGCGTAAGCAAGTGTCGCGGTTTCAAGATTGAGCGACGCACAAAACATCGTGACAAAATCTTTTCTCCCCGGTCTTTCGTACATTTCAGCGTGAAGTCGCATCAGCACCTCGCCTGGCGAGAATTTCCCCAATTTGGCAGTGTGCGTGAATGCCGTTTTGCAGACCGCCATCTCGAGTGCTGCTGTAATCCCTTTTCCTGAGACATCGGCAACGGCAAACCAAAGATAATTATTATACCGAAAAACTTCGTAGAAGTCACCCCCGACATATCTGGCCGGTTTCAAGATGGCTGCAATCTCGTAAGGCTGCGACTTTGAATCTTCTACAAAGTCAGTTGGAAGAAAGCTCTTTTGAATATCCTCGGCAATTTCGAGGTCTTCTACCAGTTCACGGATTTGCGAGACATCCTGATGGAAGCCGAGTAGTTGTTTATGCCCGTTTTCATCGAAGTGGTGCCAACCCATAAAGTAAACAGCACAATGCCTTCCCTGCTTGTTGGTGCGGGCGGTGTGCGCAATGAAATCAAACCGTTCTGTTTCTTCGTCAATATGTTTTTTTAACAATTCGGCAGCATCGCTATCCGTCTTTGCAAAGAGCGATGGCATATCCTCAATGGCAAGATACTGTGGAGCTTTTTCCGGTTTTTTATAAAAGATTTTTTTGGATGCCTCCGAGAAACGGAACCGCTTTTTGACGTGGTCGTAGCTCCAAAAACCCATCTGTGCAATCTTTTGTGCCTCTGCGAGTAGGTCCTCACTTTTTTGCAACTCCGCATCAAGCAATTTGTGTTCGGTGACATCCTGCACGAAACCGACATAAGTAAAGTCATCCGTGGGATTTTCGTCGCACCACCCGAAACAATAGATGTAGCGATGTGCCGTTGTGTCGGTAGTTGGGAGATACAAAACAATCTCAAAGGGCTCTTTGCTCTCAACGGAAGAGTTGAAGTGTCGCCTTATCTTGTCTCTGTAGTCCGCATCGCCTAGAACCGAGTCGGCGAGGATAGAGCTGGGGAGAGCCGCGATGTCCTTGTGGGTGAGCCAAGACGTTTCGTTTTGTTTTGCTCCTTCGAACTGTACCCCGAGAATTTGCCTTGCCTCGTGGGAGAGGCGGAAGCGTTTCATTTTAGGATTGTAGAGCCAGATTCCCATTTTTGCCGCACGCTGCGCCTCTTGGAGGAAGTATTCACTCGAATGGAGCTTCTGTTCAATCTGCCTGTGGCGTGTAATGTCTTGAAAGAATCCGGTGTATTCAAGGGTCTCCGCAGTTTTTTTACGTGGCCAACCGCTTGCGTAAATATATTTTGTGGGTTCCTCAGCGTCGCCCATCTTGCGGAAGGTCATATCGAAAGGCTCAGCATTTTCAATGGCTTCGAAAAAATGCTCTTGGACAAATAGCCTATCATCGCACGAAACCTGCAAAGCAATGTCGTTTACTGTTGCTCCTTCTTGCTCCAAAGGTACACCGAAAAACCTTTTCACTTCGTCGGTAGCCGTGAAAAGTCCCGTTTGAACACTGTAGTTCCAGATGCCGATTTTTGGGGTTCTTTGCTCCTCTTGCAGAAGGAGGTCACTTTCCAGTAACTCATTCTGGAAATTTTTGTGCTGCGTGATGTCTTGCAAGAAACCGAAGTATTCATCATTGCCGAGCGTATTTTTTCGCAGCCAAGCTCGCACGTGAATGTAGCGTTCAAGTTCCCCCGCCAAACGCACTTGGTACTCAATGGATGTCTTTTGCGCGTAGCATTGCTTTACGTAGGCGACAACGGACTCCCTTTCATCGGGATGAACTCTCGCAAGAAGGGTGTCTTGCGAGAGCGGCTCTTCCTGCTCCATACCCAGAAACTGGTAAAACTCGCGAGTTACATTGAACTCCTGCGTTGCAATGTCGTAGCGCCAATGTGCCGTCAAAACTGGCAGCGGTGCGTCTGTTCCCTCGGCAACGGAGATGGGCATTGCATTTTCGAGACGGCGCAACTGCGTGACATCCCGCAAAACGAAGAGGTAGTAAGTTTCTCCGTTGAGGTCAAACACCTTACCAGTCAATTGGGCGTATTCCAAGTGACCCACATCATCGAGCGAATCGAGGTCAACGTGATGTTCCCCTGCCGTTGCGACGATACGCAGGAAGTCTTCACAAAACCACTCTTGAATACTTGGCGTGAGAAAGGCCTTGGCAGAATGCTCAAAAGGAGTTTTTCCCTGCAACATCTCTGCGGGCAATTCGTAGAAGGAAGCCATCTTCTGGTTGAGAAAACAGAATCGCTGCGACGCATCAAGAACAAAAAATGCATCCTCAAGTTGCTCCATTGTTGCAGCGAGCAACTGCATCTGATTTTCACAGGAGGGTAGTGCGAAATCGGTACTCACGGTTTGGCCTCTCTCCTATTTCCAGACAATCGGTCGTCGTTTGCTTGGCTCAATTCTCAACACAACTTCGCCGTTCTGCATAATTCGCACGGTGCCGTTAGTTTCACTAACCGCTACGGCGATGGCGTTGGTCGCGCGACTGACTGCGGCTGCTGCCCAATGCCTCGCCCCAAGTCCCTTGGAGAGATGGACGTTCGCAACAGAGCAATCTAGTATTCGGCAAGTTGCCTCCACGGTACCATCTGCAGAAATAATTATTGCGCCATCGAGTTGCGCTATCTCTTTAATTCCTTCACGCGAACGCGAGTCAAAGAGACTACGGTCGCTACGATTATAGCCTTTGACAGGATCGTAACCGGCCGGGCGACTGGTGGCCAATACCTTACGTGAGTCTCCGACGACAAAAAGCGTGCCGATTGCTTTGCCTTCGCGCCCTTCTTTGCCTATCTCCAAGGCAATATCCACCACCACCTTCAATGTGTCAAGCGGTACACTCGACTCGAGTTGACGCAGTTCGCGGCCCGACAGCATATTGAGGTGTTCACCAAGACTCAAAACGCTTAATGTATTGAGAGGTTCATCCCCGAAGCCACTATACATTGCGACAACACTTGAGCCTGGTTTGAGGATGTCATCCGCAACAGCATCAAGCAGTGCTTGCGCCAACAATTCGTGTGTTGTCTGGGCGGTTGGGTCGAGCGTGAGGGTTGCAAGGTCGTGCTCTTCGGCGTGGTCGAGAATCTCGGTAGAATTGGAAACAAGCAGGAAACGTTCGTCACTGAGTAAACTCTTAAACCGTGACCAATCGGCGTGTTGTTCCGCCAAAAGCAGGATTTTACTAGCCTTGCACTCATCTGCCATACGCACAGCTTGTGCAAGAAGCGACTTCACTCGGTCTGTCAGCCGAATTGTTGTCGAAGCTTCCTGTTTTTCCACCATATTGCACTCCCCTGTTTTGCTAAATCGATGGCACGCACCATCTCATAATCACACACACAACACCCTTTAACAAGTATAGCAAAATTAATACCGGTTGTAAAGCCCTCAGAGAGCTAAAAGACCAAGCTATTTTGTAGCACCAAAGAATCCAAATAGCTTGATACCAAGACTTAAAAATGCATCTTGCCTATTTTGCCAAGCATAACCCAGAAACAAAAGAAGTTCCGCACGGTTTTAGTCTCTTCGCCTGATGATGCAAGAATTTGGGAAAATCTCACAGATTGTTAAGATAGGCAAGATTGGTGCCGGCAATAAATCAATACTTTAGAGGGGGGGGGGTTGAAACTCGCTCTGTGAGTCGGTACGCTGGTGGGATGCGTTTGTCTGCTTGTAAACCTTTCCCCTTGCACCAAATCGGAGAGTTTCGATGAAAAAAATTTTTTTACCCCTCACGTTATTCTGTCTGCTTGCCACGATGGTAAGCTCGTCACTCTTGTCGGCCGGCGCTGCCGACCAAGAAAAATGGGTTGAGGGTGTTCTCGCCTTCCGCGCGACCACACTCCCGCCGCCCGTCGATCCCAAAGCCAAGACGGACCTACCCGCCAAGCTGGAGTTCGGACCTTGGTACACCACGGCTCCGATTCAGGGCAAACTTGAAGAGGTGCTATTTCCCGAAAAAGGGATTGACCTCAAGGCGAAAGGGGAAGATGGTAAACCTCTCTGGAGTACCTTCGATCTGAAAAAGGGTAGTGCTTCACTGCGAGTCCCCAGTTATTCCAGCCAGTACTTCTTCCAAGAGGTCACCTCACCGGGCATCAAGAAGATCGATTTTTACGCTCGCGCCGACGACGGCGTTGTTGTCTTACTCAATGGGAAGAAAATTTTCTTTCACCACAAGGGACGTGCTGAGGGCTCCAAGCAACTACTCCTGCAGCCGGGAAAGAATAGCATTCTCGTCAGGTCCCACAACGACACTGGCGGCAGCAGCGTCCAGTTTCAGATTGGCACTACGAATCCAAATGCAACGACAAAAAATACGATTTCCCTGCCCAAAGAGTTGACGACCGAGTTCTCGGTTTGCTCGAAGGCGTTCCAGCAGTATGTTCCCGTTTCTTGGTTCGAAGATCGTGAAAGCAAGGCACTCAATGAGGCCGTGAAAAAAATTGCCGCCGACCTTGGACCTGCAGGCCAACCTTACTTAGATGAGTTAAAAAAACTCGAGGCCGCCAACGTCAAGCAAGGTGACCCTCGGCTACTGAGCCTTTTCGCGAAGGCCTCTTATGTAATCGCTGCACCGAAAGAACTGAAAAAGCTCAATCTCTACGGACTCCGCCTGGCGATTCAAGACCTCGTGGACACCCAAGGTGCCAAGTACAAAAATGGTACAACCTACCTCAAGCGACTTGCTGACATAGAAAAAAAAGCTCTTGCACCGAAGCCGGATGTTGACAAGCTTGCCCAAGAGGTGACCCAACTCCGCCAAGAAGCACTCCTCGCCAATCCGCTCCTGGACTTCCAGAAGCTACTTCTCGTCAAGCGTAAAGCAGCTACCACCGACGGAAAATCGCTCGGCCTGCCCTCGAACTGGGTGGGTAACTGTTCCATTTCGAGCACCGGGTACGACAACGAAATTGCCGTCCTCTCACCGGTACGACCTGACGGAAAACTGACTACCTTCTTCCGTCCCCCGGGTGAGAGTAACGCGAAGAATGGAAAAGTTTCTGGTCTCGGCTCACGATTCGTCGGTGACGTTGACCTCAACTTCGATGGCGACAAAATGCTCTTCTCAATGCCAAACGAAAAACACTGGCAAGTCTTTGAGATCGACGCAAAGGGTGAGAACCTCCGTCAAGTCACCCAAGGCTTTATTTCCGAACACGCAGAGAACTACGACCCTTGCTACCTGCCGAGCGGTAAGATCATTTTTGACTCCACTGCACCGGGACAGGGCGTGCCCTGCATTGGCGCAGGCGGACGCGTTGCCAACCTCTACCAAATGGAGGCCAACGGCGAAGGAGTACGTCAACTCTGCTTCGACCAAGACCACAACTGGTGTCCCACTGTAATGGAAAATGGTCGCGTGATGTACCTCCGCTGGGAGTACGGTGACCAGTCGCACTACTTCTCACGCATTATGATGCAGATGAACCCTGACGGCACGGGACAGATGGAGCTTTATGGTAGTAACTCCTGCTGGCCGAACAGTCTTTTTTACGCACGTCCAATTCCTGGGCATCCGACGAAGATGGTCGGTATTGTCACGGGACACCACGGCGTTAAGCGGATGGGAGAGCTGGTTCTCTTCGACACCGCGAAAGGTCGTCACGAGGCCGACGGTGCTATTCAGCGCATCCCCGGTTACGGCAAGAAGGTTTACCCGCACGTGCTTGATGGCGTAGCCAACGGTTCGTGGCCCAAGTTCCTGCATCCTTATCCGCTTTCCGACAAATACTTCCTCGTTTCGATGCTTGAAAACAACAAGGACGCGACGTGGGGCATCTACCTCGTTGACATTTACGACAATATGGTCAAAATCAAGGACCTCCCCGGCTACGCGCTGCTCGAACCGGTTCCCTTCCGGGCGACCAAGAAGCCGCCGGTTATCCCTGAGCGTGTGAATACCGATGTCAACCACGCCGTGGCAATGATTACAGATGTCCACTTCGGACCAGGACTGCGTGGCGTACCGCGTGGTACCATCAAAAAACTGCGTCTCTTTGAACCGCACTTCGCCTACCGAGGCGGTGGTGGTGGTCACATCAACATCGGTATCGACGGCCCGTGGGACGTCCACCGGATTCTTGGCGAGGTTCCCGTTGACGCAGACGGCTCGGCGAGTTTCAAGATTCCCCACACCACGCCGATTGCGTTGCAACCGCTCGACGCGCAAGGGCGAGCTGTCGCTGTGATGCGAAGTTGGCTCCTAGCACAACCGGGCGAGACCATCTCGTGCATCGGTTGTCACGAGCGAAGTAATGAGACACCTCCCGCCCAACGCTCAACCGCAATGCAGCGAGAGCCCTCCGAGATTGAACCTTGGAAGGGTCCTTCTCGCGGCTTTGGTTTTGTTCGCGAAGTGCAGCCGGTGTTGGATAAGTATTGTGTTGGTTGTCACGACGGCACGAAGAAAGATCGCCCCGACCTCCGGGTTGATGGTGAGACCAAGTACAAACACTTCACGCCTTCCTACGTGGCGCTGCACCCTTACGTGCGTCGTCCCGGTCCGGAGAGTGACCCGCACGTCCAAGCTCCGATGGAGTGGCACGCCTCAACGAGTGAGTTAATCCAAATGCTCGAGCGAGGTCACCACAACGTCAAGCTCGACGCCGATGCTTGGAGTCGCCTAGTCACTTGGATCGACCTCAATGTTCCTGACAAAGGGACTTGGTCGGAACACCGCAAAGTTAATACCAGCCTGACCGATATGCGTGCCAAGATGCGGAAGCTCTACGCGAATATCAACGAAGACCTCGAGGTCGTTTATCCTGGTGATGAAGAAAAACCGAAGTTCATCAAACCGGAAAAGGAAGCGCCTCGCAAACCCTTCACCGGCAAGGCGAAAAATTGGCCCTTCACACCAGAGCAAGCGGCGGAGATGATCGCCAATACCGCCACCGAGGACCTCCCGAAGGAACTTGTCATTACTTTCAGCGTCCCTGAGAGTAAACAAAAGATGCTCCAAGAATGGGAAGAGTTTAACGTCAACACGAACAACCGTGCTTGGAAAGGTAAGGGAGGAACCGATTTCTCCACGTTCCAGATGAAGTTTGTCCTCATCCCAGCAGGTGAGTTTGTGATGGGTTCCTCCAACGAGTCGAAGGATGAGTATCCGCAAAGCGTTGTGAAGATTGAGAAACCTTTCTACATCGCCTCGCACGAGACCAGCTTCGGCCAGTTCCAGATGTACGATCCTAAGTACAACCCCGGCGTTTACAGTCACTTCGGCAAGGACCACAGCTCACGCGGGTTCCACACCGATCAGATTGAACTGCCGGTCTGCCGAACAACGTGGAAAGAGGCGAATGATTTTTGTGAATGGCTCGCGAAAGAGAGTGGCAAGAAGGTCACGCTGCCGACCGAGGCACAATGGGAATGGGCCTGCCGTGCTGGTAGTGACAAACCGTTCTACTTCGGTGACGCCAAGAGCGACTTTGGTAAGTTTGCCAACTTGGCCGACGCGAGCCTCGCCAACCAGCGAACAGGCGGCGAGAAGTGGTTCCCCCGCGTCGATGCCGTAAATGACGGTACGACCTTCCTCGGCAGATCGGGCAGCAAAGAACGCAACGCCTTCGGTCTCTTCGACGCGCACGGTAACCTCGCCGAATGGACTCGCAGTGATTTTGCGTCGTACCCCTACAAAGCAAGTGCGAACTCGGGGAACTTGAATACGTCGAAGGTGGTGCGTGGTGGTTCCTGGTACGACCGACCTCACCGTGCAACGAGCAGTTTCAGATTGGGCTACCCGACGTGGCAGCGAGTTTACAATGTCGGGTTCCGTCCGATTATAGAGGTGGAATAAACGCGTGCCTGCTTGCGAAAAGTTGGGAAAAGTTTGAAAAGAAGTAACCCTTGGCACTTTGAGAGACTTCGAAGTGCTAAGGGTTACCAAGCACCTCCTTACCTTCAGTCTCATTTACTTACTCATAGTCTCTTCACTTTTTAGCCACTCTTGAATCTGACAGAAGAGACAGGGCATTTGTACCATCCCGCCACATTGGGAACAGCGCGTGAACTCCCCGTGGGGCAGCGGGAAGCCGGTAAGTTCGTCGTCGCAGTAGTCTTGCGGTAACTTTTTGCGGCGTCCATCCGCGACAGAGCTGACGGTCCCGCGACTTACACCGACCAAGCGAGCAATTTTTCGTTGCGAAAAAGCACTTTTGCCGAGTAGTTTCTGAATTCGGTCAATAGTTTCGTTTGCAATCATTCAAACATCTCCTGTAATGATGGTAAATCCATAGTTAAAGAGGCTGCGAAACTCCTAGTTTTCCACAGAGGTTACCAATTTTGCGAAAATCTCGCAAAAACGCGTTAGAAATAGCCTACCAAACGCTCTTCTATTCCGCAAATATTTTTGGCCATCCCCCAAAATTAGGGTGCCCTACTCTTTTTATTGACAGATTCGGTTGACGGACTCTAAGAAAAATGCTAAAATCCATCTTTGGCGGTTGCAAGGGCCATAAATCTACCTCAACCTGCAAAACTTACTCATTCCGCCCCCCTCAACAATAAGGATACAACGCAATGACGCACCGCATCACACGACGTACCCCCTTCCTCCTTGGCATCCTCACACTAACGCTCCTGCTGGCGGCACCTACCCTAGCATCGGCGAAAGAGACGAAGGGGAAGCCGAAGAACATCCTTTTCATCCTCGTCGATGACCTTGGTAAAGAGTGGATCAGTTGTTACGGTGCGGAAGATATTGAAACGCCCAACATCGACAAGCTCGCGAAGGAGGGGATGCTCTTCACGGCGGCCTACTCAATGCCGCAATGCACGCCTTCGCGTACAACCTTCCTAACCGGCAAGTATCCGTACAAAACCGGCTACGTAAATCACTGGGACGTACCACGCTGGGGTGTTTGCTACTTCGATTGGGGACTGCCCCGGAATCTTACCTGGGCACGGCTCTTGAAAAAGGCCGGTTACGCAACCGCCGCTGCCGGCAAGTGGCAGATCAACGACTTCCGCGTTGAACCCGAAGCGATGAAAAAACACGGCTTCGACACTTGGGCGATGTGGACAGGCTACGAGACAGGGGTCGGCGCGAGTGGCAAGCGTTACTGGGATGCCTACGTGAACACCCCCGAGGGAAGTAAAACCTACAAAGGCGAGTTCGGGCCCGATGTTTATGCCAACTCGCTGCTGAAATTTCTCGACGACCAGAAGAAAAATCATCCCGAGCAACCCTTCGCCATCTACTTCCCGATGGCCTTGACACACGGTCCACTGACGACAACAACCCTTGAACCAAAGGCCAAAGACAAGCACAAAGCAATGGTTCGCTACACCGACCACCTCGTCGGCAAGCTGACCAAGAAACTCGACGAACTTGGTCTGCGTGAAAGTACCGTCATCTTCTTCACAACGGACAACGGCACCAGCGGCGGTACTGTTGGCACGCTCAACGGCCGTAAAATCAAGGGTGCGAAGGGGAAGATCTCCGAAGCGGGTTCCTGTGAGCCGTTCATCGTCTCCTGTCCCGGGATGATTAAGGAAGGCACAACAACCAATGCACTGACGGACTTCACGGATATGTTTCCAACGTTCTGCGAGTTGGCCAACGTGACCATCCCCGCCGATGTCCAAAAGGAGCTCGATGGCGTCTCGATTGTGCCGGTCCTCACAGGCAAGGAAAAGAATACGCCGCGTGACTACATTCTCGCAATGGGGCACGGAGCCGCGAAGCTCGACGCGGATGGAGTGCGAGGTGTTCAAGATTTTGCGGAGCGTGGTATTCGTGACCAGCGTTACAAAGTTTGGGTGGATCCCAGCCGCGAGATTACAAGGTTGCACGACCTCACAAAAGACCCCGACGAGCTGGAGAACCTCGTCGATAGTGATGTAGCAGAACACAAGGCTGCCATTGAAAAATTTACGGCCATCGTCGCGAAGCTCCCCGAGAAGGATGCGCGTCCCGCCTACCGTCCTCGCGCGGCAAATTCGTGGGACAAGAAAGCTGGGTCGATGAAGGAGAAGAAGCGGAAGGGCAAAAAGCAGAAGTAGGCAATCGCCCTTCTAGGCGCAAAGTTGCCGGTAACCTTTACCGAATGCGCGAGTCCTTCCGCCGAGCCACCGAAATTCCTTCGGTTATCCTTAAAAACGGAGCTTATTCTTTATCCTCGGGAGCTATTTTTTCCGATGACAAAGAATAAGTTCCGTTTTTTACTTCAGTGGATTTCACACAATGCGTCCTTTCCCGCAACTCCTTTCCCTCTTTTTGCTTTCGCTGACCGCCGTGTTTGTCTCCTCGGAGGCACCAGCGATGGAAGTGAACGGCTGGCTCAATGGTGGCTGGTATGGGAACGAGTATGGAGCGTTGGAGAACCACGTTTGTGCGAAATACGATAAAAGTCGTCCCGTTATCGACCAACTGGCTCTACAAGTGAATAAAGTTGCCGATGGAAGCAAGGGCTTAGACTGGGGGTTTAACACAACCTTCCTCTATGGGGGCGATGCGAGAAACTACCAAGCTGCTGGCGATAAAACCTTCGACTATCGTCACGTCGCGGAATATGAACTCGCGATCCCCGACCTCTATATGGTGCTCGCCTGTCGTAAGCTGAGCGTGAGAATAGGACACTTCCTCTCCGACCTTGGCTATGAAAATACGTATGCCCCAGAGAGTTTCTTCATTTCGCACGTGGAGGACGCTCTGACAATGGAAACCCACACCGGCACTGTTTTCATTTACCAAGTTGCCAAGGAGTTCGACTTCTATTGCGGTTGGATCAATGGAAACGACAATGGCTTCGAATTCAAGGGCGGTAATGCCCTCTTCACAGGTTTAGATTGCGACCTCACAAAAAAAATAAGCGCCGTTTGGATGATGACCTATGGCCGCCAGAACGACCGAAATGCTTGGCCCGAAAATTTTTCGTTCCAAAGTATTATCCTCAAATATGCAATTACATCAAGATTACAATTCGATGTCGAATACGGCTACGGAGATTACTACTTCAATACCAATGGGAAGTTCACTCCGAGCGTCCCGGCCAACCAAACGCATCCGATCATCAATAGCATCAATACGTACCTCTATTTCACGCGAAACGCTCGCTGGTCGCACGGGCTACGGGTTGGCTGGCAGGATAATAATGACCGAGGAAGTCATACCACCGAGTGCAATGTTACGTTGGGCCACAATTGGAAATGGAAAGAGAATATCACCCTGCGGAATGAGGTTCGCTACGACACCGTCAACGTCAAACGGTTTGACGATGGCAACAAAAAATCACAATGGGCGTTCGCGATCGATGCCGTTATTGTGTTGTAAGGCACCTCCGAAAGAGTAGCCCCCAGAAATTACCAGCCACCACCGACGGCTTTGTAGATCTTGACTACCGAAATGGCCCGGTTGAAACGGTTCTCCGCCAGCGAAATCTCCTGCAGAAGTAAGCCACGCAAGGCCATCAAAATAGAGAGTTGCTCGGCGTTGTCTGCCGCGCCCATATAAAGGCGGATCTGGAGCAGCCGTACTGCGTCACGTAGTTTTTCGACGCCGGCCTCCAACGATGCTGTACTCTGGGCCGATGCCAAGTACGAGGCAATCGCGTCCTCGGCTTCCTGATTCGCCTTCAAGACAGCGTCGCGATAGGCAAAGGCGGCTTGGTAGTAAACGGCGTTTTCAGCATTCACGTTTGCTTCAATACGCCCATAATTGAGGATGTTCCACTGGAAGAACGGACCGATGTTCCCTGCAAAGCTCGTTGCGTCGAGGAAGTCACTGCAGTGATCTGCGTTGTAACCGAGTTTTCCGTTGATGCCAATGTGTGGGTAGAATTCCGCCTCAGCAATGCCTCGCTTCGCCGACTGCGCCGCGAGTTTGCGCTCCGCTGCACGTACATCAGGACGACGACGAACCAAGTCAGCTGGAATGCCAATCGCAATCTCCGTCGGCATCTTGGGGAGTTGGTAATCCAATACTTTTTTGAATTCCGATTCGGGGGGCTTGACCCAATCATCTTTCGCCAGCTTTTTCGGATACGGAATTAACTCGTTCGGTGACCTGGCCAACAGCTTTTGCATTGCTGCCAATTCGTCGAAACTCTTTTTCGGATAAAGTTTGCTGAGAAAATCCTTACTCGGTGGTGTTCCCAGTAAGACCGCGAGCTTGTTGATTGCTTGGACACGAGCTTGCTTGAGTACTGGTAGAATTGAGCGTGTGAACTCAACCTCGGACTCGGCTTGAAGCCCTATGCTTTCGGGGATGCGTGGGCCTGCTTGCATTTTGAGTGCCTTGGCAAGACGTACCTGAACTTTCCCATTCCATTCGACAATCGCGAGACGCTCTTCCAGTGAACGAATCAGAAGATAGGTTCCTACTAAATCGGATTGCAGAAGCACCTTCACGTTGGCGTAATCGAAATGTGATGCCTCAACACCGGCGTCGGCTGCTTCGACCATCCTGCGGAAACGTCCCCAGAAGTCTGCTTCCCAACTGAGGCCGACATTGAGTTGCCAGTCCGTTTGGTAGAGCGGCATCCCGGCCTTCGTCATTATGGTATTTTCACTATTTTGAATCGTTTGGTTTGCTGCCGCCATTTGCTGCTGCTGTGGCAAGAGCATCCCCACCGCGGCGGCACGTTTCGCACGAGCCTCCATCACACGGTAGTACGCAACGCGTAAGGTTAGGTTCTGTTGGTCGAGTTCGCTGACGAGGCTGCTGAGAACAGGGTCATTGAACTTGTCCCACCAACGTGCAATATCTTCCTCGTGGGTCGAGAGTCCCACCTTTTCGACGAGCAGCGGCTCTTTTTCGTCGGTGCCGGGAGTTACATCGACGTCGGCCTCCGTCTTTTGCCACGCATTTGCAACATCCGCCCGGACGCCCTTGTAGTTGGGACCGACCTTCGCGCCGTTCTTCCACCAGCTCGAGAGCGAGGTACAGCCCGACATAGAGAGGGCTAGAATCGCTAAAAACAGGCAAAAAATAGTACGTTTAGGCATTGCGGGGGGAATTCAAACAACTGTTTAACGTCGAAATAGGTCGAAAGTAAGTGTTACTATCCCTATAATCGTCAAACTTTACCAAGAATGATGAGTTTTTCTTCCCAAAGAGAGAGAATTCGGCCGAAATGACCGGTTTAAAGAGATTTTAGACCCGATATTACTTTTTAATTACCGTGATCGCGCCTGGTTCGGGACAAATATAGAAGCAGGTTCCGCAGCCAATGCAGCCTTCACCGGTGTAAACAGTCGCCTCGTAGCCCAAAACGTTGATCTTTTTGCCACGCTCCAGCACCTTCTTGGGGCAATGTTTGATGCACAATCCGCAGGCTTTGCACTGGTCAAAGTGGACGATAACCGTTGTTTCTTGGTGTTCGCTCCCTTTTTTCACTTTTTATCTCCCTTCCCTGAGAATTTTGGGTAAATTCTTCAAAAACACCGGCAAATTTGATAAATCTAAGCTAAACTTAGCAGAAATTGGCCAAAAAACAAGGGGGGTTGGCACAAACGAGATTCTGCGTTACAATGTCCCGCCTCGTAGGATTCTGTCAAAATATGCAAGGAAAGTAAGGAAGTCGTAGCAATGTTTATCTCATTTGACGGTGGCGATGGTGTCGGAAAATCGACGCAACGCGAATTACTCAAAACTTGGTTTGAGGAGCACGGGCGAAAGGTAACCCTCTGCCGTGATCCTGGTTCGACTGACCTGAGTGAGCGGGTCCGTGAGATCCTTTTGCACAGTGAACATCTCCGCATTGATGCCACGGCTGAGATGCTTCTCTATATGACGGCACGGGCGCAACTGACCGATGAGATCATTCGCCCTGCACTCGAACGGGGCGAGGTTGTACTTTCCGACCGATTCCTCCTCTCGAACGTTGTTTACCAAGGTTATGGTCGTGAGATGGGTACCGAGCAACTTTGGCTGGTGGGTAAAATCGCAACGGGCGGCATCCTACCGGATCTGTCGATCGTACTCGACGCACCACTCGATGTGACCGCAACTCGGGTCGGCGAAGAGCGTGACCGAATGGAGAGTCTCGGCGACGATTTCCATCAGCGCGTTCGCAAAGGATTTCTTGCCGAAGCTGTGAAAGACCCGAAGCGGATCGCCGTTGTGGACGCGTGCGGCACCATCAAAGAAATTCAGACCAGCATCCGTGAGGTGATTGGGAAGCTGGAAGACTGAGATGTGCAAGGAGTTGTTCTCATTTCAGAGTTAGTAAACGTAACAATTCTTGGGTAGTTTTTTCTCCAGTTCATCCAGCATCGTCTCAGTAACCAACCTGCATTCGTAAAACCCCAAAACCTCCAACTTCTGAAGATGCGATAGTAGAGCTAGGTTGTCTAATTTAGGACAATTGTAAAAGACCAACTCCTTCAATTGCTTTAGGTCACGAAGAAAGGAGAGGTTGTTGTGAGGGATCGTCAGTCTAAGCGTATTTAACTTTTTGTGCCCGGAGATAGGGTAGAAGTTCGTGGTTTTTCCACATTGAACCAAAGCTAACTCTACCAAGTTGGGCAGCCAAGCAAGGGGTTGAATATCTTGAATTTTTTCACACTCCCAGAACGCAAGATGCGTGAGATTGCGCAAGGCAGCCAACGGCGCGATGTCTGTTAGCATCTCACAACCCGAAAAGCGAAGCGAAGTGAGTTTTTGCAAACTTGCGAGCGGCCTAATGTCCGTTAGGATTCTGCAATAATGCAACCCAAGCGAGGTGAGATTTTGCAGCTTCGCTAGTGGCGTAATGTATGTTAAATCCGCGCAGCCACCAAGATCAAGCGAGGTGAGGTTTTGCAACTTTGCCAGTGGCGAGATATCTGCTAGCTTTTCGCAATCACCGAGATCAAGCGAGGTGAGGTTTTGCAACTTCGTCAGCGGCGTAATGTCTGTCAGATCCTCACAGCCAAGGTCAAGCGAGGTGAGCTTTTGCAGCTTTGTCACCAGCATAACACCCGTCAAATTCTTGCAATGAAGGTTAAGCGAGGTAAGGTTCGGTAGCCTGGTTAGTGGCGTGATGTCCGTTAGTTCGTCGCAACACCGGAGATTAAGCGAGGCGATCTTGGGCAACTTCGTCAGCGGCGTGATGTCTGTCAGTTTGTGGCAGAAGCTAAGGTCAAGCGAGGTGAGCTTTTGCAGCTTCGCTAGCGGCGTGATGTCTGCTAGACTTTTGCAGAAAGTAAGGTTAAGCGAGGTGAGTTTTGACAGCTTTGCTAGCGGCGTGATGTCTGCTAGTTTGCCACAGAAGCGAAGCTCAAGTGAAGTGAGCTTTTGCAGCTTCGCTAGTGGCGTGATGTCTGTTAGTTCGCTGCAGTAACACACCCTAAGCAAGGTGAGATTTTGCAGTTTCGCTAGTGGCGTGATGTCCGTTACCGACAGAAGACCGTAACGAATTTCAAGCGAGGTAACATCCGTCAAAAGTCCCGCCTCTACGTAGGTCTTTAGATCTGTGTCTTTTAAGATTCGCAACGCCACGCTATGCACCTGCAGCCGACGGAGTTCCTTTTTGTAAACCGCCACATTTTCCTCGGTCAACCCTGTCAGTGAGAACTGCCTATCTGTACATTCTGGAATTTTTATCGTCCCCGGCGTTTGTCTTAAGGATGTCCAATCCTTGCCATCGCCAGCATAAATCACCATTTCCAATTCGCTGGTGATGGTTTTCGCGGGGATTTTGGGAGTTGGTTCCGCTGCCTGCACGGTCAGCAAGCTACTCGCCAGCAACATTGCCAGCAGAAACGATGTAAAGAATGATTTCTGGAGCATTCGAGGGACCTTTACTTAGAAGGGTGCAGTCGTGTCGCTTACGCTCTCACGCTCGTTGAATTTCGCAACGCCTTACGCTTCGTTCTTCGCGATCGTTTCACGCAACATCCGCTCGGAAGCTTCGCAGAGTTTGATCATCTCGTCCACGGGCAGCTCTTCGGCACGTGTGTTGCCGTCGTAACCGAGCTCGCTCATCACGGCATCCACTTCCGGTTTACCGAGCCGTTTTTTGTAGTAGCTCAAAAGCACACTACGGAGGAACTTGCGACGATGAAAGAACATCGCTCGGTTGAACTCGTGGAAGGCTTCGAGGTCGCTAATGCGTGCACGCAACTCCGGCTTGTAGCGAATACGGACAATCGCCGACTCAACCTTTGGCCGCGGCCAGAAGACGGAAGGTGCCATAATACGGACGATCTCGACCTCTGCTTGCGCTTGCATCCAGATGCTCAACGCACTGTAATCTTTCGAGCGTGGCTTAGCAATAATACGGTCGGCAAGCTCTTTTTGGATCGTCGCGACCATCACCTCCGGCGGGTTCTCGCGACGCAGGAGGTTCGACAAGACGGGCGTGGCGATGTTGTACGGAAGATTCGCGACCAACTTGTAACGGGCCAAGGATTTCTCGGCGAGCGTACTATCGAGCTTGCCCAGCACTTCGTCGCTGAAGGCGTTTTTGTTCCGCAGTGCGTCGGTCAGCAGTAGCGTGACGTTGTCGAACTCACTCAATCCCTCGGAGGCGAGCGCATGCATTTGGTAATCGACCTCGATGGAGAGTACGGCTCCGGCCAATTGTGCAACGCGGGCGGTCAGCGCACCGGTCCCCGTTCCGACTTCGAAGACGAGGTCTTCCCGCGTGATCTCACCGGAGTCAACAATCATCCGTTGCAAGTTCATATCGATCAGAAAGTTCTGCCCATATTTCGTTTTGGGATGAATACCGCACTGTTCGAAGCGGGCTTGCAGGAAGGAACGTGTTTGTTCAGCCATTTTTTGGGGGAAGGGTAGATTTTGAGTGTGGGACGGGCGGCAAGCGTGCGTAATGCCCGACGAATTTTAGCTTATTTTAGCAGATTCCAGCAAAATAGCAAGGTGGGGGGGATTTTCTAGCACTTACTCTCAAATGTGACCACTTTTTCTGCTTACGCTGCTTGACATATTAGCGATTTTTGTTAAAATTTTGTACTTGCTATGAAACCGTTCTTTGTATAGGGCAGCCGCACACGCTCGCTGCTCGCAACTTCTAGGAAAGATAAATGGACCGCGTACTTACGAAGAAATCCGAATCCACCGCTCCTTACTTCGCAGGCGTCGATTTTGGCGGCACGAGCATCAAGATTGGCATCGTTGACGACAAGGGAAAAACACTCGCTTGGTCATCCACTCCAACCGTCCCCGGCAGAACGCCCGCCGAAACACTCGCGGCCGTCAAGGTGGCGACCACCAACGCGGCTGAGGAAGCTGGTTTAACCTTCGACGACATCGCTGCGATTGGAATCGGCATCGCCGGTGCAGTCCATCCCGAGACGGGTAACGTTATTCGGATTGTCAACGTCAAGGGCTGGGGCGGGTTCCCGATCCGTGAGCGTTGTCAGAAGGAGTTTGGGAAGCCGACCGTCTTTGTGAACGACGCGAACGCCGCCGCTTTTGGTGAGTACTGGGTCGGTGCCGCCTCGCAGCACGAGAGTGTCATCTTTTTCACGCTCGGAACCGGCATCGGTGCAGGCATCATCCAAGATGGCAAAATGCACGACGGTGCCAACGCTTCCGCCGCAGAATGTGGGCACCTCATTGTTGACCCAGCACCGAGCGCACGCTTGTGCGGTTGCGGTCAAACCGGTCACCTCGAATGTTATGCGAGTGCAACCGCCGTGATTCGACGGGCGCAGGAGTACGTCAACGCTGGCGTCGAATCGACACTCGTCGAGCGTGCGAAGAAGGGTGAAGCCGTGACACCGATCCTCGTTGGCGAAGAAGCACGCAAGGGAGACGTCATCGCCAATAAAATTGTCAAGGAAGCCGCTTGGTGGATGGGCATCGGCGTCGTCAATTTAATGTACACAATCGACCCGCATTGCGTTCTGCTCGGTGGTGCAATGACATTCGGTGGTTCGTCGGACTCACTCGGA
>Ga0180429_10001246_pt1 | contig 21713 bp, 20 predicted proteins | sample SS_ome_FD_132428 | JGI IMG/M metagenome (GOLD analysis project Ga0180429, IMG submission 132428) | Hypersaline lake sediment archaeal communities from the Salton Sea, California, USA - SS_1_S_1 metaG | ecosystem: Environmental > Aquatic > Non-marine Saline and Alkaline > Hypersaline > Sediment ...
GGTACCACGCGGCAACGGCCAATGTAAGCTGCCGGCCCCAGTGCTTCGGTGTAGACCACACCGTGATAGGACGGGTCCGGTTCATTGAGCATCGGGAATTTTTCCTTGCTGGCTGCCCAGTCAAATTTACCGGAATCGACGATCATGCCGCCGATGGTGGTGCCATGACCACCGATGTATTTGGTCAGGGCATGAACGATGATGTCCGCTCCCAGGTCAAAGGGTTTACACAGGAATGGTGTAGCAACGGTGTTGTCGACAATTAACGGGATGCCATGTTTATGCGCGATTTCCGCCAGTTTTTTGATGTTCACAACATTACCGGCCGGGTTGCCAATGGATTCACAGAAAACCGCTTTGGTCCTGTCATCGATCAAAGCCTCCATGCCTGAGTAGTCATCAAATGACGCCATGCGCACGTCAATGCCCTGTTGTGGAAACGTATGGGCAAACAGATTGTAAGTGCCACCATACAACTGGCTGGTGCTGACAATATTGTCACCGGAGCGGGTAATACACTGAATCGCATAGGTGATGGCGGCCATACCAGAGGCAACGGCAAGCCCGCCGATACCACCTTCCATTTCTGCCAGGCGCTGCTCCAGTACGGCAGTGGTCGGGTTCATGATACGAGTGTAAATATTGCCGGGTACCTTTAAGTCAAACAGGTCTGCACCATGCTGAGTGTCATCAAAGGTATAGGATGTCGTCTGGTAGATGGGGACCGCGGCAGACTTTGTTGTTGGTTCTGATTCGTAGCCGTGGTGCAGCGCCAGTGATTCGAGTTTCATTGTTCCTCCTGATTCGGTATGGTTTTGTCATTATTGTTTAATACACGCACCATATCATCGTATGGATGCAAGGCAAGTGAAATCACAATGGAAAATTCAGCACAAAAAATAAGTTCACCGGAAACCGAGCAACTCACCGGCATCGGCACCGTTTTATTGACAGGTGACGATGTTGAAGCAAAACGCGAGGAAATCCGGCAGTACTTTCACAAGACTTTTACACTGTATGAAAATATTTTTGAGTGTCTGGCTAATGACCGGGCCTACTACACCAAGGCTACATCACTACGTCATCCCCTGATTTTTTACTATGGCCATACAGCGGTGTTTTTTATTAACAAGCTGCATGTGGCTAAACTGATCCCATCCCGTCTCGACCCTGAACTTGAATCGATGCTGGCCATTGGTGTTGATGAAATGTCCTGGGATGACCTGGATGAATCCAATTACACCTGGCCAACGCCTCAACAGGTAACGCAATACCGCAGAAAAGTGCGTGACCTTGTCGATGATTTCATTACGAATGCCCCCATGACGTTGCCTGTCGCCTGGGATGATCCCATGTGGATCATCATGATGGGTATTGAGCATGAGCGTATTCACCTGGAAACGACCTCGGTGCTGATTCGCCAGTTACCGATTCACCTGGTGCAGCCGCACGTTCTCTTTCCGGAATGCGATTTACAGGATGAAACAGCTCCTGTGAATCAGTTATTGCCTGTCCGTGGTGGTGAAATCAAGCTTGGTAAATCGCACGATGATCCTCTGTACGGTTGGGACAACGAATATGGTCAGCAGGCTTTCCAGGTGGAAGACTACAAAGCCAGTCAGTTCCTGGTTTCCAACCAGGAATACCTGGAATTTGTCAATGCCGGTGGTTACCAGGATCAAGGCTACTGGACCGAAGAGGGGCAGGGCTGGCTGGCGTTTACTAAAGCGCAGCATCCTGAATTCTGGGTAGTGGATAATGGCGCTTACCGATACCGTACCATGACACGTGTCATCGCTATGCCATGGGACTGGCCAGTGGATGTCAATTACCTGGAAGCCAAGGCCTTCTGTAACTGGAAATCAGAACAAACCGGTAAAACCGTTCGCCTGCCAACCGAAGCTGAATGGTATGCGTTGCGTAACTGCCTGGAAACGGATTTGCCAGACTGGGAAAGGGCGCCAGGCAATATCAACCTGGAGTACTGGGCTTCTGCCTGTCCGGTAAACCAGTTTGCCGTGACAATTGATGGTAACGATTTTTATGATGTGATTGGTAATGTCTGGCAATGGTCAGAAACTCCCATCGATGGTTATCCCGGTTTCAGGGTGCATCCTGTCTATGATGATTTTTCAACGCCAACCTTTGACGGTAAACACAACATGATCAAGGGCGGCTGTTTTATTTCAACCGGTAACTATGCGATTAAAGATTCGCGCTATGCATTCAGAAGACATTTCTTCCAGCATGCCGGTTTCCGGTACATTGAGTCAGAGGCTGAGCTGGATATTCAGGGTAACCCTTACGAAACCGATGAACTGGTATCGCAGTACCTGGAATTTCATTATGGCGAAGAATACTTTGGCGTTGCCAACTTCGCCAAAGCCTGTGCTGATATCTGTATTGCCGAAGCAAAGCGTGCACGCATCAAGCATTCAAAGGCTTTGGATCTGGGTTGTGCGGTGGGCAGAAGCTCATTCGAACTGGCCCGTTATTTCGAACATGTTGATGCACTGGATTTTTCAGCACGCTTTATTTCTGCTGCCGTGGAGCTGCAAAATGACGGCATCAAACGTTATACCATTCAGGATGAAGGGGAGCTCGTCAGTTTCCGTGAAACCCGGTTATCCACGCTTGGGCTTGAAGCTACCGCAGAGAGTTGTCATTTCATGCAGGGGGATGCCTGCAACCTGAATGAAAAATATTCAGGTTATGACCTGGTATTTGCCGGCAACCTGATTGATCGTCTCTATGCGCCTGAGCAATTTCTAACAATGATTCATGAACGTATGAATGCCGATGGTTTGCTGATTTTGGCCTCACCCTATACCTGGCTTGAAGATTTCACCGAACGTGAAAACTGGCTGGGTGGCTTCAAGGATAATGTCGGAGAAAACTTCACCACTCTGGATGGTTTGAGAGCGGTGCTGGCTGATCATTTCGAAATGATTGGCGAGCCCCGTGAAGTACCGTTTGTGATTCGGGAAACCAAACGCAAGTTTCAGCATACACTTTCAGAGTTAACGGTCTGGAAAAAAATTAACTGATCATAGTCATATTTTTCAGGAACGCTGTGAATACTTCCCTGTACGCTCTTCGAAAACATCCATGTTTTCGAACGTCCTGAAAAAACAGACTACGATCAGTCTATGAAAAATATTTAGTTACCTAATGAAATTTCCTGAGTATAAACTCACCAAATTCCAGGCCGATAATGCGCATCGTTCAGAATACTTCATGGGTGCTTCAGGTCCTGAGGCGATTTCATTGCAGGAACTGCTTTCCCTGGCTTCAGATGAAGACAGACAGCGCTGGCAGGGCTTTTCACTGGGCTTTGCTTCAAGTCAGGGGGATGAGTACTTACGAGGGTTGATTGCAGCAGACTACCCGGGCTTGTCGGCTGAAAACATTATTACCTTTGCCGGTGCCCAGGAAGCCATCTATGCCACCTACCACGCACTGCTCAACCCAGGTGACAAAACTCAGCTCATAACCCCGGTCTATGAACCGCTGGCCATTGTGGCAGAACTCATCGGCGCTCAGCTCAATAATGTAGCCATGAAATGTGTTGACAGCAACTGGCAGCTGGACGTGGATGCCTGGACGGACACGTTTCATCCACAGACCAGGTTGGCAGTGATCAATTTTCCCCATAATCCTACTGGCGCCATGATCAGTCGACTGCAATTGGAAGTACTGGTGGATCAATGTCGTGATTACGATTGTTGGCTGTTTTCAGATGAGGTGTTTCGCGGACTCGAATACCGTGATGCCGATCGCTTGTCCCCGGTTGCCTCGGCCTATGAAAAAGGAATCAGCCTGGGTGTTATGTCCAAGGCTTACGGCCTGGGAGGTATACGCATAGGCTGGATTGCCTGTCAGGATACTTCATTGATTCAACAGTTACTTGAAATCAAACAGTATCTTTCAATCTGTAACGGCAGGGCCGATGAATTGCTGGCATCCATTGCGCTGAAAAACAGAGGCAGCTTGTTAAGCCAGAACAGGGAAATTATCCAGAATAACCTGAAGGTCATCGAAGCCGCGGGAGAGGCGTTTTCTGAACGTATAAAATGGCATCAGCCAATGGCGGGCTGCGTGGCTTATCCGAAGGTGAGAAATGCAGAAACTGCTAAAGTTTTTGTCGAGGAGGTTCTGGATAAAACCGCTATTATGCTGGTGCCGGGAAGCTGTTTTCTGCAGGGTGAGGCGCATTTTCGAATGGGCTTTGGTGGCAGGTCTTTTGGCTATCAGTTAAGGCAGTTGGTTAATTGTTTATAACCATGGTGTTATTACTCTGTAACCTTTGCGGGCAGTATAAACCAGAAGCTACTGCCTTTGTCGCACTGGCTTTCAAAACCGAGTTCACCGCCCATTAGTTCCACCAGCTGTTTTACGATATTCAAACCCAGACCAGTTCCTTCAATGACCGAGCCTTCATGACCCAGTCGTTCATAGGGTTGAAACAATATCTTCTGGTTTTCCTCTGAAATACCTATACCGGTGTCAGAAACAATAAACTTAACCTGGTTGTCCGGCAATAATTCCATTGATAGCGTTACTTTGCCGTTTTCAACATTGTATTTACAGGCATTGGATATCAGGTTGAGAATGATTTGTTTAAACCTCAACGGGTCATTTTCTATGACAACGTTTTCGGGTAAATCATCGAGTATAATTTCAACCTTGTATTTCTCTTGTAAAGGTGCGGAAAGGCTGATGCATTCATTGAGTATCAGGTTGCAATCCAGTGCCGACTTTTTCAAGACAAGGCGGTTGGATTCAATTTGTGCCATGTCCAGAATTCCATTGATCAGCGATAATAGATGTTCACCACCTTTATGAATTTCATTAGACATATCCTGGCTGTCTTCTGAAAGTGATGGGTCTGTCCTTAACAGTTGTGAAAAACCGATTATGGCATTCAAGGGTGTTCTTAATTCATGGCTCATGTTGGAAAGGAAACGGCTTTTTGCAACATTGGCTACCTCTGCACGTTCTTTTTCTACCAATAAATCATTTGAAAGTTTTAGCGATCTGAGTAGGGATTTATTGAATCGTAGTCCGCTGGCGATAAGCGAGCCCATGTAAAGCACCACCATGGTTCCCATGATGTAATAAATGTTGTCGTTTTGCGTGAAAAACCAAATCATCAGTGGCAGTAACAGACTGGAAATGTAGATAAAAAACACGATCAACGAGGAGCCCAGCGTAGACAGAGCGCCAGCGGAAATTCCCGCAACTACAAATGAAATAAAGAAAGGTATTTCTTTAAGGTCAAAGGGTTGTAATAACCAGATCAGGCTGCCCCACAAAAAGCCATTGGCAACAGTTCCTACGATAAACAGTCTTAACCAGAGGCTATCGGGTGCGGCTACAGTGCTTTGACGTGCAAAGAACACACCCGTAATCAGGCGAAATATCAAAATCACGGCGAGTAGAGTGGCCCATAACAGCAGTTTGCCATGATTCGAAGACCCCCAAAGTAACCAGATTGCCAGTCCGGCAAGCGCGGCATTAAGGACAACTGCCATATTGAGGTTGTTAAAAAGAAATCGAATCTGTTCGGCAGAAATATTAATGGGCCCGGACAGGTGCGTATTGTCTGACTGGTTAGTGGGCATGCATCATTTTAGTTAATAAATCGTCATTAGAAAGTATATCAGAGGAATACCGGTTTAATTTGAAAAGCCTATGATAAACACTCCAGCCAGCATCATTACCGCGGCAAAGAGGTGCATACCGAGGTGTTTTTCTTTGAAAAGCAACACACCGAAAATAATACCAAACAGGAGGCTGGTGCGTTTCACCGAGACCATATAAGCCGCTTCCACCAGTTCTATCGCCTTGAAATGTAAAAAAACCATGACAGCCATCAGTGCTGCAACGACCAGGGCAGGTAAAAAATTATGTCTGATCGTTGTCATACTTCGTCGCCCAAACAACAGAAAAGCAGCAATGCCGATACAGGCAAAATAAAAGGCGCCAAACTGTTGGGCTCCCATGTAACCCATAGCAGCTTTACTGGTGCTGGCAGTGATACTGTAGATAAACGCCGCAATCAACATGTAACGTGAACCGGGATTTTTAAAAATGTTTTTAAACGGAGTGATGATGTTATTAAGAAAAGTGCGCGGCGCCGTGTTTGCACTGGAGGCAGTTCGAATTTCAGTTTCAGGTATGTTCAGTAACCAGGCTCCGAAAACAATCAGCAAAATACCACTGGCTCCGCCTGGAGAAATACTTTCCCCGAGAACAACCCATCCCGTGACAATGACAAACATGGGGGTAAATGCCAGGTACGGCACAGTCATCGAAAGCGAGTAATCCCTTATGGCCTTCATATACAACAGCATGGCGATGATCTCGGCCGGTACAGAGATGGCGATCCAGGCCCAGAACTCTGCCGGATAGTCAGCCGGTTGGATATTGACCAGTAATGGCGACATCAGCAGGCCGGCAAATCCAAGGCGAATGAGCGTCAGGGAGCGCAAATCGATATGCGACAGGCTTTTTTTGGCGACGGCATCGGAAGCTGCCAGGGTAAATGCGCAAAGCAGGGTGATTAATAGCCAGTTCATCGCTGATTCTTATTACTGTCTGCTGACCAGTGAAGCGGCTTTGCTGATGACATCAGCTTCCGCTCCAGAAAGATGGGCATTTTCTGATATATACCTGCGCCATGCCTTGGCTCCGGGCACCCCCTGAAACAGTCCGAGAATATGACGTGAAATATGGTTAAGGTAAACACCTTCTGCAAGCTGTTGTTCGATATAAGGTATCAGCAGTTCAATGACTTCATGCGGATCCGATACGGGGTTTGGTTTGTCGAAGAATGCCCTGTCAACTTGGGCAAGCAGCCACGGGTTGTGATAGATTGCACGTCCCATCATCACGCCATCGACATGCTTTAATTGCTGTTGAGCTTCATCCAGGGTGTTGATGCCACCATTGATAATAATTTCTAGACCGGGATTTTCCTTTTTCAGGTCATGCACCACTTCATAACGCAGGGGAGGTACGTCACGATTTTCCCTGGGTGACAGTCCATCCAGCCAGGCTTTGCGCGCATGAATAATAAATGTCCGAATGCCTGACTGTTTTACAATCTCGACAAACTCAAGCAACTGTTCATAACGGTCATCGTGGTCAATGCCAATACGATGCTTGACTGTCACGGGTATATTCACAGCATCCTGCATGCTGCCGAGGCAATCGCGAACCACCTCAGGCTCCGCCATCAGGCAGGCACCGAAACGACCAGATTGTACACGGTCTGAGGGGCATCCGACATTCAGGTTAATTTCATTATAGCCATGGTCTTCAGCCATTTTGCTGCAATCGGCCAGTTCAGCCGGGTCGCTGCCGCCAAGCTGGAGGGCTACGGGGTGTTCTATCTGGTTGAACTGCAGATAACGTTGACGGTCGCCATGAATAAGAGCACCGGTAGTGACCATTTCTGAATAGAGCAGGGCGTGTCTGCTCAGCTGGCGCAGAAAAAACCGGCAGTGGCGATCCGTCCAGTCGAGCATCGGGGCCACGCTAAACCGGTGATCGGGATTAGAGGGGTTATCAATCATATGTAGATGATAACCATAACCTGCTAATTGTCGATGGTTCCCGGGTAACCGGCAACTGTTGACCGGCCCCGAATCAGCCAGTGTTTAAGGTATTACTTTGATAAATCCACATTCTTGCCACTTTTGAGGATTTCTGCAGTTCGGGTATCCAGCCAGCCATAGAAATCGTCAGGATACTTTTCGTAGTGGCCATCCGCGACATAGCGTAACAATTCGGTAAAGTGGTAGCTGTATAGCATGCTCTGGATGCGTGCGATTTCTTTTTGCCTGTCAAACAGCACAATGGCTGGGCGATAGCTGATACCAAGCTTTTCAACCCAGGCCTTCGGAGTGGTTTCATTACCATCGACATCTATCAGCCTGTTATCAGACAGCGCGTCCAGTCTCACGAAGCTATATTTTTTGAGGATGTCGCGAACCTCCTGGGAAGCCAAATATCCATCATGCAGGGCATCACAATCTATACAGCCCTTGTCTTCAAGAAGCACCGCCAGCGGTTTGTCCGCCAGCTTTTGCAGATTATCAGCTGAAGTCAGTTGAGGGTGATCGCGGAAGCTGTAGTTCTGTGATTTCTTGTCATTGATGTATTGCGTCAGCTGCTGATTCTCATAGGCTTTTTCCTGCACGTAATTAAGTACCAGTTTGAAATCGGGGACCGAACGGTAGCCATTGGTTCGCGCTACGACCTGGTTGTCGGGGCTCAGGAAGATAATTGTAGGTGTGTACATTACCTTGAAACGCTCCGCCAGTTGTTTCTCGGTAAGGCTCAAATCTTCGTTCAAGGCTACCTCACGATCGCCACGGATATTCAGAGAGATAACATCAAAATTTTCCTGGATAAAATCAGTGTAAGGTGCATTCTTGATATTTTCTTCAATCATCTTGTAGCAATAGGGGCAGCCGTTGAGATGCATGAAGAGCATGACATGTTTGCCTTCATCAGAGGCTTCCATCACATCTTCACCAATATCGAGAAAGCTTTCCTTGAACCAGTCAGGGTGAACAGACATTATGCCGCCAACAACTTTGCCTTCTTTGGCTGATAACTGGGCTGAAGAAAAGATCAGGAGGAACAAGGTGAAAAGTGAAGCAAGGGTTTTTTTCATTGTTTTGCCTATTCAGTTGATGGCATCCCTCGGCTGCGCTCGAGATGTCCAGTCGGTCATTTAATACATTTTCCAAAGATTAGACGCTTATTGCGAATTCGACAACTGGCACAGCGAACAGGTTCCAGGTAAATCCCTTGCAGGATAAAGACTTTCCGGCTTGGGGGCTGTAAATATAAAAGTTCTGGTATCATAGTGGTGATACTGAATAAATGAATTATAACTCAATTTATGCCATTTTCTCTCTCCCGCCTGCCCCGCGTTGAATTCGGTAACGGCCGTTTCAATCAACTCATTCCTGTCATAGCCGGATTTGGGCATACTGTTCTGCTGGTCACCGGTGCCAAGTCTTTTACGGAGTCTTCACGATGGCAGCCACTTCTCAAGCAGTTGTCAGAGCAGGGAATGACATACCATCATGCCGTTATACCCGGTGAGCCCTCCCCGGAACTGGTTGATGATATGGTCAGTCGATTTTCCCGCAAGAGTATTGATGTGGTTGTCGCCATAGGCGGCGGCAGTGCACTGGATGCTGGTAAGGCAATTGCGGGTTTGTTGAAAATCAAGCGTTCGGTGATGGATTTTCTTGAAGGGGTGGGCCCGGAACTGGACTATGACGGCCCTGCGGTTCCATTCATTGCGGTGCCAACCACTGCTGGTACAGGTAGTGAGGCTACCAAAAATGCCGTGCTTAGCAGGCAGGGTCTGGATGGATTCAAAAAATCTTTTCGTGATGAAAAGCTGGTCGCGCAACTGGCTATCATTGACCCGGATTTACTGCAAACCTGTCCGCAAGGGGTGATTGCTGCCAATGGTATGGATGCACTGACACAATTACTGGAATCCTATGTGTCTATAAAGGCCAACCGCCTGAATGATGCCCTGGGAGAATCCGGATTGCGTGCAGCCAGAGATGGCCTGATCAAATTATATAAAACCCGGGGGCAGGACGCCCAGGCGAGGGAAAATATGGCTTATGCCTCGATGATTTCCGGCATTAACCTGGCCCAAACCGGACTGGGTTCGGTACATGGGCTGGCTTCCCCTTTGGGCGCTTTTTATCCGATACCCCATGGGGTGGTTTGCGGTACTCTGGTTGCCACAGCCACGCGTATCAATATCGAAGCCATGCAGCAACGTGAGCCGGAAAACATTGCCCTGAAGCGTTATGCCAGGGTCGCGGCATTACTCATGCAGCGCCACTATAAGTCGCAGGACGAGGCATTAAGCGATCTGGTGGGTATACTGGAAAACTGGACTGAGCTGCTGGACATGAAGCGACTGTCCACTTATGGTCTGCAAGCCGATGGTATTGATCATGTGGTAAAACATTCCCGTGGCAGCAGTATGAAAACCAACCCGATAGTATTGACTGACGATGAAATTGCATCGATTGTAAGTGAACGTTTATAAATTAAAAATAAAAAAACCTACCATGGAGACTTTGACAACATGATAATTTCAAACGCAGCGAAACTCATTGAAGGCAAGACAAGGCCGGTTATTGAGCCAGGTGCCTCGGTCAATGATGCCTGTAAAGCCATGTTGAAATTTGATGCACGTGCACTACTGGTGCTCGAAGGCGAAAAGCTGGTTGGAGTGCTTAGTGAGCGTGATGTTATCAGAAAGTGTATCGCTAAGGATCTTGATGCCACGGCAACGGGTGTTATGGATATCATGACGGCAGAAGTTAAAACCATCCGGGCTGGAGACAGTATTGCCATGGCCATAGAGATAATGCAGGAAGGCGGATTTCATCGTGTGCCTGTAGTTGATGGCGAAAAAGTCATCGGCCTGATTACCAGTGATGATATTCCGGATGAATATCGTATGCTGCTGGAACGTTTCAGGGAAATGCGCGGCACTTGATTTTGTAGTCAGTTTTGAGACACCGCATATTGCCGGCCACTAACATGATGAACTATTAGGAAACCAAATTGCTGCTTCGGGAAATCTGCAGAGCCCGGTAGAGAATAGTTTTAACAGTGAGATTTGCATTTGGTCGTGTTTCATATAAGGTTGGTTTGCGCCCATTTTTTCGGCTGAGAATACAAAACCCACTAAAGGAAATCACGAATGAAATTAAAATTTACCATTGCATCCATTTTCTTGGCTTCAGCTACTTTCGTCTCCACCTCCCAGGCTGGTACCCTGGATGATGTCAAATCCAAGGGATATGTCGACTGTGGAGTCAGCACCGGTCTTGCCGGTTTTTCCCAGAAAAACGAGAAAGGTGAATGGAGTGGTTTGGATGTCGATGTTTGTCGCGGCGTTGCTGCAGCTGTATTGGGTGATGCGGAAAAAGTCAAGTACAAGCCGTTAACAGCAAAAGAGCGTTTTACAGCCCTGCAGTCCGGTGAAATTGACATGTTGTCACGCAATACCACCTGGACCCATACCCGTGATACCTCGCTGGGGCTGAATTTTGCCGGAACCATTTACTACGATGGGACTGGCTTTATGGTACGCAAGGAACTTGGTGTAAAAAGTGCCAAAGAACTCGATGGCGCTGCTGCATGTATTCAGGCAGGTACTTCAACGGAGTTGGCAATTGCAGATTATTTCCGTGAAAACAACATGAATTTCACCGTGGTCACCTTTGATACTTCAGACCAGACCCGCAGCGGTTTTGAATCCGGGCGTTGTGATTTCCTTACTTCTGACCAGTCACAGCTGTATGCATTACGTATCGGCCTGAAAGACCCTGCGGGTGCAATCGTACTGCCGGAGGTCATCTCCAAAGAGCCCCTCGGTCCAGTGGTGCGTCAGGGCGACGATGAATGGTTCAATATTGTAAAATGGGTTGTGAATGCTTCGATCGAAGGCGAATACCAGGGCGTCACATCCGAAAATGCCGATGAACTGCGTAAAAACGGTAAACCTGGTCAAAAACGCCTGCTGGGCAGTGAGGGTGACCTTGGCAAAAAGCTGGGTCTGTCCGCGGACTGGGCATATAACGTGATTACCCAGGTGGGTAACTATGCAGAGTCCTTTGAAAGAAATGTGGGAAAAGATTCTCCATTAAAAATTGAACGCGGCCTGAATGCGCAGTGGACCAATGGAGGCATCCTGTACTCACCAGCGATGCGCTAAAATCCAGTCAGTTATAAAGAGCCAGGTTATCTCTGGCTCTTTTGGTTTGACCACATGATGTCTTCATGAATAATCGACCTGACATTTCGAAATCTCCGACTGAAACAGTTTTTTACAATAACCCGCATATTCGTTCAGTCATTTACCAGGTCCTGTTGGTACTGGGGCTGGGTTATTTCTTTTACCTGATTGTTTCCAATACATTGGCAAACATGGAAACCCGCGGTATCAAAAGCGGTTTCGATTTTCTTTGGGGAACCGCAGGCTTTGACATTCTCATGTCACTGATACCTTATGACGCTACCCATACCTACGGTAAAACTTTTGTTGTAGGCCTGTTAAATACCATCCTGGTTTCCATGATCGGTATCGTCCTGTCTACCATAGTGGGATTCATTATTGGCGTAGCCCACTTCTCCCACAACTGGCTGGTACGAAAACTGGCAACGATTTATATCGAAATTTTCAGGAATATACCCCTGCTACTGCAAATCTTTTTCTGGTATTTTGCGGTGCTTTCAGCACTTCCCGGCACACGTCAGAGCCTGTCATTGGGAGAGGCAGTTTTTCTCAATGTACGAGGCCTGTATTTGCCCGAACTGGTCGGCGAAGATGGCTCTGCAATAGTCTACCTGGCAATAGCAGTTGGCATTGTAGCCACGTTTATGGTTAAACGCTGGGCTAAAAAGCGCCAGGATCAAACCGGTAAACAGTTTCCGGTTTTTTATACCGGTTTAGCTTTCATCCTGGGATTGCCGGTTCTGGCACTGTTCATTATGGGGGTGCCATTTCATTGGGAATACCCTGAATTACGTGGATTTAATTACAGCGGTGGTATTACCGTGATACCTGAATTGATGGCACTGGCGCTGTCGCTGACGATTTATACCGGTGCTTTTATTGGCGAAGCTGTACGAGCTGGTGTGCAATCTGTGCCACATGGTCAGACCGAAGCGGCTCGCAGTATAGGTATGAAAGAAAAGCAGATCATGAAACTTATTATCGTGCCACAGGCGATGCGGGTTATTGCCCCTATCCTCAACAGCGAATATCAAAGCCTGGTAAAAAACTCGACCCTGGCTACAGCGATAGGCTACCCGGATCTGTTCACCGTGTTTGTTGGTACCACGCTCAACCAGACTGGGCAGGCAATAGAAATTGTTTTTATGACGATGGCTGTTTACTTTGTGTTTAACATGATTATTTCAGTCGTTATGAATTTATTTAACCGAAAAGTGACATTGGTTACGAAATAAAGAACAGACTGTCATTCAGAATATTTTTATGAAAACTTTTGAACCAGCACCATCAAGGCCAGCCCCCGAAATGACTGTAGGGGCTGTTGCCTGGTTAAAAAATAATCTGTTTTCTTCTATCCCTAATACAATAGCGACTTTTTTTATTCTGGCTATTCTTGCAAACCTGTTACCTGGCCTATTTGACTGGTTGTTGTTTTCAGCAAACTGGTCTGGAGAAACCCAGGACGATTGCGTCCAGGATGGGGCATGCTGGGTTTTTATCAGCGCCTGGTCGCAACAGTTTTTCTATGGCAGCTACCCCACTGAAGAACTCTGGCGGGTTAATCTTTGCCTTTTTCTGCTCATTGCCACTGTATTAGGTTCTTATTTTGTAAAAAAAGGAATACGTGAAAAGGTCTTCGTGCCTTTGTTCCTTGCTTTGCCTTTTATTGCGATACTCATTTTAAATGGTAGCTGGATCGGTCTTGAACCGGTGAGTACTGACTACTGGGGTGGCTTTTCACTCAATGTTTTCCTTGCTGCAGCCAGTATTATCATTGCTTTTCCACTGGGTTTCATCTGGGCTCTTGGCCGGCGCTCGAAAATGCCAATGGCACGCAGTATCAGCATTATTCTGATTGAGTTCTTTCGTGGGGTACCGGTATTGGCCCTGTTTTTTATGGGTTCGGTGATGTTGCCACTGTTCTTTCCTGAAGGAACCAATGTCGACAAATTGCTGCGTGTATGGATCGTATTGACGCTCTTTATGGCAGGCTACATGGCCGAAGTTTACCGCGGTGGTTTTAATGCGATACCCCAGGGCCAATATGAAGCAGCCGACTCCCTGGGTTTGAGATACTGGCAAAAAATCCTGTTAATCATTCTGCCCCAGGTTATCAAGGTTTCCATGCCAAACATTCTGGCAACCTTTGTGATGTTGTTTAAAAACACCAGCTTCCTGATGATTATCGGTATTTTTGAAATACTGAGTACTACACAGGCTGCTTTAAGTAACTCTTACTGGCTTGGTGGGCATGCTGAAGAAGGTTATTTATTTGTAGCTGGGGTTTTCTGGACTGTCTGTTTTGGCATGTCGGTAATCGCCTCTTCTATTGAGCGCAAGCTCAACACCGAACACAGGAAATAACGTGGTTTACTATGAGTACTGAAGAAACAAAGTCGCACACCACTTCTGAAGAAGTCATCATCATGCGTGACCTCAACAAGTGGTATGGCAATTTCCATGTATTAAAGGATATAAATCTGACTGTGCGTAAGGGTGAGCGTATCGTTATTTGCGGCCCATCAGGCTCAGGTAAATCCACCATGATTCGCTGTATTAACCGTCTTGAAGAGTTTCAGCAGGGCTCATTGATTGTTGATGGCATTGAGATGATTGAGGATGTAAAAAATATCGATGCCATTCGTCGCGATGTTGGTATGGTATTTCAGCACTTTAACCTGTTTCCTCACCTGACCATCATGGAAAACCTGTGCCTGGGGCCGATCTGGGTGCAGAAAAAGCCCAAAGCTGAAGCACAGGAAATTGCGATGAAATATCTGCAGCGGGTAAAAATTCCTGAACAGGCTGATAAGTATCCTGGCCAACTGTCCGGTGGTCAGCAACAGCGTGTCGCGATAGCGCGTTCTCTGTGCATGAGCCCCAACATCATGTTGTTCGATGAACCCACCTCGGCCCTTGATCCTGAGATGATTAAAGAGGTACTGGACGTTATGATCGAGTTGGCAGAAGAAGGTATGACCATGCTATGCGTGACTCATGAAATGGGTTTTGCCAAGAAGGTAGCTGACCGCGTAATTTTTATGGATGGCGGCGAAATCGTGGAACAGAACACGCCGCATGAATTCTTTGAAAGCCCCCAGGTTGACCGTACCAAGACATTCCTGGATCAGATTCTTAACCACTAGGGCCAGAGTGTTGCACTAGTTCCTGGTAAATAAGACGGTTTCTACAATACCGGGAAAATCACAGGTTTCAATAGCACACAATGTCCGCTTTTGATAGCCAGACAATGAAAATGGCGGGGCGCTGATATCGACACCTGATTTTATTCTCATGCGATTGTCAGGTCCCGGTGGTTTGTCGATGTTGGCTGTAAAACTACCAGCGGGTACATGCTCGGTAACAATAATATGCTCAAAACCCCTTAGCTGATCCACAATTGCCTTTATTGATTGGTTATCCAGATGCTGAAGTACCTGGCGTATCAGCAGAATATCAGCATCCGGCAGTTTTTCAGTCGTTGCATCCATGCAGTTAAACGTCAGGTTATCTGCCTTGAAGTGTTGCTGATTATGTACAACCAGTTCAGGCACAACGTCGATCGCATAATAATGCCGGGATTGGCTGTATAGCTGCCTGCCGATATTAAAATCACCACATCCCAGGTCAATCATTACCGGGCTTTGCGGCAGGGCAGCGATCAGGCTTTTTACCGCATGGACATAGGGGAGGGTCTGTGTTTCATCATGACTGCCAGTGCCTGAATAGAAGGGATATCGGGATGAAGTTCCCCAGTAACCTTTTTCATAGATTTCACTGAATAAGGTCTGGGTATCAAGTTTCGCCAGTTCACGTAACAAGGACTTGTTGAGCGTGTGGGTTTTATTCTGGTGTTTCATTTACAGGATAGAAAAGTCGACCAAACCATCATTTTTGTCCAGTGTCATTTGCATCTCGCAGTGACCTTCAGCTGTTTCGGGTTCATCACCACTGCAGGGACACAGGTTGGATATTTCCTGGTAAAAGACACTGAGTTTCAGTATCAGCTTGAGCCCGGTTTCCTGTTTATGCAGCAATGAAAATCTAAGGGTATCGTCAACAAATACACCCGAATAGTTGGCAACCTGTTTAAGCGGCAGGTCAGTGGATTCAAGTAGCTTTAACGCTTGCTGCAATTCAGCTTCAAAGCCTGGCGTGTTCCAGGAATCGAGTAGTGCGGGCAGTTTTTCCATTGAATATTCTGGGGGCATCCTGATTAAGTCGTTATTTGTTAAATCAAGCGAAGTTGAGATGAAACCGGGCAAAAAAAAGGGTGTCACTGCAGGACACCCTTTTGATTTCAAAGCAGCGTTTAAGCTTACTTCTTAGCTTCTTCGCGAGCTTTCACTTCCTTGATAACCTCTTCAGCAACGCTGTTAGGACATGCCGAGTAGTGAGAGAACTCCATGGAGAACTGGCCACGACCGGAGGTCATGGTACGCAGGTCACCAATGTAGCCAAACATCTCAGCCAGTGGTGCGTCAGCCTTGATGCGCACACCGGTAGTACCGGCTTCCTGGCCCTGGATCATTGCACGACGGCGGTTCAGGTCACCGATTACGTCACCCACGTGATCTTCAGGGGTGAAGACGTCAACCTTCATCACAGGTTCCATCAGCTGAGGGCCGGCTTTAGGCACTGACTGGCGGTAAGCCGCTTTGGCAGCAATCTCGTAAGCAACCGCCGAGGAGTCAACCGGGTGGAAAGCACCATCCATCAGGGTAACTTTAACGTCCAGCAGCGGGAAGCCGGCCAGCGTGCCTTTTTCCATGCTCAGTGCAAAGCCTTTCTCGACAGCAGGCCAGAATTCACGGGGAACGTTACCGCCCACAACCTTGGATTCGAAAACATAGCCCTCGTTCTTTTCAGCAGGCTCAATAACGTAATCGATCTTTGCGTACTGACCGGAACCACCAGACTGCTTCTTGTGCGTATAGCTGTCTTCACAAACCTGGGTGATGGTTTCACGGTAGGCAACCTGGGGTTTACCCACTTCAACTTCAACACCGTGGGTACGCTTGAGGATATCCACTTTAATATCCAGGTGAAGTTCACCCATACCTTTAATGATGGTTTCACCTGAGTCTTCATCTGTTTCAACGCGGAAAGAAGGATCTTCCTGCATCATCTTGTTGAGGGCGACACCCAGTTTCTCGGCAGCACCCTTGTCTTTTGGTGCAATCGCTATCGAGATCACAGGATCAGGGAAGACCATGGGTTCCAGGGTCGCAGGGTTGTCTTTATCAGCCAGGGTGTGGCCGGTCTGGGTATTTTTCAGACCAACAAAGGCAACGATGTCACCCGCCTGGCAGGAATCCAGTTCAATACGGTCGTCAGCATGCATTTCCACGATACGGCCGATACGCTCGGTTTTACCGGTGAAGGTATTCAGCAGGGTGTCGCCTTTCTTGATGGTACCCGAGTAGATACGAACGAAGGTCAGGGCGCCGAAACGGTCGTCCATGATCTTGAATGCCAGTGCTCGAACCGGTTTGGAAGGGTCAACAATGGCTTTCTCACCAGTTTCATTGCCTTCCATGTCAACTTCGTCCTGAGCCTCGACTTCAGTTGGATTGGGCAGGAAGTCAACCACAGCGTCCAGAACCAGCTGGATACCCTTGTTCTTGAAAGCAGAACCACAGTAAGTAGGGAAGAAGTCCAGCGCGATGGTGCCTTTGCGGATGCAGCGCTTGATGTCTTCGATAGATGGCTCTTCACCTTCCAGGTAGGCTTCCATCAGGTCATCGTCCTGCTCTACAGCCGTTTCGATCAGCTGCTCACGATATTCGGCGGCTTTATCCACCAGGTCAGCAGGGATATCCTGAATCTCAAAGTTTTCAGGCAGGCCGGTATCGTCCCAGACATAGGCTTTCTGACTGAGGACGTCTACAACACCGACGAAATCATCTTCAGTACCGATAGGCAGCGTCATAACCAGGGGGTTGGCACCCAGCACGTTTTTCACCTGGTCAACAACACGGTAAAAATCCGCACCCAGGCGGTCCAGCTTGTTGACGAAGATAACACGGGCAACTTCAGATTCGTTTGCATAACGCCAGTTGGTTTCTGACTGCGGCTCAACACCACCAGAACCACAGAATACGCCAACACCGCCGTCGAGAACTTTCAGCGAACGGTAAACTTCGATAGTGAAGTCAACGTGTCCGGGGGTGTCGATGATGTTCAGGCGGTGGCCATCCCACTCACAGCTGGTCGCAGCTGACTGGATGGTGATGCCGCGCTCGCGCTCCTGGTCCATGAAGTCGGTGGTGGCTTCACCATCATGTACTTCACCGGTTTTATGCACTTTACCAGTGAGTTTCAGAATTCGTTCGGTGGTCGTTGTTTTACCGGCATCAACGTGGGCGAAAATACCAATGTTTCTGTACTTGGTTAAATCAGTCATTGCTCTGTCCTGAGGTTAAAAAAAGGGCAATCCTTCATTCGGCACGACCACGTGAATGGCTGACTGATTTTGAGCCAGTCTTCCCGAATAAAACGATTGAAATTCCCTGAAAAAAATTTAGTCGCGCGATTATAGACGAAACTGGCGAAAAATCCATTCCCATACAGTCCCGACTGCCAGAAAATTTCCTGAATTTCGCCTTCAGGTACAGAAAATTTTCAAAATCAGTCGTATTCCGATGACAATTCGATGCGGTCGATACAGGCGCGGTTATGCTGCAATGGCTTAAGCCAGCCTTTGCGTCGGAATTCAGCTGTGGCTTTGCTGGCGCTTTCGGTAGTGATACCAAGCATGGCGCCCATGTCATCGCGTGTGGGCAGAAAGAAACTGTCATCTTCGGAGGTCTCGTCCAGCAGTAACAGCAGGCGGGCCACGCGTTGCTTTGAATTGCCGGTTGAAAGTCGCGTAATCCAGGTATTGGCATTATGCAGGGCTTTTTGCCATCTTTTCAGCACGGCATCGTGCAGCGCCGGGGTGTCCTTGCGCAGCATATCAATGACACTGATGGGTATGCGGCATACTTTGACATGATCCATGGTGATGGCATCGTGATCAATGGCTTGGCCTTCAAGACTTTCCAGGCCTGCCAGGTCTCCCTGGCCGAGTAAACGCACGATGCGACGGTCTCCGTTAGGCAGACGCTGCACCAGCTTGATAAGGCCTGAACGAATTGTGTAGACATAAGCGAGTTTTTCGCCCTGGTAGTAAAGGCGGTGGCCCGGTTCGTATTCTATGTCATGAATCGGTAAATGCAGGTTGTCGAACTGGTTCTGTTCGATGTCTGCAAATAGTACCAGGTGGCGTATTGCGCAATTTTTGCACCGTTCAGCCCCTTTCCAGGCAGATTCAATCTGGTTTTTCTTCACGATAGGGAGCCCTGTTAATTAAGCCGTGTCGGGGGGAGAATACCACATCAGCACAACAGGCTGTGGGGATCTGATGGGGGCAGCAGGGGGTGTAAAACTAACGGGGCATAATTGCCACCGTCAGTTTTGAGGCTTAGAAAATTAGTTCTTGAATGGTTTATGACAGCCCTTGCAGGAATCTCCCAGAGGCCCCATCGCTGTGGCAACAGCGCCCTTATCACCGGATTGCGCAGCCATGTTCATGGCATCGGCCGCCTTTTTGAAATCACCCATTTTTTCTTCAAATGTTTCGAAATCCATCCAGATGTCTTCCAGCGCCGAGGAATCTTCTCCGGTTGAATCCTCCGGGAAACCCGCCATGATATTAAGTGAGGCAACACTGGCAATATCGGCTGCATGGGTTTTGATTTTTTCTGCGTCATAGGGCTGTTTCCCCTTGAGCATGCCACCAAGATGTTTCATGTTCCAGCTGAGGATGCTCATAACGCCCTGACGGTATTCGATTTCTTGTTCAAAGCTGTTTTCGGCCACAGTGGCAGTTGTAGACATTAATAGTGCCACAGCAAGCGTGGCAGCCAGTTTTTTCTTTGATGCTGGTTTGATCATTTTCTTCTCCGGGAATTTTGTTTAGTGTTGGAAAAATACTAGACGAGCTGAATTAAAAGGCAAGGATTATGATAATGGGGTTGTTTGATTTTTTGCTCACAGAAAAACAGAAAAAGGAAAAGGTGGCTATCCGTATTGGACTGGAAAGCGGGGCCTTCCAGGAATGCCCGGTGTGCCGCGATGTGACAGAGTCTGGCACATTTGAAAATTATGCAGACAAAGTGGCAGTAATAGTGGATCAGAAAATGGCGCTTCCGGCTGATATTGATATGAAACTGTTTCAGGGAAACAAAGAGGAACTGTTGCGTACCGTCAGCGAAGTGGCAAAAAGGCTGCCGTATCACTGTACCTGTCAGAGTAACTGATGGTGTTTTGGCTGATTGCTGTTCACATAAAGCAGGCAGTAACTCAGGAAGATTTGAGGTTTGCTGATTTGGCCTGAAACAGCATAAACCCGGAAACAATCAAGAGCAGGCCGGTAAAGTGATACCACAGCAAGCTTTCATTTAAAAATATGGCCGCCAGAACGGCGGTAAATATCGGCAACAGGCAAATGAAAAAACCGGACAGGCTGGCACCAATCATTGCAATGCCCCGGTTCCAGAACAGGTAAGATGCGATGGATGGAAAGATGGCAACATAAAGCAGGCTGTAACTCAGTGTGGTATTGATTTCAGGTAAAGGGTGAAGCGTTAAATCCCAGGCAAACAGGGGTATCAGCAACAGGCTGCCGCTGATAAAGGTTGCTCCGAGAAAAGCAGAGGGATGCAGGTCAGGCATCTTGCGTAACAGTACCGAGTAACAGGCATACACCAGGTTAGCGACCAGCATCAACAGGTCACCACTGACAAATTTCATTTCAGACAACACTGACCACTGGCCTTGAGTAACAACCAAAACCGCGCCACCAATGCTTAGCGCGATGCCCATCATGGCCAGCATTCCGGATTTTTCGCGATACAAAACCACCGCAAGCAGAATAATCATGGCGGGCATGGTGGTCTGTATCAGGGCGATGTTGTTTGAAGTGGTGGTTTGAGCAGATTGATACAGCAGTGTGTTAAACAGACTGACGCCCAGTAAGCCCATCAGGGCTATATAGCGCCAATGTTTCAACAATACGTCGGCATCCCTGCGCAGATGTTGCCAGACAAAGGGCAGTAGAATCACTGTAGCCAGCCACCAGCGACCACAGGAAAGTGCAACGGCTGAGATATCATTATGTAACAGGCGGGCAATGACAACATTGCCTGACCAGAACGAAACGGCAAGCGTCAGTAGCAGGTAGGCTTTCAGACTGTAGCTCATCAGGTCAGGTCATGGGAGTGATAACTGACTGTGACCCTATCGCGAGTTTAGAAAGCTGTAAAGGATGTGGCTATTGAGTCCACCAGGGAGCGAAGACCAGGTCGGCATCATTGCTGCTGATGACCCATGCATTGAAAACCAGCAGGGTTGCTCCTGCCAATAGGGTGCTTACAAGCAGGACGCGATGATAAAAAGCCGGTGAATGTTTTTTCATAAACTTTCTCCATACTGCCAGAGATTGTCTTGAGACGAAGCAGTTTACCTTATCTGCTGCAAGAATCGAGCCGCTGGATTTCAGCAAATTTGAACTTAAATCAGCCTGAAATTGCGTTTTTCTGGTGCGTCGGGTGGGATAGGCGCCAGATAATAGTGCGAGTTAAATCAAACGGCTTTTACAGCCACTTTTGAATTTCGCTGGTAATTGTAAAGCGCCCTGCGTTTTTTCGGCAGAATGGATAAGTCACTACGCTTGAAACCTCTTTCCTGGAACCAGTGTAGTGTCTGGGTGGTTAAAACGAAGAGTTGTTGCATGCCACTTTGCCGTGCCTGCTTTTCCATGTATTCCAGCAGCATATCTCCTTTGCCGCCTGACTGGTATTCTGGATGGATAACAATGCAGGCCAGTTCAGCAATTTTCTGACGTGGAAATTCATACAGGGCGGCACAA
>Ga0180429_10001247_pt1 | contig 21709 bp, 12 predicted proteins | sample SS_ome_FD_132428 | JGI IMG/M metagenome (GOLD analysis project Ga0180429, IMG submission 132428) | Hypersaline lake sediment archaeal communities from the Salton Sea, California, USA - SS_1_S_1 metaG | ecosystem: Environmental > Aquatic > Non-marine Saline and Alkaline > Hypersaline > Sediment ...
AGCGCCAGGCCCGCTTGTGAGCCATCCTGGGTAGCGGTCGCGAGCCTGCACTGGCTGTGCATGTTCGCGATCTGAGCCGAGTTCGCTGCCAGTCATATCCTGTCCTGGCCAAATACTCTCATCCGTCAAGCAGCGCGGGGATATGATGGACTCTCAGCCGCGCGACACTGGTACTCGGGATGCGAACCCCCCAATGTAGGGCTATACAACGCGGTCTGTCACCGTGACATGACTCCCAGGAGCTGATCCAACCTCTGTGTTAGGACTGGGAAAGGGAGGGACAGAAGAATGCCAGGAAAGAGGCACACCACCGAACAGATTGCCCGCAAGTTGCGGCAGGCAGAGGTGCTACTCGGCCGGGGACAGACTCAGGGGATATCTGCCGATCGTGCGATACTGGCAACCAGACTTCTCTCGTTGGCGGATGGAATACGGTGGGCTGCAGACCGATCAGGCACGTCGGCTGAAGGAATTGGAATGACAGAACGTCCGGCTGAAGAAGCTGGTAGCGCACCTTTCGCTGGGCAACACCATCCTGCGTGAGACGGTGCGGGGACCTTGACCAGCCCAGCTAGTCCGTGTGCGGGCACCGTTTGATGTGGTACAATGTGTCTTATAGTTAACTAGCACCAAGCGCGACCCGTACGTGCGGCGCTCGGGTGGTCGTGGCCATATCGTATGAAAGAACGATCTCCCATTCCCACCCCGCAGGAAGTCATCCGTCGTCAGGTCGAAGGCGCCGAGGACTGGCCGTGGCACGAGATCGCCAGCCAGCTCTATCTGTGGGCCGATCGGTTTAACGACCGTTTCCGTGGGCGCGAGATGCCCGACGCCGTGCTCAGCTTTGAGCGCATGGATCACCGCATCTTGGCGGCCTACACCCTCCGTGGCAATCCCCAGGGGCTGCTCTACGAGATCACCTTCAACGTCAAGCATCTGGAGCGCCCGCTCTGGCAGACGCTGGAGATGCTGATGCACGAATATGTGCACCTCTGGCAGCAGAACTATGGCCAGTAACCTGTATCTGACTCCAAGGCCTTTGTGGCCGAATAGCTTAGGTACTGTGACGGCAAGCCGCTGGTGATAGCTCCAGCGGCTTGCTGTCGTTCTGACTGAAGGGCTCGCTGTAGTGGTTCCAGATTATTCCCAGAGATATGGAGAGCAGGTATGATACGCTTAGGTACGCTGGATGGCCGGTGGCGCTTCAAGACAGGTGAGAACCCGGGGGACTATACCCTACCCACGCTGGATGATTCGTCATGGGACACCATCCTGGTGCCTGCCCATTGGCATAACGAAGGCTATCCTCATTTCTCTGGCGAGGGTTGGTATCGAACGCACTTTGAGAGCCCGTCTAGAGCCGAAGGCGACCGACTTGGCTTGCGATTTGCTGCTGTGGACTACTGGGCGCATGTCTGGCTTAACGGTATCGACTTGGGTGAGCACGAGGGCTATTTTGCGCCGTTCATGTTCGACATTACCCCACACCTATCCCCATCGGGGGATAACGTGCTGGTAGTACAGGTCCGGAACCCGCCCGATGTCGCCAACTTGATCAAAGGCGCAGTGACCCGCTGGGATTGCAGCGATCCAAACGGGAATCCGGGGGGCATCTGGAAAAGTGTTGAACTGCTGGCTATTACTCCGACCGAATTCACTTCGGTTTCAACACGTACGACTCTCGTCGCCGGCGATCTGCCCATTCTTCATCTGACTGCAGCGGTGAACCATGGACGCGAAACGGTCGCAGCCGCTCTCCGCATCTCGCTGGTCCCGCAGAATTTCCAGGGGCGCACTTTTGTCTTTGAGAAGCGAGTAGGCATCCATCCTGGTGAGCAAGAACTATGTTTCGATTTCGAGTTGCCGGATGCTGCACTGTGGTGGCCTTGGGACTGGGGCCATCCCTCATTGTACACGCTAACTCTGGATCTTGAGGCAGTCGACGATGGGGAGCGGCTGGGTCAGGCTGTGCAATCCTGTGGCTTGCGAGAGATAACCCGTGGGGATCATTGGAGTGTCTATGTGAACGGCCAGCATGTGTTCATGCGTGGCACGAACTACCTATCCGATCAGTACATGTCAACCGTCACCCCCGAGCGTTACCGAACAGATGTCGAGTTGGCGCGGGACGCCAATATGAACGCGTTTCTGGTCTTTGGCAATGTTGAGAAACACGATTTCTACCGCATTTGCGATGAGCACGGCATGTTGGTTATGCAGTACTTTAGCATACAATATAGCTATAACGTTAATCCAAGCCTCGTGGAAAGAGGTTATGCTGTGCTGGAAGACATGGTGGCGATGCTTGATATCCATCCTTCGGTCATTGCTTGGGTAATGAACGGCGAAGGCGATGAGCGCACTCGGACATTGCTCTCGGTGCCTCTGGCTCGACGTTGCCGGCAGCTGGATCCCACCCGTTTGGTGGAAACGGCAAGCTTTCCGATCATGTCGCAGTACCTTCTTAACGAGGATCCAAGCACCCATGACCATCGCGCGCTGCGCTCTCATTACACAGGCCTCACGGGACGGATGTCGGGCCAAACCGGCGCCAACAGCTTGGTGCACGAGTTTGCCTATATGAGCCTGCCCAGTGTGGATATGCTGCGTGAGATCGGCATCGGGCATATCTGGCCACCCGACTGGGAGATCATCATCGCCCACAATGGCCGTGCGCTCGACCTATCCCAACACGAGATTGAGGGGGCAGTAGCCCAATCCCTTGAGGAACTCGTAGACTTGACGGGTCGCTATGCTGGAGAGGCGCTCCGCTACTATATCGATCACTATCGTAGTCATCGTTTTACATATTGTAACGGTTTGTATCATTTTCTTCTGACGGATTGCTGGCCAGCCGTGACTTGGTCGATCGTCGACTATCAGCGACGACCGAAGGTCGCCTATGCGTATGTGAAGGAAGCGTTTTCGCCGGTCAACTGGATGCCGGATTGTCCACCAGTTTTCTGCGTGCCCGGTCAAGACCTGGAGATTCCCCTTCACCTGGTCAATGACCTACCTCAAGACCAGATAGGCCATGTCGGGAACGCGAGCCTGAAAGATGCTCAGGGGAACACGCTCATTGAACGATCCTATGCCTTGGACTGTCGTGCTAATTCGGGGAACCAGGTGGACGTTCTGCACTGGCAAGCGCCTGAGAGCATGCGTTCTGCCGACTACTATCTCGAAATGTCTCTTGTGAATGCAGAATCGCAAGAGGTGGTGCACCACACCTACCGGATACTAGTGCGTGAACACCACATCGTACCGCTATCCGAACCCGATTTCGGATTCGGTGGCATCGGCTACGGTTGGTTCACCCATGAGTTGGCAGACGCAGGGGTAACCTGTGAGCGGGATGACGACCAGACATTCGCAAGGATTTGTGGAAGACGTGCCTCGCAAGTCCGACTGCTCAATCGCATTCCTGTACGCAACGTGGGGACGGGCGATTGCCTACAGCTGACGATAGTGGCACGAGCGACCGGCGAGATGGCTTCGCTCTGTCAGATTGTTGCAGGTCTAGAGTACACTGAGCCCAATGAGCTAAATCCCTGCAGCGATGTAGTCTGTTTTGGTCCAGCTGGGGAGCCAGTTCGCATGAGTCTTCCAAGCAACGGAATGTGGCACACGCTGCAGGCAAGCTTGTGCATACCCGCCTGTCCCGTCGACCGTGAGATGCATCTCTGGTGTGGTTTTGAGGGGGCTGCTGATCTCACAGTGGATCTCCGAGGCTTGGAACTGATGCGGTAGGTCCATGTCGAGCCATGGACCATACAGACCGCGGACCAGTCCATCCAGCGCTGTATCGATTCCAAGCCATTGGCTTGGCCCCAAGAGGGCGAGCAAGCACCTTGGTCTCACAACTACTGCCTGGGCTGAGGTCGGTGCGATCCACAAGGACCTGTTCCCGACTACCGGAGTGTCCTGGCCGAATATACTCATCCGTTCGATACGTGTCCCGCACCGCGGTCCTGTGGTAGGATCATAGCCTGCGATTCCCAGAAGAGAGGCAGGCTATGACCTCATCACGGCTTTCCTTCGTGCGGCAGAGCATAGAATCTGTCTGCCAGGCAGCCAAGCAGCGTCTCCGACGATCAACAAAGCCCTACAACCATGATTCGGTCCTGAATGCTGCAATGGATCTGACACGCAACAAGTCAGAGCTGCTCCTCGAAAACATGCTCCTGCGGCAGCAGCTCATAGTGCCGAAACGCCAGGCCAAGCGTCCAACTATGGCTCTACGCGAGCAAGCGCTGTTTGTGCTGTTGGCAAGCAGATTGAGAACGTGGAAGCAGGCCCCGGTGATCGTGCAGCCGGAGACTGCGCTACGCTGGCACAGCATTCTGTACCGTTGGGTATGGAAACGCAAGTCGAGATTACGAAGGCGAAGCAACGATACCAACGGTCCTTCCCCAGTGCATAGGCAAGAGTGGACACCAGCGAACAGGGCGCTGCCCGGCCTGCACAGCTGCGGCGGCAACCTGTTCGTGGCGAGAGGCCTGAGTAGCCACCGGGCTTGGTAGGTGGGATCTGGGGACACAACAGATGCGAATCTGTGCCAACCCTTTGGCGTACCAGTAGATGGATTGCAGCCGGCAAGCGGATGTGGCGCCATTCTCCCAGGTCGCTCATTTCGGTCTCAGACAAGGGAGTCGTGCGAGCTGTGATATACTTGGAAGTGTTACCAGTTTCCAGACCCACGTTCCACACCTCCGCAACGCGAACGTCGCTGCCCTTCCTCGCTACGCTTGGGTGGTCGTGGCAACACCTATGCAAGAGCGCATGACAGGTCCCACCCCCCACGAGGTGATTCGTCGCCACGTTGAGGCAGCGGAGGACTGGCCGTGGCACGAGATCGCCAGCCGGCTCTATCTCTGAACCGACCGCTTCAACGATCGCTTCTTTGGGCGCGAGATGCCCAACGCGGTGTTCAGCTTTGAGCGCATGGATCACCGTATCCTGGCCGCCTACACCCTCCGCCGCAACCCCCAGGGACTGCTGCACGAGATCACCTTCGACGTCAAGCATCTGGAGCGCCCGCTGTTGCAGACCCTTGAGACGCTGGTGCATGAGTATGTACACCTCTGGCAGCAGAACTATGGCGAGAACCCCGTGTCGCACAACTATCACAATCGCGAGTTCGTGAACCGCTGCGAGGCCATTGGACTGCATCCCGCAACGGGGTACGGTGCTCACACCAGGCCCGCCGATGGCCTCTTTGCCGAGTTCCTCAGGGCCTATGCCGTCCCCGAGCCGCCGCCTCTGGGCGAGCCCAAGGTGACCCCCAAGGGCAGGCCACTCGACTGGTGGACCGACCCAGAGAAGCGCAAGCGCGGGCGTTCCAGCCTGCGCAAATGGTCCTGCGGCTGTCAGAACGTACGCGTGGGCACCAAGGAGTTCCATGCCCAGTGCCTGCTCTGCGGCAACGAGTTCCAGCTTGTGGACGAGCAACAGCAAGCAGCTACGGGCAATACGAGCACCAGAAGCGATACGGTGTCAACCGTCGACTCCGGCTGGCAACAAGAGGAGCTGGACCTGGACTATCAGATGAGTCACGATCCGCTGGAACCAGGGGATGACTCTCCGACAGTACAGTGGAGCGCGCCTGGGCCCTGAGCCATCCTAGATGCACCGCCTGCCTTCGGACGCCGAAACTGCCTCTGCCCCCAACCCCTGAGTTCTTGGGTGAGACACAGCCGTATTGCAGTGCAGCTACACAAGGCTGGACCTGCATCGCGGTATAGCTGCATCGATATGCACATCTATACTTGCTCGAACCAGAAGGGGGGGGCGGCAGGACCATCACAGCCGTCAACCTCGCCCGTGGGCTCGCTCCTAGCGACCATCGCACGCTGCTCCTCGGCCACGAAAACCTGGGACCAGACGTGCAGCAAGTCCGCAGGACATTCTGGCCAAGTCCGCAACAGTATCAGGCGATCGGTCCAGCCGAAATCCGCAGGTGTTGCCAGGTAGCAAGAGAGCCCTCGGATATCCGAGGGCTCTCTTGCAGGCTTGCATAAGAATAGCAAAGAACAAACTAGCACAGAAAAGTAGGGCGGGAGGCGGTCGAACCCTCACGGTGTTGCCACCAGCGGACTCTAGGTCATTAGGACTTGGAAATCCGCCCCTAAGCAATCTGTGGAGGTACCTTATAGCATAGCCACTATGTCTAGTGGCTATGCTATCCTCCAAGACCATCTGCCGCAAAAAGTCCTACGGACCTGTTGCCGCATTGTGCGTGTGGACCAAGTACGCAGGAGATCTGACGCCACCGCATCCGAGAGATAGCGCGCTCTGCCCACGACACTCCACTCACCAGCGATCACGGGATAGCAGGGAGGCCGGACGATGTCAAGAGCGAGACGGCCCGGAGGGCCGTCGCCGTTCTGGGACGCACCACCGATGATGCCGTTCCTTGTGGTCTATTCTGGTTGGCGATGCTAGAGCAGGTTGCCTCTTATACCAGACTGTGCAGTGCCATCAGCCCCGTCCCCGAACGATGTGACCCCCGTGCGCTGCTTGGGGCAGCGAGTACCTGCTCTCGGCCGGACAGACGCCGCACGACCTACCCCCGCCCTTGGGGCTACGCTGGTTCAGCGCGCATCGTGGCGCTCTGGTACTGGTGCGCCGTGGCATCAATCTGATGTATCGACTGCAGTGTTTATTATGCCTGCTGTTAGCCTGCCAGGAACCGCATCGAATCAAAGCGTCAAGGGCCGGCGAGCCGTCCGGTCAGCAAAGCGCAATCAGCTCTGTTCTCGTAGACTGGCACCATGCCTCTACCGCCATATTGGTCCGTGCGGGTCCTGCAATCGCTGTCCAAAACCCTTTCGAGCGCAGTCACGTTCGCGAGCGGGAAGTAGAGGGTGTGGTGATAGCTAGTCTCACGCATCTGGGTAGGGCAGAACGCCTGTTTCAGCTCTCGTGACTGTAGCTCACAGGTTTTTGCCAGGGCACGCGGCCGGCTCGCTGGATCTGCGACTGCATGAATTTGCACATCTCTGGCATTGCTACGTGAGTCTTGGTATCGAGACCATGTTGCTCGAGTGGGTCGTCCGTCACGTCGAACAGCTCAAGCGGCGCAAAGGCATGATTGTGCAGGAGCTTGAGGTCGCCGTGGCGCACGGCGTGATAGTCGTTGCCAAGGTAACGCATCTCCCGGCTTGCGCCGCCGTCGCGGCGCACCCAATAGCACCAGCGTTCATCGACGTCCAGTATCTGCCCACGAAGAAGAGGCAGGATTGAGCGTCCCTCAATCTCGTGTTCCACAGTACATCCGGCCACCTCGCAACAGGTCGGGAATAGGTCCATCAGCATGGCCAGTCTGTCAGTTGCAGAGCCGGGCGTGATGACGCCTGGCCAGCGGATGCAACATGGCACGCGGATGCCGCCCTCATACATATCGCGTTTGCCCCCACGCAAGGGTTCGTTGGATGCTCCAGCAGGGAGCCAGCCGCCGTTATCTGAGGAGAATACGACGATGGTGTTCCCGGCTAGACCTGTCTCATCGAGCGTCTGCAGAACCTGACCGATTCCATCATCCATATGCTCCACCAATCCAAGGTAGAGTGCCCGCTTGTCGTCGATATCAGTATCGCGCACCTTGATGCGCTCGACCCACTCGGGTGGGGGCTGAACGGGAGTGTGTGGCGCATTGTACGCCAGGTAGCAGAAGAACGGATCCGTTTTGTCAGCGCGTTCTCTCAGATAGGATACAGTCCATTGGGTGAAAAGGTCGGTCGCATGGCCTTTGGGGTCGATCTGCTCATAGTTGTAACGCATATAGTTGTGGCCCTGGCGCCGATGGGTATAGTAGTCGTCCATCATGTCGCCGAGGAATCCGTGAAAGGTGTCAAACCCGCGGACGCATGGATGGTTCTCGGGCTCAAGACCCAGGTGCCACTTGCCAATGTGGCAGGTAGAATAGCCGGCACGCGCCATCATCGTTGGCAGGGTCGTAGCTTCGGGATCAAAGTAGCCCCAGCTTTCGCCGGGGTCCGTGCGGATGACTCCCGGCACGCCGACCAGATCAGGATAGCGACCCGTCATGAGTGCAGCACGACTGGGCGAGCACACTGTCGAGTTAGCGTAAAAGCTGGTAAAGCGCAGACCCTCGGAACAGAGGCGGTCAATGTGGGGAGTGTACGCATGTGGCCCACCGTGCGCCGAGATATCACCATATCCGAGATCATCCACCAGAATGAGCAGGATGTTCGGGCGTTCTATTTGGCTCATGGACTAGCTCCTTCATCGATCTGAATATGCTACGGGAAACGACCCGCTGTCAGCTTGTACAGAAAGTCATGCAGAGATCTAGCGAGACTCCCATCCGATGCTCGCGGCACGGATTCTAGGTCCGGACCAATCTCAACACGGGGATCATCGAATTGGGCGCAATAGACTCGCTATCGACAGTAAGCGAACACTCTCTCTGGAATGCCTCGATAGGATGAAAAACGGCGCATCCGCTACACATTGTATGGCATGGTCGGCGGCACACAGTCAAGTCGCCGTTCTGGCCATGCTGATGGATGGCCCTTGATGCAAGTCATGCCGAATAGAACGCCCTGATGAAGAGCCCAAAACACATACGGAGGGCCAGATCGTGGAGCTCCCGCAATCGAGTTACTCCTGATGGTAGTTCTTGTGCGCCCGACCTCCGAGGCACTAGGTCGATCGCCGTCTCTGCTAGCTGCCGGAGGCGCAGAGCCCCACTCTTGCCGCTGCATGCCGAGTGTGCCACTAATGTACGGTTCTCACTTCTGTCGACACGTGATTGCCACGAGTCCCCAGCGCGCCACAATCAGCCTGCCAGCGACCCCGCAGCGTCAGCGGGGGACCTGCGGTTACTCGACCAGAAGATCGTGCAAGACCGCGCCAGTGCTGTGGCGTGGGGGCCGTAGTCCCAAAAGATGCGCAAACGTCGGTGCCATATCGATCATCCGCATCAGTCCCCAGCGCTCCGCGTCGCGCTCATATCCCGTCCTGATGCCCGGCCCCGATAGTAAGCAGCAAGCCATGTTTGTAAGCTCTGCAGTTTCCGATGTCGGGATCTGTGAGCCATGGATCGCCGTATCTGTGGCGCCGATCGATGCGATGCCAGAAGACTCGGTGAGGCTATAGGCTTTGCCCCAACCATAGCCTCTGTTCATCACAAACACGACATCCCCACTGACCGGCCCCCAGTAGCCGATAATCTGAGCGTCCTGGAGTTTGAGTGCCAGAGCGATAGGGCGACGATCATTCACGGGATCGCGCCAGCCAACCAGCGCGTCGATGATGCTCTCCTGTACACGCTCATAGTCCGAAGTCGCGACGATTCCATTTGGCTCGCGGCCGCACATATTGACATAGACCTCACAACCCCGCGCAGGAATGACGTAGGCGACGCTCCCTGCGTAGTCGATACGCCCATCGTTTCCGATGACCATCAGGCCCTCTTCCACCAGTCGATCAGGCACTGATGCCGCCCTATGCGTTGGGGTGATGCCGTGATCGGACATGACGCAAATGATATCGTCTTCGCGAGCTAGCTCCAGGAACTGGCGCAAGACGTCGTCGGCCAACTGGTATGTCTTGCGCTGGGCATCTAGCAGCCATGCTGCGCGCTCGGGATCAAAATCGGGACCGAGGGGATCCATGCCGTTCGCGGTAGCGTGATTGATCCAGTCAAATGGGTGCCAGTGCGAGAAATGAAGATCCCACCCATAGGACTCCTGGACATAGCCTGCTACTCTAGCCTGCCATTCGCCCATGTAGCGCAACTCGTCCAACCAGAGCGACCTCTCGGCCTCACTCGCCACAGGACTGACGGATGCGCGATCATAGAAGGGGCCAAAGCGCTCGATGAGTTCACCGCCAAGTTTGGCAGGTTGTGTGAACCCCTCGGTTGCGTACGCGACAGAGCGCACAAGATGCAGCGACACAGCATCTGACTTGAGGACACAGAATCGAGCAGCGCATTTCCTAGTTGGGTCTCCCAGCGAGAAGTGGGCAAAGTCGCTCCATCCGGACAGCGGCACCCGAGCTAGTACTCGGGCACCATCCGGAGCCGCGCAGATCCGTAGGTCCTGAAAGCCACGGTTGGCACCGCGGTCAACAAGGAAATACAGTGAGTCCATATCTGCAGTCCCGGAAAGCACAATGGGAAGTGTGCATCCTAGATCCGATGCGCCGACATTCGACCAGCCGGACACTGCTGCAGGCGACAGGCGCACTACGCTACTTCCCGGAGGCGCTCCCACCTCCTCAACATCTGTGCTGCGTCCCAACAACGCCTCGCCCGGGGCATGCACACGATCCTCGACGCCCTCACGCGCCGTGACGTAATAGCTCATCCCGCCAGCATAGGAGAAGGGCGCGTCATGGACGCCGGGTGCAACGACGTAGCCGTGCTTGAGCGGGGCGTTCCAGCAGGCGGGAGGGAAATGCGTGATAAGCGTGGACATGCCCGCGGCGTCGGCGACATCCCAGATGGTCTCTGCGCCGCCCAGAATGGCATGATCCCAGGACATGGTGTAGGGGGCATCCCAGGCGTCCCCATGATGTCTTACCACCCAGCCCCCCAGCTGAGTCGTCCCAGATGGCGCGCCTGTGACAGCGCTAGACCAATTGGTGGGCGTCCACGCGGGGATCGTAGGCAGGAGTCGGTTCAGAGACCCGCGCTCGAGCAGTGACGAGAACGTGGGCAAAACACCCTCACCAATGAACTCCCGCAGTAGAGGGTAGTTCATTCCATCCATTCCAATCACAAAGAGCCGCTTGGGCAGAGCCATTTCTTCCCCTCCAGCAGACACGTAAAATGTGGACGAAACGCAGTCGCTCGAGCACCATCAGCCAGGGGTAGTCAGTGAGGTTTGGTAGAAGCGACACATAGCCCAGCGACCTCCTACAGATCTGCCGTGGCAGGATCGTCGTATTGCCAGACTGCCTACCGGCAAGACGCCATCCACACACTGGGAGCCATGATCGGCTACGCCCCTCACAAGTCTGCGGTGAACCAGAGCATCAACTTAACTCCGGGCACTGTGGACAAGCCCGCCTGCCCCACGTGAGCAAGAACATGTGAGGACTCAGTCGCAAGCACTCTACTGCGCGACCTCGTCCCAAGGCGTCAGGAAACCGGCACTCTGCGCCAAGACGGAAACGAGGCTCATATCTATGTCGCGCAGACGGTGGCTTGGGCAAGTTTCAGTCTATCGCTGTCGGACAGCGGGGCGCCTGGCTCCCAACTCCAGGATGGAGCACACGATGAAATCCACAGGAAGCAGGCGAGCAGCTCTTAGGACGCCAGGACCAACAAGGACGAACACGCTAGACGGTGTATGGCTCTGCAATCTGACGGGCGCCCAGGGATAGAATGCTGTGTGAGTGAATTGTGGCTATCCGACAAGGTGAACGATCAACGTTTTGATTTCATAGGGAGTAACGGAGACCAGAACCTGTGCACCGTCCGTCTCGAGCTCCCCTGATGGCAAGACGGCACATTCACTATCCTGAACACTCCGCTCCAAAAGATCGGCCTCTTGCACGCGAGCAACCTTTCGCCCGAATCGGATCGTGGCCCTGCTCGCTTGCCCAGCAGTCTCGACCACACGTACCACTAGCCCAGTGCCACCCTCAGTGTGTTTCACCGCCGTGACCATCACGTTCCTGTCCTGACAGGCAACGAGTAGCGGAGCTTCAATTCCTTCGTGTACATCAGTTTCCCAAGCTATCAGTGGCCGGTTGAACTCATAGGCCCTTCTGGGCACCTGTCCATTGCGCCAGTCACCCGAGTGCGGCATCAGTGCGTAGGAGAACTCAAAGTGCCCAAGACCGATGACCTCATCCTTCCATACTCTCATAACCGGCGATCGTAGCAGGCTGAGCCGCACTGTGTCATCTGCAGTATCGTAGCCATACTTGCCATTGTTCAGAAACGCAATGCCGTTTCGACCGTCCGAGACATCTAGCCATTTCTGCATTGGTCTGTCTGGCTCTATTAGTGCAGCCGTACCAGAGAGGCCGTCCTCTGCCATAGAATCCGCACCAGCCGTCCCAATCTCAGCTTGGACTCTGCCGGGTCGAACAGCGACTCCGTACGGACTCTCAGCAGTAACCACCTCACAGGCTAGATTGAGATCAAACTCGGCCTTTAGTAGCACCTCACGAGCATGCCATTCGCCACTGGAGTCAAAGTGGACAATCCTGGAGTTGGCATAGAGAATAACATCCTGGGTAATCCTGGTTTTAGGAAGATCCGAAGCCAGACCGAGTTCTGACGTGACCCTGATACAGCATCGCACCGGGCCTCTCTCGATGACCTCGACACTTACTTTATCCGCCTGCCAAGACCGACCGGTGTAGCCTATCTTCCAGGGCTGCCAGCTCTGGTCACGCACACCCTCCATCGGCGTGCGATCCTCGTAGTAGACCAGGCGATTGCCTTTGCCGCCTTTCGCTAGCAACTCCTTGCCCATCTGCTTGTCATACACTCGCGAAAGCGCTCCAGAGTCGGGATCGATCTCGACTCGGATTTGCGAGTTCTCCATGTAGGTGTCACCAACGATCAGATCGGAGTCAAAGTCTCTCTTTTCTGCTGCCCTCAGATGATAGACTGAGAAGCCAACCCCATTTGCATGCACCGGCTGGAACAGCAGCCGCTTGGACCCGTCCTGAAGTGTGACCTGCTGCGACGGCAAGACATTGCCCTCGCCAGAGACAACTTCCGTGAGTTGCTCCGAACCGGACCTGAGCAGCGCTACACTTTCCACCGGCCACGACAGGGAAGAGAAAACCAGACACGCTCGATCAAAGCCGCCCCGGCTGGTGGCAATCTGTGCTGCCATGAAACCAAGTGCCCGCTCCAGCAGCCACTCGCCCCGTCTCTCAATCTCATGGAAGAGCTCAATGGCTTCCTGGTGGGCTTCCTCGTAGCAACAACCACAACAGATGTCGTGGAACTGGTTTACGCACAGCTGCCTCCAGGCTTCTGAGAACTGGCCCTGCGCATAGTCATGTCCTAGAAGTGACGCGGCAGAACTGGCCATTTCGGCAGTGAGCAAAAGGGCCTCCAGCTTGCGATTGTATCTCTTGATGGCCCCGTTCGATGTGTACGTGCCTGTGAACTGGAACCCAAGCTCGCCCTTGACCGTGGGAAGCATGTTCTGGTACGCTCGCATGTCATCCAGCGCTGCGCCGGCCGAGCTCCAGAGTACCTCCGCGGTTTCCGAATCCGTCTCGGACTGCTCCAATACCGGAACCCAATCAACCTGCATCGTGATGCGCCTGTCGGACCTTAGCCCGGTAACCACGTGAGTAGCTGGATACCCTCTCGAGCGCATCTCAGTCACGGCCTTGCGTACCACGTCCGGATCCGGTCGGTTGACCCACATCCCTGACAGGAAGAGGATCACGCTGCCATCAGTTCCCTGCCACCGGAACTGGTGCTCGGGAAGCCCCTGCTCGGAAGCAGGACGGCACCGGTGGGAGTAAAATCCTCCTAGGCCTGAACGCGCAGAAATCTGAGGAAATGATCCAGAGTGCCCGAATATGTCGGGATCCCAAGAGACCGTGGCCATCTTTCCGAAGCGATCCAGAAAATACCTCTGGCCATAGACGCACTGGCGGACGAGCGACTCGCCGTCGGGCATCAGGTGGTCCGGTTCTACCCACTCACCTCCGCAGAGTTCAAGCTGTCCCGATTTCACATACTTGCAGGCTTTGCGAAACAGTTCGGGATCCCGTTGCTCGAGAACCCAGAATGACCAGGCCGTCGAGCGTGAGAACACAAAATGATGTTCCGGCCAGCTCTCGATCATCTCGACAGCCCGCTGGAAACACTGTCTCATCAGTTCCTCACCGTGTGCCACACGTTGCCACAGCCATGCAACATCCAGATGCTGGGTAGCTATTACGTGTACGCGTTCTTTGGCTTTTGCTGTCATCGGTTCCTTCCAGTTCTATCGAACGGTATAGGCGATTTTGTCTAGATACTACGCTCAGCCAGACGCTACCTGGCAAGTCCACAAATGCTATCTACCAGCGAGGAGACAGCCTCAATCTTGTCAATCTCTCCAGGAGCAGAGATCTCATCTGATACACCAAGGATGAGCCTTGGAGCGAACATGTCTATCACGCGACGAGTAAACTCCAGCAGGGCCTCTGTGGAGTGATCCGGCAAAAAGTCGATAGCCGGCAAAAGGTCCAAGACAATCATGGTATCGCCGACGCCTGCCTTGATCTGCTCAAGCGTCATATCACCCATAGGGGCTGGCGTGAGTGCCTCGACGCCATCCAATCCGGTTTCCTGGAGGTAGGGCAGCATGTGTCGAGCGTTGCCATCCCAGTGCGTATGCACGAACCTGCCTTCGCTGTGGAGACGCTCCGAGAGTCGCTGCCACCGCGGCATCATGTACCGTTCCAGTATGCGAGGTGGCGTGAACTCGTTGGTCGCATGGTCGCCAAAGTTGAACAGACGGCATGGCAGCTTGAGAGCTTCGTCAATCATGCGATCATCTCGACGATCACACGCTTCAAGGAAAGCTTCCACTTGACTGCGATGATCCTGAAGCAGGTACACCGCACCAAGCAACCCAGCCCAATTCTTGACCAGCTCGGTGAAACCCGAACTGCTTAGAAAGAGCGTAGGCTCTCCTCTGTCGCCCAGAAGCGCGTCGGCCTGCTCGTACGCCGCGACATCGGCGTGGAATCGCTGCCGTTCCACCAGCGCGGTGGCTACCTTGAGGTCATCGACAGTCTTGACGGGAAAATCTGAGATCCGTCGATTCGCTACCACGCCGTCCTGCCAAATCTCATGGAAACGTGTGCAGATCTCGCCCTCTGGGATTATCGTTCGATGCAAAGAGTAGTTGCTGTACCGTTCCTCCACCTGGCGTAGCCCTTGGCGCTCAAGATATCTCTCTAGCCATGGTCCCTGAGGAAGCGTCCATCCACAGGTAGTTGCGTGCCTAAGGTATCGAAAGGAGCAGCCCAACTCGTCGTAGATCTCAAGGTTGGTCATTCCCCTGAACCGGTCCGGCAGTGAGTCTCGTCGGATGTGGTGCCGGATCCAGGTCTCCAGGCGTGGCTGCCAGAGCACGCCCTGAGTTGTGCCTTCGTAGATCGCGAGATTGAGCTCTCGCCGTGTCAACGCAGAGCAGGACCTATGGGGCGTTCCTACACTTCCGCTGTTTCTCAGTTCGTAGTGTGTTGTGTCCTAACCAGCAGAATCTGCCATCAGCTACACTCCCTTGAGGCCTGTTAATGCGATCCCTTGCACAAACGTCCGCTGAACCAGGAAATAGGCGATGATGATCGGCGTGGTCAGCAAAACTGAAGCTGCCATCAACATCTGCCACTCTGTCCCGTACTCCAGTCGAAACATTTGCAGCCCGATGGACACAGTGTACCTGTCTGGTTTGTCAATGTAGATGAGGGGGCCGATAAATGCGCGCCACTGCGCCAGGAACTCAAACACACCAATTGAGGCCAATGCTGGCTTGACCAGCGGCAGCACAATTTGCGCGTAGATTCGAAGTTCGGATGCCCCGTCGATCCGAGCGGCATCGGTCAGCTCCTGTGGTATGGTCATAAAGAACTGCCGCAGGAGAAAGATGTAGAATGGGGCGCCAAAGAAACGCGGGACAACCAATGGGAGATAGCTACCGACCCACCCCAGCCTGGTAAAGATAGTGAACAGTGGGATCATCGTGACCTGATACGGGATCATCATCGTAGAAAGCGTGACGATCAGCAGCAGGTGCCTCCCTGCCCATGGTATACGTGACATGCTATACGCTACCGGAGGGCAGGAAAGGAAAACACCAATGATGGCGAAGAGCGCCAGACCAAGTGTATTCTGGACGTACCGCATGAACGGGATGAAGTTGACTGCCCTGGGATAGTTGTCCCATACCACCGGCTGCGGAATCCACGCAGGAGGAAAGGCATAGACCTGTGCATCTGACTTGAGAGACGTGGACAACATCCAGAAAAAGGGCAGCAAGTAGCTTACGGCCAGAGGGAGGAGCAGCAGATGTGCCGCCAGCTCTCGAATCCAATGCTTATTGCGTCGCTTTGTCGATGCTCTCAGGCTGCCTCGTGCCGCTGTCGTGCCCTGATCACCATCAGTCATTGTTGAGGTCCCTTCGTCCTAGTCAGTATCTTGGCCGCCGTAGTATACCCAGCGTGCCGAGGTGCTGAACATGATGAGTGTGCAAATGAGAACAATGCAAAACAGAATCCATGCTTGTGCCGATGCCAGCCCCATCTTGTAGTAGACAAACGCGTTTCGATATAGATACATGGCGTAGAACAACAGACTCTGCCCAGGCTTGCCGTCCCCCCCTGTGATGACTTGAGCAATCGTAAAGTACTGGAACGCGCTGATCATCCCCATTATCAAGTTGAAGAAGATCACGGGAGAAATCATCGGAATGGTAATGAAGCGCGTCTTTTGCCAGGGATTAGCCCCATCTACCTGGGCTGCATCATAAAGAGACTGGGGCACATCCTGAAGCCCAGACAGGTAGATGACTACTGCCTGCCCGACCGTCCACAAGGTCAGGAGAATAATCGTCGGCTTCGACCACTGGGGACTTGCTAGCCAACCAGGCCCCTCAATACGCAGCACCTGCCAAAGCAGTGTATTGGCAACGCCGAACTGAGAGTTAAAGACCCACAGCCACACCACTGCAAGTGCCACATCCGGTATCAGGACAGGCAAGAAATAGATGGTGCGGTATATCTCCTTCCCCTTGACCTTGAGGTTCAGCATAAGTGCTATGCTTACGCCCACCACGATGCTAAGCGGGATGGCAAACACCGCGTAGTAAAGTGAGTTCAGGAAGCTTCTCACAAAGACCGGGTCGTCTAGAATGAGGTCCTGATAGTTCGCAAGCCCAACAAAGGTTTTCTCGGGGTTAAGTACGCTGTATTCGGTTAAGCTTGAATATGCAGAGGACATCACTGGATACAGAACGAATGAACAGACACCGATGATCCACGGCGATGCGAACAAAATGCCAAAAAGGAGATTGCGCCGCGCCATGCGGCTTCCCCACAGACTATGTAGGTATCTCATCAAGCCTTCCCACTTCGTCGCGTGCAATGCAGCCGCAGCCTAACCGCCGACAGCACCCAGTTCCCGTGAGGCTGCCAGCGACACAAGAGTTCGGAGCGGCACAGGCTGGGATCAGCCTGTGCCGCCATGCGCTCGACTACAGGTACTGGGCCATTTCTTCGTTCGCCCGCTGGTTCAGGTCGTCGAGCAGTTCCTTGGGACCACCTTGACCATGAAGCACCAGGTCCTCGATCTCGTTGAGCCCTGTCCACAGCAGTTGGCCCACAGGTAGAACAGGCCGAACATCGGCGATAGGCAAAAGATTCTCCGCCACGAACTTTAGGTCGGGGTCACTTGAGAAGTAGGGGTTCTCCACCGTCTTGGGGTGCACCGGCATCTGCCCCATATAGGTGCTGTACCATTCCATCTGCGGCTGATCGGTCAGCCAGCTGATAAACTGCCAACCCTCATCCAGGCTCAGCGCCCCTTTTGGCAGCACAACCGACCATCCGCCGTTCCAGCAAGCGGCACGACCGCCTTCGGGCCACGGCATATAAGTGCTACCTAGCTCCATGTCAGGATTGAAGCGCTTAAAGTCAGGCATCTTGTTGCTAAGCGACGAGGTCATGGATAGAAGCTCGGCCACAAAGGGATCCTGCGCTGCGCCTCCAAATGCCTGAGCGAATGTATCAAGGTCAGCAATATCATACTTTTCTGCATAGCTGAGTTCCCACTCCATGCCCTCGACCATGCGAGGGTCATTGACGGTGACCTCCAGCGACTGCTTGTCATAGAACTCTGCACCAAAGGTCCATCCGATGCCATACGGCCAGCGCTTGACCCAAGGGATAAAGCCTAGTCGCTTGTATCTGGGACCTTCTTTTTGAGTCAACGCCTCCGCCATGGCGTCCATTTCGTCAAGACTGGTCGTAAAGTTGTCTGGATCAAAGCCAGCCTCGCGGAGATGGCCTTTGTTGTAGTACATCACTCCCCACACGCCGCCGTTCACTGGAAGACCATACATCTTGTCCTTCCAGTGGATCTCTTCCCATGCCCACTTGTAGTACTGGTCCTCTGTGATACCGGCCGAGTCTGCAAGCGTGGAGATGTCAGTGAGAGTGTCCTCTGCGGCCCAGGAAGCGATTAGAAAGCGGTCAAAGGTTGCCGTCTCTGGAGGCGTTCCACCAGCTATTGCCGTCAGCAGCTTCTCAGACATCTGCGTCCCGGCCACAACAGGGGAATAGACATAGTCAACGTAGAGCTCTCCTTCGTTCTCTTCGTTGAACCGTTCAGTCAGCTGGTACATTCCGTGCTGTTTGTCCTCTTGCCATGTTTGGCTCCAGACACTCCAGTAGGAAATGCGCTTGGCTTCGGGAGCGCTCGGCTCGGAAACCACAACCGTTTCCTTGACGACGCGAGTTACCTCTTTCTCCACCTCCACAGTCTGAGGTGTACAGGCAGCCAACACTGCTGTACCACCAAGGCCAACCGAAAGTTGCAGGATCCGACGACGAGAGATTCGTGCCGCCATGTGCTCCTCCTAGGTCCTCGTTATGCTCGACGCGCTTGGGAGCCGTCCCCGCCGTTCCGCAAGCTCCACTGATATCGCTGGCTTGCATACTGTGACGCCCCCCTCTACAATCATTTCAAGTATACTCCGGGCGCAGGCGTTTGTGCCTAGGTGCGGACACGGTTAGGACAAAGATGGGCCAACGTGATACTGACTCGCTAGAGAGCCTTAGGGGAGTCGTACGAGATGCTCTACGTCACCTCTATGAACCTGCCAATTTGCAGCATAATCGTCTCGTGCGAATGCTTCGCCTGGAGACAGGGGCACACCCAGCATCTCGCCTACGCGAGCTTCTCATAAACGCCATCGAGGATCTGCAGACAGATCAGAATCTATCGCAAGAGCAAGCATCACGCTCACACGACATACTGACCTACCGCTATGTACACCTTGTTCCGCAACCCGAAGTGGCTGACCAGTTCGCTGTCAGTACCCGCCAGCTACGACGCTTTGAGCAGAATGCGCTTGATGTACTCTCAGTTGGGCTGATTAGGACCTATCAACTCCAGGAACAGCTGTGCACGGAGACTCCACACCATTCCCGTCCGGACGACCTGTCTCAGTTTGAGCTAGCATCCGAGGAAGGGACGTCCACGCTTTGCACGGTTCTGGAGCAAGTCGGTCAGTTGCTGCGACCTTTGGCAGCGCAGAAGCAGATCGATCTGCACATTGCGGAGATAGGCGAGACTATACCTGTGGCCATCCCAGAGGTCGCGCTCCGGCAAATCCTGGTCAATCTCGTCTCGGTCGCATTGCAGCACGCGCAGGAGACTCAAGTCGCCATTGGACTCCTGCGCCAGGACTCAGAGTACCTGCATCTCGATGTTACGATTCCTATCAGTGGCCGAGGCCTCACTCAAGACGACCTGACCAATCTTGGAGCGACCCGTCATCTTCTAGAGACCTATCACAGCCTGTTGACACTGGATGGGACCTCCGACCACTGGGCTAGGCTTTCGCTCAAGACCGCAACCAGGAGGCGCGTCCTGCTCATCGACGACAACCTCGACGCCGCCGCGCTCTGCACCAAATACTTGCAGAGATCAGCCTATGATATCTATCATGCCCCGGACACAGAGGCGGGAATTGCTCTCGCCAGAACCTTGCACCCACAAGTGATTGTCATCGATGTCATGCTCCCGCACACCGATGGCTGGGAAACCCTCTCTCTCCTGCAGAACGATGATACTCTGGACAGGACACCTGTGCTGGTATCAACCTTCTTGGCCCATCGCGAGCTTGCACTCAGTCTAGGCGCCGATGGCTTCCTTCAGAAACCGTATAGTCGCGAGTCGCTCATTGCTGCTCTTGCCGCCGTCACTCGAGATGCGAGCGCCTAGCAAGCCTCAGTGCATTGATGTAGCTAAGCATCTCATCTATCTGATAGCCACCTGGCTGTACCACCGTAAAGCTGTTCTGGGGGGAGAACTCTTGCTCCGGGACCACACCGGAAGCGACGATGACAGGGATATCGGCAATCATCGGATCCTGTTTCTTCTGGGCCAGCAGCGCGTATCCGTCCAGCCCATCCATTACGAGATCCATGATCAGTAGATCAGGTTTGTGGGTGGTGAGTAGAGCCAGAGCTCGCTCTGCGCTAGATGCACGCAGAATTCGATAGCCCTGACCACCGGTTTCCAGGATACGGCCAAGTAGCTGTAACGATGCCATGTCATCGTCCAGGATCAGCACAGTGCTGGCGTTGGGGGCCAGTCGGTTGACCGAGGCCCACAATTCGACGCGTGAGACCGGTTTTGTGAGGTAGGACCCCACTCCCAGCGCCTCTTCGGCATCCTCTCTTCCAGGCACCCAGCAGACCAGCGCCGGTGTGCGATAGGGCAGGTTTGCAAGGTCCGGCACTCCCTCCAGCACTGACATCGCCAGGTCATCATTGACAATCAGTGCGGTCGCAGGAGACCTATCCAGTTCTTTGATAGCTTCTGACAGTGATGGCTTGAACGCGATCTCGGCATCCACGCCATGGTGGCTGAGCACTCTCCCCAATGCACCATTGTGATCCACCACGACGAGTTTCGCGCTCTTGGAGTGCACCGGAATACCCGCAGGATGTGATTGCTCGTCGTATGACGCGTAGGGTGAGAACCAACGCTCAAACTCCCCCTCGTGGACCGTAGGTCCTGCAACCGTCAGAGGCAGACGGAACCCAAAGGTACTGCCGATCCCGATAGTGCTGCTTACATACATCCGTCCCCCATGCATCTCAATCAGCTGCTTGCTCAAGCTCAAGCCAAGACCTGTGCCAGACGCCCGTGATGAGCTGTTGCTCGAAGCCTGTCGGAAGGGCTCAAAAATACGTACTTGATCCTCAACAGCAATGCCCGCACCTGTGTCCTCAACCTCGCAAACCAATTCATGCCCCTCCTGCACCGCCCGGACTGCCACTCCCCCTTCTTCGGTGAATCGGGCCGCGTTAATGAGCAAGTTGAGCAACACTTGCCGAATGCGCAACCTATCACACAATACTGGCGGCAGATGCTTTGCCAGGTCGACTGAAAGCCGCAGTCCTCGTGACCGCATTAGGGGGCCTACTGCAGAGACTGCCCCTTCCACTATCTCCGCGAACTCCATCCGCTCACGGCGCAACGCCATACGGCCAGCCTCGGCTCTGCTTAGGTCAAGTATGTCGTCGACGAGTCCAGCTAGACAGCGGCTGTTGCGTTCGACCGTGGCCAAGTCAGCACGGAGAGCCAGAGGGATCTCACAGCTGTACGCTGTGTCTGCATCACTGATTACCTCGCAGTACCCCAAGATCATGTTCAGAGGCGTGCGCAGCTCATGGCTCACTTCGGCCAGGAAACGCTCTTTGGCTTGGCGCGCTCCCTCGGCTATCCGAGTCATAAGAGACAGTCGCTCACTAAGGCGCTCCAGCTCCTGGTTAGCGTGATAAAGGGCTTCCTCAGACTGCTTGAGCGCTAGCCGCTGGTCACGGGCATCTTCAAGCAGTTGCTCTGCATGTCTGTACTCGCTCCAGGACCATGAGACCGACTCCCAAGATCGGTAGCCGGCAGCGCAGACGATAGCCTGGAGCAGCCAAATGAGGACAAGTAGCAAGGCCTTGTCGCCAAGGCCAGTTC
>Ga0180429_10001252_pt1 | contig 21659 bp, 24 predicted proteins | sample SS_ome_FD_132428 | JGI IMG/M metagenome (GOLD analysis project Ga0180429, IMG submission 132428) | Hypersaline lake sediment archaeal communities from the Salton Sea, California, USA - SS_1_S_1 metaG | ecosystem: Environmental > Aquatic > Non-marine Saline and Alkaline > Hypersaline > Sediment ...
CCAGAAATTCCCCGAGGGGAAAAGGCGAAACATCCACCAGAAAACCAGATCGTAGAGGGGGAAGGCGATCAGACCCTTGTTCTTCGTCACGCCTTTCAGAATCTTCAATGCAGCTTCGTTCGGGCCCAACTCCTTCATAATCAACGCGTTGAAGGCCTCCCGATCCCCATTGAGAATCTTATAGGACTCGCGGACTTCCGTTTTGACCGAGCCCGGACAGGCGACACTGACGTTCACGCCAAGATCGGCAGCCTCGGGTCGCAGGGCCATGGTGAGACCGACCACCGCCTGTTTCACAGCCGTGTAGCCGGTCGCCAGGGCAAAGGGAAACAGCCCCAAGACAGAGGGTACGTTTACGATGTGGCCGTGTCCCTGCCGGATCATGACTTCGTACGCGGAAGCGGTCCCGTAGACGACGCTCATGATGTCGCTGTCGATGAAGTGGCGCCAGTCATCGTAGCCCATATCCCTGAACTCTCCGAACATGATGATGCCTGCGTTGTTGAACATGTAGTCCAGGGGTCTGCCCGAGGCCGCCTGCGCAACCAGGCGCTCCACCGCAGCCGGATCCCGCATGTCGGTGACCACCGATTCCGCCCTGCCCCCGGAACCGGTGATCACCGATACGGTCTTGTCCGCACCCTCCTCATTGATATCCGCCACGATGACCGTGGCCCCGAGCTTCGAAAGCTCGAGGCAGAGCTCGCGTCCGATCCCGGACGCTCCACCTGTCACAACGGCTGTCTTCCCGAAAAAGGGATTCATCGGTCTCCTCCCTTTCTACTTCCCGGGGGGATAGTCCTTCGGATATCCGTAGTGGGCCTTGTAGACCTCGGTCGCGTAGAAGGTCTCCACGAGCCAATTCGAGTCATGATAGCTCTTGAACCGGTGCATTTTGCCGTTTTCGTCCATCAGCCAGCTCTGAACGATATAGCAATCGAGGTATCTCTTTGTGCCGTCCGGATTGTCGTAGTAGTGGAGCTCGTGGATCTCGAAATCCGCCATGTTCCCTTCCGCCACGATCCGCGTGAAATTGAACGCACAGAGCCGCCACAAAGAAAACAGATTCGAGAACCACTGCTTGAATCCTTCCTTTCCAGAGTACTGCCCTGCGTAGGGAATGACATCCACATCCGACTTGAAGCAGACTTCCACGTCCTCGTTCATTTGGTCGTAGAGCTTGTCATAGGATTCCAGGCCCATATAGCACTGTCCGAACAGATCATAGAATTCGCTCATGAGCTTGCCCGCATAGGGTTTCCCATTCGGATCGAAGGCCGGATGGGGATCCTTCTCCCTCACATCGGTAAAGGTCTGATTCTGATTGTTCACGGCCTTGAGAAAGGTGGCCGTGTCGAAGAACAGCTTCAGGGTCCGGAACTTGCCGTCCGTGTCCATGTCGGCGAGGGCCACGAACTCCAGCTCGAAGACGGAGCCCGACTCCTTGATCTTGAACTCTGCCTCGTAGTGGATATCTGCGCAGAAACCGTCGACCATGGTGAACTGCTCTTTGAGGCGCTGGACTTCGATGGTCTCGTAGAAGCTGTTGAAGTGCGCATTCAGGTTGCCGTGGCCCTGGTGGCACCCGAACAGGACGTGCTGCTGAGGCATACCGGGAAACATAACAACAGGGCTGGGGCCGAAATGGGTATCGATCATCTTCTTCACATCTTCAGGGGACGGGTCTTTCAGCCCGTAGATCGCGTTGACCCGTTCGGCGGCTTTCTGTCTGATCTGTTCCTTGTCCATTGAAACTCCCTCCTGCGTTGAGAAACGGTTGATGGGTCACAAAGGCTTCTTGCCCCTCGTTTCGTATTTAGATATCCATTTATTATTATTAAATAAATTGATCTATTGTTGCTAATTATATAATCTTATAAGTTTATACTTTTAACAAAGCTAACCCTTTCTTCATGTTCTGTCAAGCCGCTTCTTCCACGAACAGCGGATTTCCTCCTGCCCGACCGAGAACAAGACCCCCAATCTCCGGGGCTACGTCTCCTCCTTCCAGGATCGCCTGCACGAGTTCGGCGCTGGTTTGAGCCGAAAGCTGGTCGTGGCCGATCTTGTCGTAGTAGGACTTGCTGCCCCATGTATGGGTAAACTCTGGTCGGCACAGAAGGATCAGAAGAATTTTTGCAGTCGGGAGGAAGCCGATGACGTAGTCAAGTAACTCCTCCGAGGTCTTGTCGATCCAGTGCAAGTCTTCGACGGCGAGGAAGAGAGGCTTCCGTTGGCTCTCACGGATCAGGAGGTCACGGATCGCCTCAAACGTTTTCTCTCTTCTCTGTTGTGGACCAAGTTGGAGGTATTTCTCGTCCTCGACCCTGAGAGACGTAAGCTCGTGCAAGCAGGCAGGGACATCTATCAGATCTTTGTCGAGCCGTCGGCTATGCCCAGGGTCTCACGGAAGTAGATGCGCATCGCCCAGTTTGCGCTTTGGACCTACTCGTGATCGGTCCGCAGGACCCTGGCCATCGCTTTCTTCTCATCGACTTTCTATCGATCCCTTCATTGGCCGTGGTCCAATCATACGGTGTGCCAATCCCAGGTATTCGTCGATGAGCGCCGTGGTTTCCTCCGGCAGGAATGGATGCCTTTGTAGGCCTAGATTGAGAGCTCTCGCTGCCTCTTCACCCTTGCGCTGCTGCAGCAATGCCAAGGCAAGATAGAGGTAGGCGGACACATCAACGACTGGAGCTAATTCAATTGCGCGTATGAGATGCGCCTCTGCCTCCCTGTACCGTTTTGATGAGAGGTTTCCTACTCCCTGAATGTAGTGGGCCACTCGGTCTTGGGGAAAGTGCTCAAGCAGCTGATAGGCAAGACTCTGCGCTGTGGCCGGATCCTTGGAGAGGGCGGCAAACGCACGACCCCGAAGCTGCCGGCGGAGGGCTTCACGTTTGGCGCTCTGTGCCCGAAGGGCCAAACGATTCTGGACGCCCTTCTTCTTTTTCCCGCGCTCCTTCTCGTGGAGTATGGAACGGTAGATCCGTGCGGTGGTGCGCGATGCCGCGTCCCAACTCAGAGACTCGGCACGCTCGCGAGCCCGATGGTTAGGTGGGTCCCGCAGCGCCTCGACGACTCTCTTGCGGATCGTGTCCGGGCGAATCGGGTCACAGTAGTAGGCTTCGTTTCCGAGGTACTCCCGAATCGTCCCCCAATCAGAAGCGACTACATTGCACCCAAACCAGGCTGCTTCGAGGGTGACGAGGCCCGGAAGTTCATACCAACTCGGAAGCACATGGACCTTGGCAGCCTTGTAGGCGGAATAGAGCATCTCCTGGCTGATTCTGTCCGTAAAGATCGTTCTTGCGCTTCGCGAAAATCCCTTGCACATCTGCTCGTATTCGGATTGGACGGTCGTACTGTTGACGAATACGAGGGGAACGTCCAGATCGCGCAAGGCATATAAGAGCATCAATTGATTCTTTCGGGTTTCCAGTCTGCCGACGCACAGGACGAAGTCCTTTACTCCAAAGGTGTCCTCGAAGAGCTGCGCGGAGACCGCCTCCGTGCTGACGGGACGGTTGAATCCGAAGCGTACTACCTCGACGCGATTCGCGTTGGGGAAGTCGCGACGAATTCGTGCTCCCTCTGATTCCCCGCTGACGAGTACCGCTTCCGCGTTGTCGAATACGAACCGCTGGTCCCAGGGAAAAGTGCCTAGATCACCGTCTCGGTCGAGGTTTGCAAGGGCACTCTCGAAGGCAGCGCTGTCGGCCGTGCCGAGATAGCGCTGGAAGAGCCTAACGACCCCCATTGCCCGCCCATGGTAGCGATTCACGTCCTCGTAGAGTGGCGTTAGAACGTAAGGACATCCCAATTGAGCTGCTTGCAGCGCGAGCTCGACATCGGGATTGAAGATGTGAACCAGTCGATAGGAAAAGGGATGGGGCAATTTACCGTGGAAATCAATATTTGAGTAACCGTGTCCGGCCAGGGACTTGGCAAGGCGAATCAGAAGCTCCGTGTCACCCCCTGGTTGAAGGAATAGATTCCATCGGGCGGCAAACGTTACCGGACGCACTCTCGTCCGCTTGCCTGATCGGCGTACTCTGGAGACAAGCTGTCGATTACGCGTGGCAACGTCAACCAAGTGGGACTCCCTTTTTCAGCTATAGCCCATGAGGAAATCTTGATAGAGTTCCGCAATCTTGCTTACTGAGCAGGTCTCAGCAATATGCCGATGGGCGTTGATTCCCATCTGCCGTCGATACGCCGGCTCTCTGCTCAACGCTTCCAGGAAAGCGGCGAGGGTCTCCTCTTCATGAATATCCACTTCGAGTTTGGCACATGCATCGTCCGGCAATTCGGCAAACCAGGCTTGATGCGTTACGACCACGGGTTTCCCAAGGGCAAGCATCCTCAGCGTGGCGCCCGAGGTTTCCCCTTGCGAGGGAAACCGCAGGTTGATGCAAACATCTGTCGCATCGAGGAATTGACGAAAGCGATCCAAGGGTACGTGGCCGGTAATTGTGACGTGGTCTTCGAGTTGCAGGAAGCGAATGTAGTCGTGGATATGATACTTCGGCTCGCCGACGAGATAATAGCGAGCGTTTTTCATGGAGCGCCGCAGTTCTCTGAATGCTCGCAGTGCAACCTCTATTCGTTTCGTTGGAACAATCAAGCCGAAGGAAGCAAAGACGGTCATATCTTCTTCAATACCGAGTTCCTGCCGGGCAATCGAACGTATCGTGGACTCGTCGCAACCCGCTGCTTCATCCGACCAACCGAAATCATGATGGGGTATTAACTGTATTCGGCAGTCGGGCCGCGTCCCGAGTACCTCGTCGCGTGCAAACTGAGAATGGACGATGACTCCGGTTGCGGCATGGACCATCTCCTCGTTCAGGGGATAACGACGCAGGACTTCGATTGGGGGCGGACGTCCATCAAGAATTTCTTGAGCAAGGTTCACACCTTCTTCCCCATAATAGCGTTCCATCAACTCCACGTACTCCTTGAGCTTCCCCTGCCTAAGCAATAGGTTCCCGAAGAAACCTTGGTACATGAGATCGTGAAGCACAAGGACGCCGGGATACCGAAGCATCGTTCGGTAGATGTATTCGTGGTGCGATGGTGTGCCGCCCATTTGGTAGAGTACGGCGTCATAATCGCTGAGTTGGGAACATGGGTCCGTACCCTCGCAGTCAATGATTCTGAATCCCTTCAGTATCCATTCTTCGGACGGCTCGTATCCATTCACGAAGAGGTCTATTTCGGCCAAATGCCGGAGTTCCCATAGGAGGGACTCGCTATAGTCCGAAATGCCGGAGCGAATAGGATTTACCGGTGAAAAGAAGGCCAAGCGCATCGGTTACGAAACTCACTTCCCAAATCCATGGATGCAAGCCCCGGCAAGACCCCCGCGTTTCAACAGACCGTGCCAAATCCCTCTCAGGGCTTGCGAGTGGACAACGTCAGGGGATCGGATTCTCCTGGGAGATATGCAATCGACATGCCGTCGAGGAAGGACCCTAACGGGTGGATTTTGCTATTCTATCTGAGGAAGAACCTGTCAGAATGACGGTGGACCGCGTCATGATGTTGACGTCATCCAATGAGGTGTACGGTGGTCCCGTTCAAGAAGAAAAGGACGTGCCTTTTTCGCACGAAGAGGATGATAGATCATTGAACCAAGCGTTCCGAACGGACGAAACTTTAACCAGCAGAGGTTCTTTGCATGGAGTGACTTTCTCTTTCTTCCCGCGCGTAATGCAACATGCGGCCGGGCAGCCCTCGCGCTCGGAGAACCCGGCTGGCAAGCCCCGGGCCCGGGTCTCAGGCTGCTTCGCCGGCCGAGCCCACCGAACGCCCGTCAGTCGTAGAACTCGACCGGGTAGCGTTCCTTTGGTGTTCCGCGTTTGACGCCGGTGACGAAAATATCTTCGCCCCGCAGCTTGAGCGGAGAACCGAGGGACTTGAGAATGTTGTGCATGCTACGGTACATGTTCCAGTAACTTACGCCCGGTTCCGCGTCCACCCAGACGTTACGCGTCTCCAGCGCTTCGACCGCAAACCCCGCCTTGGGAAGGATCACCTCGAACTCGCCCGGCGCGTACTCCTTCACGTGCCGGCCACCGTTGTTGCTCGAGAACTTGTTGTAGATATAAGGTGGGTACCCGTTCAGGATAGCGTTCAGGCTGCGATAGCTGGTGATGTTCGGCGTAGTGAGGACAACCCGCCCGCCGGTCTTCAGCACCCGGTTGCATTCGATCAGGGTGTGCATGGGATCGTTGGGAAGATGCTCGATAATCTCGCAGGCCAGGACAACGTCGAACGTCGAGTCCGGAAACGGAAACGGGTCCTTCTCCGCATCAAAGTTGAGCACATCCATGCTGAGCACTTCAGCTCCATCACTGCTGGAGAGCTGGAATTGCCGCTGTTCTTTTCTGCCACCCCAGTAATCGCCGTGGGAGACCTGGTAAGCCGTGAATCGGGGCAGCAAGGGCGAGAACAGAGTGTTGGCCCCCAGCTCGAGCAAACGCATCCCCTCGCTCGCCTTGGGCAGGAAATTCAGGGTATCCGTGAAACGGCGCAGATGCACCATGATATAGTCCATGGCGGAGGCGTTGTCCCCGTAGAATCCCCGCAGGCAACTCTCGACCTCGCCGTCGCTCAGGTGACCGTGAACCAGTTCATCCAGTCTGCGGCAGTTTTCGTGTGCTTCCTTGCAGAAAGGATCGACCGCGAGCGCCCGTTTGAAATCGGCCCTTGCCTCGTCAATTTCCCCGGCAATGAAATTGATGAAGCCCAGGTCATTGTGAATCTGCGCCAGCAGCACAGGCCCAACCCGGTCGGCGTCCCGCAGCAGCTTGTCGTATTCAGTTCGCGCCGCATGGTAGTCGCCCTGAGCCGCCAGGTTCTCCGCCCTGCTGTAGCAACGCTGAAATTCCGCGCGCTGCTGGTCCAGATCCTTTTCCGTTGTCACTGTCACCGACTGTTACTCCCTGTAGTGATACTGTTAAGACCGGGTGCGTGCGCCTTATGCGTCACCCGACGCGCGTTTCCCGTATTTGCCTGCACACGCCGAGTTCAGCACGTCCATCCACTCCTGGATGTGATCCTCCAGCATCCAGTTCGCCAATCGATAGGAAGCTTCTTTCGGGTAGGAGGAGAATACGACAGAAGGGAATTGTGTGTCAAAGAGAAAGGGGGTCTTCGGGCAGACGGGGGCACGAAGAGGAAGTCTGATCAAAGCCGCCTCACAGGCCGTATTAACACTCCCGGTGGGCGGGAGGCAGTTGGGAGAAGTCGTCCTCCCCAAAGGCAGGCAACGGGGAGAAGAACGCATCGGAGAAAAAGAGGTGAACCGGGGGAGAATGTGCCGTCGGTTCCGATCCGGCGCTGGCCAGCCGGAGCCCAAGATGCTCGAGAATCCTTCGGATGACCAGGGATCCGTCTCACAAACCTTGCGGATCAAAGTATCGGCGTACCGATCGTGCACGCGCCTTCCTGTAGCGGGGCCCCTGGACGGCAGCGCCAAACCGGTTATTGGAGTGTCGGCTCAGCGAGCCCGAACTCACGACGAAACGCCTGTACCACCGGTGATTCCGAGAAGGCTCGCATCACCGAAACGGGGATGGGGACTGCCGGCCGGCGCCGCTCGGGTGGCCACTCGTCGACCACGGGTATGGCCGCGTTCTGGTAGCACCCCAGTTCCTCTGCCAGACCCAGCTGATCAAGGAAGGGCCGGGCAATCGCGCCGGCGTCGGCGGGCGTGTCAGGCGTCTTCCATACCACCGTGCTCACCTTGGCTTCGCGTACCGCCCGAAAGGCGGACAGGGACGTACCGTATTGCTGGATCATGCCGGCCACGAACTGTTCGCTGTCGGTACCCGAAACCCAGGGCATCTGCCAGTTAGAGGACAACACCCGCGTGGGTTCGCGGACACAGTAGACAAAGCTCACTGGACAGGGTGCGAGGAGGTGCGCTAGGCGCGGCACGACCCGTTCCGCGTGCGGAAGTTTGGCCCCAACTACGGTGACCTGCCGGGGCGACTTGCCGAGAAATTTATCTCGCCGGGTGTATAGAAACAGCAGCGACAACAGCCAGCGTCGGCGCGACCAGTCAAGTTCCGGCAAGGCGTAGCCGCGCCAGCTCCGACCCGCGCCGTCCCGCCACAGGGCGATTTCGTTGCGCTGATAATCAGACAGAAAATCCTGCGCAGACAATAACTGCTCGTTCATCAGTCCGTGGTGCTCGTCGGTCATAAAGCAGCCGGCATGGGCGTGAAGGAACCGGTCACAGGAAGAGGTTCCGGAACGCGGCAGACCGCCTACGATAACGAGATGCCCCGGCGTTCCGGCGGGCAGTTGTGCGACAAACTCGAGGGGGTCCAGCGCCCTGGGTTCAATCCCGGTGTGCGGTTTACACACGCGTCTTCCTCTAATCGATAGAGACTATGGTAGATCCGGGGGCTATAAGGCCCAAAACGACAAATCACCATAAACAAAAGAAGGAGGGACATCGCATGGCATAAAGCGTAAAGCAGACAAATCCGGATGTCAAAGGAGAGAACGAGAAGTGCCGAATACCGAGTGCAGGCAACAAGGGTGCATGGATACGACCCCGGAGGTCGATATGACCGATTACGTTATGCCAAAACTATTGGCCACGGCCCTGCTCGTGGTGGTGACCGTCGGCCTGTCATTTGCAGGCTCATGGGGTCAGGTCTCAAATTTCAAGTTTTCCGCTCCCCAAAAACTTGAAATTTGAGACCTGACCCCGTATACGTCCAAAGCCCTTCCGGTCCGGATCACAGGGCCGGAAAAAGGGGATTCTCGAGGCTCGGGCTTTTGACCCTGGGCGCTTTTTCCGATAAGAATGCAAGGATGGATTCTTGAGATTTTTTGGTGCCTTATACGTCATCGCCTCACGGCGAATCGATCAGGGGAGGATGGGATGCCGACCGGAACACTTCACGCGGTGATCCTGGCGGGGGGAACGGGCACGCGCTTCTGGCCGCTCAGCCGGGCGCTCATGCCCAAGCAGTTGCTCAAGATCGTGGGGGATCGCAGCATGCTGGCCCTGACCCTGGAAAGGGCCAAGACCCTGGTCCCGGAAGACCGGGTCTGGGTGGTGACCACCCGCTCGCAGGCAGGGGAGATCAGGAGAGAGCTCGACTCCCTGGGCCTGACCCGGGCCCGGGTCATCGAGGAGCCTGCCGGCAAGAACACGGCCGCGGCCATCGGGCTCGCTGCGGTTCACGTCCTTGCAGAGCACCCGCAGTCGGTCCTCGCCGTCTTCCCGGCCGATCACCACATCCGGGACACGGAGCGCTTCGGGGATCTCATCCGGAAGGCCGAGCAGGTCGCCTCCCTCGGAGGGCTCGTGACCCTGGGGATCGAGCCCACACGCCCGGAAACAGGCTACGGCTATATCCAGAGAGGCGCCCCTCTCGAGGATGGCCCGAGCAAGGAATCACGGTCGGACGCATTTCAGGTGGTCCGGTTCGCCGAGAAGCCGGACAGGGAGAAGGCGGAGGCCTACGTGGGGTCGGGGGACTATTACTGGAACAGCGGAATCTTCATCTGGAGGGCCGATCGATTCGTCGAGGAGATGGCCCGGCACCTTCCCGGGCACCACAAGGGGCTCAGCGAGATCTCTCGGCTCCTCGAGGCCGGGACCGGCTCGTCCGATCGAATCGAAGAGATATACAGCAGCCTCGAGTCGATCTCGGTGGACTACGGAATCATGGAACGCGGCGACCGCGTGGCAGTGATCCCGGCGGAAATGGGGTGGAGCGATGTGGGAAGCTGGGAAACCGCCCGGGAGTTGCTCGACAAGGACAAGGACGGAAACGTCCTTCAGGGGGACGTGCTGGCCCTGGACACCACCAACAGCCTGGTCCGGTCCGAGGAGCGGCTGGTGGCCATCCTGGGGGTGGAAGGCCTGGTCGTCGTGGACACGACGGATGCCTTGCTGATTTGCAGCGAAAAACGAAGTCAGGATGTCCGCGCCATCGCGGAGAGCCTTCGAGACAGGGGCCGGTCCGAGGCGAAGATCCATCACAAGGTGGAGAAGCCCTGGGGCGCCTACAAGGTACTCGATTCGGGGGACACCTACCAGGTGAAGTGGCTGGACGTAGTGCCGGGGGCCCGCTTGAGCTACCAGGCACACGAACACCGCTCCGAACACTGGGCGGTCGTCATGGGAACGGCCACGGTCACCCTGGATGACGAGGTCATCCAGGTCCCTTGCGGCGAACACATCTACATCCCGGTGCGGGCCAAACACAGGCTGGAGAACCGGGGCGAGGCGCTGCTCCGCGTGGTCGAGGTCCAGTCAGGGGACTATCTCGGCGAAGACGACATCGTCCGGTTCGAGGACGATTACGGGCGGATCGAGTGAGAAGAGCAGGGGTCAGGGATCAGGGGTCGGGGGTCAGGCCCCACTCCCGCTTGCGCGCCCGCGCCCGAAGGGGCGACGGTGGGGAGCTATTCGCTGAGAGCCAGAGGCCAACAGCGGCGGGTAGCACGTAACGAAGGACGGGAGGCATGGCACTGAAATTCGGGACCAGCGGGGTGAGGGGGCTCGTGTCCGACATGACGGACCGCGAGTGCTATCTGTACACCCTCGCCTTTCTTCGTTATGTGAAAACCCGGTCCTCGCCACGAGGGGTGGCCATCGCGGGCGACCGCCGAAAGAGCACGCCCCGAATCCTCAAGGCCGTCGGGTTCGCAGCGCAACAGGAAGGACTCCGGGTAGACGCCTGCGGACTGGTACCGACGCCGGCGGTCACGGTGTATGGCCTGAAGCACGAGATGCCGAGCGTCATGGTCACCGGAAGCCACATACCGGAGGATCGCAACGGCATCAAGTACAACATGCCCTGGGGAGAGGTCTTGAAGGCGGACGAGGCAGAGATTTCCCGCCGCTACCGGGACCTGGAAAGAGAAGAAGCCGCGCGCATCCGGGACGGCACCTCGGATTTCACGAACCGGGGAGACCTGAAGCCCGAAAAGGGCTTCGAACTCGGCGAGGAGAATCCGGCCGCAGGGCGGGACTACGTCGAGAGGCTCGTCACGTTCTTCCCCGCCGGTTGCCTCGAGGGCCTGAAGGTAGTCTTTTACCAGCATTCCTGTGTCTCTCGACAGATCCTTCCGGAGATGCTTCGAAGACTCGGGGCCCGCGTGGTCGAGGTCGGCTCATCCGAAACGTTCGTGCCGGTCGACACCGAGGCCGTGGCAGAGACCGAGAAGCTCGCCGCATGGGTCGCCGAGCATGGGGCGGACGCCCTGGCCACCGCCGACGGGGATGGGGACCGGCCCCTGGTCATCGATGAAAAGGGCAACGTGGTGCGCGGGGACGTGCTGGGCATCCTCGTGGCAGATTTCCTCGAGGCCGATTCCGTCTCGGTTCCGGTGAGCTGCAACACCGCCCTCGAGAAATCCGGACGGTTCCGAAACGTGGATCGCACCCGGATCGGCTCCCCCTACGTGATCGAGTCGATGTTGAATGCGGTTCGAGCCGGATACCGGAAGGTCGTCGGCTACGAGGCCAACGGGGGCTTCCTGACGGCCACGGACCTGGAGCGTTCCGGGTCGGACGAAAGGCTCACGGCCCTGCCGACCCGGGATGCGGCCCTGCCGATCATCGCCCTGCTGGTCAAGTCGTTGAGACAGGGGCAACCGATCTCTGCGCTGGTTTCGTCCCTGCCCTCCCGCTTTACGCAGAGCGGCCTCCTGAAAAATGTCTCGACCGACCTGGGAAACTCGCTGGTCGAAAGGCTCGCGAAACAGGGCGCGGAGGGGGTCAGCCTGGTCTTCGGGGAATCCTTCGGGGCCTTCGAGGGGATGGACTGCACGGACGGAGCACGCATCACCTTCGCGACCGGGGACATCGTCCACCTGCGCCCTTCGGGAAACGCGCCCGAGTTTCGCTGCTACACCGAATCCTCATCCGAGGACCGCGCAGCCAAGCTCAACCAGGCGGCACTCGGGATGATCCGGGCGGCCCTCGAGGCCTCAATCCGACCTTAAGTTCTCGTCGAGTACGATCGTGGCCCCGTCCCGATCGGATATCTTCTTGATCTCGATCTCCTTGGCGGAGAACTTGATCTTGATCTGCTTCCAGTCGGCGCCGGGCTTCAGGGGAATCTCGTGAAGCGAGACCTCCGGCCTGCCCTTCCCCTCCTCCGTGGATTTCGTGAGCAGTTGGAAGATGGCATCAAAGAGCTGGTCTGCAGATTCGAAGCTCCCCCAGCTCTTGTAGGCGCTCTTCACCCGGCCGCCATCAAACTCGATGATGCCCTTCATCTGCTCCCCCAGGCCCCCCGATTTCGTCCGCAACAGCCAGATGTCCTCGCTCGCCTTGCCGTCCTCTTCCATCTTGGCCTGCATGTCGTACTCTTCTACGAGGGCATTGATCACCGCCTTCTTCTTCATCCCCACACAAACGGACGTGTTTCCGATGTAGAGACAATCCTCCGCCTTTGCATGGTTGCCGAACACGAACGAGACAGCCAGAGCCAGGCCGATAGCGATTCCCCTTCTCATCGTCCGTCCCTCCCCGTGGTTGTTTGTCATTTACTATTACTCTCTTCAAAAAAACTTTTCAACAGAGAGAAGGTCCGGCTGGGCAGGTTGCCGTTTTTCATTCAAGGTCATTGCGGTACCGGGCAAGATTCGAGTATTCTCATCCTGAAGGAGGTTGGACCATGTCCCTTTCCCCATTGGCCGGGAAGCCGGCGCCACGCGACCTGCTCGTAAACATCCCCAGGCTCGTCACCCTGTACTATGCGTACAGGCCCGATGTCTCCGATCCGGCCCAGCGGGTCGCCTTCGGCACGTCCGGTCACAGGGGCAGCCCTTTGAAGGCGAGCTTCAACGAGCATCACATCCTGGCCGTCGCCCAGGCGATTTCCGAGATCAGGAAGAGCAAGGGAATCGACGGGCCCCTGTTCATGGGCAAGGACACCCACGCCCTGTCCGAGCCTGCCCTTGCAACCGCTCTCGAGGTCTTCGCCGCCAACGGCATACCGGTCATGATCCAGGAGGGAGGCGGCTACACGCCCACGCCCGTCATCTCACACGCCATCCTGACCCACAACCGGCACAGAAAGACCGGGCTTGCCGACGGGGTGGTCATCACCCCCTCCCACAACCCGCCGGACGACGGTGGGTTCAAGTACAACCCGCCCCATGGAGGCCCGGCGGACACGGAGACCACGAAGGCGATCGAGGACAGGGCGAACGAAATCCTCGGTGGGGGCGCAAGAGACGTGCGCAGGATCCAGTACCAAATGGCCCTGTCCGCGGACACCACCCGAGAGCACGACTACGTGGGCCCTTACGTGCAGGACCTGGAGAACATCCTCGACATGGAGGCGATCACCGGGTCGGGCCTGAAGATCGGTGTGGACCCCCTGGGAGGGGCGGGCGTCGGCTTCTGGGAGCCGATCGCCGAAAGGTTCGGCCTCGATATCCAGGTGGTCAACCCGGCCGTGGACCCGACCTTTGGCTTCATGACCGTGGACAAGGACGGCAAGATCCGTATGGACTGCTCCTCCCCGTACGCCATGGCCGGCCTGATCGGACTCAAGGACAGATTCGACATCGCCTTTGGGAACGACCCGGACACGGACCGCCACGGGATCGTGACCCGGGGCGCGGGCCTGCTGGCCCCGAACCACTATCTGGCCGTGGCCGTCTGGTATCTCTTCCAGAACCGGCCGGGCTGGAGCGCCGAAGCCCGCGTCGGCAAGACGCTGGTCTCGAGTTCCATGATCGATCGTGTGGCGGCGCACCTGGACAGGCCGCTTTCCGAGGTGCCCGTCGGGTTCAAGTGGTTCGTAGACGGGCTCCTCGACGGATCCTACGGCTTCGGCGGCGAGGAGAGCGCCGGGGCTGCCTTCCTGCGGAGGGACGGCACGGTCTGGTGCACGGACAAGGACGGGATCATCATGAACCTCCTGGCCGCCGAAATCATGGCCCGAACGGAGCGGTCCCCGGACGAACTGTACCGGGATCTGGAAGAGAGATTTGGAAGCCCTGTCTACGAACGCATAGACACACCGGCCTCGTCTGCGGAGAGGGGGGCCTTGAAGAAGCTTTCTGCCGAGATGGTAACGGCAAAGGAGCTGGCCGGGGAGGAGATCCGCGCCAAGCTTACCGCCGCACCGGGCAACAACGCGCCCATCGGCGGGCTCAAGGTGGTCGCGGAAAACGCCTGGTTTGCGGCCCGGCCGTCCGGCACGGAAGACATCAGCAAGATCTACGCGGAGAGCTTCAAGGGAACAGACCACCTGAAGGAGGTGCAGACCGCGGCGCGCGAAATCGTCGCGGCCGCCTACAAGGCGGCCGGCGCCTGAACAATCGGTCGTGTGCAGTCACTCATGTCTCGAACTCACTGCGTGGAACGCCCGACTGCCGGATAATGGCCTGCAGCGTACCGAGCCGAAGTTCCGGATGATCCGGCACTGGAACCGTTATGGTAGTGCCCTCGAACTTCTTTTGCATCACAACATGACTGCCGCGCTGCCGCACCTGCACAAATCCACGCCTCGCGAGGATCGCACACGCCTCCGAACCCGAGAGAACTCGAAGCCTACCCAACCGAAACCTCCACGCGCGTTACGTAAACTTCCTCATGGAGGCGTTGCTTGATCTCCTCCGCAGAGGCGGACTCAAAGAACAGTTCCAGGGCCTCCCGAAGATTCTGCCGTGCCTCATCGACCGTGTTCCCTTGGCTTGCGATGTCCACTTCCGGACAAAGCGCAACATAGCCATCCCCTTCCCGCTCAATGATTGCGGTCAGTTGTCTCTTCACAGGATTCACCCCCTGTTCAAGATTTCACACTCCACATGTTATTCGAGTGCTCGCTTGTCCTAAATCCACAATACTGTACTTTTCGCAGTAAATCCAGCCGGATCGGCTCTTGAGGATCGTCGAGGCCGCCTACAAGGCGGCCGGTGCGTGATCCACCGTTCCGCCTAGACCCCCGTCCGATGAGACCGGCCGGGGTCAGACCGTTCCCATCCATGCGGTTATCGAAATCGCCAGGAACAGCCAGGCCTTTCGCGGAACGCTCGCCAGCGACAGGAGGGAAGTCAGCAGAAATATGAGTGAAATGATCCGCATCATTGAAATGATCGGAGGGTTCAATTCGACGAATGCAGCATAGAGCAGGAGCGTCCCAAACCCGCACCACATGATGGACGTGGCATGCCACGCGAGCCTGACAACCCGTTTTCCGAGAACGTCTTTCTCCACTTCCTCGAACAGCACTACTTCCTGAATTCTCTTGACAAGGACTCTGTCTCCCGCCCACTCCCCGAGGACACTGTGCCCGATGCCGAGCATGTAGGACAGGATCGAGGAGGCGAGAAACCACGGATTCATCCTTCCACCCTCCGTATCATCGATTCAGACGCCGCACCACACGAACACCCCTCCCAGCGATCCGGCCGCCACCGCCCAGACCCTCAGGAGCCAGTCGGGCCTTTCCAGCCACCAGTTCGCCAGTCTTTCGATCCGTGCAGAACCTATGAAGGGGATCGCGACCCCGGCCAGAAGGAAGAGGGCCCCCATGGCGGTTATGAAATGCGGGGTGCGGGGATCCCCAAGCTCCTGAAGCCAAGGGATTCCTGCCTTCGCAGGCATGACGCAAAGGTGGAGACGCTCCATTACCGGCACCCTCATGAGGTGGCGTCACCGGAAAACACCTTCAAGCCGATCACCCCGCATACGATGAGCAGGATGCACACGATCCTCATGAATTCCCTCGACTCTCCGAAGAGGGCCATGCCGAGCAGGGCCACACCCACGGCCCCGATGCCCGTCCACACCGCGTAGGCGGTTCCCACGGGGATCGATTTCATCGACAGGGACAGCAACTGGAAGCTCACGATCATGGCAAGGACCGTGAAGACCGACGGCCAGAGCCTGCTGAATCCTTCCGTATATTTCAAGCCGATCGCCCACCCGCATTCGAAGAACCCGGCGATCGTAAGGTACACCCATGCCATGACACTCCCTCCTCGAATTCTCCCTTCTCCTCCCGACAGAGACGGAGCTAGTCTGCGTCCTCGTGGGGTTCGGGCCGAAGCCCGAGGCTGCTCGGCTGGTTCACCAGGTCATAGACCCGAAACCGGAAGATGGTGAACAGCACGCTCAAGACCGCATACAGCGTGTCCAGGAGAACTTCGAAGAGGCCCAGTTCGATCTTGAGGTCCTCCAGGACGAAGATGAGCCCGAAATAGGGCACGTAGAAGGCGGCAAAGATCACCAGGTATCCGGCCAGAATCAACCAGAAGTACGGCCTTGTGGCGTCCCAGCTCAGCCGCAGGGCGTCGACAGGGCTCTGGCCCTTCAGGAGAAGATCGAATTCGGCAAAGGAAAAACGCACCAGCGCGATCACTCCGGGGACCAGGAACAATACGAAACCGACGCCGGTGACGATACCCAGCAGCAGGGAGAGCAAGAGAAAGGGGGCCCAATACCTCAGCCCGAGCAGCCAGCTGGATCTCGCGTTGATCCGGTTTCCCGAGATGACGGACCCAATGAAGAAGATGACGCCGCCTGCGTAGATCGGGTAGGCGAGCAGGCCGAGCAGCAACACGGGAAACTCCGAGGTAAGGTCGGGCTCCTGGCCGACAAGAGTCTGTACGTAGTAGTCACGAAACAGCTCGATCGGGAACACCACCGGAACGATGATGAGGAGGATGGAAAACAGGTGATTGCGAAAAAACCGGAAGCTGTCCAACAGCAGGACCTGGAGGGTCATCTATCTCACTTTTCTTTGTGTGTTCTGAGTTCTCTGTACCGGAAGCAATCTGTCGTGTGGTCGTTGACCATCCCCATGGACTGCATGAAGGCGTAGCAGATCGTGGGGCCCACGAAAGAAAACCCGCGCTTCTTCAGGTCCCTGCTCATGGCATCCGATTCCTTTGTTCGCGCAGGGATCCTGGACAGGGCCTTCCACGCATTCTGTTTCGGTTCGAAATCCACATATTTCCAGAGGAACGCGTCGAGAGAGCCGAATTCCTCCTGGATTCTCAGGACCTCCCGAGCGTTTCGAATTGCGGACTCGATCTTCCGCCGATTCCTCACGATCTCAGGATTGCCGAGCAGGCGTTGAACGCGAGCCTCGCCGTAACGCGCCACCCGTTCCACATCGAAGCGGTCGAAGGCCTTTCGGTAGCCCTCTCGTTTCTTCAGGATCGTGAGCCAGCTGAGCCCGGCCTGCGCTCCTTCCAGGACGAGCTTCTCGAAGAGCCTGCGGTCGTCGTGCACCGGAACGCCCCACTCCTCATCGTGGTAGGCCAGGTACAGAGGATCCTTCACGCACCATGAGCAGCGGACCTTTTCGCGCGTCATGGAAGACCTACCCGCCCGCGCGCTTGACGACATAGCCTCGCGCTCTCAGTTCTTCCACCAGCACGTCCCGGTGGTCGCCCTGAATCTGGATGACGCCTGCCTTCACGGTGCCCCCCGTCCCGCATCTCTGTTTGAGCTGTTTGGCCAGGTCCCGGAACCCGTCCGGGTCCAGAGAAATGCCGGTGATCACGGTCACGCACTTGCCCTTGCGTCCTTTCGTCTCCCTGCCGACCCGCACGACGCCGTCCCCCGCAGGGGGCGTCCCGGCCTTTCGGCACACGCATTTCGCGGCCGGCTTGCCGCAGGCGGGACACATCCTGCCGTGCTCGGTAGAGTAGACGATGCCGCTTTCCCTGTCCTTCTTCGATCCCATCATTCTACCCTGCACCGTCGCAAGACTCGAATCCATACCAACATCAATCCCAGGCCTTACCGGGGCCCCTGCCCCGATCGGAACACGAGGAGATTCCTCACGACCCCGCACACGGCAAGCCACAAGGGGAGGAAGAGCAGGGAGAAGATTGCCGAAAGTACGGGCCACCAGGCTCGATCCGAGGTGTCTGCCATCATTGCTTGAATTCTGAGCGTCAGGCCCGCGCAGATCAACACGCCACCAACCAACACGGCTGTATTGTAGAGCCGCACGAGACGCTGCTCCGCGTCCCTGGGCGAAAGCTTGTAGAACCACCACAGCGACAGGACCAGGATCGGAAGCAAAACGATGAGTACGATGATCATGTCGCTCTCTATGCACTCTTTCTCAGCTGGCTCAAGAGGGCCCTCAGGTACCGAACACTCGAAAGGATGAGTGCCAGACCGATTCCGGTATACAGTATCGACAAGTAGCGCTTCGGGATCGGAGAATTACGGAGCAACACGCCCAGAACGACCATAACGCCCACGATCAGGTAGCTCTGCCACGTCATGAAAGAGAACAGGCACTTCTTCCCTTCCATGGGAAGGATTCGTCCCAGATTCTTGTCCACAACCCTCAGAAATCCGAAATGGTGTATCCCCAGGGCCAGGAGCACACCGGCGCCGGCCCAAACAGAGGGGGCACCCTCCGGCGACGCACGCAACCAGGAACAGGAGAAGCTCAAGAGCAGGGCCCCGACGCAGATCCACATGAAACCGGCCAGCAACAGCAGAACACCTCGGTCGACTGCAGGCTTGAATCTCTCTCGCCTTGTCACCATACTTGCGCTTCCAGCCTTTGTCGGGCAGCCTCTGCCCGATCATGGGACGTCACGATCACACCCTTTAGACGGGAAAATTCCCAAGCCTCTCGAAATCCAGGGTCGCGAAGTGATCCTCGAGGGTTTCCGCCCTGCGAATCCGTTCCACGGTGCCGTCTTCACGGAGGAGCAGTTCCGCAGAACGGAGCTTGCCGTTGTAGTTGAACCCCATGGCGTGACCGTGCGCACCCGCATCGTGAATGACCAGGATATCTCCTGATCGAAGCTCGGGAAGCATGCGGTCGATCGCGAACTTGTCGTTGTTCTCGCAAAGGGACCCGGTCACATCGTACATCACTTCCGCGCGTTCGTCTTCTTTGCCGATGACCGTGATGTGATGATAGGCACCGTACATGGCCGGCCGCATCAGGTCGGCCATGCAGGCGTCCAACCCGGCGAAGTTCTTGTAGGTCTTCTTGATGTGCCGCACCCGGGCGACCAGATAGCCGTACGGACCGGTGATGAACCTGCCGCACTCCATGTAGAGATCGAGGGGGCCGAAGCCACTGCCCTCGATGATCTCCTCGTAACGCCGGCGTATCCCCTGGCTTACCACGTCCAGATCGACCGGCGACTCCTCGGGCCGGTATGGGATGCCCACGCCGCCGCCGATGTTGACGAAGTCGAATCGAATGCCCAGCTCCCGGGATATCTCCGTCACAAGGGTGAAGAGAATCTCGGCGGTCTCCACGAAGTACATGGGATCGAGTTCGTTCGATGCGACCATGGTGTGAATGCCGAACCGCTTGACCCCCTTGTCGCGGAGGGTGCGGTATCCTTCGAAGAGCTGTTCCCGGGTGAAACCGTACTTGGCGTCCTCCGGATGGCCGATGATCACGTTCCCCTTCTTCAGGGCCCCCGGATTGTATCGAAAACAGATCGTCTCCGGAAGGCCGGCGCACGCCTCGAGAAAGGGGATGTGGGAAATGTCGTCAAGATTGATGATGGCGCCAAGCTCTTTCGCCTTCTGGAACTCTTCGGGCGGCGTGTCGTTGGACGTGAACATGATCTGCTCGCCAAGGACCCCGACCCTTTCTGCGAGAAGCAGTTCGGGAAGAGAGCTGCAGTCCGCGCCAAAGCCCTCCTTCGAAAGCATCTTGAGAAGATACGGATTCGGCGCCGCCTTCACGGCGAAATACTCTCTGAAGCCCTTGTTCCACGAGAAGGCCTCGGACAGGGCACGTGCATTGCTCCGGATCGCCGCCTCGTCATAGAGGTGAAAAGGCGTGGGATGCTCCTCGAGGATGGTTGCCAGTTTTTCTCCATTAAACGGTAACGTCTTTGTGCTCATCTTGACTCGCTCAGCTTGGGGTGACTGCGGTGCCTCGCCGGCAGGAGCTCGACAGCAAGGCGCTCTTCCTCATGGAGGGCCCACGCCGCTCACTATGCGGGTATTGCCGTCGGGAAGGACCTCGACGACAAGGCCGGTAACGATGTTGGAGACGAACAGACGGTCTTCGGAATCAAAAGCAAGATTGTCCAGACCGGCCGGAAGGGTCGTGACCAACGTTACGCTTCGGGTGGCGGTGTCCACCTGGAGGACCTGTCCGGACAAAGAGTCCAGTGCGTAGAGATTTCCCTGGGAATCGAATTTCACGGCTGCCGGCATAGAGAGGGTTCCATCCACGACTGTTTCACTGTCACACCATTCCGACTCGTCGCACGCGTCCACGTCGATGCGCAGTATGTTCGCCTCCGTCCAGCTCGGAGCGTAAAGAAATCCGTCCGGGCCCCAATCCATTCCGTTCAGCATCCCCGCGTTGTTGAAGATGCGCTCGGGGGCTTGAAGGAGGTCCGGATCGAGCTCATACAGGGCGTCCGAGAATATGGGCATAGCCGTGGCAACGAACAGCCGGCCGTCATCGGAGATCGTGATGGGATTGATAAAGGCCCCAACGAACTGGCATGTAGTGGTATCGGCTGCCCTCCGGCAGGCTTCTCCGCTCGAGTAGTTGGTCCAGTACAGAGTGCCGTCCGGTGCAATGGTAACATCATCCGGACCGTTCACTCCCTGTTCCGCACCCAGCCTTTGGAGGACTTCACCGGTTTCCCGGTCCATCAACACGATCTCGCTGTTCAGGATGCTGGTGACATACAGAATGTCGTCACTGTCGATGTTGATACCGTTGGAACAGGCGCTGAGGACCAGGGTCAAAGCAAAGACAGTACGGATGATGAAGGAATTCTGTTTCCGTCGCATTCTTCCTCCGGGCAATGTGGGCAACAACTTTATAGGATATCAAAAACGCGAACGAATATCATCCGATGGGTCAAGCGAGCTTCCGGCCGAGCCTGTAGGCCTTCCCCAAATAGTGCTCGACCCCCCTGTGCTCGATGTCTCCGGCGTACAGATCTCCAACGGTCTTTGCATTCAGCGCGTCTTTGATCGTCGCCCTGATCATTGGCGTGGCCCAATCACAAAACCTTCTGTAGAGAGGTGGGATGATCCCGGAGGGCACGATGATGATCGCTTTCCGCTTCTTCCTGGATCTGGAAACCGTAGGGAGCCCGGTGATGTGCAGGAATCTCCCTTCAGGCCTGGAGAAGGTCCAGACGATTCTCGCGAGAAAGGCGGTCATGACGGCCGTGGCATAGCCCATGTGAACGGGCGTAGCCATGATCAGAGAATCCGCTTTCACCAGGTCTTTGCAGATGATATCCATGTCATCGCGAATCACACACTCGGTGTAGGGTTCATCCATTATCGCGTCCCTGCAAGCCAGGCAGTTCCTGCAGTACTCGATATTGCAGTCCATCAGATGAATCTTCTTGACGTCACAGTCCGGATCTTTCGATCGAGCCCCTTCGATGGCCTTGTCCACCAGAGTATCCGTCGCTCTGCCCTTTCTCGGGCTTCCCACGATGGCGAGAAGATTCATGGTTCACTCCCCCACTTCATGCGTTTGCCACCAACGTGCCCCCGATGACCACGAGAACGGACCCGATGATCAATTTCGAAATGTGGACATCCTTCCACTCGGCAAAGACAACCAGGCCGATGCAGACCGCCACGAGCGTATTCATGTTGTAGAGAGGCACCAGCTTGGAGATGGGCGTAGAATACTTGCTCAGAGTGAACGCGACCAGGCCCGCGGCAA
>Ga0180429_10001255_pt1 | contig 21650 bp, 13 predicted proteins | sample SS_ome_FD_132428 | JGI IMG/M metagenome (GOLD analysis project Ga0180429, IMG submission 132428) | Hypersaline lake sediment archaeal communities from the Salton Sea, California, USA - SS_1_S_1 metaG | ecosystem: Environmental > Aquatic > Non-marine Saline and Alkaline > Hypersaline > Sediment ...
GCCGCCTGGATCGGTTTGAGAGTGTCCTCGTCGATGACCTTTCCTTCGATCGATCCTCCGGGAAGATCCATGTCGAACTGGTGGACGGGCACATCGGGGATCGTCGTTTTGAAAACAACCTCCGTGCCGCCTCCAACGGTCAGGCTCTCGGTCCTCACGACGCGAAAGGTGTATTCGCCCGGCTTGACCTTCTTCAGTCTGTACCGTCCGTCACTTTTTGTCGTGGCTGTCGTCGTTCCGCCCCCGGACGCTCCGTCGAGAGGCAGTGCGGTGATGATCGCCCCGCTCACGGGGCGCCCCGATTCGGTGACGCGCCCCTCGACCACTCCCGTCTCTGCCATGACCTCGACAGAGAAATTGCATTCAGAAACCTCGTCCTTCTTCAACGACACGTACTGCATACTCATGCCGCCCGTGACCGAATCGAGAAAGTCCTCGCCGAAACTGAAGTTCGACGCCATGTGAATCACGGTGTATGTGCCGGGAGGGAAACCGGTCAGCTCGTAGTTGCCTTCCTCATCGGTGCGCGTCGACTTCAAGACCGACGCCATCGGTGTGGAGGCCATGACCGTTGCGCCGGCCAGAGGGATGTTGCCCGGACCGAGCACGCGGCCGAAGATCGTCCCGCCTCGCGACAGGTAGACGTCGAAGTCCTCCACCTTTTCCCCCTCGTTGAGAAGGACCTCGGGAAGGTTCTGGCTCTCGTACCGTCCGTGAGCCACGATCAACCGCGCCGGACCGGCCGAGAGCCGTCCGAAATGATAGGCGCCCTTCTTATCGCTGAAGACGACCTCGTTGCCCTTGAACTCCTCCATCATCCCCTCGAGCCCGCCTTTCATCGAAACGCGCGCCCCCTCGATCGGCTCTCCCGTCTGCTTGTCGAGAATCCGCCCCGACACACTCGCCTCGGGAGCGAGCATGACGAGAATTCCGCGGGTCACGTCGCTGTCTCTGACGACGATGTTCTTCATGATTCGCGTTTCGAGGCGGTCGGCCCTGACGGTCATGGTGTAGGCGCCGGGCGAGAGGTGGGCTATTTCGAATTCTCCCTGCTCGTCCTCGATGGTGCGGGTAATCGTCGATTTCATGCCGAAGGGGTCGAGAAGGTCGGTCTTGCCCGTGGGCTGCAGATCGAGGCGGTACTCGCGAACCGGTTCGCCGTCGTCGATGGAGACGACGATCCCCGCGATGCCGCCCGATTCGAGAACGATCAGAAGATCCTCGCTACCGGCGTCGAAGCCTGTGTGTGCCCTGTCGGTGATGCCCGCGCGGGTGATCTCCAGGTTGTAGGTCCCGGCGATCAGGCCCGTGCAGCGAAAGAAACCGTTCTCGTCGGTGCCGACGATATTGCGGATCTTTTGGCTCTCCACCATATCCATGATCTTGCTGAGGTTGAACTCGGGTATGATCCTGACCCGGGCGTTTTCGATCGGCTGCTGCGACGAATCGACGACGCGGCCCGCGATGGCGAGCCCCTCGTCAATGACGAGGACGAAGCCGCCGCGGTTTTCCCCCGCGGCAAGCTGAATGCCCTTGTGGCTGGCGCGCACGAAACCGGGCTCGCCGAGGGCGATCTTGTAAGTGCCCGCGGCGAGATTGTCACAAAGGAACGTGCCGTCCTCGGCGGAGCGGATCTTGATCTCCCCGTCGTCGGTTTCGTTCATCACCGAATCGAGAATCTTGTCGGTCTTGGTGATCACCACCTTCTTGCGGCCGAGGGCTTGGCCCTCTTTGTTTTGGACCACGCCGCTGATCGATGCACTTTCCTCGAGTACGAGTTCGAGGGAAAGGGTCTCTCCCTTGACGAGGTTCAGACTCTTGGCGATGGTGCGGGCGTGGTGCTTGGAGGAGGTGTCGATCACCATCGCGTTGTTGCTGGGGATGCCCTGAACGCGAAATGATCCGTCGGCGCCCGATCGCGTGGTGAAGGAGGAGGCCATCCCCCGGCGGTCGGAGAGGGCCACCATGGGATTGAATTTTTCCCTGATCGTCAGGGTGACATCGGCGACCGGCCGGCCCGCACGGTCGGTGACCACACCTTCGATGGCGGCGCCCCTGTCGACGATGAGGCGGACCCTGTCGGAATCGGCCATCTCTTGCGGGTTGATTTTTTCCGGCCGCACAGCATAGAGAAAGGGATCGACGGGAACGAGGTAGATCTCCTCGGCGCCCAGCCCGTTGAGGGAAAAGTTTCCCGAAGAGTCGGTCTCCACCTCGAACCCCCGGCGCACTTCGGCGAGTTCGCCGCTGTCGCCGATGACCTGTCTTTTCATCTTGCCCAGGTCCATGAGTGCGACGAACGAGAAGGGGGGCATCTTGGTCGAAATGGCCACGGCCAGCGGCCCCGGCAGAGCGCTGCCGTCGGACATGGCGGCCGTTCCCTTGAGAACGTGGCTTCCGCCCAATGCGGGCACAACCGGAATGCGTTCGCCGCCGTTCGATTTCGGAGAGTGGGGATCGTCTTCGAGAGCGCCGCCCGATCTGCCTTTGGCTCCGCCGTCAATCCCGTCGACGATCCCTGTCGAAGAGGGATCGCGATTTTCGATGGTGTCGATTCCTTCTTCCCTGGGCGCGTCGAACAAGACCCAGAAAAACGCACCGAGAAGAATCGAGATTGCGATCAGAAAGAATGTGAGGATCGTTCGTTGTTGGTTTGCCATGGTTCCGGGGGGATCAGGAAATTTCCTTGTCAAGCTTCCACTGTCTCACGCGATCTACCCAATGAAATCATCATGCAAATTGAGCGGGGAAAAATAAACACAAATTCTGTTCCGAACAGGACCGATTAGCCGGTTGTAATTCATTGAGAAAGAAACAATTACAAAAGCGACTTTGACGCTGGCCCTCGAGATTTGTGCCATTTGGGCACAGGACGGTTTTGTTGCACAACATTCAGATCAGCCCTCGGGTTAAGAGAAGATCCGTTATTGGCCTTCTGTTATGATTGCGATTGTCATGAACAGCTCCCTCTCCACGATCACGATGGCGTCGATCCTCCTCTTCGGCCTCGGTGCGATCGTGATCGCCTTGCTCGTGATGAACGATTCGATCGCCCTTTTCGGCGAATCGGATCGGTCCGTCACGGAAAATCCCGATCACCCCTCCTTGATCGCCACCCCCGATGGCCAACTCGATTCGGTCCGTCCCTCGGACACCCACTCGGCGGAAGCCGAACTCGTCCCGTCGGCAGGACCGGACGGGCCCGGGCGCCTCGAGGCGATCGATCCGACCTTTCTCACCTCTTTCGTGAAGGGAACGGTCGAGGACGAAGCGGGCCGAACCCTAACCGGTGCGGCAATCCGCGTCGAATCGTCCCTGCCCGGCCTTTTGCGCACCGTTCTGCCCGGCGCAAATTACGAGTGCACCACGGAGAGCGACAAGGAGGGTGCCTTCTCGATCCCCCTTCCGGCCGAGGGCGCCTTCCGGCTGAGTGTGAGCAAGGATCTCTTTGCGCCTTTTTTCGCCAATCTTGTTTTGCCCGGCGACGATCTCACGATCACCCTCGCCACGGGCGCCGCCCTCGACGGCGAGGTGCTCGACGAGGAGTCGGGCCGTCCCGTGGCCGGCGTGCTCGTCCGCGCGCGCCACGGCTTTGACGTGATCGAGGCACGCACCGACGATGGGGGGCGATTCCGCCTCGCCAACCTTCCCGAGGGGCTCCTTTCGCTCGAGTGTTTTTGCGAGACCTACGATCTCGAACACCACGGCGGGATCAGGCTCTCGACGGAGTCGGAGAATTTCGTCACCGTCGAGCTCCGCCCCGGCGGAGAGATCGAGGGACGGGTGCTTGCTCTCGGAACGCGCGAGCCCCTCGCAGGAGCCACGGTGAACTACACGATGCGCTCCTGGGGCCCCGGGGGGCGGGAAGATCTCCTCTCCCGCGAGACCGAGACCGACGACGAGGGCGGCTTTCTGTTCGAATCGATTTCGCGCCGCGGCTACCGCCTCGAGGCGTCCGCCGAGGGGTACACCACGGCGATCCCCGAGCCCGCCGGGAACGCGCAGGGAACGGAAAAGCTGATCGAGATCTATCTCAAGGCGGAGAGCGGCGCTTCGGGCAAGGTCCTCGATCCCGAGGGACGTCCCGCGGCGGGCGCCAGGGTGATCGTCCTGAAGGGAACCAATTACGGGGAGCGCGCTCTCGAGTCGAAGACCAACGGCGAGGGCCTCTTCACGATTGGCGGGATCGAGGGAGGCATCCCCTTCACGCTGATCGCCTGCGGCAAGGGGAGCGCGCCCGGTTCGCTCGACCGGCTCATCGTCGCCGAGGGGGCGATCCTCGACGATCTCGAGCTCAGGCTCCAGCAACCGGCGGCGATCCACGGAGTCGCCTTCGGGCCCGACGGCAATCCTCTCCCCGCGGCGCGGGTGACCCTCGACGGCATCAAGGGCGTTCTGATGCGCTACAACGACGCCGTGCCCATGGCGATCACCGACAGGGAGGGCCGATTCCGCTTCAGCGGCCTGGCTGGGGGCAAGTACACGCTGTCGGCCACCAAGGGCTCGCTGCGCTGCGCGGCTGTCGAGGTCTTCCTCCAGGAGGGCGATGATCACGAGAACGATCTCAAGCTCACCGACGGCGTGATCCTGCGCGGAGAAGTGTTCGACTTGGGGGGCGCGCCCCTCGACGACGTGCTCGTCACGGCCATCGATTTCACCCTCGAGACGCCCGCCAAACCGGCGGGGGCGAATCCGAAATCTTCGCGGCGCGACGGGAAAGCAAGGCGTCAGAACGAGAAAAAAGCTCCAAGTAAAACTCCAAAGAAAAGGGACCCTCCTCGCGGAAACACTCTCGGTCAGCGGATCAAGCGCGCTCTCGACAGCCATGTCGACCGGCCCACCCCCTTCGAGTACGACATCGTCCGCAAGCTCGGTTATTCCCGGTTCAGGGGGAGTGCCCGCACCGACGAGACCGGCGCTTTCTGTCTCTCCGGCCTCAGGCCCGACGACACCCTCATCCTCAGCTTCAAGCGCCACGGCTATGACAGCGAGGTGCTGACCGGCCTCTCTCCCGACGATCAGCCGGTGACGGCCGTCCTCTCCCCGCGGGTCGCCCTCATGGGCCAGGTCATCGACTACGCCACGTCGCGGCCGGTGGAGCGGTTTCGCGTCGAGTGGATGAAGGTGGCCAACGACTTCCGATCGACCGACGAGATCGTCAACTCCCGGCGCGGATTCCGGGGCCCGTCGCGCAACTTCGGCTCTGCCGACGGGACCTTTCTCATCGAAGACATGGAGCCGGGCGAGGTCATCATGCGCGTCACGGCCAAGGGATACCGCGCCAGCGAACCGCGCCGTTTCGTGATGGCCTCGGGATACGGCGTTCCGTTCCTGTCGTTCACACTCGACAGGGGCGGATCGATCCAGGGGCGCGTGGCGGCCGGAGGCGGCTCGCCCGTGGTGCACGTTCCCGTCTACCTGAGAAGGTGGGTCAAGGAGACGCCGCGCGAGGGAAAGAAACGAAAAGCGCGCACCCCAACCTGGTCGCGCCATTCCGACGACAAGGGACGGTTCCTGTTCACCGACGTCGACGCGGGTGTCTACGAGATCCTCGTGGGCGACGTGAACAGGCCGGTCGTCGAACCGGTGAGGGTCAAACTCGCCCAGGGCCGCAACGTGTCGAAGACGATCACCCTGCGCAATCTGGGCGAAGTCGAGATCCGCGTGCGCGGCGAGGGGGGCGTCTCGTGCCGCGCCGACGTCGAGATCAGGGGCGGACCGGGCAAGCTCTCCCTGCGCCGCGTCACCGGAAACCTCGGTATCGTCAGCTTTCCCAACTTGATGGCCGGCAAATACTCCCTGAAAATCAAGGCGAAAGGTTACAAGTCCTGGTCACAGACGCTATCTGTGAAGGAAGGCAAAGAATTCAAAAAAGAGATTGAACTGCAGACCAGCGAGAAGTGAAAATTCGCCCGAGACTCTCCCAGGCCCGCGCACCCAGGGCTTTCAACATAATTGTCGGCAGGTGATAGCGATTTCAGCACAATCATTTCAATCGAAAAGCATGCCCCTCATCGCGAGTCTGGTTATCGTGCTCCTCGGTCTTCTGGCAACGGCCACGGCCGGCTCGACGGAGCGGGCCAACGTGGAGCGCCGGCTGAAGGCGGGGCTCGACCATCAGGCCGCGGGCCGCCTCGTCGAGGCGCGCGACGCCTTCAAGAGTGTGCTCGAGCGCGACGCGGGCAACCTGCATGCCATGGCGGGTCTTGCCGAGGTCGCCGCATCGAGGGGCGACAGCGATGAGGAAGTCTATTATCTCGGCTGCTACGTCGACCGGGCGGCGCCGATCAGGGAGCTCCCTCCCGAGATGCGCAAGACGCAGCGCCTCTTCGAGAAAGCGCTCAAGGAAAAGGATCCCTATCTCGGAAAGGTGGAGAGCTACCGCCGCGCCCACTTGCGCCGCCTGATCAAGCTGGGCGCCGAGCATCTCAAGAAGGGCCGATTCCACGAGGCGAAGATGATCTTCGAAGAGGTGATCCATCTCGCCCCGGAGAGCGAGGAGGCGCGCGCGGCCTTTCGCCAGATCGAGACGGAGGGGGGCAATGAGCTCGCCGCCGACAGGCTCTTTGGCGAGGAGGACATCTTCAACGACGTGACGAGCGAGTGGGTGGAGAAACAGAACGCCCGCCACTCCACGTGGGACACGGCCTGGAAGGAAAAGCTCGACAACTACACGGTCATCACCGACGGGGGCTACGTGCTGCTCAAGGTCACCGCCCTCGCCCTCGAACAGCTCGACGTTTTTTTTCGCACCTTCTACCAGTACAAGACCAAGGGGGGCGACGCGCCCCACATTCAGGTCAAGATCTTCAAGGACCGGGCAGAGTTCATGGAGATCGGCAAGCCGAGCGTCGAGTGGGCGGGCGGCTACTACAACGGCAGCGCGGTGGTGACCTATGATCCGCGCGGCAATCAGGAAGCCGACGACGGGCGCGCCAGCATCGAACCGTCGCGAACGCTTCAGGGATTGATCCAGACGATTTCCCACGAGGTGAGCCACCACTTCGTCAACATCGCTCCCGGGTCGGGCGTCCCGCCCTGGCTCAACGAGGGGCTGGCGTCCTTCTTCGAGGGGATCCGGCTGAAGTCGAACAACCGTATCGAGTGGAACCTCGTCGCCCCGCACCGGCTCCAGCCGCTCGTTACCTATCTCAACAGCCCCAAGCCACCGAATCTGGCCAACATCATCGCCTGCAAGGTCGACGACTACAGGATTTATTATCCCTACGGGTGGGGGATCGTCTATTTCCTCTACAACTACGAGAACGACGAGGGCAAGTACGTCTTCCGCCGGGCTCTCAACGACTACCGCGCCATGTACGTGGGCGGCGTCGATCATCTCGAGCGCTTCGTCAAGTTTCTCATCGAGCGGCCCAAGATCGAGGGGATCGAGACCTTCGAAGACTTCGAAAAGGTTTTCAAGGCCTTCATCCTCCAGGTCTATGACGAGTACATGGGCCGCGCCGAGGTGGGCCGGCAGTACGAGGCGAGAGCCGATGAGCTCATCGACGGCGGCGACCTCGAAAAGGCCAAGCTCTTCTACGAGAAGGCGCTCAAGAAGATCGCCAACGATCCCGAGATCCTCTGGAAACTGGCCGGCGTTCTCGAGGAACTGGGCGAGAGCGATCGCGCCGTGGGCACCTTGCGAAAGTTTCTCACCCAATCGGAATTTCACGGGATCGGTACCGACCCGCGGCTGAAGGAAGCGGCGATTCGGATCGAGAAACTCGATCCTCTGGCCGACCGTTTCAAGAAGATCAGGGAGCAGCTCGAAGCCGACCTGCTTGCCGTGGCCGAGGGGTACCGCGAACAGGGCCTCTACCTCAAGGCGCTCGAGACGGCGCGCGAGCTCGCCGTGGCCGAAAATCCCTCCATCGCGGCGCGCGACTTCTATCTCGACGTGGAGGAGGAGAGCGGCAAGTCGCTCGAGCAGTGGCAGGTCGTCTTCAACGAGACCAATCTCGACGGATGGTGGGGCGAGGAGATCAGCGGCCAGTTCACCGTGGAAGACGAACACCTCGTGGGAACGGTGACCGACGCCGACGTGGCCGCCCCTCAGGGCGCGTCGACCACGGGCGGTGCGAAGAGGGAAAAGACGATCCCCTACAAGCTCTTCTTCCTCGATACGCCGGTGCCGGGCGACTTTTCTCTCGAGGCCGAGGCGCGGGCGCCCGAGGGGTGCGATCTCTACGGGATCTGCTTCGGCGTGCGCAACAAGGACAGCTTTCAGGCCGTTCTGCTCAAGCACGACGGCAATCTGGACATCGCCTCCTTTGATGGGGCCTGGTTCATCCGGCGCCATGTGCCGGTCTATATCTCTCCCGCCGAGTGGAGCAGCCTGCGTGTCGATGTGAGGGGCAACGTACTCAAGGTCAGCCTCAACGGCGAGCTTCTCGAGGAGCTCGAGTTCGAGAATCCCGCCGACCTGCGCGGCCAGATGGGGATTCTCGTCGGCCGCGGCTGCGCCGAGTACCGCAACATCCGCTACCTCGAACGCAACTGGCGTCTGCCCTACCGCAGGATCAAGCGCCGCTTCACCTCCGACTTCGTCGACATCGGCTCGATCGAACGCGCCGCGCCGGGCGAGACCTATTACCGCGGCGAGTTTCCGCCCCCCCTCAAGATTCTTCTCTGGCACAACCGGGAGGAGGTCACCCTCGACGACCTCGTGGGCAAGGTGGTGATCCTCGCCTTCTGGACCACCTATCAGGAGAGATCTCTGCCCACGCTGCCTCTCTTCGAAAAAATCACCGAAACCACTGCGGGCCTCGATGTGGAACTGCTCATCGTCTCCAACGACCGGCCCGCCGACTTCAAGAACTATGTCGACACCGAGGGCATGCCCTACCCGGTGGCGCTCGACTATCGCCACAAGACGATCAACGACTATGCCATTCCCCATGTGGGCCTGCCCCACATCAAGCTCATCGACATGAACGGCAAGGTCGTCTGGGAAGGCAATCCGGAGTGGAGCAAAAGGCACGGATCCTATCTCGACCAGCCCCTGGAGGAGCTGATCAAGAAGCGCCATCTTCGCGAGATCGCTCTCTGCCGCGAGGAGTTTCCCCGGGCGTCGCAAGCGCTCGCCGCCGGCCGGTACGCGGAAGCCTACGAGATCTACAAACCCTTCGAGAAGATGGATCCCTCTCATCCCGACGTGCGCTTCGCCCAGAAAGAGCTCGTTCGGATCTGCGCAGCGGCCGCCGGCCTGCTGACGCTCGCCGAGGAGCGCGCCCAGGCCGGAAACTATCTCGGCGCATTCCGTCTTCTCGATCTGTTGCGTTCCGAATTCACGTCCTGTGCGGAGTCGAAGGACGCCGAGCGGCAGCTCGCCCTTCTCGAGAAGAACAAGGGCTACAAGGACTGCCTCTGGATCGAGCACAGGATCGAGTCGGCCTTCGAGGCGATCGACGACAACGAACCGGAACGATTCAGGAAATATCTCGATCGCATCAGCGATCGGCTCGAGGCGGTCACCGTCGACGGCAAGGCGGGTGTGCGCGCTCCCGAGTACCGTCTGATCCTCGATTGGCTCGAGGGACGGATCGGCAAGAGCGAGATCGAGCTGAACGGCGAGCTGCAGTCGGTCAGGGAGATGCGCACCGCCGTCGAGACGATCGAAGAGTTCGCCGCCGGACAGCGCCTGACCGAGGCGCGGCGCCTCTGCGCCGAGACGGTCGACATGGCCGCCGGCACGCCCTTCGAAGAACGGGCAACCCACCTTCTCGATAATCTATAGAGTATTCATGAAACCGGTCCTCAAGAAACTCATACTCGTTCTCGCCTCGACAGCGATCACGCTCTGTCTCGCTGAAATCCTGTTCAGAGTGGCTCCGATTTCGAGTCTCGAACTCGACACCGATATCATCTGGGATCAGCAAAAGCCCAAGACGGGAGACGAGGAGAAACACAGCCGCGCCGTGATCGCCGGGCAGCGCTTCCGGGAAGACAAGATCGACGCCGAAATCTACGGGGAAGATTTTACCCGTGTCCTCTTTCTGGGAGATTCCTTCACCGAGGGAGCGCACGTCGAGATGGGCGACCGGTTCAGTGACCGGCTCGAGATCTTGCTGAACGGGGAGAGAATCGACGAGGGATCGTCGAGTAGGATTCATATTTTCAATGCCGGAAAGGGGGGCACGAGTCCCTATTTTTGGGAGCGTTATCTCCGGGTCCTCCAGCCGGTGTACAAGCCGCACGCCGTTTTTGCGATCTTCTTTCTCAGAGATGGGACCGATCTCAAAACCGCTGTCCACAGGAACAAGGAAATCATCGACCCCATCATGAAGAAGTACAAGGGGCTGCCTCTCTACGGTACCTCGAAACTGCTGAGTTATCTCTACAACAAACTCGCCTGGCAGGAATTCTCGAACCGGTTCAAGGAGGAACTGGTTTCGTCTTACCTCGGTTCGGCCGAAGAACGGATCGCGTGGAGGAGACAGAAAGCCGCTTTGCGCAAGATTTCGGCTCACTGCGAAAACAATGGCATCCCCTTTCACCTGATCATCTTTCCCTTGCTCTACAACCTGCGCGATTACGAGTTTCAAGAGGTGGAAGACGAGATCGAAAAATTCGCCGCCAAAAGAGATATCCCCGTTTTTTCACTCACGCCCGGATTCGAGGGTCACGACGCACGCTCTCTCTGGGTGTCTCGATACGACCAGCATCCCAACAGTGAAGGGCATGCGATCGCGGCCAGAACCCTTCTCCCCTACCTGCGAAAATCGATCGATGGGATGGAGCGCTGATACCACCTCACGTCGGGTGAACGCGTTCGTCAGTAAAGCGCGCAGTCAGACAAGGGGCACGAAGCGCACCGAGATCAGCCTCTTCCTGTCAAACCTGTCGCCGCGCCGGGTGACGCGCTCGAGGCTCTGCATGCCGCCGCCCACGGGAATGATCATGGAGGCGCCCTCCTTCAACTGGAAGGGCAGATCGGCGGGCCATCGCTCCGCGGCGGCCGTGACGATGATGCCGTCGAAGGGCGCCTCCTCGGGCCAGCCGAGACGGCCGTCGCCGATCTTGAAGGAGATGTTCTCGTATCCGGCCTTCTCGAGCTGGGCGCGCGCCCTCTGACCGAGCTCATCGATCACCTCGACGGTGAAGACTTCGCCGGCGAGCTCGGCGAGCACCGCCGTCTGATAACCCGATCCGGTGCCGATCTCGAGGATCCTCTCCGTCCCGCTCAGTGCCAGCTCGTTGGTCATGTAGGCGACGATGTAGGGCTGCGAGATCGTCTGGCCCCGGCCGATCGCGAGGGGGCCGTCCCGGTAGGCGGACTCGATCTGCTCGGCGGGAACGTATTCGTGGCGCGGCACTCTGCCGAGCGCGGTCAGGAGCCTCTCGTCTGTGAATCCGCGCCGCGCGATCTGATTCCGCACCATCTCCTGTCTGGCGAGTTCTGTGTCGAATGGTTTTTTGCGTCTCACCTGCCATTCTCCGTGGCGCGGTCGAGGGCGCCGTAAAGACGATTCGAGATAGCCACAAAAACGAATCCCACGGCGAGCCCCGCCGGGAGATCGAGCGCATAGTGGGGGCCGCCGTAGACGGTGGCCAGAAAAAGACCGAAAAATAAAACGGTAGCGATCCACTTGGCGCGGCCCCGTTCCTTCCAGAGAAAGAGGACAGAGATCAGCGTGATCGCCACGTGGGAGCTGGGGAATGCGCCCGTGTCGACCTCGAGGGTGCCGAGCATGGCGGTGAGCAGGGGGCCAAAAACGATCCCGTCCCAGTGGATGCGCCCGTCGGTCAAAAACTGCTGCGGCCCGCCGGCGGGAAGAAGGATGAAGAGGAGGTAGCAAAAGTAGAAACAGGCCGCCGCGGTAAAGATGTACCTCGTGAATCGTTCCCTGTTCCGGAACCAGAGATAGAGGCCCGCGCCGGGGATGATGAGGTAGTAGGAAAAGTAAGACGCTGCCATCCACTCCTGGAACCAGACAGGCGACAGGAGCTCGGGCAAGACCTCGGAGAGCTGGGCGCCGAAGATCAGGTCGTCCATGCGCGAGAGCCACGGATCGAGAGAGGGCACGAAACTCCCCGTGTTGATGAGGGCGGTCTCCTCGTAGAGCGCGAAAAAGATGAGCGTGGGATACCAGTCCCGGAAAAAGTTCATCCATCGGCTGCCCCGCCGTTCCACAAAGCGGAGCACGAAGGGGAGCGTTAGGGCGGCGGCGCCATGAACGAGCGCAAGGAGTCCGCCCACCGGCGAAGGATAGAGGAAAATCGCCGCCAGGGCTCCCGACAGAAGAATGTAGAAAAGCGTCGCCGTGTCGACCGGCCGGAGAGCGGTTGCCCGTTCGAGGCAGCGCTCGGCGTGCCCATCGTGAGGCGCGGTGTGCATCAGATCCACCCCTCCGTCCTGTACCACTCGGCGGTCTGCGCCAAACCCCCTTCGAGATCCCACGCGGGCTCGTAGCCGAAGTGCTCCGCGGCGCGCCCATGGGAACAGTTCCAGGCATCCTGCAGGATCTCGCGCGCCTTGTGGCCGTTGAGGGTCATGGCGCGGCGGGTCGCGAAACCGACCACGTCGCAGAGCGCCGCCACACCGCGAAGGAGCGCGGCGGGGATCGCGATGCGCCTGCCCCGTCCCACGGCGCGCGCCACGCCGGCCGAGAGCTCGTCCCAATCGTAGTTGCCGCTCGTGATGAAATAGGTTTCGCCCGCCGCGGCCTCGCTCGCGGCCGCCGCCAATATCCCCTTCACCAGGTCGGCCACATGGACGAGCGAAACCCGTCTCTTCAGCGAACCGGTGACGGGCACGATCCCGCGCGCGGCGAGCTTGAAATAGATATAGATGTCCCGGTCCCGGGGGCCGTAGACGGCGGGCGGCCTGATGATGGTGACCGGAAGGTCGGCCTTGTGTTCGAGAACGATCTTCTCCCCGGCGAGCTTGCTCCGGCCATAGGGGGTGATCGGCCGCGGCGGCTCGTCCTCGGTGATCGGATGCCCGTCGGGCGAGGGTCCGGCAGCGGCCTGGCTCGAGATCTGGACGAATCGCTTGAGCTGCCGACCCGCCCTGAGCGCCGCGTCGAGCACGTTGCGCGTGCCGTCGGCATTGGCCCTGAAATAGTCGGCCTCGGTGCGCGCCTTGACGAGCCCGGCCGAATGAACGATCAGATCGGCGCCCGCCGCGGCGCGCTCGATCCGATCCCGGTCGGCGAGGCTCCCGGCAATCTTTCGCACGGCGGGCATCCCGTCGAGCCAGCTCGCGCGTTCGGGCGCACGCACGAGGGCGTCCACCTCGTACCCCTCGGCGAGGAGCCCTTCGGCCAGATGGCTGCCCACGAATCCCGTCGCTCCCGTGACAAAGGCTTTCACCGGGCGAAATCCTCCACCGCCGCCTCCCAGATGGCGTACTTCTTGTAAACCTTGGCGCCCATCTTCTCCACCACGCGGCGCACCGATTCGTTTTCCTCGAGAATCCACGAGAGCTCGCCGTGGACGTACCCCCTGGCCAGCCCGTTTTCGACGGTCTTGTGGATCAGGAGTCCGTCGATGCCGAGACCGCGAAATCCCTTGCGCACGCCGAGGGTGAGGACCCGGACCGCGTCGATCTTCCCTCGTTTCAGAAGGAACTTGAAGATCCCGAAGGGGAAGAGCCGTCCGCGAAGCGAGATGAGCGCCTGGTTGTAATCGGGCAGGCTCAGACTGAAGGCGACGGGCAGACTCTCGCCCTCCTTTTCGACGAAGAGAGCCATGTCGGGCACGAGGACCGGTTTGAGCTTGCGGGCCTGCCACTCGAACTCTTCATCGGTCATGGGCACAAAGCCCCAGTTGGCCTCCCAGGCATCGTTGTAGATCGCCCGCGTGCAGGCGACCTCCTCATCGAACCGGCGTTTATCGAAGGGCCGGATCGACAGGCCGCCTCTTTCGAGGAGGCGTCCGCCGAGCTTCCTGAGCCGGTCGAAGCTGTCCGAGTCCTCTTCGATGCTGTAGGCGAGAAGCGTCTTCGCCTGCCTCAGGCCGGCTGCTGTGAGGAGCGTGGCGTGCCACGGCGGGTTGTAGGGCATCATCACCGCCGGCGGGAGACCGAATCCGTCGATCAAGGTTCCGCAGTCCTCGTTGGTCGAGAGGTTGAAGGGGCCGCGCAAGATCTCCATTCCCTCATCGCGCGCCCAGCGCGCGCAGGCGGCGATCAGGCTCTGGGCTACGGCGTCTCTCTGTTCGAATTCGATCAATCCGAATCCGGCCGTTTTTTCTCCGTGGATTTTGTTGTGCTCCTCGTTGACGAGCGCCACCACGCGGCCCACGATCCGGTCGCCCTCCCTGGCGAGGAAAGCCTCTGCCTTGCTGTGCGTGTAAAAGGGATGCCGCCTGGGATCGAGTTTTTCGAGAACGTCTCCCACGAGGGGCGCCACCCAGTGCGGATCGTCGGCGTAGAGGCGATAGGCGAGATTGACGAAGGCCTTTCGTTCATGCCTCGAGCGCACGGGCCGAACGGTGATCGATGGTGTCACTCGATGAGTCCCAGCTTCTTGCCGACCCTTTCAAAAACTTCGAGGCCTCGATCGAGATGGCGGCGTTCGTGGGTGGCCATGACGCTCAGCCGGATCAGTGCCTGGCCCGGCTGGACGGCGGGGGTGATGATCGGGTTGACGAAGATTCCCTCTTCCCTGAGCGCCAGCCAGGTCTGAAAGCAGAGCATGTCCTTGCCGATCATGACGGGGATGATCGGCGTTTCGGTGCAGCCCGTGTCGAAACCGAGGCTGTCGAGCCCGTTTCGCAGGTAGTGGGTGTTGTCCCAGAGTCTGTCGAGGCGGTCCGGTTCTTCCTTGATGATGTCGAGCACGGCCAGAACGGAGGCGACCTGCGCCGGCGGCAGGCTGGCCGAAAAGATCAGCGACCGCGAGTGGTGGCGCACGTACTCCATCACCTCGTTGTCGCCGGCCACGAATCCGCCGATCGACGCGAAGGACTTGGAGAAGGTTCCCATGATCAGCGCCACGCGGTCGGTGAGTCCAAAGTGCTCTGTCGTACCCTGTCCCATGGGGCCCATGACCCCGATGCCGTGGGCGTCGTCGACCATGACGCGCGCGCCCCAACGCTCCGAAACCTCGACGATGGCGGGAAGATCGGCGATGTCGCCGTCCATGCTGAACACACCGTCGACAACGACGAGCCGTCCGCCCTTGCCGTCGCAATTGGCGAGAACGCGTTCCAGGTCCTCGGCGCTGTTGTGGTTGAAGCGCAGCATGCGGCCGTAGGAGAGGCGGGCGCCGTCGATGATGCTCGCGTGGTCGACCTTGTCGGTGATGACTCGGTCGCCCTTGCTCACGAGGGTCGAAATCGTTCCGAGGTTGGTCTGGAATCCCGTGGTGAAGACGATCGCCTGTTCCTTGCCGACGAACTCCGCGAGCCGTTCTTCGAGCTGCTCGTGAATTTCAAGCGTCCCGTTGAGAAATCGGGACCCCGCGCAGCTCGATCCGTAGCGCTGTACGGCCGCGAGAGCGGCGCCGATGACCTTGGGGTGGGTGGTGAGGCCGAGATAACTGTTCGACCCGAGCATGAGCATCTTTCGCCCGTCGAGAACGATCTCAGGTTCCTGGGACGATTGGATCGGGCAGAAATAGGGGTAGACGCCCGATTTCTTGACCTCCGTGGCTCGAGTGAATTTGCGGCATTTCTCGAAGAGATCCTTGGGGGTTACCGTCTCTTTGTCCATAACTGGAGGGTGTACTCTCTTGTCGGTCTGGGTGCTCCAGGGAAATTGAAATGAACGCTTGAGAAAGTCGCGGTTCATCAGCCAGCCCCAACCTTGGGCACGGTCGTTTTTAGAGCGGAAAAACCCTTTCTGGAAGAACCGCCGGGTTCGCCCCCGGTTCCTCTGAAGGTCTGGGCCTTGAAAGAAGTCCCTCACCCGCATGGTGTCCAACCTCCTTATGAAGTTGCGTGAATATTAGGGGATTATAAGTATTTGGCAAGGAATTTTTCCCCACCCTTTCGAATCCGATCGCGCCTGAATCGGCGCAATGGCTCCCGTGGAGAAGTCAATAAAGACGTTGACTAAACCGGGTGAATCCTCAATGATTTCTTGATCAATTAGTCAAGAACAGAACCCCGGCGAGAGGGGATCCATCGATGATTTATATTTCGATTCCTGCATTCAACGAAGAAAAGAACATCGGCGCCCTCTTGGAGGAGACGCGCAAGGTGCTCGACGGCGCCGATCTCGAATACCGGGTGATCGTTGTCGACGACGCCTCGGTCGACAAAACGGGCGAGGTCCTTGCCGCCTTCGAGGACAAGATGCCCCTCGAGGTGGTGACTCACGAGAAGAACCTCGGCCAGGGCGCGGCGCTCCGCTCGGGGCTCGGACGGATCCTCGAGGATGCCGATTCCGATGATTTTGTGGTCACCCTCGATGCCGATTCGGCCCATCAGCCGCAGAACATTCTCGGAATCTACGACAAGCTCCTCGACGGCCAGGATGTGGTGATCGCCTCGCGCTACCGCCGCGGCGGCGGGGAGTGGGGCGCGCCGCGCTGGCGGCGGTATCTTGCCGGGATCTGCAACTGGTCTCTTCACATCTGCTTTCCCATCGAGGAGGTCTCCGATTATACGGGATCGTTCCGGGGTTTCAGGATGTCGGCCCTGCGCCAGGGCCTGGGCGAGGGCGGAGTCGATAGCCTCAAGGAGCATGGCTTTACGGTTGTTCCCGAAATCCTGATCTGCATGAAGGGACGGGGTTTGAGCTTTTACGAGATCCCCCTGATCCTCAGGTACGATCTCAAACGGGGCCAGAGAACAAAGCTCAGGGTGTCGAGGGTGCTCAAGGCCACTCTGCGCCTGATCTTCCGGAGGCTGGTGGGTGATCGCCCGGGACGAAAGAAATAGGATCGTCGTCGTCGGCATCCCGTCCAGACCCTCCACCCTCTTCCACAGCGGGTCGCGGGACACCCTTCTCGACAACCTTTCGAGCAATGTGCCGGGCGGATATCGGATCGTCGTGGTCGGCGGACGGGGGACGGCCGGCAGCGCACAGGACCGATCGGAAGCTGATGGCGATGTGCGGGCCGTTGAGATCGATTCGCCCTTCGACCGGTATGTGCTGGGGCCTCTCTCCCGGCTGCACGCCCTGATCCCCGGCTCGCCCGGTCCCTATTTCGGATTTTACCGGGACCGGACCTACGCCCGGCAGGCGGCGCGTCTCTGCGCCGAGCAGAGTGCCGCCTGCATCGCCTTTGGATCGTGCCCCCAGTGGGCGCCGCTCTTCAAGGAACACAATCCCGAGGCCCGTCTGGTCATGTTCGAGCGGACCGATTGGCTCTCGGTCGCTCCACTACGATTTGCCAAATATCTCACGCTCATCGATGCCGTGATCTGCCCTCACAGGATCCTCGCCCAGCGGATCGCCGCCCGATTCCCCGCCTTGAGTGAGCGGCTCCACGTGGTTCACGACGGTGTCGACACCGCTCTCTTCCGGCCCAACCAGCTCCGGTCGCGCCACCGGATCCTCTACGTGGGGCGGCTGTCGCCCGAGCGGGGTGTCCACGTCCTCGTCGATGCTTTTTTTTCTCTCAGGGAACGCTATCCCGACGCCGACTGCATCCTCGTGGGCAAGGGGGAGCGGAGTCCGCGCGAATCGCTTCTGGGAACGGCCTTCGCCGGGATGGGGTCGTTGATGGGCAGCCGTTTCGGCTACCGGCGGCGGATCCTGTCGATGATCAGTGAACGGCCCGGCCTGTTTTTGGCCGACCAGGTCAGCCATGACGCCATGTCCAATCTCTATGCCACCGCGTCCGTTCTCGTACAGCCGGCGCTGACCGACACGGCAAGCGGCTTGACCCTGGCCGAGGCGATGTCTTCGGGACTGCCCGTCGTGGCGTCGCGCTGCGGCCCCGCGCCCGAAATGGTGCAGCACGGCCGGACCGGTCTTCTCGTCGATCCGGGCAACCGCCAGCAGCTTGTGGCGGCGATCGATCGCATCTGGGACAACCGCGAGAGCGCCGCCAAGATGGCCGACGTGGCGCGCAACTACGCCCTCGAGAATCTCAACTGGCAGGAGACCGCCGCGCGCTGCCTGGCGGTGATCGGGTTGCGCTAGGGCTTGTCGGTCCACTCGGCGGCGAACCGGAAATCGAGGTCCCCGTCGAGATCGCCCTTTTGTTGGTGGTGACTTTGAGTTCCGAGTCTCGAGAACGGCCGGGTTCGGGATCACTCAACGAACATGACCATCAAGTTCGAGAGTGTGGTGTCCGGATTACCCCACTCTCCGACGAGCGCCTGGAAAGGGGGATGGTCTCCCGGATTCCAGGAAACGGGCACAGTCAGGGTGTAGGAAAAAATGCCGTTCTGGGGGATCGGACCAAAGGTAAAGATCCTTATCGGCCCTTCGAGGTGGAAATCTCCATGAATCGTGGGGAGTGGCTGCTGGCGGACACCTGCGCCGGTGATGATCCTGACCCCGCCCAGCCCTGGTGTCCCCACCAACTTCACGTCGATCGCGTTGCGGGGGATCACGTCACCCAGTGCGTAAAGGTGGGTGTAATACTCGTCAGCTCCGATATCGACGGTCGATGCGGGCACGCGCGGATCGCCTTCGAAATCTTTCCAGGGGATACCGTTGGCGAAGAGCTGGCCACTCTCCCTGGCCGGGGAGTCGGCGGTGAGGTGAAAGTCACCGTTGGCCGGATCGGCCAGGAGGGGATCGGCATTGGTGATTCCGTTTCCTTGAAGAAAACAGTGACTCCCCGCTTCCACTTCGATCTCGTCCCAACCTCCCTCTACGATGACACTATCGAGATAAATAAAGGAGTTGTTGGCCGCGCTCCCGTACAGATAGATTTCGGGGCCTTGAAGGCCGGTATTGGAGGACAGGATCGTATTTCTCCCCAGGATTTGGTAACACCCCACGAGCTCGAGGCCTCCTGCTCCGTCGGAGCTCTCGTTTTCGGCGATCGTGTTGTGAATGAGATAAGGAACCGAATCCTTGCAGTAGAGACCTCCGCCTCGGGGAGAGAGGTTGGCGCCAACGATGTTATTCGAGATGATCGGATCGCCGTCGATGCAACAAATACCGCCACCCAGGTTCAGGCCGATATTGCCGATCAATTCGTTGCTCGTGATCTCCGGGTCGGAATCATTGATTTTTAATCCACCTCCTTCACGCCCGGCGTAATTGCCGTTGATGCGATTGTGCGCAATCGTGGGGCGAGAATAGGGACCGCAGTAGATTCCTCCGCCGAAGGGGGCTTTGTTCCCCTCGATCACGTTCTCCGTGATCGTCGGGTTGGCAAAGAAATTCAGTTCGATCCCTCCGCCTGAGCTGTATTGCTGTCCGTAAGCCAGGTTGTCGGCGATGGTGTTGTGGCAGATGACGGGCGACGCGTCCCAGCAGGCGATCCCACCGCCGTGACCGGCCTCGTTCGAGACGATCCGGTTGTGCGTGATCGTTGGAGCCGCCCACCGGCACCGGATGCCGCCCCCCGGGTGGTTGAATACCATATAACCGTTCGTGATTGTGAATCCGTCGATCACAGAATCGGAACCCTCGTAATTTTGAAAGACAACCGTCGTTCCTGTCCGGTTGCCGTCGATTATTGTGACGAATGGGCCTTTGTCGCTTTTCAGGGTGATCGCTTTGCCGAGGAAATCGATGTTCTCCACATAGGTTCCGGGGCTGACGAGAACGGTATCGCCGTTGGCCGAGGCGTTGATCGCACCTTGGATGGTGAGGTAATCATCGGGGACATAAATTGTCGCCGACATTCCCGTGGCCGCCAGAAGTAACACGACTGAAAGACTCATGAGGATTTTCATTTTTACCTTCCCTGATCGATAAAATATTTCCGTCCTGATCCCATCTGTTCCCATGTCTCTGTCTCATACAATACTATACGCTTGTGGAGAGAGGGTAACTCTGCATGTTGTACGGCTCAAATATCACAAATTTTTATGAGCTAGTTCTGCTTCCTTTTGCACATGGGACGGGGAAAGGACGAAGGTGAAAAACATTCGTGGGGATGTGAACCCCGATCGGAACCGCTTGACGGCGAGGTTCCATAATCACATTCCAGTCTGGCCGGAAACCCGCGGCCGCTCCGGAAAGGAGGTGACGATCAAGAGACTGAAGAGGGTTTCCATATTCGGTAAACGACCTAATTGAAGAGAGGGTGCAAGGAAGGAGTTTTAACATGAGGATTCGAAGAAATAGAAAGGTCTTGGGTGCGTTACTGGCCCTTGGTTTGACGGCTATCGTTTTTACCTTGGGTTTCTCTTATGGCGATGGTTTCTTCGGTAGAGGCTGGGACTACGTGCGCATGGGTTCCGGAACTGATGGAGTCATGGGCGTCTACAATTCCGGGAACGGTGTCGGTCTCGGAGTGCGGGCAGACAATAATGACGCCATCTGGTGTAATGGATCAGCCACTTTCGACGGGCAAATTGCATCTACAGTGGCAACGGGCACACCGCCGATCACCGTGGCGTCTTCCAGTCCATGCCCGAACTTGAACGCTGACAAGGTGGACGGTTATCACGCTTCGTCATCTAACCCGGCCGACTACCAACTCGCCCGCCGGTGGTTCTGGTACATTCCGCCAGGTGGAACGTCAACGACCTTCAAGATTCCAGCATACAACGTGTGCACGGTCACCATCGGAGAGGCCTATGGGAGCCCGCAGGAAGTGGCGTTCTTGCACATCGTAGAGAATGACGGGCAGATCGCTTACAGCGGCCAAAACTCCACGGGCGTCGCGATTTACGGAACGGCCAGTTTGTATTCCGTAACCCCGATCGTGACACTGGCTGGAGGAAATATCGTACTGCAGACCCCCGGGGACGGCTCCCTCGAGCTCGACGTGACGTCGACTGGTTTGGACGTCCGTGGCATGACCGTCTGGTAGGAGGGACGTTGCCGTTTCCCGAGATTCGGTCGAATAGGCCGGTCCCTGATCGCGGGGCGGGAGGGTGAGGAGCATTTGCTTTGGTTGCGCCTTGAGTATTTCGATCTATTTTGATAGGTTTAAGCTGTCATCCAGGTTTCGTTCACTCAAGGAGACAGCCATGACGAAGAGCCTGCTCGGTGCGATCACCTTTCTCCTCCTCTTCCTTCCCGCGGGCGGTACGGAAATCGTTGTTCCCGACGACGCCCAGACGATCCAGGCGGCGATCAACATGGCCGCCAATGGCGACACCGTCCTGGTGCGCTCCGGAAAATATGCCGAGTGCATCAAGTTCTCCGGCAAAGCGATCACCGTGAAAAGCGAGTGGGGGCCGGCCATGACCGTGATCGACGGCGGCCGCGTCAACAGCGTCGTCTCCTTCGTCGAGGAGGAGGGGTACGGCTCCGTCCTGAACGGTTTCACGATCACCAACGGCCGCGCGCCCACCGGCGGATGAGGCTGTGCGCCAATGGGTGGAGGGATCACCTGCAAGGACGCCTCACCGGTCATCGCAAACAACATCATCGTCGGAAACGAAACAGACAATTGGGGCGGCGGAATCTGGTGCAGCAACGCGTCGCCGATCATCTGCGACAATATCATCGCCGACAACACCGCCCACTACGGGGGAGGCGTCTCGGTCGAAGGCCAGAGTCTTCCTCTGCTCAGCAACAACACGATCCATGGCAACCTGGCCGACGAGGGGGGTGGACTCTACTGCTCCTTCGGAAAGACCTCCCTCGGGAATGCGATTCTCTGGAACAACGC
>Ga0180429_10001256_pt1 | contig 21643 bp, 14 predicted proteins | sample SS_ome_FD_132428 | JGI IMG/M metagenome (GOLD analysis project Ga0180429, IMG submission 132428) | Hypersaline lake sediment archaeal communities from the Salton Sea, California, USA - SS_1_S_1 metaG | ecosystem: Environmental > Aquatic > Non-marine Saline and Alkaline > Hypersaline > Sediment ...
CGATGGTGATCGCGCCCACGTCGTACCGGCGGCCCGTCCAGCGCTTTTCGCCGGGATCGTAGTAGCGGACCGGTTTCAGGTCCTTCCCCTCGTCGACGAGAAGGGAGGCGAGAGTGTCGGCGCCGCGCACCACGCTGATCCGGCAGGGCGCGCGCGGCGGAACGCGCAGCGAGAACGAGCCGTCGTCGCCCACGGCGGTCTCACGGTCGACGTGGCGCCCGTTCAGGGGCCGCGCTCCCGACTCGTAAGTGGCGGTCAGTCCGGAAAGGCGCGCCACACCTGCGAACGCAATGCGTCCTTTGACCACGGCAACCTCGGGTTCGAGCGCCACCGCCGTGCGGACCGTTCTGTCCCGCCCGGGAACCTCGACAGCGTGGCTCTTGGGAAGGAAACCGGCCTTTTCGATCCAGGGAAAGACGCGCGCCTGGCGGGGCAGGCCGTCGAACCGCGCCCCGGGGGTTTTCGCCGCGCGCGCCGTGCCGGAACCGATCGAGTCGATGGTGATGTCGACCCCGGGGAGCGGCTCGCCGGTGACGGCGTCGGTGACGGTCACGATCAGGTCGAACAGGGTGCGGTCGACGAGCAGGATCGATCTGGGATCGATTCCCTTGCCGCAATCGAGGATCGGCGTCTGTCCTCTGCGCGATCGTGAAACACGGCCGCGCACCGTGTCGAAGAGGCTGCGCGCCGAGATTTTTTGTTTCTCCGACGACAGCGCCTTGGCCAGACAGTGGGTAAAGAGCGCCACGGGCCGCTCGGCGCTTTCCAGTGCCCAGGCGGCCTCGTCCACGTCGCAGGCCGAGATCTCCACGTCGCCCACCGGTTGGCGCACGGGGGGCTTGCCGGGGGAGAGAGCCGAGATGTCGCGCCCGTAGCCGCCGCCCGAAAAGCACGCCTCGCGAAAGACGATCACCACGACGCCCTTGGCCTTGAGCGGCTCGATCCAGTTTTTCAGGTCGATGTCGGTGAAGAGTGTTTCCCTGTCGAATCCCTCGTCCCGGTCGGATTCGAGCGTGTCCCACGTGAAGTAGGCGCGGAGGGGCGCTCCCTGCACCATCACCTTTGTGGCGTGGCCGGTGTAGTAAACAAAAAGCCTGTCTCCCCTCTTCGCGGCGCGCGCCGCCTGGCGCAGGGCGCGGATCACGCCGGTGCGGGTGACGGCCTCGTCGGTGATGCGCACCACCTTGTCCTTCGCCACGCCCACCTCGTCGATGAACGCCTTTTCCATGAGGCGGACGTTTTCGTCGACCAGTTCGAGTCCCCATTTGCCGCTGGCGTACTTGCCGGCGCCGATGAGGATCGCCCGGTCCTCGGCATGGAGAGTTGCCGTCGTCAGGGCCAGAAGATAGAGCCCCACACCAAGGAAGGTCGCTGAGCGCGCCATGATTTCACTCCTCTGCCGAATGCCTTTCGAACGAAGTGGAAAGGCTAAATATGCATCATTCCATGAGCCAGTGTTCTCATTCCAATGAGTCGGACTTCTCATTCCAATGAGTCGAAATCCACCAACTCTTCACGCTCGAAGCCGTGGCGGGCGAGTTCCCGCTCGTACTCCTCGGGCGTGTTGATATTGCGCAGCACCGAATCGGTGTCGACGTCGATGTACTCGACCGGCGTGCTGGGATCGCCGACCACGTCGCGCAGGCTGCCTTCGGGAGGAAGATCGAGAATCGCCGAAAAGAACGCGCTCGGCACCAGGATCGGGTGACCGCCCCTCGACTGGTAGCTGGGAACGAGAATCGTGCCGCCCGATCCGGTTTCGAAGGCGCCGATGAGCGCGTCCACCACCTTTCGCTCGACCCCGGGCTGGTCGACGAGGCAGATCAGCGCCGCGTCGCAATCCGACTCACCGCGGCCGGCATCGTTCTTGTCGCCCGTTGCGCCGAGGCTGACGGCGCGGATCCCGACCTTGACCGACGACAGCATTCCGTCCGACGCAAAGGTGAAGTTGTGCACCACGTGAACGGGCAATCCCTTGACCACATGCGACACCGAGTCGCCCTCGTGGCCGGAGATGACGAAGATCTCTTCCAGGCCGGTCTTGAAGAGCTGGAACGCGATGTGTTCGATCACGGTCCGCCCCCCAAAAGGCAGAAGGGGTTTGGGATACCCCATGCGCCTCGAAAGGCCGCCGGCCAGCACGATTGCAGAGATCATAGGTGTCCCTCGTTTCTCAGCCAATAATCAAGACCCGGGCGATAAGCTGCGAGCGGCCGCGATGCTGTTGTTCGTCAGCTTCATCGCCCCTCGAGCCCCAAGCCCCATTTTTCAACTTCACCTGGCGAAATAGTCACCCCTTAATTATAAAGAGGTCCGGGAGAAATCCCATGGCTTGATGAAAATCCAAATTGAATAACCTCTTATCCCCGTTCTGTCTGTCACCTGAAGGGAGGGGATTTTATGGCTCTACCCAGGTTCGATCTCCACGAACCCGAAACGATCGCCGAGGCTCTCGACCTGCTCGCCGAGGGCGGCGGCCGCGCCGCGCCCCTCGCCGGCGGCACCGATCTTCTGGTGAGCATGAAAAAAAACTATGGCGGTCCGGAAATCCTCGTCTCGCTCCATCGCGTGCCCGGTCTCGATCGGATCGTCGAAAAGGACGGCTTGATCACGATCGGCCCCCTTGCCACCATGAGCGCCCTGCTCACCGATCCGCTGATTGCTTCGCGCCTGCCGATCCTCGCCGACGGCGCCGGGGCCGTGGCCGCCCCGCTGATCCGCAACCGCGCCACGGTGGGCGGCAACCTCTGCAACGCGCGCCCCTGCGCCGACACGGCGCCGCCCCTCATGGCGCTCGACGCGCAGGTCGTGCTCGCCACCTCACAAAACCAACGCACCCTGCGCCTCGACACATTGATCAAGGGGCCGGGCGAAACCCAGATCAGGGAGAGCGAGCTTCTCATCGCCATCGAGACGCCCGTTCCCCGGGGGTACTGCGCCGGATCGTACAAGTCGGCTCTCCGACGCCAGACCATGGATATCACCCTCGCCGGCGTGGCGTCGCAGATCACGCTCGACAAACCGGGCGGCGCCGTCTCTGCGGCGCGGATCTTCGCCACCTCGGTAGCGCCCGTGCCGCTCCGTCTGCCCGAAACGGAGAAAACCGTGGTCGGACAGACGCTCACCACAGCGGTCCTCGCCCGCGCCGCGGAGTGCGCGGCCGACGAGGTCCGTCCTATCGACGATTTCCGGGCCGACGCCTGGTACAGACGCCACGTCTCGGGCGTGCTCGTGCGGCAGACCCTGGCCGAGGCGGGCCGCAGGGCGGGGGAGGTGCACCCATGAAATCCGCCACAGGCGCAAGTAAAAGAGTGATCACCCTCAACGTCAACGGTCTCGACCGCGAGGTCATGGTCGAGGCGCGCACCCTTCTCATCGACGCGCTCCGCGAGGGGCTCGGTCTCACGGGCACCAAGCTCGGCTGCGGCGAAGGCGATTGCGGCGCGTGCACCGTTCTCGTCGACGGCGTGCCGGTCAACTCCTGCCTCGTCCTCGCCGCCGAGGCGGTGGGCAGCCAGATCCTCACCATCGAGGGGGTGGCGACCGGCAACGACCTGCACCCGCTGCAGCAGGCGTTCATCGACAAGGGCGCCATCCAGTGCGGCTTCTGCACGCCCGGCATGGTGCTCACCAGCCTCGCCTTTCTCAAGGAACATCCCCACCCGGCCGAGGACGAAGTGCGCCGCGCGATCAGCGGCAACCTCTGCCGCTGCACCGGCTATCAGAAAATCGTCGAAGCCGTCCTCGACGCGGCGGAACGGATGGGAGGTGATTCATGAAGGATTTTAACGTTCTTGGCAGCCGCGCGCCGCGCGTCGACGGGCCCGACAAGGTGACGGGCCGCGCCCTCTACGCCGACGATCTCAACAAGGCGGGGCAGCTCTATTCGGCGATCCTCCACAGCCCCCACGCCCACGCGCTCATCAAGAAGATCGACACCTCCCGCGCGGCGGCGCTGCCCGGCGTGCGCGATGTGATCACCAGCCGCGAAGCGGGCACCACGCCCTACGGTGTGAGCCCCGCGCGTTATGACGAGACGATCTTCTGCCACGATCGCGTGCGCTACATCGGCGACGAGGTGGCGGCGGTGGCGGCTGATTCGGCCGAGATCGCCCGCGAGGCGATCGGACTCATCGACGTGGAGTACGAGGTCTTGCCCGCCGTGTTGAGCTCGGACGAGGCGATGGCCGACGACGCACCCCTGCTTCACGAACGGTACAAGAACAACGTCTGCGCCCAGGTGCACCACAACTTCGGCGACGTCGATGCGGCGCGCCAGAAGGCGGCGGTCATCAAGACAGCCACCTTCCGGTCGAAGATGCAGGACGGGGCGTTCATCGAGCCCCAGTCGGCGCTCGCCCATGTCGACCTTCACGGGCGGCTCACCCTCGAGTCGTCGACCCAGGCGCCCCACTACGTGCAGCGCACGATCGCGATGGCCCTCGGCGTTCCGCTTCACAAGGTGCGCGTCAAGAAACCCTACGTGGGGGGCGGGTTCGGACCGAAGGCGAGCTGCGCCACCTACGAACTCGTCGCCTGTCTGCACGCCTTGCGCACGGGGCGTCCTGTGAAAATCAACCTCAGCCGCGAGGAAGTTTTTCTCCACTCGCGCGCGCGGCACGAGTTCAAGCACGACATGACTTTTGGCGTGGGCGCCGACGGCGAGTTTCTTTTTCTCGAGCACGAGTGCCTGCTCGACGGCGGCGCTTACGCGAGCTTCGGCATCGCCACGGTCTACTACGCCAACTCCCTTCTCGGCGGCCCCTACCGCCTCCGGAATATCAAGTACGACGGCTATCGCACGGTGAGCAACCGGCCGGCGAGCGGCGCCCAGCGCGGCCACGGCGCCGTTCATGCGCGGGCGCTCTTCGAGATGCTCGTCGACGAAGCCGCCGCCGAGCTCGGTGTCGATCCCGTCGAGCTGCGCCTGAAGAACGTGATGGAGACGGGCGAGACCACGGTCAACGAGCTCAACATGTCGTCCCTCGGAATGCGCGAGTGCATCGAGGCGGTGCGCGATTCGTCGGACTGGACCGCCAAGCGCGGCACGAAACGCACTCCCGGAAAGGGGATCGGCGCGGCGTGCGGATTTTTCGTGTCCGGCGCGGGTTATCCGATCTACCGGTCGACGACCTATCACTGCACGATCGTGACCAAGGTCGACGAGGTCGGCGGCGGCGTGGCGGTCCTCTCGGGCGCGGCCGAGATCGGGCAGGGGTGCGACACGATGATGGCGATGATCACCGCCGAGGTGCTCGGCATCGACGTGGCCGACGTGCGCGTCAAGTCGGGCGATTCCGACCTCGCCGTCGATCTCGGCGCCTACTCGAGCCGCACCACGCTCATGACGGGCCACGCCACGCGCGAGGCGGCCGAGGATGTTAAACGCCAGATGCTCGAGGCGCTCGCCAAAGTGCTCGAGTGCGACGCGGCGGCGCTCGATTTCGTCGACGGCTATCTTGCCGTGAGCGATCAGTCGATCGATGTGTCCGCCCTGCGCGAGGAGTACCTCAAAGAGCACATGGGTTTCACCGACAATCCCTCCGGCGGTCCGCTCACCTTCCGCGAGGCGTCGCGCATCGCGTTCCTCGCCAAGGGCGCCCTCGTGGGGCGGGGCAAGTACAAGCCGCCCGTCCTCGGCGGATCGTACAAGGGCGCGGCAGTTGGCACGTCGCCGGCGTTTGGCTGTTCGGCCCAGATCGCCGAGGTCGACGTCGATCTCGACACGGGATGCGTGAAGGTCAACAAGATCACCGGCGCCCACGACTGCGGCTTCGCCATCAACCGCACCCAGGTCGAGGCCCAGATGCAGGGCTCCATGTCGATGGGGCTCGGCGAATGTCTTTTCGAGGAGGTCAAGTTCGATGGAGAGGGCAAGGTGCTCAATCCCAACCTGGCCGACTACAAGATTCCCACGTCGATGGACATGCCCGAGCTCGAGGCGATCATCGTGGAGAGTCACGAACCGAACGGACCCTTCGGCGCCAAGGAAGTGGGTGAGGGGGGCATCATGCCCACCATCCCGGCGATCCTCAACGCGATTCACGACGCCTGCGGTGTGCGGATCACCGAACTGCCCGTGACGCCGGAGAGGATCATCGAGGGACTCAAAGCACAGGAAGAGACGCGGTGAAAAAGCGGAGATCTGGCGTGAAACTCTTTTTGACCTTCGTCGTGGTGTATGCCGTGATCTGCGTGCTCATCTTCGTTTTTCAGAAGAAGTTCATCTACTTTCCCTATCGCGATCTCGTCGCCACACCCGGGCAGTATGGTCTCGAATACCGCGACGTCTTCGTGTCGGTGCCGTCGGGCCCCAAGATTCACGGCTGGCTGGTCGATCCCAAACCCGAGGGGGTGGGCAATCTGCGCTACCAGACACTGGCGCGCAACATCATTTTCTTTCACGGCAACGGCGGGAACATTTCCTACTCTCTCGACACTGTCGATCTCTTCGCGACCCTCGGTTTCAGGACCTTCATCGTCGACTACGCCGGTTATGGCCGCTCCGAAGGGAGCGCCAGCGAGGAGGGGCTCTACGCCGCGGGGCGTGCGGCGCTCGAATTTTTCTGCAAGGAGGTCGATCTGCCGCCGGAGGAGATCATCTTCGTGGGGCGGTCGCTCGGCGGGGGAGTGGCGGTCGAACTCGCCCTCGAGACGCCGCCGGCGGCGCTCGTCCTCGAGTCGGCCTTCAGCTCGATCTGGAAGATGGCGGGCACCATGCGCTACCTCTTTCCGCTCCAGATCCTCCTCACCGAGAAGTTCGACAACCTCGCCAAGGTGCCGCAGCTCGCCTGTCCGCTCCTCGTCGTCCATTCACCCGCCGACGAGATCGTCCCCTTCGAGCAGGGGCGCAGTCTCTTCGAGGCGGCTACGTGCGAAAAAAGGTTCCTCGAAATCCGCGGCGACCACAACCACGGTTATCACGATTCAGGTGAGCTCTACAGCGAAGGTATTTTGGCTTTTCTCGACAAGTATGTGCCTGAAATCGAGTGATCTCGGGGCTATGAGGTAGTCATGGCCACAGCGAAAACAAAAATCACGCGCATCGACAGTTATGTCTTCGGCAGAATCACCATTGCGTCGCGCGCCTACACGTCAGACGTGATTATCTGGCCTGAAAAAGTCAAAGACCGTTGGTGGCGGCGCACAGGCCATACCCTCTCCGTCGAAGATCTCGACGACATTCTCCACGACCCTCCCCAGTGCCTTCTCGTCGGCCAGGGGGCGAACGGCCTCATGAATATTTCCGACGAGACGCGCACTATGCTGAAGGAAAATGGTATCGAGCTGCTCGCCATGCCCACGGCCGAGGCGGTCAACCTCTGGAACCGCTGGATCGAGGCCGAAGGGAGTCGCCTCGACGCGGTGGCTGCCTTTCATCTGACCTGCTAGACGGTCCCCGCCATCTTCATCTTCGCCGCCACCTCGCCGCCGTTGAGCCGCCAGAGCATGGGAAGGGGCCGGTCGACCCCCTCGGTGAACTCGGCCGTGTTCTCCCAGCGGTAGGGGAGGACGAGGGTGAAATCGGAAAAGTGCTGCCACCGCGAACGTGGCATGCCGGTCACCATGTGCAGGTGGTTGGCCGGAACGCCGACCTTGGACACGCTCGCCGGAATGTTCTCGAAGCAGATGAAGGTGTGGGGCCAGGTGTAGTTCGACGCGTGGGCGACGCGTTCCAAAAGAGCGGGCGGCAGGTCGATGCTGCACACCTCGTCCTGGATCATGGTGAACATGCCCGACAACGTCGACGCCGCGAGCCGCCCCGCCATGCCCCGGATCCCGCCGGGTGAAACATAACCGACCGAAAACCCGCCCCCCGGAAAGTAATCCCGATCGGCGCGAAAGAGAAAGTGCTCCGTGCCGTAGTCGAGCGAACCGCTCCCCGAATTGTTCCCGTCCACAAAGCCGCGCCGCACCCAGCTCTCGCCCGCGTGGGCCTGAAGATCGACGTCGACCTCGTCGGCGATCCGTTCGATCTCCCACGGTTCGTAGACCTTGCGGTAGTCCATGAAGAGGGTCGGCTTGCCGCCCGAGAGGTAGCAGTGGCAGATCATGGTGAGCAGCCCCTGCACGTCGTTTTCCGTCGCGAAGGGCACCACCGCTTTCGGGCCGTTGTGGTCGGCCGTCGAGTTGAAGAGCGACTCGGCGATATCGGCCGTCGCCATCGGAATTCCGCGCTTGTCCGATCCCCAGGCGAGCTGGCTCGTCCAGCCGCCGCCGATGGCGTTGATCCCTTTCATGTGGTCGCGCAGGATGAGGTAGAGGGCGAGCCCCTCGTCGAGCTTGGCCTTCTCCTCGTCGTTCATGGGCGGCGCGGTCGGGCGCTCGCCCGTGTAGAGGGGCATCTTTTCGCCCGTGACCTCTTCGAGATTGGGATAGATGCGGCCTTGGAACTTGTCGTTCACCACCCAGTCGCGCAGGGCGTCGAGCTCGCCCGGGTCGTAGCCGCCCTCCTTGCGGAGCATGTCGGCAAAAAGCTTCATCGATTCGCGCGTCGACTCGAGACCGAAATAGCGCCGCGCCATGTAGACGTTGTTGAGCGCCGTCTCCATCTGCATCGAGTCGGTGTCGACCGAGAGGTAGCGCTTGCCGCGCAGAAAGGCCGCCGACGCCATCGCGTAGCCGAGGTCGACGATCTCGACCTTGGTCGCGTCGTCGAAGTCGGGATCCTGCCCCGTCTCGGGCATGTTGCCGATCACCACCGAGCAGAACCGTCCCGTCTGGGCATAGGCGCCGACGAGGGCGTCGATGCCGACCACGCCCGGCTTGGGCGCGTTGTTCCCGCCCACGCAGGCGAGCGGCATGTGGGGCGGAAACTGCGCGGTGAGCGCCATCGCGCTCCGCCCGGGAAAAAACCACGTGTCGGGCACGGCAAAGAGGGCGTCCACGCCGGCGTCCTTCATCTCGGCCGCGGCCACATCGGCGCTCGCCTCATCGTCGACGAGGCGCGACGCGTAAAAGACGTTGACCGCCGAGCCGCAGGGGAGGTGGATCCCTTCGGCCAGTGTGCGCGCCGTCATGACGCCGATGTTGAAGGCCCGCTCGCGCGAGGCGGCGTCGATGCGCGGATCGCAGGGAACAAAAATCCCCAGGGTGGGGACGCCTGTTTTCTTTTTGTTGAGAAAAGGCATTGTGGACTCCACGTTTATCAAGGAAAGGTCTTGGCCTTGTTTTGTACTATTTTCGCGAATTGCGCCGCAATTCCTTTCTCAAGGGGCTGGAGGGAAAGATTTTTTGACCTTTCCGTTCCTCGCCCTCAAAAGGCCCGGCTGGAAGGGGTTACATTTTCTCCCGCGATCTCCTATACCTTATTCACGATGTAAGGCTATAAATGGAAGACGAAGCCCTTTTGATGTCACCGAATTCAACGCACCCTCTCGAGATTGATAGATGAACCTCGTTCTGCTTGCCTTTCTTTTGCTTCCCTTCGGGTCCGTGGACGAGGAGTCCCCCTTTGCCGAGGCGATCGCCGCCGCCGAGGAGGCGCTCCAGTACGAGGACTTCGAAGAGGCCCGCCACCAGATCGATCGCGCCGCCGAGCGCGATCCCAAATCGCTCCAGGTCTGGGAGCTTCGCATGCGCTGGGCGTCGGCCGTCGACGACCGGGACGAACTCGTCTACGCCCTCCACCAGAAGCTGAGGCTCTCCATCGCGCAGAAACTCTCGCGCAAGGCGCAGGCCGCCATGCGCGAGCAGCTCGAAGAGCTCGATCCGATCGCGCCCGACCTCTTCGAGCTCAAGGCTCTTTTTGTCAAGCGGCTCCTCGTTCTGGCCGACTTTTACGACAAGAACGGCCGCCCCCACTCGGCGATCCGCGTTCACCGCGAGATCCTCGCCCTCGATCCGGAGTTCACCGAGAGCACGGAAGCGATCGAGCGGATCGCCTCGGCGCCCGATCCGAGCCTCGCCGACAGCGCCACGCCGCCCGACCTGCTCGCCGACGTCTCCGAGGAGTGGATCAAGGAGTTCAACGCCGATCACGCCGTCTGGCCCGATCGGGCGAAGAAGGAGCGGGACAACTACATCACCCACACCGACGGCGGCTACGAGGTGCTCGTTCTGGCGAGCGAGGCGATGGAGCAGATCAACGCCTTCTACCGGATCTTTTTCCAGTACGGCACGCCCGAGGACGGCCGCAACGTGTCGCGCATCGACCTGCGTATTTTCAAGGATCGCGACGAGTACCTCAAATACGGTTCGAGCCCGGCCGAGTGGTCGGGCGGGCAGTTTACCGGATCGGCGGTGGAGACCTTCTTGGGGGCGGGCGGTTTCGAGTCGACGGTGAGTGTGCTCTTTCACGAGGCGGCCCACCAGTTCGTCGCCCTCGCCACCAACGCCGTGGGGTGGCTCAACGAAGGGCTCGCCTCCTACTTCGAGGGATGCCGCATCCTTGCCAACGGCACGGTGCGCGTCAATCTTCCCGCCAACCACCGCCTCTTCCCCCTCGCCGAGCGGATGGAGCGCGGGTGGATGACCGACTCGCGCGACGGGATCAACACCGAGGACCCGGCGAGCAGCACGCCGCAGAAGGCGCCCACCTTCCGTATTTTGATCGAGAACCAGTATCAGTGGGGGCCGCCCTGGTATGCGCCCACGTGGGGCGTGGTCTATTTTCTCTACAATTATCAGGACATGGTCGACGGCCGGTTTGTCTATCGGCCGGCCTTTCGTGTGTTCGTCGACAAGTCGGGCGGGCGCGCCGGCGAGGGCGCGGTGCGCAACTTCGAGGAGGTGGTGCTGGCCAACCCTTCCAAGCCGACCAAGGGTGTTGTGGCGCCCAAGGGGGTCGAGCCCGCCAAGCTGCCCCGCACGGTGGAGGAGCTCGACGTCGTCTGGAAGGAGTGGACGCTCAACTTGCGCAACGAGCAGATGGGGCAGCTCAACGCCGCGCGCCCCTGGCGCAAGTGGGCCGAGTACGCCGTCAAGCGCGGCGACTTCTTCGACGCCCAGGAGTTCCTCGAGAAGGGCGTCGCCGAGCGGCCTGAAGATGTGGACACGCTTCTCGATTTCGCCCGTCTCCTCGCCGGTCAGTTCAAGAACACCGACCGCGCCGCCAAGCTCGCGCTGCGTGCCATCAAGGTGCTCGAGTTTTCCGACGACCGGGACGAAAAAGAAATCAAGAAGGTGGAGAGACTGCTCGCCAAGTGGGATCCGCGATACAAATCGCTCGAAAGGCTCCATGCCGAGATGGGCGCCACCGCGCGCGGCCTCGCCCAGCGCTACCTCGCCGAGAATCTCACCCTCATGGCAATGGACGTGAGCTGGCGCCTCGGGTGCGAGCTCGGCCTGCCCGATATCTTCAAGCACTTCGAGGAGGCGGTGCGCCAGTCGGGCAAGTCGCTCTGGATCTGGGATCTGGCTTACAACGAGACGAATCTCGACGGATGGCTGTCGGCGGGCAACGATGTTTTTCAGGCCGATGGGCCTGAACTGACGGCCACCTACGAGACGGCCGACGAGGGGCGCTTCGATTATCGATTCCTCACTCTCGATCGGGTGACGCCCGGTGATTACTCCCTCGAGGCCGAGGTGCAGGCCGAGGCCGATGACTGCAACTTTTGCGGGCTCGTCTTCGGCAAGAAGAACGACCAGACCTTTCACTCGCTCGTCTTTTTTCCCGGACGGGCCGGTGCGCCCGACAGGGGACGCAATGGCGGCGGTGCCGACGATCGCGACGGTGGCGGGGTGACCGTTTCCAAGACCGGACCGCCGAGCGGGAGCGAGTACGGCCGTTCGGGTTATGTGGACTTGACGAGCTTTTACGGATCGGGTTCGTACCACATCTGGCGCCACAATCCGGTCAAGTCGACGTGGAGCGGCTGGCACACGATGCGGCTCGACGTGACGGGACGGCTCGTCGATGTCTGGTTCGACGGCGAGCTGGTGGTGACCCAGGAGTTTCCCACGAGCGATGTGGTGCGCGGAAAGCTCGGGCTGATCCAGGGGCTCGGCGAGGCGCGCTTTCGCAACATCCGTTTTCTCGCCCGTACGCCCAACGATCCCGGAGCGCGCATCGAGCGCCATCTCAAGATGGAGAAGCTTCGCGAGAAACGGCTGGAGAGCGGCGGGGGGCAGTCGGAGAGTTATCTCGGCCAGGTGCCGCCGTGGCTCACCCACGTGAGGTGGGTCCAGTCGGAGCGGACGGGCTGGGACGACCGCGGGCCGGTGCCCACGCTGCTCCTCTTCTGGACGCGCAAGCAGAACGACCTCATCCCGATCAACGACTGGCTCGCCTTTCTCGCCGAGAAGTACGCCGACGTGGGGCTCGAGTTCGTCTCTGTGGGATCGCACGACGACGGCATCGGCATCGAAGAGTACCTCAACTCCCACCCCTTCCCGGGGGCGGTTGCGCTCGACCGGCTCTACCAGAGGGGGTTCGGCAAGCATTTTGGGATCTACAACATTCCGCAGTTCAACGTGCCGCGCCTTCTGCTCCTCGGTGTGGATCAGACGGTGATCTGGGAGGGCGGTCCGGGATTCAAGTTCGGCACGGCGGGGGCACCCGGCTTCGGGAGTTATGTCGAACCGCCTCTCAACGATCTCATCGAGAAGCGCAACCTGCGCGAGCTCTTCGCCTGGCGCTCGGAATGGAACGGGGCGGCACGGCCGGCGCTCGCCGAGGGAGATCTCGGGGCAGCGTTCGTTTTCATGCTCGCCGCGCGCGACTTCGAGGGGGAGGGCATTCCCGAGGTCGACGACGCCCTCGAGAGACTCGAACTCATCGAGACGGCGCTCGATTCGGCCGAGGCCGTGTCGCTCACACTGGCGCGCCAGGGGCGGGAGCCGGCGCTGGGGGTGCTCCTCCGGTGGGGGAGCGTGCTGGGGAGATCTGTCGATTCGCGGACGAAGAAGGCCGTCGGTCCGGTTCTCAAGAGCCGCAACGCGCGCGCGTGGGACCAGGCGATTGGTCTTGCTGCCAAGTGCCGCAAGGGTTTGGGCAAGGCCAACGGTAATGGCGCGGCTCTCGTGGAAACCTTGGTCGGCAAACTCTCCCCACTCTCCGGGCCTTTCTGCGCGGAGTTGACGGTGTCGGTGACCGAGGCCCTGGCTACCGGTGATATGGGCAGTGTGGATCGAGTGCTTGCGGGCGCGGAGCAATTGCCGGCACGTTGGTTGGCGCGAGAGTATTTTTTATTCGCCGATTGATTGTTCACAGACGCGTGAGCTGGTGGGCGGTGCTTTTATACCCAACCTCCACGGAGGGCCAAAGCGAAGGCGACTGTGGCGGCGAGGGATGCAACGGTCCTGACGTGATTCCAGAAAGTCCAACGTGAGAGGTAGCTGGCCCAGAGCTCCCCGGAGCCCGAACCGTCTGGGTCGGCAGACGCGAGCCGGTTATTCAGTGGCACGTTGAAGGCCATCGTCACGAAAAGACACCCTATCAAATAGAGCGCACAGCCGGAGAGCAAGTAAGCGCGCAACATGCCGCCGGCCCCCTTCAGGGAGAGCGCCACTAGTGTGACGCACACCACCCCCGTTCCGAAGAACGCTACGAAGAACCACGGATTGAGCACAGTGACATTGATGGCATTCATGGCCGCGATTCCACGATTCTCGGGCAGCCGGCCAAGGGCCCGCATCACGAACGTGGAGAAGGCGAAGAAGATCCCCGCCACCAGCCCGGTACCCAGTACGGCGGCAAAAGTCAGGCTGTTCATCGCGCCGCGTTCCAGATGCCGGTCGCGGCCGTGTGTCGCGCGTATTCGGCGAAATCGTGAGGAGGTCGTCCAAGCGCACGTTGTATGCCGTCCGTGACCTGAGAGTTCCGTCCGTCAAGAACCGTGTCAAATAGATAGGTCGTTAAATCGATGACTTCTTGCGGCACGTTGTGCTCCTCCATGTGGGAGGAGAACTGTTCTGTCGAGATCTCCACGTAGCGAAGGTCCCGGCCTGTTGCTTTCGCGATCTCTGCAACCGCCTCGGCGAACGTCAGCAGTCGCGGGCCGGTGACTTCGAAGACCTGGCCGGCGTGCGCCTCTTCGGTCAAGGCGGCGACAACAACATCGGCGATGTCTTCCACGTCAACGAAGGGTTCAGCCACACTGCCCGCCGGGAGGGCGAGCTCGCCATCGAGGAGCGGTTCCAACATGAAGGCCTCGCTGAAGTTTTGACTGAACCAGCTTGCGCGGACGATCGTCCACTCCGCGCCCGAATCCTGCACGATTCCCTCGCAGCGTTGAGCTTCCTCCTCACCTCGACCCGAGAGTAGAACGAGCCGCTTGACACCTTTCTTCACCGCGAGCTTCGAGAACGCGCGGATCGCTTCCGGCGCCGCCGGTACGGCAAGATCGGGAAAGTAGGTCACGTAGGCGGCCTTCACGTTTTCCAGTGCTCCGTCCCAGGTGGTTTCCTTTTCCCAGTCGAAGGGCCTCTCACTTGAGCGAGATCCGACGCGCGTCGGCACGCCGCGTGCCGCAAGCCGCTTGACGACTCGGCGACCCGTCTTGCCGGTGCCGCCGATTACCAAGGTGAGATTGTTCGAGTTTGGACTCGTCTGCTCTGTCATTTTATTTTCTTACCTAATTTTATTATTGGAACAGCCTTTGGCTGTAGGTCGTTAGTGACACCCGCCAACGCCCGACCGGATCGCCGACTGCGGAGACGGAACTGATGCTTTATGCCGCTATCATCGGAGATAGCCAATTTCCAAAGTATGTATACTGAATATAAAATTGTTTCCACTTTCCCACGTGTAGCGAGCGGGAGCATCACTGATTTTGCGCCGAACAATGTGTGGAGGATTCAATTCGGGAGCGGTATCATACCGTCGGGAGGATGCAATGACGCTGAAGATTGGAATCGATGTTGGCGGGACGTTCACCGATTTTCTTGTCTCCGACGAGACGGGACAAACAGGGATATTCAAGGTCCTGTCCACCCCGGGCGATCCGTCGATCGGATTGATGAACGGTCTCGAGGAGATTGCCGCGGCGCGCAAACTGCCGCTCGCCGATCTCCTCGCAGAGGTCGACACCATCGTTCACGGGACGACGGTCACCACCAACGCGGCGCTCACCGATTCGGGCGCCAAGACGGGTCTGCTCACCACGCCCGGCGTGCGCGACGCGCTCGAGATGCGGCGCGGCATCCGCGAGGAGCAGTACAACAACCGCTTCACCAACGTTGCGCCCCTCGTTCCCCGCTACCGGCGCTTGCCCGTGGGAGGGCGCCTCGACTATGCCGGCGCCGAGATCGAGCCCTTCGATCGAGAGAGCGCCCGGGCGACGGCGCAGACCTTCGCGGCCGACGGCGTGGAGTCGGTCGCCCTTTGTTTCATGAACTCCTTCGCCAATGCAGACCACGAGAAGGCGGCGGCGGCGATCGTGCGTGAAGTCCTACCCAATGCGTTTCTCTCCGTCTCGTCCGAGGTACTTCCGTCGATCCGTTTCTACGATCGTGTGAGCACCACCGTGCTCAACGCCTATGTGGGCCCGATACTCGACGGGTACATGAAGAGCCTCATCGGCAAGCTCGCCGAGGCGGGTTACAAAAACATCCTCCTCATCATGCAGTCGAACGGCGGCGTGGTCACCCCCGAGGTGGCGCGCGAGCGGCCCGCGATGACGCTCCTCTCCGGCCCCGCAGCGGGTCCGGGCGCGGGGCTCATCTACACCGGCCTCCACGGCTGGCGCGACTATCTCACCGTCGACATGGGCGGAACGAGCTTCGACGCCGCCCTCGTGCGCGACGGTACGCCGCTCACCATGACCGAGGGCGAGATCGGCCGCCGCCGCCTGGCGCTCCCCATGCTCGACATCGTCACCATCGGCGCCGGCGGGGGCTCGATCGGGTGGATCGACGAGGGCGGGCTCCTGCGCATGGGGCCGCGGAGCGCGGGCGCCGATCCGGGGCCGGCGTGTTATGGACGGGGCGGCACCGAACCGGCCTGCACCGACGCCGACCTCGTTCTCGGCTACCTCGATCCCGACTTCTTCGCCGGCGGAAAGCTGCCTCTCGATCGGCTCGGGGCGATCAAGGCGATCGACGAGCGCGTCGCCACCCACCTCGCCATGACCGTCGAAGACGCCGCCGCCGGAATGTACCGCGTGATCAACACCAACATGGCCCACGGCGTGCGCGAGGTGACGGTCAAGCGCGGCTTCGATCCGCGCGAATTCCCCATGGTGGTCGCCGGCGGTGCCGGTCCGCTCCACGCCTGCATGATCTGCACCGAGCTCGAGATCCCCTTCTTCATCGTGCCGCGCGAGTCGTCGATCTTCTGCGCCGCCGGGATGCTCCTCTCCGACCTGCGCCACGACTTCGTGCGCTCCTGCGTGGCGTCGCTCGACAACCTCGACCGCGCGCGCCTCGCGGACCTCCTCGACGAGATGGTCGACGAGGGCAAGGCGACCCTCGCCTCGGAGAAGATCCCGCCCGAACGGATGCGCTTCGACGTTTATCTCGACATGCGCTACGTCAAGCAGTACCACGAGGTCACTTGCCCTGCGTCGCTCGACGCGGTCCGCTCGGGCGATCTGGACAGCCTCCTCGCCGGGTTCCACGGGGAGCACAACAGGCTTTACGGTTACTCGCTCGAGGAAGAGCGCACGCCGGTGGAGCTGATCAATCTCCGCATCCGCGCCACGGGCGTGACCGACAAGCCCGCCTTCGCCGAGGAGAGCGCCGCCGAATCGAAGGTCGAGCATGCGCTCAAGGGGGAGCGGCCCGTCTACGTTCCCGAGGCGGGCGAATTTCGGCCGGTCTCCGTCTTTGACGGACACGCACTGCAAAGCGGCCACACGATCGAGGGGCCCGCCGTGCTCGAACAGGTCAACACGACCATCTTCGTGAGCGGCGACTTCGACTGCTTCGTCGACGGCCGCGGTTCGTACGTGGTGCATCGCAAGGATTACAAAGTGGAAGCAGGGAGGGTATAGACCGTGCGCATCGACCCGATCCTCGTCTCAGTGCTCCAGCGCGCCTTCAAGTCGATCACCGACGAGATGAGCATCTCGCTCACCAAGACGACGCGCTCGCCGATCCTCTGCGAGGCCAAGGACTTTGTCACCGGCCTTTACGACGGCGAGGGCCGCATGCTCGAGCAGACCGAGAACCTGCCGATCCTGAGCTTCTCCCTCGCGCCGGTGTGCAAGTACATCCTCGACTTTTACGGCGACGACATCCACGAAGGGGACGTGATCTTTCACAACGACGTCTTCTCCATGGGCAACCAGAACAACGACGTGGCCGTCTACAAGCCGATCTTTGTCGACGGAAAACTCGTGGCGTGGTCGGCGTGCAAGGGACACCAGGCCGACATCGGCGGCGCGGTGCGCGGCGGGTACAATCCCAACGCCACCGAGGTCTGGCAGGAGGCGCTGCGCATCCCGCCCGTCAAGGTGGTGGAAAAGGGTGTGCTCCGCAAGGACGTGTGGAACCTCATCTTCGCCAACATCCGCCTCAAGATCGTCGAGGAGGACATGCGCGCTCTCATGGGCGCCTGCGTGGTGGGCGAGCGCCGCGTCGTCGACGTGGTGAACAAGTACGGCATCGACGTTTTCGAAGCCCACAAGGAGCACCTCTTCGAATCGACGCGCCGCATGATGGAGGCCGAGATCCGCACCATTCCCGACGGAGTGTACAAAGGGGAAGCGACTGTCTACTTCGACGGACGAAACCCGGGCTCGCGCTACCAGATCCGCGTGACCATCACCAAGAAGGGGAGCCGCATCACCTTCGACTACTCCGATACGGACGCGCAGACCGACGGGTTCGTGAACGGCACATTCACGTCGTCGGCGTCGGCCACGATTCTCACCTTCCTCCAGATGGTCAATCCCGACATTCCCCACAACGAGGGAATGGTCGAACCGATCGAGATCATCATTCCCGAGGGTACGATTCTCAACGCCGCTTACCCGGCGGCGACGACTTTTGGCAATCACCTCTGTCCGCCCAATGCGGACTCGATCATCCGCGCGCTGACCGCGGCGATTCCCGACCGGATCACGGCGGGGTGGAACCAGCTTCTCTGTTCGCTGACCACCGGCCACGACCCGCGCAAGGACGACAAGTATGTCGATATCTGCTTCATGGGCCTCAAGGGCGGATCGGGTGCGATGAATGGCACCGACGGTTACGACCACATCGGCATGATCGACGCGTCGGGCGGTGTGCTCGACCAGGATTATGAGATGTTCGAGCAGCAGACGCCGCACCTGATCTTGGAGCATGAGCTGCTCGAGGATTCGGCCGGCGCCGGCGAGTGGCGCGGCGGACTCGGTGTGCGCACGCGGCTCGAGCTCCGCGGCGGCGATACACAGCTCGTCACCTTCGGCGACGGCGATGTGGAGCCCGCCTTCGGCATCAAGGGCGGAAAAGAGGGAGGCCTCAACTCTATCGATCTGCACTACCCCGATGGCAAGGTGTACCGCGCCACGACCAAGGATCTGGTCACCGGTGTTCCCGACAGGACGGAATACGTGCAAGAGGCGTCGGGCGGCGGCGGCTACGGCGACCCGCGCAGACGGCCGGTGGACAAGGTCGTTCACGAGGTACGCTGCGGGACCCTGTCGGTCGCCAAGGCGCGCGACGACTACTGCGTGGCCGTTGATCCGAAGACTTTCGAGGTCGATGTTGAGGAGACAGAAAAACTGAGAGGGTGCTGATCGTCAGCACAGTTCGTGACGGTCGAAGAAAAAATGAATCACCACAGAGGACACAGAGAGCGCAGAGAAAAGATATTGAACCAGGCAATAAGAAGGAACAGGGAGGCCATGAAAAACCAACTCATGATGCTTCTTTATGCATAGTTTTATTTCTTCTTCTCGCCTCTGTGCCCTCTGTGTTCTCTGTGGTTAAAAAAAGTTAATAGGAACCGACTCAATGAACTACGAACTCACCGACGAGCAGCAGGCGATCCAGGAGACCTTCCGCAAGTTCGCCAGGGAGAAGCTCAAACCGCAAGCCGCCGCCATCGACGAGAAGGGCGAGTTTCCGCGCGAGGCGTTTCGCGAAGCCGCGCGGCTCGGCTTCTTCGGCATGCGCTATCCCGAGGAAGCGGGCGGCGTGGGCGCCGACGTCGTCTCCTACTGCCTCGCCGCCGAGGAACTCGCCTACGGATCGCTCTCCGTGGCGGCGGCGTGCGCGATGCAGTCGCTCATGGGAACCTACTTCCTCCACCGCTTTGCGACCGACGCGCAGCGCGCCGAGCTTTTCGTGCCCGCCCTCGCCGGCGAGAAGGTGGGCACCATCTGCATCACCGAGCCCGACGCGGGCACCGACCTCAAGGGGATCGCCACCGCCGCCGTGCGCGACGGCGACCGGTTCGTGCTCAACGGCAGCAAGACGTGGATCACCCAGGCGCCGGTGGCCGACTTCTTCACCGTCTTCGCCCGCCTCGACGGGGCGCTCAACATCTTTCTCGTCAAGAGCGACGACGCGGGCCTCGTGGTGGGCCGCAACATCAAGAAGATGGGGGTCTGGGCGTCGGTCACGTCGGAGGTGACCTTCGAGGACTGCGCCATTCCCACTGACCGTCTTCTCGGCGAGGAGGGCAAGGGCGAATCGTACCTGCGCGAGATCTTGAACGAGATCCGCGTCATGACCGGCGCCCTCGCCGTCGGCCAGGCGCGCGCGGCGCTCGAGGATTCGCTCGAGTACGCCCACCAGCGCAAGCAGTTCGGCAAACCGATCGCGGCCTTTCAGGCGATCAAGCTCAAGTTCGCCGAGATGGACACCAATCTCGAGGCGGCGCGCCGTCTCGTTCACTACGCCGCGTGGCGCTCCGACCAGGGGTTGCCCAACACCAAGGAGGCGGCGATGGCCAAGCTCTTCGCCTCCGAGGCCGCCCTCGATGTGTGTGACCAGGCGGCGCGCGTGCTCGCCTCCTACGGGTATGCGATGGAGTACCCGATCCAGCGCTACCTGCGCGACATCCGCTTCACGCTGATCGGCGGCGGCACGTCGGAAATCCTCAAACTGATCATCGCCAAGGAAAGAGGAGCATGATTCATGGGTGAGAAGAAGATTCGCATCCTCATCGGAAAGCCGGGCCTCGACGGCCACGACCAGGGAGCCAAGGTGGTGGTGCGCGCCCTGATGGACGCCGGATTCGACGTGGTCTACACCGGACTCCGTCAGTCGGTCGACGACATCGTCGATCTGGCGCGCAAGGAAGACGTTGACGTGATCGGCCTCTCGATCATGTCGGGCTCGCACCTTCCGATCTGCGAGAAGATGAAGGCCCGGCTCGACGAGGCCGGCCTCGGCAACAAACTCTGGATCGTGGGCGGCAATATTCCCGCCGCCGACAGGGAGACGCTCTGCGCCATCGGCGTCGACGGCGTCTTCGCCACGGGAACACCCTTCGACGAAATCGTGAACTTCATAGACGGGAAAGTAAATTGAGCGACAAAAAGACTAAAAAGTTTCCCACGCGGGACGTGACTCTCGAGTCGGGCATTCCGGTCAAGGTGGTCTACACGAAGGACGACGTCGATGCGTCGGGCGGCGAGGGGGGGATCGGCCAGCCGGGCGACTATCCCTTCACGCGCGGGATCCATCCGACCATGTACCGCTCCAGACCCTTCACCATGCGCCAGTACTCGGGTTTCGGCACGGCGGCCGAGACACACGAGCGCTTCAAGTACCTCATCTCGCAGGGGCAGACGGGGCTCAACGTCGCCTTCGATCTGCCCACGCAGTGCGGCTTCGACTCGGACGATCCGATGGCCGAGGGCGAGGTGGGGCGCGTGGGGATGGCGGTCGACACGCTCGCCGACATGGAAGAGGCCTTCGACGGGATCGACCTCGACAAGATCACCGTGTCGCTCACCATCAACGGCGCCGCCATCGTGCTCATGGCGATGTACTTCGCCCTGGCGCGAAAACGGGGTTTTGATCTCTCGACTTTGCGTGGCACGGCGCAGAACGATATTCTCAAGGAGTATGTGGGCCGCGGCACGTGGGTCTTTCCCGTGGAGCCGTCGATCAAGCTGATCGGCGACACGATTCTTTTTTGCGCCGAAGAGGTGCCCAAGTACAGCCCCGTGTCGATCTGCGGGTATCACATCCGCGAGTCGGGCGCCAATCCGGTGCAGGAGATGGCCTATGCCTTCTGCATCGCGAGCGCCTACATCGACCACGCGCTGGCGCGCGGGATCGACATCGACAGCTTCGCGTCGCGCCTTTCGTTCAACTTCGACATCTATGGCAATCTCTTCGAGCAGGTGGCCAAGTTCCGCGCCGGCCGTCGGCTCTGGGCCAAAATCGTCAAGGAGACGCACGGGGCCAAGAACCCGCGCTCGGGCGTGCTGCGCATGATCGCCGGCGGCGGCGGCGGGGGGCTCACCATCGAGCAGCCCGAGAACAACATCGTGCGCGGCGCCTACTATGCGCTCGCCTCGGCCTTGTCGGGCACGCAGACGATGGCGCTTTGCAGCTACGACGAGGCCTTCACCATCCCCACGGAGAAGGCGGCGCTCATCTCGCTGCGCACCATGCAGATCCTCCAGGAGGAGGTGGGCGTGTGCGACACCGTCGACCCGCTCGCCGGCTCCTACTACGTGGAGACGCTCACCAACGAGATGGAGAAGCGCATCGTCGAGCAGATGAAAAAGGTCGACGCCGCCGGCGGCATCGTCAAGGCGATCTTCGAGGGCTACGTGCAGGCCGAGGTGTCGCGCCAGGCCTACGAGCAGGA
>Ga0180429_10001257_pt1 | contig 21637 bp, 13 predicted proteins | sample SS_ome_FD_132428 | JGI IMG/M metagenome (GOLD analysis project Ga0180429, IMG submission 132428) | Hypersaline lake sediment archaeal communities from the Salton Sea, California, USA - SS_1_S_1 metaG | ecosystem: Environmental > Aquatic > Non-marine Saline and Alkaline > Hypersaline > Sediment ...
GGAGCCGTCGAGTGAACGTGCGCCCCGTCCTCAACCGGGCCGGGAGCGAAAGAAAAGGGCTCCCCGTGGACGCCCTTCGGCTGAACCGGCCCGTCTTCCCAGGTCGGCACCGAGACTGTAAGCTGCACAACCCCACAAAAAGGGCGCCCCTTTGGACGCCCTTTTTTCGGGAAAGAATCGGTTTAGAACGAGGCTTTGATGGCGCCCCAGGTCGTATCGTCAATACTGGAGTCGGGGAGCCTCACCGGCTCGATCACGTCCAGCCAGTAGTGGTGGTCGGTGCCGCCGGGGGCGTCGGTGTTCGTGGCCTCGGTGTAGCCCCAACCGTCGGTGGCGAAAACCGCGAGTGAGTAATGCTCGCAGGTAACGTCATGGCTCTCGGAATCCTGTCTGATGTAGGGAAGCGTGTCCAGGGTGCTGGTATCCAGGGTGTAACTCGTGCTGTTCGTGAAATCCTGGAACTTCTGCATCTCCTCCCAGCCGTCCACTATGTCGGGGTAGATGAGCCGGTCGGCCACGGACAGGTCTTCCCAGAGCTCGACCGAGTAGGAAATCTGAGAGGGCCCGTAGGGGTTGTTCTGAGAGCTGGCGGACCAGGAGAAGGGCCCGTAAGGATCACCCTGCTCGACCTCATAGGCGCCGTCGCTGTCGGGGTCGTTTCCGCCCGGATCCCCGAAGTTGAAGTTATTGGGCTGGGAGTACACGAAGACGGCCAGCGCCATGTCGTCGTCCGCAGACAGGTTCACGTCGTCCATGTAGGAGTACATGAACCCGAGGAGCCCCCGCTTGTCCTCGGCGCCGATGGTCGCGCTGCCGCCGTTGTCATGCCCCGTTCCCGGCACCGAGGTGTCACGGTAATTGACCCTCATCTCGTAGGAGGTCATGTCGAGGACGACCTGGAGGCTGACCGTGCCGTCATTCAGGTCTTCGTATCCCCGGATGCCCCAATCGTTCCAAGAGATGATGAAGTTGTTGCCCTCACGTTTGTAGTAGCAGTGGCTGTTGTCCAGCTTCACCCCGTCGTCCCAGAAGGGGACGAAGAACCCGTGGGGAGGGTAAAGTGTGCCTTCCGAGGGAAGGGGACGGTTAGCGTAATCGGCGTAGGTTCCGTCGTTGTAGTACGTGCTCACGAATCCGATGAGGAAGTTCGTGCTGACGTACACGCGGTTGTATGTGCCGCCGCTGCCGTACCTCGCGTTGTTGTAGAAATCGAAATCGCCGCCCAGGGGCACAGAGACCACGCTGTCATCGGCACCGCCGAAGTTGATCTCGGTCCCGTCGCTGATGTCGTACCAGTGGTAGGACGGACCACCGCTCTGATCGGGGGCGTTGTCAATGTACACGTAGTACTCGGGGTTCCTCATCGTCTCGAGGCTCTCCGAATCCCAGTCGCCGTCGTACCCGTAGCCGAGGTCGTCCCCACCCTGCACATCCTGTGGACGTTCCAGGAAACGGTCCAGATTCAGGCCGAGGAAATCGGGAATCCGGGTAGTAACACTCACCGCCTTGTCGGCGCAGATGGCGAAGGGGCTTTCGGCGTGCACAACGCACACCAACACCAACAAAGAAAGAACCAGCAGGAGTTTCCGCATGAGTCTCCTCCGTGTATGGCTGGAAGTTAATCCTTATAAGTGCACAAGAGCGTCACCCTTTGCACCGCAAGGGAATGTTAAAAACTATTTTACCTTGGAAACCTTACCATGCGCCCCAAGGAGTGTCAAGGGGTTTCCGGCATCGCCGGCGCATTTATTCAACCGTGCCGGGAACGCCGTCCTCTCTGCATGGAGGCGGTCAGAAGGGTGAATCGGTTGATCATCCGGTTGTTCAGGTCCTCCGCCCAGTAGCGCTCCGGTGAGAGCAGGCCCAACCGGACCGCCAGGGCTCGGGTGCCGTCGGTAAGGTACATGCCGGTCCGCGCCACGGCCAGAGGGTTCCGGCGGCTGCACCCCGGCCTGGACGTCACGGCGATCCCATAGGTGTAACCGGCCTCCCGGAGTGCGGTCGCGACCCGGGCGTCGCAGCGGCCGAAAGGGTAGCTGAAAGCCTCCGGCGCCCGTCCGAGCTCAGCGGTTATCGCCGCGCGGGACTCGTGGAACTCCATTTCCAGCTCTGCGTCGTCCAGGGCGGTGAGGTCCCGGTGGGAGACGCCGTGGCTGGCAAAACGGACGAGGCCGTCGGCGGCCATCTCCCGTGCCTGGTCCCAGCTCAGGTGGCGGAAGACGCCGCGGGCCAGGGACTGCTCCCAGTCGTTAGACCGGCCCATGTAACCGGTCACCAGAAAAACGGTGGCCGGCAGCCCCAACCCCTGCAACACCGGCCACGCCGCCGTACGCACCGATTCGTAGCCATCGTCGAAGGTGAGCACCACCCCGCGCCCCGCGTCGCCGCCGCGCCCGAGGGTATCCAGGTAATCAGTGAGGTGGAGGACCGGGAGCCCCGAGGCGCGGACGAACTCCATCTGTCGCCGGAAGGCCCCCACGGTGAGCCAGGTCCCGCCGAGTTCGGGGCGGTTCTGTACCTTGTGGTAGGTCAGGATGACGACCGGCTCGGGGTGCACCGTACCGTAGCGCCGCCGGTGGAAAAGGCGCAGAAAGAAGACGAGCGCCAGGAGCCCCGCCCCAAGAAGGAGGATTAGCCAATCGGGATGCGTCACGACGCACCGCCGCCCGACAGGGTGAAACGCGCCCCCATACGCCTCTCCTCGCCCGGCGCCAGCCGCACCGACCAGGCCCAGGCGAGCTGCAGCCCCTGCCAGCTTCTCTTCATCCCGGCCTCGGTGCCCTCGACCGTGATCACGGGGGATGACCAGAGGTCCGCAACCGGCTCGGCCTCGCTTTTTACGGCGAGGCCCGTTCGGCGGTCGGTCAGCGACCAGGAGGCGACGGACCCGCATCCGTCACGCCGCGTGATTTTTTGTGGAACCGCTCCCGGGCTTTTCGCTGAACGCAGGGTCAGCTCGAGGTCGCGGGGGCCGCTGGGCGTCGACGGGGAGGCATCCAGCGCCAGGGTCAGGGCCATCGGTCCGGGGCCGGGATTGGCGACATCGATTGAGCAACGCCACCCGCCCCGGACGAAGGAGTACACGAGCCCGACCTCGACCCTCCCCCGACCGAGGGGGACCGCCCCGGAGTAGCGGACCCGGGACCCGCGCACCTCGGGGCCCGCGAGCTCGGGGAAGAGGGCCTTCCCCCTCCCGGCCAGCAGGCGCTCCTTCGCGGCGTCGCCCGGCATGACGACCAGCCGGCAGAATCCGCGTCGGGCCCGGTCCACGGTGAAACCCCGCTCACCGCCCCGGTGGTACGGCTCGGCGATGCGGGTGAACCCCCCGGCCAGACCGGCGGGAGGGGCCTTGGACAACCAGTCCAGCACCGCCCCCCCGTGGTCGAGGACCACCGTCTGCGCCGGGTCGGAAATCACGACACCGGGCCGACCGAGCCTCTCGAAGTCGCACACCGCGACCCGGCGGCGGGTGCCGCGGTCCAGCCGGGCCAGCACCCCGGCCAGGCAGCGGTAGCAGTGGTGGCGGAGGAAGTGATAGTACACCCCTCCGAAGAGGCCGTGCCAGTAGACGTCGTTCACGGCGGCGGCGTCGAGGAGGTCCTGCAGTCGGTCCGCCTCGACGGGTTCCAGGGTGCCCTCCGCGTCGGTGAGGCGGTCGCGGGTGTGGAGATAGGTCAGGTGCAGGCGACCGGCCGCGGGGTACTTCACCAGGAAGTTGCGCCAGTGGGTCCCCCGGGCGAACCGCTCGACCTCCAGTCGCAGTTCGGGAGCCAGCCCCGCCTTCTCGAGACGCGCGGGGAGCGACTCCAGACGGGACCGGGCCTCGGTGGGGAGCGCCCACACCCCCATCCGGTCGTAGGAGGCCGTGGGAAGGTAGACGAGGCGGCGCGGAGGCTCCCGCTCCAAAATCTCGGACAGGTGTGCCGCCTCCAGCCAGGGCGTGGCGGATAGACCATTCAGGAAACGGGCCATCCACCCGTCACGGTAGCACAGGTCGTAGGTCGTGCCCCGGCGGGCGGGCCAGAGGCCCATTTTCTCGGCGTCGCTCATCACGACCACCACGGCGGACCGGGACGGATCAGCCGGGCGGCAACCCTCCAGGTACTCGATGGTCCGCTCCGGCGCCTCCCAGGGGATGAGGTACCGGATGGGCTCGTCGATGGGGAAGATCGCCAGGGCCTCCCCGTCGTGCTCCGTGGAGAAGAGAGCGTGCGCCTCATCCCGCCGCCAGCCCAAATCCGCGAAGTGCCGGTCGTCCAGCAGGGTGTAGTCGTACCCGGCACGCGCCAGGTCGGCGGCCAGTTCCGGCTCCCAGACCCGCTCGGCCAGCCAGGCGCCGCGCGGGCGGCGGCCGAAAAGCCCCTCCACCCGGGAACCCAGCCGGGTGAGCTGCCGGATGCGGTCCCCGGAGGGGATCATCGGCAGAATCGGCTCGTAGAAGCCTCCGCCAAGAATCTCCAGCCGACCGGCGGCGACGAGCGATCGCAGCAGCTCGACGAAACGGGGCTGGTTCTGCGCCAGCCAGTCCAGAAGCGCCCCGGAGATGTGGAGGTTGAACCGCAGGCCGTTGGCCGAGAGGGCCTCGACGAGCGGTGAGTAACTACGCGCGAAGGCGTGCTCGAAGGTCCCGGGAAAATTGCCGGCGGGCTGGTGCAGGTGAAAGAGGACACTCACCAGCAGCCGTCCCCCGGTGGGCGTCCCGGAGCGTGGGCGTGAGTTGCGGGAGGGCATCAGTCGGACCCGCCCGGACGTTCCGCGGGTACACCGTGGGCGCCCGCGATTTTCGGCAGGGTGAAGATGAAGCGGCTGCCCTCGCCGAGGTCCGACTCCACCCAGATGCGGCCGTGGTGGCGTTCGATGATGGCCCGGGTCACAGCCAGGCCCAGACCCGTTCCACCGTAGTGGCGGGTGAGCGTCGAGTCCACCTGGTACAGACGCTCGAAGATGCGCTCGTACTCGACCTCGGGAATGCCGATGCCGGTGTCGGCGACCGTGAATTGGTAGAGATCATCGGTCTCGGTGCAGGAGATGGTCACCGTGCCCTCGCCGATGGTGAACTTGTTGGCGTTCGAGAGGAGGTGGGTGAAGACGGTCCGTATTTTGGGGAGGTCGACGTCGAGGGCGATCGGCTGCTTGGGAAGCTCCAGGACGAGGCTCATCCGCGGTGTGTCGATGTACTTGGACTGATCTACGAAGAACTCCTCCAGCATCTTGGTCAGGTTGGCGGTGGTGAGCTCCGGGGTGTACTGGCCGGTCTCGATTTTGAGGAGGTCCAGCAGCTCGATGATGAGGTGGCTCAGGTGGTCGGATTTATCGATGATGGTTTCCAGGATGTCCTGCTGTTTCTCGTTTACCTCGCCGATGACGCGACCGGACATGAGCTGGGCGTAGCCCTTGATGACGGTGACCGGGGTGTTGAGCTCGTGGGAGACCATGGAGACGAAGTCGGACTTCATCTTGTCCACCTTCAGGAGCTCCTCGTTGGCCAGAGCCAATGCCAGGGCGCGCTCACGCAGCTCCTGGTACAGGTTGATGTTGTGTATCGCCTGGGAAAGCTGGTCGGCGACCGTCTCCAGGGCGGAGATGTCCGCCGGATCGAAGGCGTCGGTTTGCGTAGTCTCGAGGTCGAGCACTCCCTTGACCTCCCCCTCGACGAGGAGGGGTATCGAGAGCTCCGCCCCTATATCGAAGATGCCGGCGGGCATGATGTAGTGGGGGTCCTTCGAGGTCTCGGGGACGTAACGGGTGACGCCGGACCGGGCCGTCCACCCCACGACGCCCTCGGTAACGGGAACCCGGTAACCCCGGCCGACGAGTACGTCGAAGATGCCCGACTGGGCCTCCAGGACGAGCTCGCCCGCCTCGACATCCAGCATGAAGAGGGCGACGTTGTCGTAACCCAGGGACGCACCGATGGCGTTCACCGTCTCACGGAACAGAGGCTCCAGGTCGAAGGAGGACAGCGCCAGCCGTCCGAGGGTGTTGATGATTTTGAGCTGTTCCTGCCGGCGCATGAGCTCGCGCTCGGCCTCCTTCGCGGAGGTGACGTCGCGCAGGGAGCCCTGGTAACGTATGTAACCCCCATCCACCGCCAGGTCCAGGTCGGTCTTGGGGTCCATCACCTCCCGCAGCTCGCCGGTATCCGCGTCGACAGCGGATATAAACCCCAGATCCGCTCCGGCCACGTGGCGGGGGAAGGCCTTGGCCTCGACACTCATGGCGACGACGCGCGATTGTTTCTGGCGCGGCTGCAGGTGGAACTCCAGCTCCTGACGCCCCAGACCAGACCTCACCCTTCCGAAGGCGCGCTTCACCGCGGCCTGCCAGTCCGGCATCACGAGGTCCAAAAAGCTCGTCCCGACGAAGTCTCCCCCCGCTTCGCCGGCCAGATTGGAGAACTGGCGGTTGGAGGCCACGACCGCCAGCTCCTCGTCGAGGACGAAGAGCGCGTCGGTGGCGTCGCGGAAGAGGTTGCGGTAGTCGTTCTGCGAGCGCTCCAGCTCCCAGCGCAGCTTGGACGTGGTGATGGCCTGGGCCGCCAGGTGGGCGAAGGATTCCAGCGGCTGTATCGTCGCCTCGGTGGGAGCGAGCCCGTCCCGCGGGTCGTCCACGGATATGACGCCCAGCATCCCCGAGGGCCCGTCGAGGGGCACGAAGAAGAAATCGTTGGGGTCCCAATCGATGAAATCCTCGCGGGTACGGGTCGAGGTCAATCCCCGCTCGCCGATGGTGCCCCGCGCCAGCGCCGCCGGCAGGTAGTAGGAGTGGCTGATTTTATTGGCGTTCACCTTTATCCTCTCCAGGTCCTCCAGGCTGAACGGCCGCCTCTCCATGAGCTCATCTATTTCCCCCTGCGTCAGGTTCGAGAACGCCACCCTCCGCATCCCGTCCCCCTCGATGAGGGATAGAACCGCCCGCGAGAAGTTGGAGTGGGTGGTGATGGCGTCCACGATCGTCTGCCCGATCCTGTAGAAATTCTTCTGGAGCACTATCTCGGCGCCGATGCGTGAAAAAGCCCTCAACCGCCCGTACGCCTGGTCCAGTTCCTCGAGCGTTTTTTTCTGGTGTTCGATGTCGCGCGCGCCGCGTATCGCCTGGGCCAGGTTCGCGGCGAAGGTCTCGTAAAGCTCCAGGGGAATCCCCACCCGGGACGGCAGGAACACCGCCACACCCTCGAAGTGGTCCTTCGACACCAGGGGGGAAATGATGAGCTCCGCTATCCCGACCCCCCCGGCGGACTTGAGTGCGTCGTCCCACAGGGATTTGAGCTCACCCGCGGTCGGAGTATCATCACCGTTCTCCCCCTCCTCCCGGGATGTGCCTTCGGCCGCAGCTATCCCTTCGGGCGCGGTTACCTGACTCAGCCGCACGGAACGCCCCGACATCTTCATCCGTTCCACGATGTCGTCCATCACCCGCGGAAGCGATTCAGCCGGGAACAGGGGATTTCCGCCGAGAGCGGAGCCTGTGTCTCCCACGCCTTTACGACGATCCAGAGCCCGCTTGAGCCCTTCCGAGAAGTGGTTCGCCAACAGGCGGTACGACACACCCCGTCCCCCCACCGGCGCGAGGACCTGGAGACCGGCCAGTCCCAGAGCCTCGGATATCTTCCCGCACAACAGGTCCAGAAGATCCCCGAGCTCTAGCTCCCGGGTGAGGGCTTGGCTTATCTCCCTGATGCTCGTCAGGCCGACCATTTCCAGTTCCCGCGCTTCGGCGAGCCGCTCGCGGTCTTTCTCCTCCCGCTCCTTTCTCATGCGCATGACGTTCCGGCGCAAGAAGATGACGCCACCCACCACTAAAAGGAGGAAGAAACCACCGAACGCAAAGGAGTACCGTCTCTGGGCGCTCTTCGCCGGGGCCATGACCTCGTCGGAGTCCTTGAGGCTCAGGAGCTCCAAGCGGTGCCCCCCGAGCTCGATGGGGCGCAGGACACCCACCGCCTCGCGGTGCGTGTCGGCCAGGGTCAGCCGGACGAGACCGCCGTAGCCGTGGGTCACAAAGATGGAAAAAAGCGCCGATCGCGGATCCCCCGATTCCGCTATGCCGGCGATACCACTTCCCGGCGCCGCGTCCGATACCGCCGGCCCGGAGGATCGGGCCAAAGCCTTTTTCCAACCGGGTGACCGGTCGGGACCCTTGAGCACGGCGCCCGATCCGTCGAGGACGTAACAGGCCGCCCCCGAGTGGATGACCCCCGAGAGGTAGCCGCCCTCGTCCCGTCCCGCGTAGAGGGCGCGGGAGAGGTCCAGATACCCCACGATTCGACCCCGAACGGCCCCGCTGCGCACCGGGGTGCTCACGGTCACGATGCAGCCCTCGTCGGTGACCCGGGGCACGGACACGCTCACTCCGTCGGGCAATTCCGCCGGGGATAGGCCGTCCGAGGGCAGGGAGGGGGCCGTGGAACCGGGCGGGTAGACGATGGCGGCTTCGCCGGCCTCGTCCAAAAAGGCGATGTGGAGGAAACTCTTGGTGCCGCGCGGCTGGGAATGCTCGTAAACGGCCGCCATGGCCGCCCGAAGCTCAGCGGGTCCCCGAGCGACCTCGGGGTGGGCCAAAATCGAGATGGAATCGGCGAGGTCGTCGAAGGCCTCGGTGATGCCGTACACCGCCGAGTGCAGAAGGTCATCCTGCTCCCTGGTGAATTGCTGCACCGCCTCCCGACCGGCCCCGATGTCGAACAGCAGGGTCAGGGTGGTCAGCACGACCAAAAGGATCGGCAGGATGATCCAGCTCAGCTTGAGGAGATTTTGCCGCATGGAGTCCGACGGGCGTTTATTTCTAAGGGACCCAATGATACCACAACCCGCTATGCCGTAGCCGCAAACCGCGACGGAGTCCCGGTCGTTCCGGCATCAATCCCACCGGGCGTCGGCCAGTGCCAGCTCCGCCAGGAGGAGTACGACGACGAGCACCAGGAGCACCCGCCACATGGGGAAGGGCCCCGGGACGGCCTCCGGGGCCAGCCCTCCTTCCGCAAGCACCTCGATCGCGGGGCCGAGCAGCCCGTAGTCGCCGGGGTCCAGGACGGTGAGGTCGCCCTCGCCGGTCGGGGCGTTGACGGCGAACAGCCTTTCGCCCGCGTCCGATTCCAACCGCCACACACCCGCCTGACCCAACTCGACGCTCCAGGGTCCGTCCCCGTCCAGGACGGCCGTTTCACCGTCGGGCGCCGTGAGGCTCCCCCCACCCGAAGCCGGGACGGTCACGACCCGCCCCGCCGTGTACGCCGCGGGCCCGGCCCCGCCGTAAGCGCAGAACCGGAGCGCCTGGTTGAAGAGAGACGGGAAGGCCTCGGTGGCGGCGAAGGTCCCGTCCCGGAGCCGGTAGGGCAGCAGCCACAGGAGCAGCCTTCCGCCCGAGAATCCGCGGTATGCCAGCGCGGGCTCGCCACCCGAATAGCGGACGAGGGGCCGCCACTCGTCGCTCAGGGCGCAGGCGGCTATGCGGTCGGCGACCGCGCTATTGGTCAGCTCGCCGAGAGGGCCGGCGAGGGGCCGGGTGACGTCATTTTCGGGAATCCCGCCCAGCCTGTATCCCGCCGACGCCTCCCGGCGGACCGCCGACCCGATGCCCGTCCAGGGGGGGAAGACGAGCCCGTCCTCGGGCGGCACGGCGACCATCAGGCCGGCGCCACCGTCCAGGCGGGCCTTTACCAACACCTCCTCCTCCGCGCTCAGGGGCCGCTCGGCGTTCCAGAGCAGCACGTCGGCCCCGGCAGCGTCGGTCGTCCCGACGGCCAGACCGGGGGCGGTGTCCAGTGCCGTCCCGAGAAGCCCCGCCTCGCCGAGTGTAAAGACGCGCGGCGCCGGATGCACGAGGACCGCCAGCCGAAACACGTCGTCCACCCCGAAGGCGTCGGTCGGTTCGGCGGTGAGCTGGATGACCGTCCAACCGGGTCCGGCGGGGACGAGCCCCAAGTCGAACCGGCCGCCCGCCGACTCCCGCAGCGACACCCCCTCGCCGTCGGTGGACAGGAGGTAGTCCCGGGGAGTACCGGTGACCGTCGCGGTCAACCCCATCTCGGCCCCGGCGAGGGGCAGGGGGTTCCGGACTACGAGTTCGGCGATGCCGCCGTTTTCGGCGGTGACACCGGCGGGGTAGACCAGGAGGGGGTGGGGGAAGGTGAGCGGTCCGGTGACGCAGGCGGCGGGGAGGTCGCTGAACAGAGCCGCCAGGCCGTTCCCCCCGGAGGAATCCAGCCTGGAGGCGGCGAGCGCCAGGGCCGAGGCGAGGTCGGTGCCGCCCAGCCCCGCCTCGACGCCGCCCAGGGCCGCGAGCGCCTCGAGGGGCTCCGCGGATTCGACCGCGGGGCGCGGGTGGTCGTCGAAGGCGATTAGGTCCACCACGGTCCCGGCGGGGAGCAGCTTGAGATACCGCGCGCAGGCGCTCTTGGCCCTCTCGAACCGCTCCCCGCCCGAGTCCACGGCGGTCATGGAGAGCGATTTGTCCAGAAGGACGATCACCCTCTCGGGGGCGCCGCCGAGGAGGCCCTCGGGGCGGACGACGGGTCCAGCCGCCGCCAGGATGAGGCACGCCAGGGCCAGGATGCGCAAGACAAGCAGCAGGATTTCCCGGAGCCGCAGACGGCGGGCCTGCTCCGCGGCCGTCTCCCGGACGAGCTGCAGGGAGGGGAAGCGGCGCCGATGCCTCCGCCGGCGCTTCCACCAGTACAGCAGGAGCGGCAGGAGTGCCGCCGGCAGGGCGGCCAGCAGCCAGGGGGCGGAAAATTGCAGCAAGGCTACCGCCTCAAAGCTCTACCCACCGCGGACACGAGGTCGGCCCTCCGCGAGAGGAAGCGACGGAGCGGGGCGGTGAAGGGCTCGTCGGTGGTCAGGCGGAGGTAGTCTATGCCCGCCGAGCGCAGCCGGGCGGAGATTTTCTCGAAATGCTCCCGGGCGCGCCGACGGTAACGTCGGGCGAGCGCGTCTCCGTCCACCGGCAGGCGGCTGGAATCTTCGGCGTCCTCCAACAGGAGGGCCCCTCGGAAATCGGGCTCCAACTCGTCGGGGTCCAGGACGTGCAGGCAGAGGAGTTCGTGCTTGCGGGCGGCCAGGGCGGCCAGGGACGTCCCCAGGGCCTCGGGGTCGCCCCAGAGGTCCGAGATGACGACGAACAGGCCGCGGCGGGTGGTCCGGGCGGCGAGCTCCCGGGCCAGGGCGGCGAAATCGGTCTGACCGCCCGTTTTCAGCTCACCCAGGGCGGCCAGGACGAGGGAAAGCTGGAGCGGCCCCCTCCGCGGCGGCAGGTAGGGCTCGATTCCTTCGCCGAAACCGGCCAGCGCCAGGCCGTCCCCCTGACGGACGACGATGTAGGCCAACGCGGCCGCCAGGCTCACCGCGTAGCCCAGCTTCGTCACGCCCCGAGAGCGCTCCCCGGCGTAATCCATCGAGGCCGAGGTGTCCACCGCCAGCCAGCAGCGCAGGTCGGCCTCCTGCCGGAAATTCTTCACGTACAGGCGGTCGGTCTTGGCCCAGACGCGCCAGTCCACCAGGCGCGGTTCGTCGCCGGGCCGGTAGGGGCGGTGCTCGACGAACTCCTGGGCCACGCCGCGCAGCGGCGAGCGGTGCAGGCCGGCTAAAAGGCCCTCCACCACCAGGCGCGCCCGGAGGCGGAGGTCCCCGATTTCAGCCACGGCGGCCGGATCGAGCGGGTTGAACGCCTCTACCATCGCGTCCTTTTTTTTCGATATAAATCCGCAAACGCGCCCGGCGCCGTCGGTCCCGGGACCGGGCTAATTCAACGGGTCACGGCCAGGCGTGTGGCGGCGGATTCACCACCGGCCGTGAGGCGCACCAGGTACACGCCCGGCTGCAGGCAAGATGTATCAAGATCGAGAGAATGACGGCCCCGCGGAAGGACCGCGTCCAGCGGCGTCGCCACCCGGCGCCCCGCCAGGTCGTAGAGGAAGAGGGTTACCCGAACTTCCCCCGGCAGGTTGAAGGCGAGGACCGCCCCCGCACACGCCGGGTTGGGGTAGGGCGACGCGACCCACAGCCCCTCCCCGTCCGGGACGTACTTCACCTCGACGGGGCCCGCCTCGACGCACCCGCCCGAGCCGTCGTAGGCGCGCAGGGTGTAGGCGTAGGTCCCGGCGGAGCCCAATCCCGTGTCCAGATATACGCCCCCGGCCGGGAGCGGCGAGTCCGAGAGCGGTTCCCCGTCCCGGGCGATTTCCACCCCGACGGCCCCCTCCGCAGTCCAGCGCACCAGGACCCCGTCGTCCGCCGGCTCGGCCTCGAAGGAGACGACCGCGACGCCCGACTCCGGGTCCACGTAGGCGGCGAAGACGTCCCCGCCCGAGCCCATCTGGTTGGCGTGCACCCCCTTGCCGGCGCTGGCCGCGTACTCCCCCCCGGGGGAGATGTCCACCCCGAAGACCGAGCCCGGCGTGTAATAGCCGAACCAGAGGGCGTCGGGCTGCGAATCCCGCAGGACCTGCACCTCGGGGTTGGCCTTGGTCTGGTCGCCCCAGTACCCGATGCAAATCCACTCGCCGTCCCCGGAAAGCTCGATCCAGGCGGGGACGTCCTGGTAGTCGCCGCCGCCGGAGTGGGTCTCGTACACCCACAGAGGCTCGGGACCGTCGGAGACGTTGAAGCGGGTGACCCAGTTCTGCAGGTAGGTGGTCGAGTACCAGACCAGGACGATCTCCTCGTCGTCCTCTGCCACGTCGGCCACCCCCGCGTAGTTGGAGCCGGGGTGGTAGTAGGACCAGATGTACTCGTAATCGGAGCCGTTCCACCTCAGGACGTTCATCCCGCCGAAGCCGTAGACGACTATCGAGCCGTCGGGGCTGACGCCCAGGCAGTCCGTGGAGGCGCCCAGGTCGTAGGAGTCCTCGAGGGCGGCGGTGGCCACGTCCACGCGGTAGAGGACGGCGTGCGCCCGGAAGATGCACTTGGAGCCGTCGGCGGTCAGGCGGAGCTGCCGGGGATTGTACTCCAGGCCCTCGTCCTCGTAGATCGAGACCGGCTCCGGGGAATCATCGGCGAAGAACATCACCGCCAGGGAATCGCCGTCGTTGCCCCCCACGGCCAGGACGCCGCCGTCGGCGGAGCAGGCGACGCGCCCGGGTTTATCGACGCTGTAGGGGGCGTAACCCGCTTCTTGACCGTCCCAGGTCCAGTCCGGCTCGGGGGAGGAGGCGTGAAACTTGTACACCTCGAAGCCGCCGTCGCGGTCGTCGTACCAGACGCCGTAGAAGACGTCGGCGTCCTCGGCCGCCGCCACCCCGAATCCGCGCTCCCGGTCGATTTCCCACAGCGGGGTCCCGTCACCCCCCATCTCGAACATCTTCCCCCCGCCGTACCAGCCGCCGGTCCAAACGTACCCGTCGTCGTATCCGATGGCGACGCAGTTGCGCTGCGGACCGCCGTTGTCGATGTGGTACTGCCAGAGGACGTCGCAGTCGGGCGGCGGCGGGATGAGGCGCCCCGCCGCGGACGAAGAGACGCAGTCTCCGTATTCGAGCTCCGGCACGGTCCCGTCCCCGTCGGTGACAAGGACGAGGCCGGTGTCACTCCCGCCGGCAGTCGCCAGCGCCGGCAGCAGAAAAATCAACCAGATAGCGTACTTCATCGGCACCTCCGTTCCCCGCGACGATTATAGGCGACCTCCGCCCCACGGTCAATCGCGCGGAAAGGGGGGAGAGCCGACCGTCGCCAAGGTGTAACAGGGGTTGCATGAAGGCCGGAGGAAAGAATCCGCCCCGGCCATGTCTTGCGTTTTATTGGGGATTTGTCTACGGCTGTACGAACACCTGGACCTGGTGGTTCGACGTGTCCGCTATGTAGACGCCGCCCTGGGAGTCGACGACGACGTCCTGGGGCTGGTTGAACTCGCCCTCGGCGTCTCCCTCGACGCCGAACTCGAGCTCGTAAACTCCATCGGTGTCGAAGCGCTGAACACGGTCGTTGTTGGTGTCGGCGACGAAAACCTCATCGTCGACCGAGACCGCGACGCCCTGCGGATAGCGGAAATCGCCGTTTTCCTCGCCCAGCCCGCCCCACGCGGTCAGGTACGTTCCGTCGGAGGCGAACTTCTGGATGCGGCAGTTCATGAGGTCCGCCACGTAGATGTTGTCCGAGGAGTCGACGGCCACGGCCGCGGGCCGGTCAAACTCGCCGTCACCGTCCCCCTGCGCTCCCCAAGAGGAGATGAAGCCGCCTTCCGTGTCGAATATCTGGATCCGATGGTTGTACGTGTCGGCGACGATGACCCGATCCTGCGAATCCACGGCAATCCCGAAGGGCCGGTCGAACTCACCGTCTCCGTCGCCGCTCCCGCCCCAGGCCGCGAGGAACGTCCCTGCGGCGTCGAAGACCTGGATGCGGTCGTTGAAGGTGTCCACGACGAAAACGTCGTTGCCGCCGTCAAGCGCGACGTCGTTGGGGTACAGGAACTCGCCGTCCCCGGTGCCGAGGCTTCCCCAGGCCAGGAGAAAGGCGCCCTCCGAGTCGAAGACCTGGAGCCGGTTGTTCTCCACATCCGCGACGTAGACGTTCGCCTGGTCATCGAGAGCGATGCCGCGCGGGCTCTGGAACTGCCCCTCCCCCCCGCCCGGGCTCCCCCAGGCGAAGGAGAATTCGTAACCGCCATCGCCGGGGCCCGTTCCCGTGTCACAATAAACCGACAGAAGGGAGAGAACGGCCAGGCAGGCCAATAAAACAGTAGCGTATCTACCCATGTCCCACCTTTTAAGTACGGGGTAAAAGTCAACGGGCGATGACCAGCCTCTTGACGGTGGTGAAATCACCGGCCTGGAAACGGTAGAAATAAACGCCGCTGGGGAGTGGGGTTCCGCCTGCGTCACGGCCGGTCCAGACGACTTCGTGCTCGCCCGCTTCGATGTAGCCGTCCACCAGTGTATCCACCAAACGCCCCGCGAGGTTGTAGACGCTCAACCGGATGTTTCCACTCTCGGGCAGGCTGTAGCGGATGGTGGACCTTTCGGCGAAGGGATTCGGGAAGTTCTGGGCCAGGGCATACCTGCTCGGACGGGCCTCCCGGCCGGCCACGGCGCTGACGGGACCGTAGTCGGAAACAGCGTCTGTTAAAACCGCCTGTAGCTTATACTCGTAGGTCTCACCATCCCTCACACCGGTATCGGTATAGGCGAGAGGCGGCTCACCGATGAGCAGGAGGTCGTTGAGCTTCATCCAACCCGACTGGGTGGTCGACGGTGAAGCGGTCGCGACCCGGTCGCCGATACCGACCACGGCCCCGCTACCGTTCCGGCGACGGTAGAGGTTCCAGCCCTTCAGGTCCTCAATGGGAGCGGCGGTGTTCCAGTAAAGTTCGACGCCCTCCTCGACGCCGCGGGCGTAAAAATCCGTCAGTTCGATGTCCAGGGCATCCTGATCAATGTAGAGACGGACGGTGACGTCCCCGACCTGGGCGCAGTTGACCTGATCGTCGTTGGAAAAAACCAGATACCACCTGTCGTTGTCGGGGAGCATGAAGGTCAGCGAGCCGGAGCCGGAGTCCTCGGTCACCCCGTAAGCCTCGAAGGGCTCGGCGGCGGCGAACGCCTCGTAGTTGTCCTCGTCGCAGAAGAACAGCTCGAAGTTCCCGGTACCCTCGTTGTGGAAGGTGTAGGTGGTGCCGTATACACTCTCGCCGAACTTGTATTCCCAGGGCAGCGCGTAATCCACCTCGAACTTGTACTGGTCGGCGGGGTCCGACGGGGGATCCGCCTCGCTAACCGGTAACAGCGGCATGATCCCGCCGTTCTCCAGGCTCACGTCCAGCTCGTAGTGCTCCCCCGCCTGGGCGTTGTCGATGACCTGTACCGTGCCGCTACCCTGGGGATAGCCGCCGCCGAGCTCGGCCGAAAAAACCTTGAGGTAGTAGTCCCGGCCCTGTTCGGGCCCGTGATCGGGATCGTCGTCGCCGAGGACGAAAAAGGCACGGCCGGTCGAATCGGTGGTATCCCAGGCCGTCCAGCCCATGCCCCCGTACAGCCCGTCCGTGGCTATCTTGCAGAAGGCGCCGTCGACCAGGTTGCCGTCCAGGTCCCGCACGACCAGGTCCAGGGTGCAGTACTCCGAGTAACGGTCGATCACCTGGTAGTTGTAGTGGTCGTTGCGCCAGTCCCAGATGCCGGACACCTCCTTGCCGCCGCCCGAGTCGGGATCGTAGCAGATGCCGTAGTTGTCTATGTGGGTCGGACCGGGCGAGGGCGGGTCGCCGGCCGGAGCCCCCCAGCTCACCTGGTAGGGGTGCCAGCCTTCGTCCCAGAACTCGCACCATACGTGGTCCTCGGTGATGTCCATCGCCGATATGCACGGGATGAGGGCGGTCCGCGTGCCGGCGCACAGCAGGTCCTGAAGCTCGCCGCAGTTACCGTTGTGGTCGGTGATGATCAGGTTCGGCTGGATGGGTCGTGGGCTCGAGGCCTGGTTGGCGACGTGGCGCGACACCCAGTTGCCGATGACGTCCAGCGCCATGTCGTCGTCCGAGAAGGGCCGGCCGCCGTCCAGGTTATCGTGCGCCTGTCGGTCCCAGACGACTTCCGTCTCCCCGAGCAGGTCGAAGAGCTCGCGGTTCAGGTAGCCGGGATGGGTGTAGTCGAAGAGGAACTCGCGCCAGAACTCGTTGTAGACCTCATCGTCCATCTTGGGCGCCTCGTCGGAGCACTTGGGATGAACGATGTACCAATAGTAAACCTCCCGCGGCATCTCGACCCAGGTCTTGACGCCCCCGTCTTCCACACAGTACTCGACGGTGGAGTGGTAGTCACCCGGGGGAGCGCCGTGGTCCACGATGTTCACGTAGTCCAACAGCGCGTCGTTCTCGTAGCAGAGCCGGGCGTTCACCTCCAACAGGGCCTCGTCGAGGGGGATGAAGTTGAAGTAGGAGATGTGGGCCACACCGAAGGCGACTTCGTCCACGTAGGGGTGGCTCGCCGAGAGAATGGCCTGAGCCGCCCTGTCCTGGATGGTGGCGCCGAACCGGCTGAGATTGGTTGCAAGATCGTCGTAAAGCCAGTCCGGCGCGTAATCGAGCGCCTGGTGGGCCAGCTCGGTCAACGGGTCCTCCGGCGGCACCTCGACCAGGGATTCACTCGCCCGGTCGAAGTACAGGGCGAAGTATTCCGACTCCGGCACCATCAGTCGCCCGTGGTAGACGTCGATGAGCTGCCAGTCGTAGGACGGCTCCATCTCCGGCGACAGGACACCCTCTCCCTCCGAGGGTTCATCCGGTTTCTCGCCGTTTACAACAACGCCGGTGGCCGCCAGGTTGATCCCGACGACAGGGCCGGGCGGCTGGCTACCCGCGGGGAGAACGGTCGTGCATCCAGCGTCTTCGGGAACTTGCTCGGCAAACGCAAGGAGAGGAAGTGCCAGGAAGACGACGACACATGAAGTGAACCGGTGACATCCGCTACTTCTCCAAAACATGATACCCACCTCGGTTTTACTCACATACATACCGATATAACTGACTTATAACCTACTATTAAAACAGTCGGTAGTCAACAACACATACGATGAGGTGGGCCGTTTTCCCCCCAATTTTCACGTCAAAGCAGCGAAAAATCCGAACCGCGGCAAGAAAAGGGACGACCCGCTCCGGTCGCCCCCGGGGTCCGTTACAACCGCTGGCTAGAAAACCTCGCCCCCCAGCTCCTCGGGCGGGACCGTGCCCCGGGGATGGCGGATTTTCCAGTCGGTGAGGTCGGCGTCGGACTCGAAGCCCGAGCCCGTGAGGGAAATTCCCGCCTTCTCGTAGCTCACGGCCCGCTCGGTGAATAGGCGCTGCTGGCGGTTATCCCACCCGAGCACCTCGGTTTTCAGCGTCGCCCCGGCGTCGGAGACGACCACCACGCCGGTCCGGGCCTCCATGTCGTTGGTCAGCAGGTTGACCGTGCCCTCCTCGGCGTTGAGGACGGCCACGTGCCCGCCGTTCTTGTAGAAATCAACCCGGGGGTGCTGGGCCACCGCCTGGTGCGTGTCGTCCCAGATAAAGGCCAGCTCGGCCACCAACTCCCAGGAAAGCTCTCCGCCCTCGCTCTGCCGAAGGGTGAACTTCTCTATCTCCTGGTCGGGGTTTCCCTCCACCGGGACGAAGTCCGCCGGGCGCTCCTCCCCGCAGGCGGCCAGGAGCAGAAAGGCGAAGAAGAACATCGTGGTTTTTTTCATATCACCCGTGTACGTCCGACTAAATATTATCGGTCAGGAGCCTCCAACCGCCTTCGCGCCACACGGCCCGCCGGGTCTCCTCCTCGACGCCGCCCCCGGAGAAGTAGAAGAGCAACAACATCTCGACTGTATCCTCGGCCAGCGGCGACGAATCGATGAGCTGCACCGAGAGTGGCAGGTCACCGGCCTCCTGGGCGTCTCGGACCTGTCCGGCATCCATCAAGGCGGCGGCATCCCCCCTCGCCGCGGCGACCTCCTCCGCGGTGAGAGAGTCCCAGGCCGGTGTCCAGTGCAGCTCGACCATCAGGACCGCGTCTGCGTTGTTCAGCGCGTAACTGAGGGATTCGACAAGCTCCTCGACGGACTGGGGGTCGGCGATTACCGACTGGGGCGCCGTCGCCGAGGTAACGGCATGGACGGCCAGGACTGCGGTCAGAAGGAAATTCATATACCTCCCGAGGCGCGGAGGGTTTACAGAGTCTCGAAGAGCGCGGCCGTTTCCGCGGCCAGCCTCGACCGCTCGTACGCCGCCACCCGCCCCCGGTCGGGCGCCCCGGGCGGGTCGTCGAGGAGCAGGCGGAGCGCCGCGGCGATTTGGTGCGCAGCGTCGGGGTCGGCCGTCGGCCCCGCGCCCAGGGAACGGACCAGGTCGGCGGCGTCGCCGGGCGGACAGCAGGCCAGAATCGGCCGCCCCAGTCGGAGGTACTCGAAGAGCTTCCCCGTAAGTACGGTCTGCGCTCCGGGCTGGTTCCCCACGACCACGAGGAGCAGGCGGCAGCGGGCCAGCTCCTCCAGCGTCCGCCGGTGGGACAGGTTCCCCAGACGGTTGATGAGGTCGGGCCTGCGCCGGCCGAAGCGACTCAGGGCGTCCTCGGCCTCCAGCCCCGACGTGCCGATTTCTAAAAAGCGCAGACCGGCCCCCGGCCGCTCGTCGGCGACGGTCTCCAGGGCGGCGAGGAAGGCGTCGGGCCGCCGCGCCCCGTAGAAGGTCCCCGCGTGGCCGATTGTCATCCCCGGATGGGACGGCAGATCGTCCAGACCGGCGAAGTCCGCCTCGTCGTAGCCGTTGGTGACGACTCTGATTTTTCCGGCGGAGGCGGGATAAGACCGACGGTAGAGCTCGCCCATCCGCGGCGTGGCGCAGACCAGGGCGTCCGCCGCCTCCACGACGGCCCGCTCCAGCCGCCGGTGCAGGAGCCGATGGAAGGGCGTCGCCGGGTCGAAGAAGGGGCCGAGGGTCCAGGAGTCGCGCAAATCGGCGACCCACTTCAACCCCAGCTCCCGCTTGAGCGCCAGGCCCACCAGGTGGCCGCTCACCGGGGGTGAGGTGCTCCAGACGGTGGAGTAGCGCCCCTGCCGGGCCAGTTTGAGCTCCAGGGACCGGGCGGTGCGCGACCAGCCGACCTGCGGGTCGGGCAGGTCCCCCATACGGGCCAGGAGTGTGCGCAGCCTCCCCCGCCACGCGGAACCGGAGGAGCTCTGCGAACCGGAGGGACCGCCGCCGACTCGCAGCAGCCGGGCCGCGCTGGGGTAGCGCCTCGCGGGCGCCCGGTGGACCGGGCAGTCCACCTCCCCCAGCGCCGCTTCGTCCCGCAGGTGATACCGGGGGTCGTCCGCGGTGAGCACCTCGGGCTCCCACCCCGCGGCGGGGAGGTACTTCGCCAGCTTCAGGGCGCGCAGCATCCCCCCGCCCCCCAGCGGCGGGAAGAAGTAGCTGACTAAAAGCACCCGGCGTTCAGCGAGCACGGTCGCCGTCCCAATGGTCGAGAATTTCAACGAGCTGCTCCGCCCGGGCCGGAGCGGCGAAAAAGCGCCGGGCCGTCTCGGGAACGGACCGGCTCAGCGGACCCGTCCCCTCCAGGGCGCCTTTGAGCGAACGGTACACGCCCACGTCGTCGTCGTCGTCGTGGGCCGCGCCCAGCTCGAAGCGCTCCAGCGTCCGTCGGGCGGCCCGGTTGGCCGAGACCAACAGGATGGGCCGTCCGGCGCCGACGTAATCCGAGGTGCGCCCCGGCAGCCCGTGGGGGTTGTCCCGGGCGGCGGTGAGGAGGAGCACGTCCGCCAGGCGTTGCTGACGGTAACTCTCCCGATACGGAACCTGGCCCGGCGCCTCGGCGAAGGCTCCGGCGCCGTTCTCCCGGGCCACGTCCAGGAACGGCCGCCCGACGCTGGTCCCCACATGGCGCAGGACGATTCGGCGCGCGGGATTCTCCCCGGCCAGCCGGGCCAGGGCGCGGCACACCGCCGGCAGCCCCTCGTCGTCCCGGTGGGTGCCGACCATGGAGACCAGGAACCGGGACGAGTCTCGCTCGACGGGGCCGAGGTCGGCGTCCGGCTCCGGATCGTAGGACAGCGGCGCCCAGACGATTTTTCTGGCCGCGGCGGGATAGCGTTTACGCAGGTCGCCCGTCTCGACCGGGGAAGCGCACAGAACCGCCCGCGCGCGCTCCACCGCCCGGGCCTCCCCGCGCCGGGCCGCGGGCCGGGCCACCGGGCCCGTGGTCCTCGCCACCCAGCCGTCCACCCACCGGTCGGCCAGGTAGGCCACCCAGGGGATATGCAGGCTCCGGGCCAGCCGGTCGGCCGGACGCAGGTGGCTGAAGGGTGGCGCGATGACCAGGAGCGCGTCGTACCGTCCTGTGCGTCCCAGCCGACGGCCGAGCGCGTAGAAGAAGGGGACGGAGAGGACCTTGGGGTCGGGCTTCAGCAGGACGTGCTGGAGGCGGGACAGGGGACCGCCGTGGCGGAATCCGCCGGAGCCGAACCCCGCCCGCCGCGCGCCCGCCAGCCATAAAATCCGCGCCGGGTCCAGCGAGCCCGCCCGGTGCACCTCGGCAAATTTTGCGAAGTCGCGCTCCAGCTCGCGGTCGTAGGCGTAGTAGAGAATCGGCTTTACGGTGAGCACCTCGGGCCGCCAGCCGAAATCCGCCATGTACTTGACGTAGGGCAGCGGTTCTTTCACGCCGCCCATCCCCAGCGGCGGGTAGTAGTAGGCGATGATTAAAAGCCTCTTCATACCGGTCCCGGCGCCCAGGTTTCGCCGACGAAGGGCTCGCCCCCGACCAGGGCAGCGAGCCGCCGTTCGACCAGGGCCAGGTTGTCCTCCAGCCGCCCCACGCGGCGGAAGGTTTCAAAGTTCAACCGCCGGTCCTCATCCAGCCTCGCCGGTCCGCTCAGGCGGTCGACCAGACGTTCGGCGAGGGCGGAGGCGTCCCCCACTCCGAAGAGGTCCGCCCGCGCCCCGGCCTCGACGATTTCCCGGTCGGCGGGGATGTCGGTCACCACGGGGTAGGCGCCGCAGGCCAGCGCCTCCAGGAGCGAGATGGACATCCCGTCCACCTCGGAGCAGGAGACGTAGAGCAAGGAGCGTTGCAGATACCCCGCCGTGGCCTTCGGGTCGAGCCTCCCTACGAACTCGCAGTTGTCGCGGACGCCGAGCTTTTCCGCAAAATTTTCCAGGGACCCGCGCCGCGGCCCGCCGTTGGCGA
>Ga0180429_10001262_pt1 | contig 21594 bp, 15 predicted proteins | sample SS_ome_FD_132428 | JGI IMG/M metagenome (GOLD analysis project Ga0180429, IMG submission 132428) | Hypersaline lake sediment archaeal communities from the Salton Sea, California, USA - SS_1_S_1 metaG | ecosystem: Environmental > Aquatic > Non-marine Saline and Alkaline > Hypersaline > Sediment ...
AGGTTGGCGTTGCCGTGGCTGTGGCCGTAGCACATCCCGCTGCCGAATAGCGACATGGTGGTGTCGAGCAAGGGGTTGCCATTGAGGTCCTGCGTCTCCGCGAGGCGAGTGAGGAAGTAGCTGAATTGCTCGATCGCGAAGGTGTCGTAATTCGTGAGCTTCTCCATGTAGCCGGCATCGCCGCCGTGGTGGCTGAGCTGGTGGCGCGACTCGGTGATGCCGATCTCGGGAATGGGGAAGGCGTCCCCCTCCCCGCCGAGGCTGAAGGTGGCCACGCGGGTCACATCCGTCTGAAAGGCGAGCACCATGAGATCGTAGACGGTGCGGAAATATTCGCCCGCCTCGGTCTTGGGAATGTCGCGATTGGTGCGCTTGCGATCGGCGTCGGAGATTTCCGGAAGCGGCGTGTCGAGCCAGTCATCGGCGCGCCGGGTGCGGATCTCCGCCTCGCGGACGGAGGTGAGGTACTGTTCGAGGCGTCCCTTGTCGTCCGCTCCCATCTTCTTCGCCAGCTGGCGCACTTCGGCGAGGTTGTCGTCGAGCACGCTGGCCTTGCGACGCAGGGATTTTCGCTGGGCGTCGACTCCGCCCTTCGGTTCTTCAAACAGGGAGGCGAAGATCTGGCTGCAACGACGCAACGCGGGCAATTGCACGCCGTCCGCGGTCCAGGCGAGGGAACCCTGCGTGAGGGCGATCTCCATCGAGGCGTAGCGGGTGTGCTCCGCGGTAACCTCGGCCATCTTCTGGTCCACCGAGATGGTGTTGCGATCTGAGGGACCGAGCTTTCCGCCGGTCAGGAAGACATTGATGCAGTTGTGATGATGCCCGAGCGCTCCCGGGTGATGCAGTCCGCTGATGGGCGTGATGACATCGCGGTGTTTCTCCAGCGGCTTGAGCGACCGGGAGAACTGGTAGTCCTTCCCCGGCGTGAGGATCTGGTAGTTCAGCGAATGAACGCCGTTGGCGAGGTAGATGAAGGCGCTGCGCCGGGGCGAAGTGGTCGCTTGCTCAGCCGCCCGGAGCGGGACCATGCATTCCAGCATGGGCAGGGAGATGCAGGTGCCCATCGCGCGAAGGGCGTGGCGGCGGTCGATCCGCCAGGATTGGGATAGGTAGTTCATGGAGTCTTGGTTACTCTGGCAATGTGTTTGTTAGCAAATGGTTTAGATCGGTTGTAACGGCGTCATCTGCCGCATATTCGATGGAGTCTTCGCTCACGAGAGTCTCAGTCCAGTCGCCGGAATCGCGTTTGCGTTCGAGTGACTCGACGAGCTTCAGGAGACGGTTCTCCAATCGGAAAACAAGTTTGTCGATTTGCTCGAAGGTCGATTCTTCGATCTGGCCGCTGCGCGAGTAGGCAATGAAACCCGAGAGAGTTTCACCGAGTGACCCCAATGCAATATTGAGATGCTGGAGATACTCGCGAATGGTTCGGCGACAATAGCCTTCCGCGATGTTTCGGTGCACGGAATCACTCGAGGCCAACGACTGCGAAGCGAGCTTCTTCAACTCGAAGGGCCAGCCACGAACCGCTCCCCAGGTAAGCCCGTATAGCTCGATCGCATCCTGCCAAACCAGCAACTGCTGGTATCCGCGATTCTTATTTCGTCGTTCGGCGCTCATGTCTCCACTATTCCAACACTCCCCTACTCCATCACTCCGTCACCTCTTTCTCATCAAATCCGATAGAGCCACAGCGCGGATGATGTCCTTGACGCGGTAGTCGCTTTTTTCCGCTTCGGCCTGGATAGCATCGAGATCGTCGCTGTCATCGACCGTCAGCACGCGGCGCAGGGCGTAGGTGCAGAGGTGCTCGATGAAGGCGCGCGCGACCTGATCGCGATCCTCCAGCAGGAGTTGCTTGAACTCTTTAGCCCCCTCGAAGGCGCGTCCATCCGGCATGACGCCGGAGGCATCGACAACCGGATCCTCCCCCTTGCCCTTCGGGACAAGTTCCCGGTCGCGCCACTGGCCGATGGCATCGTAATGATCCCAGGCGAAGCCCAGGGGGTCGATTTTCGCGTGGCAGGAGGCGCAGTTCGCGTCGGTGGCGTGCACTTCCAGTCGCTGGCGAACGGTCACCTTGTCCCCTTCCGGTGGAACCGGCTCGATGGGATCCACGTTCGCCGGCGGGGGCGGCGGTGTCTTGTTGAGGATCACCTCGCTGAGCCAGACCCCACGGTGAACCGGTCGGTGGCGCGTGCCATCCGAAGTCAGCCCTAGCACCGCACCCATCGTCAGCAGGCCACCGCGACGATCTTCCGGTTTGAGGGAGACGCGCTGGAAATCACCGGTCTTCGGCTCCGGCAGTCCGTAGAAATCACAGAGCCGGGCGTTGACCACGGTCCAGTCGGATTCGAGGAAATTTTCGATCGGCAGGTTCTTCGCGAGCATCTCGCGGAAAAACTCGACCGGCTCGTTCCGCATGCTCGTCTCGAGCCAGTCATCGTAGGCCGGGTAGAGCTTTCTGTCCGGCGGAAACATGCCGACGCGATGCAGTTGCAGCCACTGCCGTGAGAAGTCTTCGATAAACCGATTGATCCGCTCGTCAGTCAGCATCCGGTCCACTTCTTTCCGCAGTCCTTCACCGTTCAGGGCTCCGTCTTGGGCCGCGGCGAAGAGCCTATCGTCAGGCATCGAACTCCAGAGGAAATAGGAGAGCCGCGAGGCGAGTTCCCACTCGGTGAGGCGTTCACGGGCCACGGGATCGCCCTCGACCAGGTAGATGAAATGTCTCGAGGTCAGCACGCGCAGCATCGCCCCGCGATACGCATCAGCCGCCCCTTCGCCCGCCTCGCGATCGGCGCGGTAGGAATCGAGGTAGCCTTTCAGCTCCTCCCCCTTCACCGGACGCCGCCAGGCGCGCTCGGCAAAGCGTTGCAGATGCGCCGCGACCACCTCGTCAGTCGCCTCATCGGGAGGCAACACACCCTTGCGGCGGGACTTCTCCTCCTCCGACACCAGTGGGCCTTCCCATTCGATCCAATCGAGGATCACCGTCGAGAAGATGCCGTTGCCCTCTTCATCGAACATCTGCGGGGCGTTCGGATTCAGGAGAAGGGTCTCGCTGCTGTGCGTAAAAATGTATCCGCCCCGGCTGGCGATCGCGTTGCGGAAGGCCGCGCCGGCTCTCCGGTCCACCACATCGGTGGCCACCACGGCGGAATGCAGCCCGACCGGCATTTCGAGAAACACCTCAAACTCATACACCTGAGGGCTGTCCTCCGGCGCCGTGATGTCGAATTCGATGATCCCCTCGACGTTCTCCTCACTGGTTCTCTTGCCGATGCTGAGATGGGCGGGCTGTCCGCCGGGCGGGCGGATTCCACTGGCCTGAAGGCGCAGTTTGTAGAGCCCGCTGTGTTCCGGGCCGGTCTGCCCAAACCAGTGGGACTGAAGCGCCGCCTGAACGCGGCCGGGGAACATCAGGTAACGCAGCGGCCGCTTGATGCCGAATCGGTCCAGCGCCTCCTGCTGTTTCTCCCCGCCCCCATAGCGCAACTCCGCCGCGGTCTTGCGGACCTTCCGCGCCTCGCTGGAAGCGGCGGGAAAAGCGCGATCGAGCACGAGTTCCGCGGCGCGATAATAGCGATCCACGTGCGACGGCGAGAGCGACAGTTCCGAGCCGATCCGCTCGAAGCCGTGCCAGAGCGTGTCCTCGTTCAACTCGCCCGGCTTGGTCGGATCGTAGCGCACGCCGAGCAGGTCGTAGACCGTGTTCTGGTATTCCTTCCGGCTCAGGCGATAGTGCGTCACCGCCGGCCGCGCTGCCATCCGGGCCGCCTTGCCTTGCTTGATCCGGGAATCGAGTTCCGCGACGAATTTTGCAATCTCTTCCTCCGCCGGTTGCGGCTCGTCTTCCGGGGGCATCTCGCCACTGTTGATCTTTTCGATAACCTCCGCCCAGAGATGGGAGTCTTCGCCCAGCTGGAAATTGCGCGAGAGCCGATCGACGCGCAGGTCGCCCTTTTCCTTGTCCGGGCCGTGGCAACTGACGCAGTGAGTCTCCAGGAACGCCTCGAACGGCTCTTCTCTGGCCGAGCCCGGGGTGACCAAGGTGAAGGAGACAATCAGGAGGAAACAAGTTCGGCTCATGAGAATGCGAAAACAGAACAGCGTCAGGCCGACAACGGCGTTTTTCATGGCACGGAAAACCGGTAGTCGGCAATCCCCGTGAACCGCTTGACGAGGAACTTGGTTTTTGGAAAGGGCGGCACGCGGACGCAACCCGGCCGCGTCCGGATCGTGGGCATTCCGTTGGCGGAATGGGAAGTGAGACTGCTGCCCCTTGTTGACCGCTAGGGCAGCCTGGATAGACTGCCGAAAGGCCTTCCGAAAGTAGTTCCAATGCAACGCGAAGACGAACCTTCCCTGCTCCGCCCCACCCCGCTAATCCGGGCAACCCCGTTCCTCGTCGCCTCACTCCTGCTCGTGTCGTCCGCCCTTCCCGGCCGAGCCCAGCCATCGACCGCGCACGACTCCCGGAACGACCTGCCGCCCCTGCTGGAATATCTCGACGGCCGGCGGGTGGAGACGCGGGAGGACTGGGAGAGACGGCGCTCGGAAATTCGCGCTTTGTTGATCGAGCATTTCATCGGTTCGTTCCCGGACGAGGCGCCCGGGATCCTCGAGAACCGAATCGTGTCGGAAGAGCAGGCGTCCGACGGCTCCACCCGCCATCGAATTCGTCTGACCCTGGCGACGCCCGGGCGTGTTTTCTTCGAGATGGCCGTGTGGACTCCCCCCGGGGAAGGACCGTTTCCCCTGCTGCTGACCGCGCCTCGGTTCTACCACCGCTTCTGGGCCGAGGACGCCCTTGCCCGCGGTTATGCAGTCTGTCTCTATCCCGGCGTGGACAGTCATCATCGGGAAGCCGACTACCCGGATTACGATTCGATTTGGAACACGGTTCGGAAGGAGTATCCCAAGGCGACCTGGACGGAGATCAGCGCGAAGGGCTGGCTCGCGAGCCGTTGCCTCGATTTCCTGCTCGCGGAAGAAAGCGTCGTGGCGGTCGATCCGGCGAAGATCGGCATCATCGGTTTTTCGCGATACGGGAAGCAGGCGATGATCGCGACAGCCTTCGATTCGCGGATCGGCTGCGTCGTGGCCCGGAGCCCCGGATCGCCCGGCTCCTGCCCCTATCGTTACACGAGCCGGGACACCTTCGCCGAGGCGCCCGCGGATTTTCCGAGCGAGTGGTTCCTGCCATCCCTGCGCCAGTTCCACGGCCGCGAGGACGAACTGCCGATCGACGCCCATGGCTGGTATGCGCTGATCGCGCCGCGCCCCTGCCTGATCCACACCGCCCACAACGACGGCGCGGAGCCGACCTTCGCGGTGGAGAAGGCCTACCTCGAAGGGCGCGACGTCTACCGCCTCCTCGGGGCGCCCGAAAACCTGCGGATCGATTACCGGCCCGGAGGACACTCCACCGGCCCTCGCAACGAGCCCATCACCGCGGAGGAGCGCCAGCGCAACCTCGACTGGATGGACCTGGCTTTCGGGCGCGGCAAGACGGACCGGAACGACTTTCCCGAGACCCTGCTGCACGACTTCGATTGGGACCAGTGGCGGGCACGACAGGACGAGGATGATTTCGCGATTTCGCCGGACGCATCACCGGAGGAGCGGATCGAATGGTTGCTGGGCGAGGAACCGGAGCGCCAGCCGCCGGCCCCCAAGGTCGTCTTTTTCACGGAGGAGGAATCCGTTCTTCTGCGGCACGACCATCTGAAGCCGAACGAGGTCGACCGCGTGGCCGTGAACTTCGGCGAAGGCGTGTGCGGGAATCTCTATTTCCCACGGGAGGCGAAGGGTCCCCTGCCCGTGGTGATCTGGCTGCATCCCTACTCCCATCACAAGGGCTACGTCGCCAGCTACGGGGTGCAGGGAACGATGACGCATCACCGCCTCGCCCGACACGGATTCGCCGTGCTCGCCTACGACCAGTTGGGCTTCGGTTCGCGCCTGCTCGAGGGGACGGACTTCTACGACCGTCATCCCCGCTGGTCGAAGATGGGACGCATGGTCCGGGACGCCCGCGACGCGGTCAGCTTTGCCGTGAACGGGAAAGGCGAAGCCGAGGCGGCGATTCCGGAGCTGGACCCCCGCCGGGTCTGCTTGCTTGGCTATTCCGCGGGCGCCCTCACGGCAATGCTGGCGGGCGCCCTCGACGATCGCGTGGCGGGCACGGCCTGCTTCGCCGGGTGGACCCCGCTTCGAAAAGGCGACAACCGTCGCCTGTGGGAGACCCACGCCCTGCTACCCCGGCTCGGACTCTACGCGGGACGCGAGGCTGAACTGCCTGTCGAGCATGACGACGCACTGCGGCTCCTCGCCCGCAAGCCCTGCCTCCTCGTCACGCCGATCCACGATCGGCATGCCGATCACAAGGCGGTCGCCGGGATGATTCGCAGCCTGCGCCGGGAGCGGCCGCTACTCACCTGGATGGCGCCCGACGCCATCAACCAGTTCCAGGCTGAGGAACAGCGTCTCTTCATCGCCTGGGCCCGGACCCTGGAGCATTGACGGGATGGCGCGGATCACGGGGTACGGGAGACCGGAATGTCCGTCGCTCTTTCGTATCGAGAGAGATTTCCCGTGAATCGCGACTGATCCCTCCCTATCCTCCTCCCGCATGAAGGCCACTTCGCACAGCATCCTGACGACTCCGTTTTTCCTCCTGCTGCTCGGGGGATCCGTCTCCTACCATGCCAGCGCCTCGGACCTGGAAAGCACGGTGCGGACGGCGCGCCTCTACCTGCAAACCGAAGATCCACAGGAGAAAACCCGGCTCGCGGAGCAGTTGGACGCTTTCGACGGCGACCTCACGGAACTGGTCGAGGCACTTCGTCCCCGCCCGCAATCGACCGTTTCCCCCGGCTACTACCCGGCGGAGCATTTCTCCGATCCCGTCCTGCGGGAGAAACATCCCGACGACCTGCTCTACTTCCAGGTGCCCTCCGGATACGATCCCGCCAAGCTGAACGGACTGGTCGTCTTCATGCACGGGGGCGGAAAAGGCAGCCCGCGGACGGCGCCGGACCGCTACATGCTGGCAGCGGAAGACGAGACGCCGCAATTGACCACCCGGCTCGGGGAGCTGTTCGAGGACACGGGCCTGATCGGCGTCGGCCCCTCGGCGCCGTGGAACGAGAACGACCACTCGCGCTGGTGTCTGCCCGAGGCCGACGACTACCTCGCCGACGTGATCCGCGAATGCAAAACGCGCTTCTCCATCGACAACGATCGCGTCTTCCTGATGGGTCACTCGATGGGCGGGTTCGGCGCCTACCACCAAGTGCAGCGCCAACCGGATCGCTTCGCGGCGGTGATCGGCAGCGCGGGTATGTGGTCGCTGGCGCACTGGCCCGCGATCCGGGGCACGACTTTCATCCTCGTGCACGGCGCCCGGGACGCGGAATACGGCGTGCGTGACCGCAACACCGACATCGCCTTCGCCCGCTACGCGCATCGGCTTCTCGAGGAACAGGGCATTTCCCACGTCTTTCGCGAGCATCCGGACGGACATTCGTCCGGCTATGCGAAATCACATGTCCGCGAGTTTCTGCTGGGTTCCGAAGACCTCCGCCGGGACCCGTCCTTTCCCCATGTCGTGCTCGCCTCACCGGTCGGCTACACCACGTCCAAGTGCTACCCGGTCCGGCACAATCGCTGGGTCACCCTGGAGGCGGAGCGCGAAGGACTCCTGGCCTACGACGCCCTGCAGGGATCCGCCGGGGGCGACAGCGAGGGACCGAGAGACGAGTGGGATCGCTGGCAACTGACCCACCGGACCGTGCAACGGAACGGGGCGAGAATCGAGGTGATCAACGAGGGCGACAATCGCTTTCGCGTCACCACGGCGAACGTGGCTCGTTTCTCCCTGTGGTTGAATGAAGACATGGTCAATTTCGGAAAGGACGTCGAGGTGGTCGTCGATGGCGGAACGCGATTCTCGGCTCGCGTCCGGCCCTCGGTTCCGACCCTGCTGGACTCCTACCAGCGCCGCGGCGACTGGGGCCTGGTCTACCCGGCACGGGTAACGATCGAGTTGACGGAGTGAGGCGGCTTGGGATTGGGAAAGGCCGGCCGCTCCTTCGTCGTCCGCGCCCTGCTGGAAGAAATCCTCGCTCGGTCGCTTCCGCAGATAGTCTTACGGCAACCGGCCTACCCGCGCCGTTGCGTGTTCTTTCCCCGTCTTCTGCCATCACCCAACCGACAGGATTTCCCGCTTGAACCGTTTCCTCATCCCCACCGTCGCCCTCGTGGCAGGCCTACTCCTCTCTGCGGACGGCAGCTTCCGATTGAACGTCACGATCACATCCGCCCCCGCCCGAATCGCCGCAACGAGGACGTGGCGATCGCCCGGATCGTTTCTCAGCTCGTCTTCGAGATGGGTGTAGTCGTCCACGATGGCCTCGGGAAAGGCCTTCGTCACTTCGCTCCGCCAGTAGTCGGCAAGGTCTTCCGGCCACGGACGTTTCAATCGTTCCGTCTGCGCCACGCGGACCTCGTCGAGAATCGCGGTCGACCAGCGCGGAAGATAGAGGCGAGGCGAAAATACAGGTCGCTCACGCCGAAGTTCGCGAGCACACAGGCATCGAGGACAACCTTGAAATCCGCGTGCATCTCCCGTGATCGATTTCGAATCCCTCTGCGTGGCTACTCTTCGTCTCCGGTGTAATCGGCTTCGAAGAATCCCTCCTGATCCACCTTCGCTGCGAGGCCCTTCAGCGTCGTTCGGCGTTCTGCGTTGCGGCGCTTGTCGTAGTCGAGCAGGTCCTTGAAGTAGATTCGGCGGTGGGTTCCCACCTTGTGACAGGGAATTTCTTGCGACTCGGTCAGGTTGACGAGGTGCTGACGCGAGACGCCGAGATAATTGGCCGCTGCCTGGGTCGTGAAGGTCTCGTCTTCCGGCAGCATCACGATGGCGCGGCCTTCCTGCATCATCCGCAGGACGCGAAGGAGCTGGCGATAGACCGGCTCCGGCAGATTGATCCGGTTCCCGGCCTCGTCCACCAGCGCCGGGGTGCCGGTACGGGAGAGCAGGCCCACCAGTTGCTCCAACTCCCCCGGATCGAGATTCGAGGGATCGAGCCGGTTCTGTTTCGTGCTGATCATGAGGAAAGCATCCGGGGATCCGGGGTGGCTTGCAAGAATAAACGCTATAAACGCTACGGCGGATGCGGGGTTGTGGGCGGGGTTTTGCACCTTCGCCTGGGAAACGACGCGGCGAGGAGGGTGTCGAGAAGCCGCTTCCGCGCGAGTGGATGGTGCCGGAGCCAGGCGAAGAAGTTGGACACGGCATTCCCGTCGGGAAACACGCGGATCACTTCCCCCGCCTGCCACCAGTTCTCCGCGTGCGAAATCGCGTCGGTGATGCCAAGGGGCACGGGCATTCTCCGTGGGTCGGTCACGACGTGGATCAACTCCGCCAGGGTCTGCGGCGCAAGCGCGAAATGATACTCCCCGCCCAGCAAAGCCCGCACGAGCCGATCCGCCGCGGCGTGAAACGGATGATCGATGATTTCGCAGGCCACCAGGAAATCGGTATCGATGCCGTAGGTCGTCTCGCCGCCTGTTCGTCCAACATTTCTCCGAGGATATCGTCCTCGCGGGTGATGGGCTCGATCGACCCGCCCACGCTCGTCGGTCGACGATCGCGCGGTTGCCCCGGGTGATCCTCTACGACAACAGCTCGTTCGCCTCCCCCTACCGGTTCGTCGCGGAGTTCGGGAAGGGAGACCGTTTGCGGCGTGCGGAGGGGAAAGTCCCTCGTTGGGCGTCGAGGTTCGTGAACTGCAGATCTCGCTACCCCATCACGGCAACTTCAGCACCGCCGTCTTCTCCGACTGGATCGTCACGGTCTTCTCTACCTCCTCCCCGTCCCATCGGGCGACCACTTCATACTCTCCGGGCATCAGCGAGACGGCCTTGTGACCGGTCACGGATTCGAGGACGGCGGCGCCGTCCCGGCGAACCTCGAACGGGATTTCCAGGGCGGCCTTCATCGCGGCGCGCAATTGGTCCGCGTCGGGCGCGTTGTAGTATTCCCCTCCTCCGACGGCGGCCCAGGCGCGGAAGGTGTCCTGCAACACGGGATCGTCGATCGCATAGCCGACGATGTTGACCCGCACATCGGCGCCGGCGGCCCGAAGCCGGTCGATCTCGAGAGCCGGGTCGCCGCCGCAGGTTTCCTCCCCGTCGGTCAACAGGATCACGATCCGTTCTCCGCTTGCCGCGGCGAGGTCGGACGAGACTTTGGCCAGCGACGCTCCGATCGGGGTCTTTGCCAGGTTCATCGCCTGGATGCCGCTCACGGTTCGGCGGGTCGCCTCGACGTCGAGCGGGCCGAGCGGGATCTCCAGGTCGGTGCGGCAGCTGTCGGGCTCGCGGTGACCGAAGACACGCAGGGCGAACGGCGTTCCCTCCGGAATGGCCTCGCCCAGCAATCCCAGGAGGGCCTCGCGCGCGATTGCGATCCGCGTCTGGTTTCCCTGTCGCTGCAGCATGCTGCCGGACGCGTCGAGAATCACTTCGACAGCGCTGCTCGGCCCGACGATTCCGCCGTCGGTATCGAGGGAAACGCGGAGCAGTCCGGGCGGCGTCGGCGCCGGGGTTACCGTGATCGGCCGCTCCGCCAGCGGATTCCCTTTCGCGGTGATGTATTTCAACACGTAGTCTCCCGCCTCGAACGGCGCGGACATCTTCACAGGATTCTCTCCACGGCCCTTGAAATACGTCACGCCGACGCGGTCTCCGTTTTCTCCCGGCCGGTGCAGTTGAATCCGGTCGGAGCGATTGCCGGGACCGGTCCAGGCAACCGCGGAACGCGTTCCCGCGACCACTTCGGCGGGCGCATCCAAGGTCGCCGTCACCGGAGTGACCTGGATCGCATGTCGGGCCAGGACGACGTCGCCGGTCACGTAGAGAACTTCCCAGGCCCCGGTCTCCTCGGGCGCGGTCAGTTCGACGGTGTTGCCCTCGTGGTTGCGAGTGTAGGCGTAGCGCCCTGAAATCTTCTCGCTCCCCGCTTCTCCGAACCCGAGTCGGTCCCCGGGATTGTCGGGACCCTCCCACCCGATCTCGACAGGGCTGCCGGCTCCGATTTCACCCGGTCCGGTGAGCTTCGCCTCGGAGGCGCCGACCACGATATTCACCTCCTCCATCACGCGCGTCTTCATCTGGTAGACGACCCGATAAGTCCCCGGCGCTTTCGGAGCCCGCAGCTGGACCGTATCCGACTTCGCATTGGCGGTGTAGGCGTAGGAATAGCGAGCCCGTTTCGGGGCGTCCTTCGGATTGACGACCGCGACCTGGGCGCCGCCTTGGGTAGGCCCGGCTCCAACCGACCTCGAACTCCTCGTTGATCCCGACCGTGTCGGGGGCCTCGAGAGTCGCCTCGACATCGGCCACCGTGAACACGGTGAGGTGCTCCCGTTCCCGCTGCCCCTTGCGAACCAGCGCGAGCCCGTATTCGCCCGGTTCGACCGGAGCCGTCACCTTCACCACCTGGGGAGATTCGCCCGGCTTGAGATACGACCGTACCGTTCCTCCGTCGCGGTTCGTTCCGTCGCTCTTCACCAGCTCGATCGCGCCCTCGGCCGGCTCGCCCTCCCAGGTCGCCTCGAAGACTTCACCGATCTCGACGGACTCCGGCACTGTGATTTGGCCGACGGCGGTGGCTGTCGCGGACAGAAGACAGAAGGCGGTGACAATGAGGCGATTCATGTTCTCGGCGGGGTAGAAGACGGGAGCAGGTTCGAATTCGAGGTTGCCAGGCAGGATGATCAAACCTGTGCATCGTGACAAGACGGAATGCGAAACGGGGGTGGGAATGTAAGTGAAAGACAAAGAGGGTGGTCGCGTTGCTTTCGGAGATTTCGAGGATGATTTTCACGGGCAGGCTGACCCGTGGCTGAGGTCTTCGACCTCGGAATGGGCGTCCTTTCCTCGCTGTCTGCACATTCCGGGGTCACCGCCCCCGGCAACAGATTCCTGGCCTGTCCCTTCACTTTCGTTCTCACCCCGATAACCGGTCCGGGTATCCCGCTTCCGGGCTCGTGCTTGTCGAAGCGGGACAAGCCTGGGCCGGGAAACGCTTTCCTACGAAACTCGATTGTTCCTACTGGTCCTCTGGAGCTCCGGTCCTCGGATCGATCCGGACGCCGCCGTCGGTCTGGCCGACGCGCTCGTCCGATCCACCGTAGGGTTTCAGGATCTGCCCGCCGCGGATGCGGGGCACGATGATCGGATTCGGCAGCTCGTCGCTCTCGCGCAGATTCGCAAAGTCCCAGTCGAAGGGCGGACCGGCGACTTTCTCCAGCGGTTTTTTCCCCGTGGGCCAGCCGATGCCGAAGGGTGTCCGCAGCTTGCGATAGCCGCCGGGACTGCGCGCTTCGCCCTCCGGGTAGAGACCGTCGTAGGTGCGGTGGTAGTTTTTCACCTGGTCCGCCAGCGCATCGAAGAGCGGCCGGGTCGGCGCGACCTGGTAGGCGCGGAAAACATGAAAGGTCGAGGCCACGCTGTGGAGATAGCGGAACTCGGCCTCGACCAGCTCGAGCCGGGCGCGGGCCTCGTCGGTGTCGACCAGCTCGCTGGCGAGGGCGAGTTGGCGGTTCATCTCCTCGAGTATCTGCGGCGGAAAGAAGTGGGCGTGGTAGTCGCCCGGATACATCTCGAAGGGGTATCCGCGGTAGCGGCGATCCGGATTGCCCGTCTCGTGACGATCGAAGCGTTGCCGCACCTCCATGCGCCGATGCATCGCGGTGAAGAAGGCGGCCATCGGTTCCGCCGCCGCCCCGAAGGACGCCTCCACATACTCTCTCTCCAGTTCGTCGGCGTCGCGCGAGGGATCCTCCATCGCCTTGCCGAAGGCGTAGTAGCTCGGGCCGTTGAGCCCCCAGGAACTGCCGGCCTGATCCAGCCCGCCTCCCATATAGACCACGATGACGTCGTTTTCCTTCCAGAGCCGGACCAAGTTGACCGCATAGCGCGGCGGAACGCGCGGCCAGTTTCGCAGCCAGTCGGGAATGTAGACCACCCGCGGCGTCGGGAACGGCTCCCACGCCTCGAACCAGGCCGGCGAGTAGCGGTTGTTCATGATCACGACATTGTCCGGAAACGAATCGAAGGTCAGCGGCGGCTTGGTCGTGGTGATGTAGGAACTGAGCACGACCTTCTTGCCGGGACGCAGTTCCCCGATGCGCTCCGCGACCTTGCGGTGAGTGATCCAGAGCTTCTCGCCGATGTCCGGGTGGATCGCCTGGCAGTCTTCGCACTGGCATTCGATGTAGCCGTCGGACTGGCCCAGCATCACCATCTCGTAGCCCTTATCGAACTTCTCGACCACGCCGGAGACCAGCAGGTCGAGCACCGCCGGCTGGGAGAGACAGAGGATGTTGCGCTTGTGGAAGTCGCGCTTCCCCTTGAAGAGGGAGAAGTATTCCGGATGCGACTCGAGGTATTTCTCACGCGGGACGAACTCGTTCCAGGTATGGCTGCCGCCCATCCAGAAGGTTTTCGAGTCGCTGGAGTAGCGGCCGAAGTAGTGGTTGGCAATGGCGTAGGAATCGTATTCGTGTTCACCGGAATACGGACTCACTCGCCGCCCGACGAAGGTGAACAGCGGCGACCACGACACGTCGAGCGATGCGTCGATCGCCAACCCGTCCCGTTTCGGAATGTAGACGCCCATCTCGCCGGGAAGAAGAAAACGCACCCCGACCTGATCCTCGAGGAAACGCGTGACCGCCGTGTAGGTTCCCGAGTAGCCGGAGAAGGCCTGCCTTTTCGGGATCAGTTCGTGTGCCGGATCCTCCTCGCCGACAAGGAAGACATTCGCCCCCACCACTCGCTGGAGAAAGCCCCACCCCGTCACTTCGTCCACCGGCAGCCCGGCCGCTTCTGCCGCCTCCGTTTTCCCGAGGTAGAGCGCGGGCTGGCCCTCGGGCGCCTCCGACTCTGTGACGACCGGAAGCCTCACCCCCGTGGCCCGGGCAAGGCAGGATTGCAGCAGCTCGGCCGCCTCGGAGATCTTGGCAGGATCGGCGCTCTGCTCGGAAATGGCGATGACGTAGTCGGAACGACCATCGGCGATGACCGACAACTCTTCCGAGCGGCCTGACCGGGTGGCTGCCAGCAGGAGCAAGGCGAGGACGATCCGCTTTGTCATGGAGTCACCTTCTCATGGAGTTCCCCGGCCATTTCCGCCAGTTGATCGACGATTTTCTCCGAAGCCTGCGGTTCGAGGTAGTTCGTTCCCGGCCAGGTCGAGTAGCCGCCGAGCTCGAAATGCCGCGGCGTCGGCAGGTAGCCGAGGTAGCCGTGATTCAGCGAGACCATGAAGGTATCTTCGAAGGGACTGCGCTCCTGGAAATCCTGGCCGATCTCGGTGTAGGTCTCGCAGGGCGTGGTGCCGAGGCAGACGTCGCCGATGCGAACCACCTGCAACGGGATCTTCGCCCGCTCAGTCACCTCGGCGAGAGCCTGGACGCGACCGGCGTAGCTCAGGGCAGCCACGTATTCCTTCGTCGTCAGCCAGCGGGCTGCGATGGGCAGGTTTCCCTCCCTCAGGCGCGGCGCCTTGTTCTCGATCTCCTTCGCCCAAGCGATCAGTCCGGGCTCGATGGTGCGCCAGCCCAACTCGATCTCGCGAAAGCGGACGCCGAGCCGCGCCTCGGTCCGCCAATGCACTCCGTCGAGCGCGGCGTCGACCTTTTCGGCCAGCTTCTCCCCGAGGAAACGGCATCGCTCGTAGTTGCCCTTGGGACCGGGCAGGTGACGGAAGGCCTCGAGATTCAGTCCGATGTCGCCGCTCGTGGCATTCGCCATCATGCCGACGAAGGACGGATCCTGGTCGGGCGGTGCGACGCGCCTCGCGAGCCGGTCGGCATAGTAGCCGAAGTAGTCGGCGGACAGGTGACCGATCGCGGCATCGCCGGCATAATGTGCCGAGTAGGCCGAATACACGGCGATGGGCGCTCCGCCTTCGCCGGGCTCGCGCAGGGCGAGAAAATAGACGTGCGGATCGAGCGGGCCGGCGGGCTTGGTGTAGTTTTCGTTCGGCACCGCGGTCTTCCAGACCCGGTTCACCTTTCCAAAGGGATCGGTGCGCTCCTTCCCCTCGGCGAGATGCCAGCGCCGGCTGAGCACGTACTCTCCCGCATCGACTTTCCCGAAGGCGATCTCGGCGGGCCGAAGGAGATTCCGTGCGCGCCGCACCCCGTCGGCGACCCGACCCGCCAGGAATCGCTGGTAGTCGTCGAGCTCCTGCTCGTTGGCGTAGCGGGTCGAGCCCATGGCGGAGCCCGAGGAATGGGTGTGAGTGGCCGAGATGACGACATTTTCCGCTGGAATTCCGCAGGACTCCTTGATGAGGCGACGGGCCTCGACACTGACGCTGCGATGGAAACCGACCAGGTCGAGCGTCACCAAGGCGACCGTGGTCTTTCCATCGTCGAGCACCATGCAGCGGGCGTGGAGTTCGTCGTGGACATGGATCGAGGGATAGGGCGCGAAACTACCGACCCGCAAGGTGCCGAGAGGTGGAGTGATGTTGCTGGTGGCGGCCCCGGCGCGGAGAACCCGGTCACCCTGGGCGACCGCGGCGGAACTCAGGAAAGTGAACAGAAACGCGCCGACCAGAATCAAGGTCATCTTCAATCGGGCTGAACGTCTTCTCATAACAAACCGCTATCAGAGACGATGCCGACATCGTCTGCCAATCCCGCAATCGGGGCGCTCCCCCGGACGATTCACGAACGCATGTAGACCGTGGACCTGGAAATCGACTTCGACTCTTCAGATTGCCCTATGATTGCCCTAGCCCCCAGATCAACTCCACACCCAATCCCAATAACTCCCTGATTATCAGGTGGGCCCGGTGGGGTTCGAACCCACGACCAAGGGATTATGAGTCCCCTGCTCTAACCGCTGAGCTACAGGCCCGGATCAAGAACTCCACGCAACGGTGCCGGCCGCCACTCGGAGAACGCGGGGGTATCGGTACACGGTTGTCCCCCGCTTCGCAACCGGCCAGTCACTCGTCCGGACCATCGTTCGGCGACGGCTCCCCGGTCTCCGGGAACTCCCACTCCCACCTCCCCGGGTCGAGGCGCAGCCCGAGTCCCTCGTTCGCCAGGCAACTCTCAATCTCGCCCGCGATCTCGTGAACGGTGCGATCGTGAAGGGCGAGGGGAAATCCCTCGGGCTTGCGGGGGAGCGAGGGGTAGGGTGGCCCCCACTCGATCGCGACAAGTTCGGAGAGGGCCCGCATCGCTTCGGTCAGATCCCTTGCGTAGAAAAAAGGCACTCGCTGGTCGAACAGGTTCTTCGGAGCGTCGTTTTCGGGATGCCTGACCGGAATGGAGTCCACCGGAACAACGATCCTGTCGCGATCGGGTCCCCGGGTGAGACGAATTCGAGCCGGCTCCACAAGGTCGCGCCGGCGCGCCGTCTTCCCGAAAACCTGGTAAAGGAACGGCCCATTGCGCTGGACGGGCCAAACCGTCTCTCCGTCCACCCCGATCACCTCCATCATCCAGTCGCGCCCGGTCGGCCCGCCATCCGTCACCGCCATCAAGGTAAAGCCCTCTTCCGACTGCTTCTCGACGGCGCGCACGAAAGAGGACTCCCCCGCGAGCTTCGACTCTCTCTCGTCCGGTGCGCGAGACTCCCAGACGCCCGGTCGAAACAGCAGGATCTGCACATGGAATCCGGAGACCTCGTGTATCGTCCCCTCGTTGATCGCGACAACGCGTTGGGAGGAATCCGTCGAATGGAGGCGTTCGAGGACGAAGTCCAGTCCACCACCATGCCAGAAGGGCGTGTTGGTCGTCACCCGGTACTCGGCGTGCCCCATTCCGAAGAGATCGCTCCCACGAATCGGATAACCGGTCCGCCGGTCGATCGCACCGATCGCCCTGATTCGGTTTCCCTCCATCGGGATGCCATCCTCATCACGGACCCGAAACCAGAGCGCGACCTGCCTCTTGAACGAATGCTGATACCAGGAGCCGCTTCGATTGACCGGAAAGAGAGCGGCACCTCCCACCTGGGGGAAGTGCGCGACTGCACGCTCCGGGGTCATCTCCCTCGCATCCGCGTCGAAGAAAAGGTGGCGAGAATAGACCTGCCGGTAGTCTCCCGACTCTCCCGCCGCGAGCACTTCGTGTGGCGGTCGCTGCCACTCCGACACCTGGACGATTTCCACCTCGATGCGATACCCGCCGCCGACCGGTCCCTCGCGTTCTCCGGGCTGCAATCTCCAGACGGCGTCGACCGGAAACGGACGGGAAACAAGATCGCCATGAAAGAGAACCCGCTCGCTTGCCTCATCCTCGACTTTCACCAGAGGGGCAAAGCGCCATTCCGACGCCTCCGACACCAGCACCGGCTGCCTTGGGTCAACCCGCTCGACGGGCAAGGGACTTGTCGGGCGAAAGAACTCCGACTGCGATTCCGATTCCTCGTCGCGGGAACAGGAGGAAATCGCCACGGTTCCCAACAGGGCTGCCATGGATAGAGAAAAGGGGGAGCGCATCGTCATCCAGCGGCGAGGCCCATCCCTTGGCTCGCGAACGTCAACGTAGCCCCATCGCCGATTCCATCGCCAGACCTTTCTTTCCCGCCTGCCACTTCCCGCACCACAGTCCCGGAATACCATCATCCCCGACCGATCCGAACCAGCTTGACCCGGATCGATCGACTTCGCACGCTATCCATCATCGACCATGTCTCCCCGTCTCCTCTACCTGCTACCCTGCCTCGCCTTTCCCCTCGTGGTCTCCGCGCAGCAAGGAGTCGAGGCGATTTTTGACCTGCCTGTCAGGGAAGGCGCCACGATAGCCGCCGAACGATTCGAAGAGTTTTTCCCTTCCGAGTTCCTGGCGATCAATGTTTCCCTGTCGGAACAGGACACGGAAGAACTGCTGGAACGGATTCGCCACAAGATCCGCTCAGCCGCCCCACCGGAAGCGATCCCTCCCGAAGAGCACCAGTTTCCCCTGCCCTATTTCTTCTTCTCCCATCTCGTCGATCACGATCGAGAGGGGCGCCTCGAACAGATCATGTTCGAGGAGAGTTCGCTCCCGATGCGGCGGATCCGCGTGCTGCGACTCGTCGGGCTGCTCCGGGATGCCGTCGGTCCACCCGACACGATCGAGGTTCGGGGGAGAGCGCGTTCCACCATGCCATCGGAGATCTACGTCAACTGGCGACGTCCGCAGGGAAGAATTCGACTCGAACTCGAAGCAGATGACCTGATCCACTTCGGGTGCCTCGTCCGTCTCGACTATTTCCCGAATGCGAGCCCGCGCCTTGCCTACGTGGATCGCGCGAAAAAGGCACCGGTCGAACTGGGCAGTTCCCCCTGGGAGACGGTGATGCTCTTCCTCGAACACCATGCCGCCTTCCGCGACGGTGACGGCGCCTTCCCACCCACACCACTGGCCGGGACTCTCGAGGAGCGCCTGGGCCAGTATGCCCAAACGATCGGGCTGAAGGACTCTCTCAGTTTTCGGACCAATCAGCGCCTCAACGAACTCCACGGGCGATTGGAGCCGGCGCTCGAAGCCGAGTTCGCCACGGACCCTGTCCCCGATCGCTACGAGCGCCTTCTCGAGCTTGCCCTCAATTTGCGTTCCGGCGAATCCCAGGTCGGGGCGGCCGCCTTCCTCGCGCGCTACGATGACCCCGCCATCCAGCCTTTTCTCCGCCGGGGACTGGAAGTCGGACTTCCGTCAGGCGTTTCCACCTACAGCGCGAAGGGACTCGCACAATTCTGCACCGGCGACATTCTCAGGCAGACAGTCGAAGACTTTCTCCTCGATAAGAGACACGCCGGACTCATCCTTCGCCATCTCCCGACCCGGAAGCAGATCGGGGAACTCTGGAAGATCCGGGATCAGATTCCGGACGGGAAAAACCAGAGACGGCTCGACGGAATCCTGACACTCGCAGAGGACGGACTCGAGGAAGGCTGACCCGCGCCGCTCTCGTGACCCGGCAGAGCCCATTTCGGGACGCTACCGGAGTTCACTCGCAGCAGAGAAGCTACCGGGGTTCGACGACCCGGCCGGACACGAAGTAGGTCTCCTCTTTCCCGGTGAATTCGTCCCGAGTCCTGGTACCTTCGACCGTGAACTTCCGCACTTTGGCGTCAAGAGGAGCGACGCCCGCCTCTCCCGACAAGGCTACGGACGCACTTCCCCGGTGAACGACAGCGTTCGACGGTCCTGTTTCCTCGACGAGGGTCATGTCGAGCAGCCCCCTTCTCGGGCGCAACGAGTCCGCCACTTGGAGTATCTCGGCGGGAGCAGCCGCATAACGGATCGTCCAGGTGGAGGAATCCCCCCGTCGCCGATCGAGGAATTCCCGCTTCATCCTCACACTCGGGTGACGGCTCACCGTGACCGTCTCAGGTTCACTCTCGACATCGGGAAATCGCAACAACACGGCACGGCCTTTCTCTGCACTCACGATCGAACGGTGAATCGCCGATTCCCTGTCAGAATCCGGCTCCTCGGTCAGCAAGGCCGAGAACAGCCACTGCGTCTTCCCCTCACCGGCCTCCACCTTCCCCCCAACGAGCCGCTCGAACACGAAAAGGGCTCCCTCGCCCCACGCCACCGTCGCCGACAGGGCCCAGCGACTCTGCAAGCGATGGTGGAGCTCGATACGTGTCTGGAAGACCTGCTGAGGAGCTTCGATCGCATTCAGGAAGAGCACCCGTGTTTCGTTGTCTTCCGTCCTCTCCCAGAGGACTTCGCGCCCCACGCTCTGCTTCTTCACTCCCGGCGAGGGTGGTTCATACATCCTCATCCCTCCCTCCCGTTGCTTGAACGGAACATCGCCTCCCTGCACTTCGAAATGGAGATACTCCACCACGCCCCGATCGGGAGCCAGGGGCCGAAGCTTCTCGATCGCTTCGGCCAGGTCCTCGGGATACCGGGAGAGGCCTCTCTCCAGCGTGGGTTCCACGAGCCGCTCCTCCACGCTGAGAACGAGGACCTCCCAGTTCTCGGCAGGAGCGACGGAATACGACAGGAGAAAGATACAGGAAAGCAGACGAGCGTTCATCGGTGAGAACAAGCGAGCGAAAGCGGGGCCTCGGAAGCAGGGCGGGAATCGAGGAGACGCTGTCGCTACGTTTCGTCATCCTGAACCCTCTCCCCGGTAGCGCAAGCAACCTTCACATTCAGCCGCAATCACGGGTTGTCACCGAAACCCTCCTCCCCCCCGACCCTCAATAGAGCGAACCCGGCGGAAGCGTCGCCTTCCCCCGTCCGGGGAAACCCGGGCCTCGGAACCGCGCCCCGTGAGACCGCATCCGTTGGGACGGACGCGCCTCACCGCGATTATCCTCGTCCGCCCATTCGATGGGGCCCAGTTCAGCCAGGTCCCGCTCCGTCAGTTCCCGGGCGATTCCACGCCAGGCCTGGACGGCCTTTCGATAGTTTCGGCGGGCCTCGGACGAGTCGCCCTCACGGCGGGTGTCGCGGGCCCGTTCCAGGAAATACCGGGCAGCCTCCTGCTTGAACTCGATCCTCGCTCCCCCGCCGATGCGATCGGCGAGGCGCTCGCCTTTCTCCCACATCGCCAATTCGCGGGCGATCTGGAGTCGGAGCAGGGCAACCTCGAGGTGCGACTTCTCGTGGCGGGGCAACTCCTCGATCACCTCCCAGGCCTCCTGCCAGAGGCACAGGAGGCAATAGCCTTCGGCTCGGTTCAATACTTCGAGGTTCATGGTATTCTCACCCTCCCGGGTTGGCTTGTTGTGAAGGGGTCGCTCAGGGGCGGGACCCGACATGGCAATGGATGGGACGAATCGAATCGCGCATCAAGTCAGACAGCTCCGGGGGAATTTCCTTTCCAACTCCTCGGCATCGATTCAAAAATGGGGGATCTTTCGCCACGCTCACTCCTCACCCCTCCCATGTCCTCGCCAACCCGCCGTCGTCTCCTGCGTTCCGCCGCCGCCATTCCCTTCCTCACGCATCGCGGGTGGAGTGAAGCGCCATCCACACCGCGCCTACCTCTGGGCTTCGGAACCTACGGCCTGCCCGGCTTCACGCTGCCCGAGGCGATCGAGATCGTGGCTGAGGCAGGATTCGATGCGATCGAGTTTGCCGCCATGCCCGGCTATCATGCCGATCCCGACGAGGTTTCTCCGGCCGCGCGCAAGGAGATCCGCCAACGCCTCGCAAACTCCGGTCTCCATCTCGGCGCGCTCATGGGATTGCCCGTTCCCGATTCCGCCAGGACGACCGAGAACCTCGTTCGGATGGAACGGCTCGTCGAGTTGGCCCACGACCTGTGCCCCGACGCACCGCCACTGATCCAGGGGATTCTCGGTGGAGGAAAGTGGGAGGACAAGAGATCCCTTTTCTGCGACTCCCTCGGCCCGTGGGTGGACCTTTCTTCCGATGCCGGCATCACCCTGGCGATCAAACCTCACCGCAGTCACGCGATGTCCCTCCCCGCGCAGGGTGTCGCGCTGATCGAGGAGATAGGTGCGGCGGGTGATCTTCGCCTCGTCTACGATCCCAGTCACTTCGCTCACCGCGACCTGTCCTATCCTGACACGAT
>Ga0180429_10001263_pt1 | contig 21594 bp, 20 predicted proteins | sample SS_ome_FD_132428 | JGI IMG/M metagenome (GOLD analysis project Ga0180429, IMG submission 132428) | Hypersaline lake sediment archaeal communities from the Salton Sea, California, USA - SS_1_S_1 metaG | ecosystem: Environmental > Aquatic > Non-marine Saline and Alkaline > Hypersaline > Sediment ...
CATCGAGAGGTGGCGGACGCGGTAGGTCCGACGCGGAGCGATGCCGCCCAGGTGCCGGCCGGGGGAGCCGTTCTCGAAGCGGACGTCGTCGCGGCGGACCGCCGCCTCGCGGCCGAGAAGGAATTCGTACTCGAGCGCGAGCGTCCCGGTCTGTCCGTCGCACTCGCCGGGCCAGGCGTAGGCGGTCAGGTTGTCCGGGTCGATCGAGTCTGGGTCGACCGCCTCGCTCTCGACGATCTGCTCCGTCGTCAGCTCGAAGTTCGACGTCGCCGGCTCGGAGGCGGTGAAGAGCGTCTGATGCGCGAAGCTCCCGCCAAATCCGGCCTTGGAGGTCGAGGCGTCGACGACCGTCCCGTCCGGGAGGATCGTAATCCCGCCCGTTACAAGGCCCGTCGTGAAGGCGATCTGGGTCGAGTTGAGCCACGCGCGCAAGCGGACCGGAGCCTCCGCGCCGGGCGCCGGGTCCGTCGTCGCTTCGAACTCGAGGACCGAGGAGGAGGCTGGCGGAATCGGCGCCGTGAACGAGGCAATGCTCTCCGTCGCCGACGTCGTCGGGTTTTGCCGCTCGAGCAGGATCAGCGAGCCCGCGCCCGAGAAGGGGACGCGGAGCGTGTAGGACCCGGGAACGCCTCGGTTGTAGAGGATCGTTGCGAGGGAGCTTCCGACTGCCGAGAGCGTCGGGGAGACCGTGAAGCGGACCCGATGCGTCCTCGAGTTCGGTAGCCTGAGCCCGAGATCGAACTCCTCGAGGTCCGCCGAGAAGGCGTCCGAGAACATCGCGAAGCCCGCGCCGCCGGAGCCGAACTGCGGCGTGGAGACGCCCGAGACCGTGAGCCGGCCCTCCGGGCGTCGCTCGGCCGCTCCGTCCTTGTAGAAGAACTGGAAGCCCTGATAGTTGCGAACGGCGATGAAGCCGTCGTAGTCCGCCTGGAGGAACTCGCGTTTCCAGACTTCCCGGAAGGAGGGAGCGGTCGCCGGCGGCTCGACGACGGAGACCTCTTTCGACTGCAGAGCGGAATAGCCGACGACGCCGAAGCCGATATCGCGCTGGGACGTCACCGCGACGCGCCCGGCGCCGGTGAGCTTCGAGCCGCTCGAGTCCGTCGCGGAGATCGTGAAGAGCGGCGTCGACGGGTCGAGCTTCGTCGCCTTCGCGTCGAGGGTCTGAGTCTGCGAGAACGTCCCGCCGGCGATCGAGGCGACCGCGCCGGCGCCGCTGCCGAGGCGCCGCATTTTGAGCCCGCCGGGGATCAACGAGCCCGGGCCCGGGGAGACGACCGAGGACGCGACGCTCTCGAAGGTCACGCCGACGAGCGTCGCGGTGAGGTCGACGTCCGATCCGTTCGCCGCGACCTCGAGGGAGATCGAGAAGTCCTTCGTGAAGTTGCCCGAGATCGCGCTCGAGGTCAGCTCCTCCGTCTCGACGACGACGGTCTCGACGCCGGCGACGACGCGCAGGATCTGAAAGCGGTAGGTCGTCGCGGGCCAGTCGGCGGTCTGCTCGAGGCGAGCCCAGTAGAAGCTCGAGTCCTGGTGGGCGACGTTCGTCGTCGCGTCGTTGACCAACGTCCCGCCCTGGACGCGAGCGCAGACTCCGGCGCGGCGGAAATGCGAGGAGTCGGTCGTCCCGGTCAGCGAGCGGAGGCAGAAGGTCGCCTCGACCTTGACGTCTCCGGAGTAGGGCCGGCGGTGGAGCACGCCGACGGAGTCCGAGACGCCCGCGAAGAGACTGTCCTGCACGTTTGCGAAGACGCGGTCGAAGGTGAACTCGGACTCGGTCCCGACCTTCTCGAAGACGCAGTAGTGCCCGCGCCGGATCACGTTCGACGCGAGCGCGAGCCCGATCGTCGAGTTGAACTCCGAGCCGAACGAGACGAGGCCCTCGGCGACTCCGTCCGAGAAGGTGTCCGTTTGGGGCCAGACGTTCGTCGGCATGACTAGCGGGCCTGCCCGACGGTTTGACGGAACGCGCGGTCGCGGATCATCGCCTCGCGGACCAGGCCGATGTAGGTCTCGCGCTCCTCGAGGATCCGGTCGCGGAAGCTCTTCGCGTCGATCGCCTGGACCTGGAAAGTCACGCCGCCGCCCATGCCGCCGCCCTCGACCTCGATCTTCCGGCCGTCGGGGAGCGGGACGAACGCCTCGCCCTTGAAGAAGGGGTTCTCGCCCATAAGCGCGAGCTGCGGCCCGGTCGCGATCCCTCCCGAGGCATAGGCGTTGAACGGGAGGACGCCCCCGTTCGCCATCGCAGCGCCCTGGAGGATTCCTCCGTTCGCCTGCTTGGCCCCAAAGCCGAGCGCGCCCGAGAGACCCTTTCCGGTCGAGGAGAAGCCTCCGTCGAAGGAGATCCCGAGCGCGTTGAGGATCTGCTGCCGGAGGATGATCGCGGCGGCCTGCTTGAGGAACCGCTTCCCGAACTCGTCGAAGGCGTCGGCCGCATCGGAAGATCCGTCGACCATCGACTCTGCCCAGCGGTCGAAGAGGACGCGGGAGGAATCGGCCGCCTCCTGCACGCCCGAGAGCCAGCCGCCGCCGGCCTCCGGCTCGGCCTCGCCGCCGGAGCCCCCCGAGAAGATCTGGTCTCGGACGTCGCCGAGCGCGGCGAGCGCGACTTCGGCGTTCTTCTTCAAGACGCCGAGGCTCGTAGCGATCGCGTCGGTCGCCTCGGTCGAGTTGATCTCGAGCCCGCCCGTCGCCTCGACGTCGACCGGGAGCGTCTCCGGGCCCGTATCGAGGTCCGCGAAGGGGTTCGGGGTTCCGCCGCCTTTGCCTCCGAGGGCTTCCAGCTCCTGCCGGAGCCTCGAGATCTTCGCGACCGCCGGGTCGACCTGCGCGTCGTAGTCCGCGAGCGCCTGCCGCGCCAACCGGACCGCTTCGTTCTGGCCCTGCCAGGAGGCGATCTGCTCGTCGGAGAGGTCTCCAAGGCTCTCGAAGTTCGCCTTGTTGAAGTCGATCGTGGCGGCGAGAGCGCGCTCCTCCTTCTCGAGGGTCGCGACGAGCGCCTCGCGCTTCGTGATCAACTCGTCCGTCGACTGCGAAGAGAGGTCGAGGAGGCCCTCGACCGCGTCCTCCATCTGCTTGAAGATCCGGACCTGCGGGAGGAAGTCGAAGCGATCGACGAGGGAGTCCATCTCTGCTTCGAAGTTCCGGATCCCGAGCCGGAGCCGCTCGAATTGGATCTGGAGCTGGAGGATCGCGGCGCGCGAGCCCCCGAGTTCGTCCATCCCCTCGACCGCGTCGGCGAGACCAACTCGAGCCAACTCGACCAGGGTCAGGGTCATCTCGGCCGCCGCCGCCGCGCCGACCTTGAAGAGGTCGATCAGCTTGTCCGGACCTCCGAGGCCCTCGATAGCTTCGGAGATTCCCTGATTGACCAGCGTCCCGAACTCGGCCGCCGCGTCCGCCGCGCCGCCTTTCAAGGCGCGCATCTGGTTTGTGAACGAGCCGGCGGTCCGTTCGGCGTCGCCCATCGCCTTCGAGACCTTCTGCTGGAGTAGCTCGAGCCGGAGGAGGACTTTCCCCGTGTCGTCCAGCTCGTTGTAGAGAACGCCGACGTCCTCGGCGTACTCCTTGAGTTGCGACTCCGAGATCCGCGCGGCGAAGGCGTCGAGCGCCTCGGCGTTGCCGATGAGGCCGGAGCGGAGTCGCTGCGAGGCGTCCTCCTGCTCGACGTTGTAGAAGCTCGAGAGGTCGACGGCCATCTGCGTGAGCTTGAAGCTCAGCTCGTCCGCTTCGTCTCCGGAGAGCTTGAGGCCCTCGGTGAAGCCTCGCATGTCCGCGAGCGCCTGCCGGGTCTCGATCGCGCCGCGCCCGACCGCCTCGCGGAAGTCGTCGCCCCAGGCTCGAGCCCGGGTCGCCGACTCCCCGAAGAGGGCGTCGAACTTCGACTCGAGTTCCTCCGCGTCGGCGGCGGCGCTGCTCATCGCGAAGCCGGCGGCGGTGGTCGCCGCGCCGACGACGGCGAAGACCTTCGCCGAGGTCCCGCCGACCTTCCGAACCGCGTCCTCGATCTTGCGAGACGCCTCGCGCGCCTCGCGGTCGATCTTATCGAACGCCTTCTTGGCCTTCTTGCCGGTCCGGACCGCCTCGTCGCCGATCTCCTCGATCTGCGCTCTCATGTCGCCTTCTAGCTCGGCGACTGCCTTCAGATATTCATCGGCCATCGGAGGGGGCGGTCAGGAGGACCCAGGAACTAGGCGGTTGCGGCGGCGCTTTGCTTCCGACTCCTCGAGGAACGATCGGTCGGCTCGGCTCTGCATTGTGGCGATCTCGGCGTCCGCGAGCGAGGAGAGGCGGACCCAGGTCCGGGTCTGATCCCAGAGCCCGCCGGCCGCCGGGAGCGTCCCTCGAGAGCGGAACGCGCTATAGGCGCCCATGAACTCAGAGACGAACGGGTCCGACGCCCGGAGAGCCGAGGCGCAGCGGTAGAGCGGGACGAGGCCCGTCCCGCCGCAGCGGGGACACTCGCCGTCCTGGCCGCCGCAGAGGACGCAGGAGACCTCGTAGACCGGGAGGTCGGCGGGGGCGTCGCAGCCCCAGAGGGCGCGCTTCGCGGCGGCTTCCGGCCTTCGGCAGACCTGGCAGCTCGGCCCGGTCCCGCGCTCGCCGAGGGCGTCATGAACCGCCGCTAGGACTTTTCCGCCGTCGAGACGGTCAGGCCCGCGAGGATCTGCTTCCCGAGTTCCCGGCGGACGGGCCGAGGGAGGAGCGCGAGCTGCGCGTCGAGCGCCTCCCCCTTGAGCCCGTCTTCCCACGGGACGAGGTCGCCTTTCTCGTCCCGGAGGCCCTCCCAGCCAACAAGCCCGGCGCGAAGCGCCTTGAGCTGCTGGAGGGAGGTCGTCGGGACGAAGACGCCGTCGCGGAGAACGCCGCCCTGGTCCGAGACCTCGGCGTCCTCGGCGGGCGTGAGGTCTCGGAGGTAGAACGTCGTGGGACGGTGCTCCTCGCCGGGGAGCGCGACTCGCTCGCTCTCGAGGACGTAGGGGACCTTCCGGTTCGGGGATACTGCGGTGACCATTCGGGGCGCCTTGGTCTTGGGGTTGCGGTAGAGAGGGGGCTCGCGGTCAGAAGATCGCGAGCACGACTTCGTGCTCGGCCGAGTCGGACGAGAACGAGAAGGCGATCGCGGAGATCGCGTCGTGGGCCATCCCGTCCTGGTCCTCGTCGTTCGCTTGGTCGATCGAGAGACGCGGGAAGTGGACGAGGCAGCGGTTGCCGGTCGCGGTCCCCCAGGAGCATCCGGCCTGGAAGCTCTCGGCGTCGCGCGCCTTCTCGTAGACGTCGAACTCAGCTTCGGCCGCGACCTCCGGGTTGAAGGTCACGCCGACCGCTCGAGCGCCGATCCGCGCCGAGATATAGCCCGAGGCTTCGCTCGGGCTCTGCCGCAGAGCGACCGCCGCGCCGACGTCGACCGACAGCTCCCGGAGGCCCGGGTTCTGCAGGGAGTCGAAGTAGGACGAGCCCCCGACGAAGACCGGGGGGACGGCGGTCACCTGCTTGGTGATCGAGGGGAGAAGCTCGTCGGTCACGGCCTCCCGAGCGCCGGTGAAGGTGAAGTTGAGCCGGGCCTCTTCGCCGGTGGGGCAGACGAGCGAGAACGTCCCGCGCGCCCCCTTCATGAGCTTGGCGCGACGCGAGTCCCAGAGAGCCATCGAGAGGCTCGGGATGTAGAGGTTCGACTGCCCGGAGGTCGCGGAGCCGGAGCCGCCGCTGGTGCCGGTGATCGTCTCGCCGCTTTGGAAGGCGCCGGTCCCGTCGATCGGGACGAACTTCAAGGTGCCGGTCGAGCCGGAGGCGGCTTCGGTGACAAGCCCTCGAGCGCCGGAGGTCCCGCCGGTGATGACGTCGTCGACGTTGAAGGAGCCGGAGCCGGATCCGTAGGGGATTTGGTAGGTACGTTCCGAGTAGGGCTTCGCGGCGAAGTAGCTCCGGATGGCCGCGCCGGAGGCGGTGAAGGAGACGCCGGAGGCGGTGAAGGTCGCGCCCGAGGTCGGAGCCGCGCTCGCGTTCTCCAGCACGACGTAGGTCGCTCCGTCGACGTAGGCGCCGAAGGCGTTCGCGGTCTGCGAGGTGTCGAAGGTGAGTTCGAGCCCGTCGGTCACGGTCCCGGTGATGCCGGAGCCGTCGACCTGCACGACGTAGACCGTTCCCTCGGCGAGGCGCATCCCGCAAGCCTCGAGGAGGTCGTCCCAGATCGGCGCGGTCGTCGCGTTGTTGTGGCCGGCGAACTCGACCGCGAAGGACAGCTCGGCCGAGTTGAGACCTCGGATCGGCTGCTTCTCGGAGAGCTTGTCCTGCGCCTGGCGGCGGCGCTTCTTGGGCGTGCCGAAGTTGATCGTCGGCTCGAAGGCGATCTCGTAGGCGGTCAGAGATCCGAGAGAGATCGCGGTCCCCTCGGAGAGTTCCTTGCCGAAGGCGATCGCGCGGCGTTGGGTGAGAGTCATTAGAGGGGGTCCTAGGCGGTGGTGTAGGGGTTGCCGAGAGCGTAACGGACGACGAGTTCGACCTCGACGAGGGCCGCCGCGCGCCGCGAGCCGCCGTCTTCGTCGAGCTGGAACCGCTCGTCGTTGCGAACGTGGAGATCCTTCGTCGCGCCCCCGAGGGTCGTGTCGACCGCGCCGGTCGACGGGTCGGAGGTCAGCCGGCGCTCAACGTCGGCGACGAAGTTCGCGATCTTGCGAGTCCCCTCCTCGTAGGTCTCGAGGAGCAGGACGAGCGGGACGGAGACCCGGGCGTCGACGCGGTTCAGGCGCTCGTCGTCCGGTCGCTCGACGCGAACCGGCTTGAAGAGGATCGCGGGGAACTCGGCGACGTGGTCCGGGAACTCGTCGTAGATCTGGACGAGCTGGACGTCGGTCTCGTAGCCGTTCGCGACGGTGATCCCCTGGAGGCGGGTCTGCATCGCCAGGAGGGCGGCGTATTCGCGGGAGTCGGGCATCGGTCAAGCGGGGAGCCCGTGGACGATCTCCTCGAGGTCGACCGAGAAGGTGTAGACCTCGCTCGAGGCTTGGTCGGTCGTGAGCGTCGGCTTCGCCTGCATGAGAACCTGGATCGTCTCGGCGGGCGAGGAGTCGGGGATCGTCCAGTTCAGGGGGCGCGTCCCGTAGCCGGAGACCTCCCAGAGCGAGAGCGCCTCGACCCACCCGGCGCGGTCCTCTTCGTGCCGAAGCGTGAAGACCCGAGGCCGGCGACGCTGCGGGTCGCGCGCCTCGGCGTAGTGGGCGACCTGCGGGTCCTCGACCTTCGTCGAGACCGCCGGAGCCCTATAGGCGGTGTCGATCGGGAACCTCGGCCGGAGCGAGTAGGTCCCGAACGAGAGGACCGTCGCGGAGACCGCGATCGGAGGGCTCGTCATTGCGAGCCCGAGCGGGAAGAGGAGCGCGAGGGTCACGGGATCAGGAGGCTCGCTGCAGGACGTCCAAGCTCGAGTAGGCGTCGACCGAGGCGCTCGCGATACCTTGGACGCGGACGCGGGAGGTCGCCGGCAGGACGAGCGGCGGATCGAATACGAGGTTGGAGGGGGCGCCGTCGGCGGCGCTCGTCCGCTGGATCGTTCGCCAGGTCGGCTGGGTGGTCGGGATCCAGATCTGGAGCTGGGCCTGGATCGCGCCGGCGGTGCCGGTCTCGAGGACGCCGGTCCGCCAACTCTTCAGGAGCCCGACGGTCGAGGCCGGGACGGCGTGGGTCGCCTGCTCCGAGGTCCCCTCTCCGGCGAGGGCGTAGGCATAGATTCCCGACGAGGTCGCGCCGGTCGCCGAGATCGCGCCGGCGTTCGTCGCGCCGCTGCCGACGGTCAAGACCTCGAGGCGGAAGACGACGAGGAAGGTCGCGACGGTCGAGACGTTGCTCGTCCCGTTCATTGAGACGTCCTCGGTGGCGTAGGCGCCCGAGGAGTTGAGCCCGTGGACGCGGACGGTCTGGGCGCCGGTGCCGGCGGCGGCGTCGGCGGCGTCGGTCGAGGCGACGTTGACTAGCTCGGCCGAGTTGTTCGGCGTGTCCTGCCAGGACGAAGCGCCGATGCTCCAGAAGGTCTCCTCGACGCCGGTCGAGAAGCCGGGATTCCAGCCGTTCGCGTTGAAGACGCCGAGGTCGGCGTCGAGCGCGAGCGCCGCGCTCGCGGCGAGGTCGATCGAGGGGAGCGGGTCGCCGTGGTCGACCTCCGTCGCGACGCCGTCGCCGCCGAACTCGAGCTTTACGCGCTGGTGCTTCACGCCGCCGATATCGTCGGTGGCGACGACGTCGCCGCCGGATCCGGGGTCGAGTTGGGTGTTGTCGGCCATTGGTCAGCTAAGAGCGCGGTGGATCGCGTAGCGAACTCGCTTGAGGAGGAAGGGCTCGGCCTCGTCGCGCCAGACCTTCCGGAACCCGAGGCGCCCGGGGACGCGGACGCGCTTCTTGAGGACGAAGAGGTTTCGCAGCTCGCCGGAGGCGAGGCGCTGCGAGAGGAGGAGGTTCCCCTTCCTCGAGCGGCGGAAAAAGGTGTCTTTGAAGGACCGGGCCGACCCTCGAGCGACGCCCTTCGCGGTCTTCGCGTCGGGGAGAGGGATCGTCAGCCACTTCTTGCGGCGAGGCCGGATCGTCGCGCCGTACTCCTGAACCCGGGCGTAGGGGACGCCCGCCGAGAAGACCTCGAGGCGGCGGCGGAACCGCGAGGCGTCCGAGCCGCGACCCTCGACCCGAAAGCCGAACGAGTCCGCAAGGCGGTTCGTCCGGTCCTGCACGCCGCGCCCCTTCGCCTGCTCCTTGGAGAGGTTGACGGCGTGATGGCCGGCGGCGGTGAAGGCTCGATCGACCTCGTCGCGGAAGACGCGACCTCGGCGGTTGAGGGCGTCGCGGAGGTCGTCGGCGTTGATCCGGAGGCTCACTGCATTCGCCTCCGGACGAACGGCGCGAGCAGCTCCCGGACCTCTTTCAGGAGGGCCAGCTCGGGCTGCGCGGTCGTCTTGTTGTCGTTGACGGTCTGCGAGGTCGCCCCGAGGGAGTTCCGCCGTTCGTGGACGTACTGGATCTGGAGGTTCGCGGCGTGGACGAGGTCCGCGAGGTCCGGGTCCGCCAGGAGCGTGGCGGTGTCCGCCGCGAGCCCGGCCGTGTAAGTGATCTGGACCGTCCGGACGCCCTCCGGCGGGCGGTAGCCGTCGAAGTAGACGCGGCCGGTCTTGGGGCTCCAGGTGAAGTCGTCGCCGTCGGTGAGCGTCGTCGCGCCCGAGCCCGAGAAGGCGTGGTCCTCGTCGACGATGATCGAGGCGATCGCAGAGACCGGCGCGACCTTGAGCGAGTAGCCCCAGACCTTCCCGGAGGGGATCTCCGGGACGCGCTCGATCACCTCGATCCGCTGCTTCTCCTCGAAGCCGTCCGGGCGCCGGCAGTGGCGCTCGAGCCGCCTCGAGACGTAGGGGATGAGGGTCGAGAGCTGCGAGTCGAAGGAGGACCCGGAGATTCCGAGGGCCGCCTTGACGGTCGCCAGGTTGGTGAGGTCCAGAGCCATCGCTCAGAGGGTCCGGAGGTCAGGCGTCGAGCCCGACGAGCCCGTCGTCGCCGTCGGTCTTCGCGGCGCTCTCGAGCGCCTCGCGGCCGGCGGCCTTGTTGGCCGAGGCTTTCTTCCCTCGCGTGCCGGAGCGCGCGGGGGCTGCCTTAGGCGCCTCCTTGCCCTTCTCCGCGAGGACCGCCTCGAGGAGCTGCAGACGTTGGCGGGTGAGGATCGACTTCGGCGTCGAGGGCTTCGCCTCTCCCTCGTAGGGGATCACCTTGTGACCCTGCCCGCCGAGCCACGGGTCCTTCGCGAAGAGGACGTCGCCGGGATTCGCTCGGATTTCGGAGGAGTCGGGCCAGTGAACGGCCCGGCCGGGAATGACCTGGACGAGGTCCGGGCCGTAGTTCTTGCCGAGGATCTCGTCGAAGGTCTCGGCGGTGATCGCCAGGGGCTTGGATTTGCTGCGCGCCATGATCGGAGAGGGGTTACTCGAGGGTGAGGACCGGAGCGACCTCGATTCCCGAGACCGCCGGCTGGTCGTTGGTGGGAGCGTACAACTCGGCGAGGGCGCCGCCGACGATCGTCGCGCCGGAGTCGCGGTCGAAGTAGGTCCGGACGTAGCGGGCGCCGAGTTCCTGCGCGCGGACGACGTAGACCCGGGCGCTGGACTGAGGGATCCCGATCTCCGAACCGTCGACGTCGGTCCAGGTCGTCCCGTCGTCGGACTTCTGGAGTTTGACGGTCGAGGCGCCGATCGAGACGTTGAGCCCGAAGAGGCAGGTGATCTTGACGCCGGTCCAGTTCGCGAGGTCGATCGCGCCGGAGACCGTGTCCGTGATATACGTCGACGGCTGGACGAGGAAGAGGGTCCGGAGTTCGCGGCTCGCTTGCATGGTCGGCGGCGGTAGGGGGCGAAAGGAAACGGGCCGGAAGCCGGTCGAGGCTCCCGGCCCGCGTCAGGCTGCTCGAGGTCGGTCGGTCAGACGATGACGGTCTCGTCGCCGCCGGTCGCGTCGTTCGAGTTCTCGGCGCCGTAGAGCGCCGTCACCACGGACAGCTCGACGGCGGCGGTCGCGACGGTGATCACGACGCCGATGTGGCTGTCGGCTTGGTCGCTCAGGTGCTCGAGGTCGACGTCGAGCAGAGCGTCGGTGTTGCTCTGGTCGGTGCCGGCCTGCGTGATCTGAGAGAGGGCCGCGCCAGAGACGTCCGCCGCCGAGGTTCCCGAGGCGTCGGTCGCGCTCTGGAGCTTGACGTCGAGCGTGGCGTTGGTGCCCATGTCGCCGACCGAGACGATGACCGCCGCTCGCTTGAACCCCTTGACGGGGATCCAGAGGACGGTCGGAGAGCCCGCGCCCTGCGAGTCCGCAGGGAACGAGGAGTAGAGAATGCAGTCGGATCCGAATCGCATTGGAGAGTTCCGGTTGAGGTTGAGGGTGGAGTTCCGGAGACCCGGATCAGGAGTCGAGGCCGGAGACGTCGAGACCGCTCGAGGCGGACACGCTCTCGGCGTTACCCAGGTTCATGTCGACCTCCATCGAGGCGCGGACGTAGGTCTTCTGGCGCTCGAAGCCGTCCTTGGCGACGTCGCTCATCGCGATCTCCATCGTCCCCCACATGCCGAAGTAGCAGTCCTCGAAGTTCGCGAAGCCAAGGTCGGCGGTCGCGCCCGAGTTGAGCTGGGTCGAGGTCTGGAACTGGTAGCCGAGGAGGCGGTCCGGGATCTGCCCGACGAGCCCGCCCGAGTGGGAGAGCAGGATCGGGCGACCGTCCGCGTCGGTCACGGACATGAGGGCGCGCTTCACGGTCGGGTGCATGAAGAAGCCCGGGCGACCGTCGAGCGCGTCGGCCTCCTCGAGGGCGCCGACGTGCTGCATAAGGCGGTGGGTCACGGCCTTCGCGTTCGCGGCGGTCGTGGTCGAGGCGTCCAGGCCGGTCACCCCGGACCAGTCGACGGTCGAGATCCCGGAGCGGTTCAGGATGCCGGTCGGCTGCTTGCCGCCGGTGCCCGAGAAAAACGCGAGGTCGGCCGCCTTGCCCATCGTTCGGGCGATCTGCGCGCGGACGACGCGCTCCGCGCCGTTGGACGTCTGCCGGAGCAGGCGGTTGGTGATCGGGACGAGGGTCGCAAGACCGCGCGGCTCCATCTTGAGCTGACCGATCGAGAGCTGGGAGGCGGTGATCTCCTCGTCCTCGCCGACCCAGTAGGCGGTCGCGTCACCGCGAACCGCCGGGATCTCGACCGGGGAGCCGACGAGACCGTCGAGGACGTTCGCGCCGAGCTGGATCGCGATCGCGCGAGGCTCGAGGAGCGGGATCAGCATGTCCTGCATGAACTGACCCGGGACGAGGAAGCCGCCCTCGGTGTCGACGCCCGACTCCTGCGCCTTGATCTGCGTCTCTTCGCAGAGTTCGCGCTCGAGCTTGGAGTTCGGGACGTCCTTCCAGCCGAACTTGTGGCCCGCGATCATCTTGATCAGCGAGGCCTTCTTGATGTCCTCGGCGTGCGCGCCAATGCCGACGCCGCCGGTCCGCTGGCCGGTGGCGAGGCCCTTGAGCTTCTCCTCGGCCTCCTCGAGGCGCTTCTCGATCGCTTCGATCGCGGAGGTCGAGGCGTCCGAGCCCTTCTGGATCTCGGCGGCGAGGTCGTCGCCGAGCTTCTTGATTTGGAAGCCGACAGAGAGCTGCTCGGACTTGTTGGAGGCCTGAGGCTCAGTCGGGGTTTCGGTTCCGGTCATTGGTCGGAGGGGGTCGACGTCCGAGCTTGGCGGACGCTTCGAATGCAGGAATCGACGTCCTCGGCCTCGAGGACCGTTTCCTCTGAGGTGGACGTCGCCTTGTGCGCCTCGCCGGAGGGCTCGGGCGTCGGCTCTCCGGCGTCCCTTTCGGACGCAGCCGCGCCGCCTTCGGCGTGTCGACGCTCCTCGCGATCTGCTCGGAGTTCGTCGACGAGGGAGAGGATGAGGGCCGGCAGGTTCTCCGTCGAGCGTTCGGCGGCGGTTTCCGCCGGCGTCTCGCTGGGCTGGGATCCGCCAGCAGATTTTTCCTCGTCGTCGCCCTTCTCGTCGTCGTCCTCCTCGTCCATAGCGCGGCCCTCGAGGAGGTCGAGGAGGTCGTCCGCGTCCGCCGCGAGCGCCTGCAGAGCGGCGAGGCCCTCGACGAAGCGCTGCGCCATCGCCTTGGGGACGATGAGGTCGCCCTCGGCGGACTTGCGGGGGCGCTTCGGCTTGCCCTTGTCCTCGTCGTCCTCGTCGTCGTAGCCCTCGCCCCCGGGCTTCTCCTGGGGCTCGTCGTCGGGCTTCGGCGGCTTGGGGCCGGAGCCCTTCTCCTCGGCGGCGGTCTCCTCGACCTCGGCAGCGGCCCGGGTTGCGATCTGCTCGATCTGCAAGGGCTCCGGGAGCGCGAGGCTTCCGAAGTCCACGAACCCGCGCACACGCGAGCGGAGGCGCTCTGCGGCGTCGTCCGGGCCGAGAGGGTACGTCTGCCGGAACTCGCGGATCTGAGCCTCGGAGAAGCCGCCCTCGGCCGCGAGGTCGCCGAGCGCCTTCTCGACCACGGCCTCGAGCCCGTCGCTCGCCGCCTTGCCGGAGGTCGCGAGGGCGAAGGGGTTCGCCGGCGTCGGCGTGCCCGACAGCTCGAGGAGGTCCGCCTCGGTGATCTCGATGCCCATCGGGCCAAGGCCGGCTGCCTCGCGCTCGGCGGCGGTCCCGTATCGCTCGGACTTGGCGATGACGAAGCCGACGGAGGATCCGGTCATGCGGCGCGACTTGAAGAGGCGCCCGACGAGGTTCGCGAACGGGAAGTCCCGGTCTTCGTGGAACTCGATCTGGAACTTGAGAGCTGGGACGCTCGCGTCGATCGCGGACTTGCCGCGCCAGATCTTGACCGCGCGACCGACCGGCGGCGCGCTCGAGTCGTGGGCCCAGAGGAAGGGCGAGCCCGCGCGCTCGTAGTTCTTGGTCTGCCAGCCCTTGCCGCCCTTCCGGCCGTGGACCCGGACGACGTCGCCCATCCGGTCCTTGTGCTCCGTCGATCCGTCGAAGACGACGGTGTCGGCGCTCGAGGCGGCCTTGTCGATCGAGGCGATCGTCGAGCGGTAGCGGGCGGACTGCTTGACGTCGAGGACGTCGTCCGCCGCGAGGCCCTGGACGTCCTCGGGCGTGAGAATGCCCCCGGCGTACTTGAGCCGAAGGGCGTCGAGCTTCTGAGTCTTGGAGACCATCGGTTCAGGGGGTCAGGTGCTAGGAGGGACCGCGCTCGGGGAGCCGACGGCGTCGGGCGGGTCGAGTTCGGAGTCGCCGGGAAGGACGACGTCGGGGACGTCCTCGACGATCGCGGCAAAGTCGCAGCCGCAGTTGACGATGTTCCCGGCGCTCAATGACTGGTGCCGGGGGTGAGGAGCGCGCTCGGCGCCGATCTGGAAGTCCTCGTTCGGTCCGACGACGGTCCCGTCCAGGTCCCAGTGGACGTCGCGGCGAGCGCCGCCGGCGCGCTCGGGAGCGCCGCCGCCGGTGATCCAGCGCTTCCCGATCACGACTCCCTCGTCGACGCCCGCCTGAATCTGGGCCGCTCGAGCATGGGAAGCGGCGATGCCGGCCTCGGTCCGAGCGATAGCTAGGGCGCGCTGCCGGGCGTGGGAGTAGACCGTCCGGACCTCGTCGGTGATCAGCCCCCGGATCTCAAGGAGCGCCGCCTGCAGGGTCGCCGCGCTCGGGGCGCCGTCGACCGCTGCGAGGAGCCGGCGTCGGACCTGGCGGGCGATCGTCGAGTTCACGCCTTCCGCGACCTCGATCGGCTTCGTCGCAAGGAAGCGGACAACCGCCGGGTCGGTCGCGGCGATCTGCTGGATCCCGAGGTCGGAGGCGACCGTCTCCAGCTCTTCGACGAGGATCTCCTCGAGGACGGGCGCGAGGAGCCGGGCCATCTCGTCGGACCAGCGGCGCTCGGCGGCGAGGACGAGCGCCTCGACCTCCGCGTCGGGAAAGTCCGCCTTCTGGACGAGGTAGGCGTCGAGGTGGCGCTCGACGTCTTCCGGACTCCAGTCGCGGCGGCGGGCGAAGCTCGAGACCTCGGGCCCGTCGAGCCAGTCCTCGGCGCCCTTGGTCGCTTCTCCGTCCCGGGCGGCGCGCTCGAGCAGCGCCCGACCTTGGGCGGCATGGGATCGGCGCGGCGGGTCGAGGGTCCAGCCGTCGATCCGGGGGAGCGGCGGCGGCGGCGAGCCCGTGTCGAGGAACTCGTCGAGCGCGCGGAGCTGGGCCCGACGCATCTTGTCGAAGACGCGGCGGACCTTGGAGCGGAGCGCGGTCTCGCGCGGGCGGCGGCGCTTCTCCTGCGCCTTGGTGAACTCTCGCCGGGCGGTCGCCGAGGCGAGGGGGTCCTTCGCGGCGGCGCGCTCGAGGGCCGCTGACGCCGGCTCGGGCTCGGGCTCGGCGGGAGCCGAGGCGCCGCTCAGGGCCACGCCGGCGCGCTCGAGGGCGCGGATCGCGCGCTCCTCGGCGGACTCCTCCGGAGGCTCGGGAGCCGCCGGGGGCGGGCTCGCGGGGGCCGACGGCGGCTCGGGGGCGTCGCCCTCCTCGACCTCGGCGAGGATCTGCATCGCGCGAGCCCGGTCGAACGGGAACGCCGCGACGATCACCTCGGCGGCGGTCGTCTTCGGCAGCTCGCCGGAGAGCACGCCCGCGATGAGGTCGACCAGCGCCGAGACCTGGGCTCCGTTGAGGGTCGCTCGAGGATCCGCCGCCGCCTCTCTGTCCGCTACGTTGGGGCCCGTCGGCGCCTCGGGCTCGCTCGGGGGATCTTGCGGGCCGCCCTCTTCGGGGGCGGGCTCGGGCGCCGGCTCCTCCGGGGGCAGCGGGGGCGCCGCGACCTCGGAGAGGGGGCGCCAGGAGCCGAGGATCAGCGGGACGTCGCCGCCCTCGATCGGGCCCTCGATCGGGACCCGGGCGATCTTGAGCGCCTGATTGAGGGGGACGCCGGAGTGCTGGAGCTTCTTCGCGAGGTCCGCCTTCTCGGCCAGCTCCCCCTGGAGCGCCTCGACCTTGGAGAAGTCGAAGCGGACGCGGTAGCCCTGCGCTCGCCGGTCGACGAGCCGGGGGAACAGCCCGGCGTTGATCTCGTTCTCGACGAGGCGGGCCCAGGGGATGATCCGGAGCTTGTAGAGGGCTCCTAGCTCCGCGTTGAGGCGGGCGGCGAAGTTGGAGTCGCCCATCCCGAGCAGCTCCTTCGAGACCCGGAAGACCGCCGAGACCCGGTCCTGGTTCGCCGCGAGACTCTCGGTGTAGGCCATCTCTTTCGGGTTGAAGGCCTTCGATTCGTAGGTCGCGCCTCCCTCGAGGAGGCGGGTCCCGCCGGAGTTCTCGACGTCGTCGAACTCCTCGACGATCTCCTCCTTGAGCCGGTCGCGGTCGTCCGGGTCGAGGATCTCGCCGATCATCACGATCCCGCCCGGGTCGCCGCCGTTTCGCAGGACCGAGTTCCGATAGCGTTCGGCGAGGTAGTTCTGGGCGGCCGGGCCCCAAGCGGCTTCCATCGGCCCGAACCCTCGGAAGGGGTTTCGGGGGTGGAGGATCCGGGGAACGAGGACCGTCGCCGGGTCGTAGTCCTTCGGCCGGCCCGAGACGACGACGGTCCAGGCGTCGATGAGCTGGGTTGAGCGGTTGACCTTCTCCCGGAGCGCCGGGCCGGCGACGGGCCAGATCTCCTCGGGGATCGCGATCCGGGCGCCGGGACCCTGCCCGAAGACCTCGAGGCGCTCGCCGCCGGCGGCGGTCAAGACGAGCCCGATCTCTCCGTCGAGGCAGAGCCCCTGGGCGATCGCGGTGTTTGCGAGCGCCGCGTTGTGGAGGGGGTTCCAGTCGAGGAAGAGGCGCGCGAGGGGGTCGCTCTCGGGGAGCGGCTCGACTTCCTCCTTCGCCCGGAGGGGGTCCTCGGGATAGACCCGGAGCGGTAGCTCGGCGAAGGCGTCTTGGATCAGCGAGACGCAGGCGAAGACCCAATCGCTCTGCTCGTAGGGCCGCGCGAGCTTGTCGGTCTCGAACTTCTCGTTGCCGACGCCGAGGATCGACGAGGGGAACGAGGTGAAGCTCCCGAGGGACTTGAGGACGCCGGCCCCCGAGCCTCGGAGGACGCCCACGCGCCCGTTCGGCAGGCGGACCGCGAGCCGGGACGCCGGCGAGCCCTTAGCGGGCGCGGCCGGCCCGGGGGCGGCTACGGGGCGCTTTCGTTGTCGAGCCATCTTCGGGGGTCGGGCGTTTCAGTCGACCGGCCCGGATGCGCGCCTTCCGGGACCTTGCACAAGCGAGGATGAGCGAGTCGGAGAAGTCGGGCGACCTCCCCTCGCGCTCGCGGATCTTCTCCTTCGGTTCGACGTAGAAGATCCCTCGATCGTCGAGAGCGTAGGAGATCCGGGTGAGGTCGGTCCACGTTCGCTCGTAGCGTTCCGGGAGAGCGAGCCTGCCGACTTCGAAAAGTCTGCGGGCGGCATAGTGGAGTTCCGACCTCCGGTTCCGGAATTTCATCTCGCGCCCGACGAGTTCGGCCCACTCCCCCCCGGGCGCCGCGCCGACGGTGACGGCGTCGACCCGATGCCCGGCCTCGGTGAGCCGGTCGATCACGCCGGCGCCCATCCCGTCCTCTTCGACGTGGACGTTCTTCGCCGGGATTACAAACTCCGGGTCGCCTAGCTCCTTCGCGAGGGCGTCCTCCCAGGCGTTGACCTGGTTCCAGATCTTCGCGGCGGTCGTCATTAGGTCCTTCTTCCGCCAGGAGGCGACGCCCCGGACTAGCCCGTCGTGAACGAGGGTCATCACGCAGGAGTCCGCGCCCATGCGTGCGACGTCGACGCCGACGTGGGTCCCGGATCCGTCGCCGGGGACGTCGTCCTTGCGCTCCTCGAGGAGCCCCAGGGGAAAGAGGGTCCAGTCGCCCTCGGGCGGGAAGCGGCCCTCGATGCGCGCGACCCAGACCGGGGAGTCCTCCCCCCACTCGAGGCGCTTCCCCTCGACGTACTCCGGCGCGACGGCGGCGGGGATCGGGAGCTGCCCGGTCTCCTCGTCTCGCCCGAGGACGAGATTCGGGTGGTCGAGGCAGGAGATCCGCATCGACTTCCAGCCCGGGACCTTGCCCGAGCAGACCTCGAAGAAGCGGCCGGAGGTTCGGACCGGGTTCCCGATCGCCAAGATCCGACAACCGGCGGACGACGCGAGGGTCTCGGCCGCCTCCCAGAAAGCGCCGTCGATGCCCTGCGCCTCGTCGAAGATCACCAGCAGGTGCTCGGCGTGCCGGCCGACGAAGGAGTCGGAGCGGTTCGTCGAGAGGCCCATCGCGACCCAGCCCGGCATTTCCGAATCGGCCTGGAACTCGGTCTTGAGCATCCGGCCCCCGAGAGGGATCCGCGCTCGAGAGTGGAGCCCGGCGATCTCGCTCCAGAGGACCGACTCGACCTGGGCCCAGGTGTTCGCGGTCGTGACGACCTTCCCGTCGGGATAGGCGGTCATCCAGACCAGGACCAGGACCGCCGCGAGGAAGGACTTCCCGACGTTGTTTCCGGACTGGATCGCGACTCGGGGGTGCTCCCAGACGAGCCGCATCGCGCGGCGCTGCAGCTCCCAGGGCTCGACGCCGAGGATCTCCCGGGCCGCCCAGACCGGGTCGCGACGGACGATCTGCTGGAGCCGCCAGAGCGCGCGGAGGCGGCGCCGGCCTCCGGCCTCGTAGTCCCGGACGAGCTTCTCGATCGAGACCGGCGGCGGCGAGGGAGCCTTCGCTCGCTTCGCCTTGCGGGTCGCCCGGCGCTTCGCCTTCTTGGCGGGCTGCGCCTTGGGCTTCGCCTTCGTCTTTCGGACCACGGGACCGGCCTCGAGGGGGCCTAGTTCCTCTCCGGGTCGAGGTCGCCTGCTCGAGCGTCGAGGGACTCGAGGAAGGCGCGGTCCTCGTCGTCGGGGACGTAGTCCTTCACCTCCTTGAGGCTCGCGAGGAGCGTCTGCGCGGTCGCGGAGTCGGCGCTCGCGTGGACGTGGGTCTGGACCGGGTCGCGGTCTCGCCAGCCCGCCTGGCACTTGAGCCAGAAGATCGCGGCGGTCACCTGCTGCCGGCCGGGCGTCGTCGCAATCCGGAAAAGAGCGCCGGCGACCTGGGCGTTCGCCTCGGCCTTCGCGACGTCGAGCTGCTCGCGGTAGTGCTTCCGGAGCGTCGGCGCGGAGACCTCGAGGATCTTCGCGACGTCGTCCTGGGGGACTCCGACGGCGACGAGCGAGCGGACCTTCGCTCGGGTTTCGTCCGTCGGTTCGTGCTTCTGACCTTGCGCCATCGGGCTACTCCGTCTCCTCCTCGGTCTCCTCCTCCTCGGGAGGCAGCTCGATCGGGCCGAGGCGCTGCGCCGCCGCCTTCGGGTCGCCCTTCACGAAGACGAGGACGTTCTGGTGACTTTTGACCACCTTCCGGCTCGCGAGCATCGGCCGCGCCGCGCGCATCCCCTTTGTCCCTCCGGGCTCGACCAGGATCAGCTCGTTGTAGAGCGGCGCTCCGGCGTCGACGAAGGCGCGGATCGTCTCGGGAACGAAGCCGACGTACTCACCGCGCGACCCTCGAGTCGACCGGACCTCGCCGACGACCCAAGCGGCAAAAGTGTTCGGCTTGAGGGCTCGGACCGTCGCCGCGATCGCGGCGCGGTAGACCTCGAGGAAGCCGTCCCACTTCATCGCGGAGAGGTCTCGCGGGTCGTCGGAGTACTTCTCCAGGTTGAAATACGGGGGGCAGGCGAGCGAGAAGTCGGCGGACTCCTCCTCGAGCTTCCCGATCTCCTCCGCGCCGTCTCCGGCGATCCAGCGGACGCGCTCGGCGAGTTCCTCCCGGAGCGCCTCGCGGTTCTGCTCGACCTGCTCCTCCCGGAGATCCACTCCGAGGTAGCGCCGGCCTAGCTCCCCCGAGACGATCCCCCGGACGGAGCCCCCGGCGAAGGGGTCGACGACGAGGTCGTCGGGGGCGCTGAACCAGGTGAGGAGAACCTCGGCGAGGACCGGGTCGAACATCGAGACGTTCTGGGCGGTCATTTCCGCGTGCTTGCGGGTCGCGTCCGAGCGCGACTTCGACGAGCCCCAGGTCTCAACGTTCGCGCGGCTCGCGTCCGTGTCGAAGTCGTGGGACGCCTTCCAGCGCCGTCCGCGCTCGACCCAGTAGCCCTGACGCTTGTCCAAGATCGAAAGCGGCGGGACGAGGAAGGTCTCCGCGAGGCTCGAGGCTCCGTCCGAGCCCGAGAGCGGCGGGAGGGGGTCCTCGAGGAGCTTCGCGATCTCGTCCGGATCGAACCCCGTGAAGCCGAGGTCGAAGCCGTCGAGGTCGATCTCCGCGATCTCGGCGCGGAGGAGGTCGTCGTCCCACTCGGCCTGCGCGAGGCGGTTGTCCGCGAGGACGTAGGCGGCGCGCTTCGCCGCGCTCCACCCCTCGGCGACCATCGTCGGGACTTCCTCGAGCCCGAGCTTCTGCGCCGCCTCGAGGCGCGCGTGGCCGGCGATGAGGGTCCCGTCCGGGTCGACGAGAACGGGGATCGTCCACCCGAACTCGCGGATCGACGCGGCGATCCGGTCGATCTGCGCGGGCGGGTGGACCTTCGCGTTCCGGGCGTAGGGGACGAGGTCAGCGATCGGCCGGCGCTCGACGGTGTCGGCGGGCCAGGGGGCGAGCTTGGGCTCGTCCTTCGGCTTGGCTTTGGGCAAGGGCGGGCGGGGGAGGCGCCCCTGCCCGCGCCGGCTCGTCCGGTCGAGGCATCAGGGGCGGGGTTGGTAAGCGGCGACCGCGCGGTCGAGGTTGCGCTCGAGGAGGCGCGCGACGCCCTGCTCGGCGGACCGGAGCGTCCCGACGGACTCGAGGAGCGCGGGGACGAGGTCGGCCGGGACGAGGCTCTCGATCCGCGAGAGGGAGCGAGCGCAGGCGCCGAGGTCCGTCGCGGCGTGGAAAGCGTTCGACGAGCGGATCGCGCCGGGGAGCGTCTCGAGGACGAAGGCCAGGCGAGCCCGGACGCCGTCGCCCGAGACGCGCTCGTCGGAGCTGATCTCGAGGACGCGGTCGGGGACCTCGCGGAGGTCGTCGAAGAGGTCGAGGGAGAGGGTCTGCTTGAGGATCATGGGTCGGTCTCCGGGTGGGCCTCTCGGGGAGGCGATGGCCCAACTATCGGCGAACGAGACGCGCCCGCCAAGCCCCACCGGGATATTTTCCCGTGAGGGGCTCGGCGGATCGCGCTCGGCGGGCCTTTCCTAGCCGAAAAGGTCGTCTGGGTCGGGCTCGTCGTCCTCGAACGGGACCGGCGGACGCTCCTCGGGGGCTCGGACCTGGACCGGCCCTCGAGAGGCATAGTCCTTGAGTTCGGCGACCGGCGGCCCGTGCCAGCGGTGGCCGCAGTCGCCGCAGGAGAGGACCGAGGCCGGGGGCCCGCCGTTTCGGGGGACCGTCCGCCCTTCGAAGAGGACGCCGATACGGTCGGCCCGGTGGGACTCCCGCAGGCATTGGGGGCACTGGACCGCGACCCGAACGAAGGGGCGCTCGCCGCCCTTGGTCTGCCGGGGGCTCATCTTTGAGCCTCCCACAAGATCAGGCGCCAGAACGCGACGAAGACGAGCGAGGACCAGGCGAGCGCGACGAGCAAGGCGACGGCGAGGTTCACGCGATGGGCCCAGCGCTCTCGTCGAATGCGGGCCTTGACCCTCTCGATCAACTCGCAGGGCTCCTCGGGAGGGCGCGGGGGAGGGTAGCCGTTCGGGAACTGGGAGGAGCGATGGGCGCTCATGACTTCGCCCCCCGGACCCAGCGCCGCCAGTCTGCGGCTCGGTGGTCGTGAATGGCCGAGTGACACGGGCGGCAGAGGGCCGCGCCGTTCGTCTTCGCGTCGTCCTCCCCCCCTCTCGAGCGCGGGATCAAATGGTGCGCGTCGAGGTCCCGGTCCGGCGTCGGGCGCCCGCAACGCTCGCAGCGCCCCCGGGCTCGGGCCAGGACGTCGCGCCGGAACTGCTGGGCTCCAGCTAGGGCGACTCGCGCTCGGCGGCCGAGTCGGGAGAGCCGAGTCCGGCGCTTCGGTCCGGCCGTCCGCTTGAGGTTGGAGCCGCGGGCAAGAGGCTTCCTTCGGGGGAGGGTCA
>Ga0180429_10001264_pt1 | contig 21591 bp, 18 predicted proteins | sample SS_ome_FD_132428 | JGI IMG/M metagenome (GOLD analysis project Ga0180429, IMG submission 132428) | Hypersaline lake sediment archaeal communities from the Salton Sea, California, USA - SS_1_S_1 metaG | ecosystem: Environmental > Aquatic > Non-marine Saline and Alkaline > Hypersaline > Sediment ...
CTCCACTGCCCGTCCACTTGCGGTAAAGTATACAGGAATGCGACCGTCGATGGAGGAGGGTGGGGAATGCACCCAGTAAGGGCAGTATCCGCATTGATCGTGTGCGCGGGCCTCGCGGGTCTGTTGCTGCCGTCCTGCAACCAGGGCAAGTTGGTGGCCAAGAGCGGCCTGAGGGGCGGGATGAACTACATGCAGCCGCTGCGCTGGCGAATGACGATGCGCTACCGCGTGCAAGAGATTCTGCCGGACAACCCGTTCCTGCGCGAGCGGCCCTCGGAATTTGACCCGAAGATCCCGGCGGTGGGTCGCGGTACCTATGAGGTCTGGTTGCTGGGTCCGCGCGAGGGTGAGGAGATCCGCGACGTGAAGCTGTGCTACGCGCAGCCGGAGCCGACGTTGGTCACTGACGGGGCGAATGACACCACGTTCTACTACTACGACCTGTCCCCGGACGGCAACCTGCCGCTGGAGGCCAGCATCGCCGTCCAGTGGGAATTTCTAACCTTCGAGCGTTATGCCCACTGGGACGGGATGCCAACCGGCGACTACGACAAGGGCAGCGAGCTGTATCGCCGCTATACCTCCCAGGAAGACCCGATCGTGGTGTTCCCCGAGATGGAGAAGCTGGCCAAGGACATCGTCAAGCGCAACGGCGACGATCACATGAAGACGGCCCTTGCTTGCTACAACCACGTGCTGGCGCACTACGACTATGACTTCGCCCAGTCGTTCTACATCGCGTACTGCGGGATGGCCAAGACGATCGACTCCTATCGCTGCTGGCAGAATCGCGCCGGACAGTGTGACGAGTTCGCCAACGTCGTCTGTTCCATGCTGCGCAGCTGCGGGATCCCCTCGCGGCCGGTCTATGGCATCGCACATTCGGCCGTGAATCTGAACGACCTGGCCAAATCGATGGGATACGACCTCCCGGACAACGTCTTTCCCAATGACTTCACGTTGCTGCCCGGCGGGCACGCCTGGGCGGAGTTCTACCTGCCCGAGGTGGGCTGGATTCCCCTCGATCCGACCTGGGGGATGTACAGTGTCGATGATACGATCGACCCCCAGATGAGCCCGCTGGCCAACCTGCGTGAGATCTCCTGGGGCGACTACTACTTCGGCAAGTCCGACGCCTATCGCATCACGCTGGGCAAGAACTGGCACGTCAGGTTGACGCCGCCGCCCAAGACACCGGGGGCGGAGCGCGAGGAGCTCTGGCACATCGGCTACGCCGATCGTTCCAGCGGGGTTCGCGATATCGTGTATGGCTGGGAAGGCATCCCGGCGCTGCGCGGTGGTTGAGGCGGGGGCGGCTGGGGTCGGTCGCAGGATGTTGAAGGTTTCAACAACGACCTTGAATTGCAGGTGCTGGGCCCGGTGGATCCGCGGGATATCAAGGACGTCATCGCGGAGATCGAAGCCGAGGGCAACCGGTTCGTATCCGTGCCTACCCACAGGTTTGAGGCCCCCTTCTACACGATGGGCCGCGAGGCGATGCGCAAGCAGGCCGAGGACTTCCTGGACGAGCTGGCGGAGGAGGACGACGGCGGCTGTACCACTTGAGGCTAGCGGCGTCCGGCGGTCGCCGGATGTGCTAAGATGCCAGCGGCGCATGGGGAGCCCCCGCGGGGCTGAGAGGTGCGGGCCAGCATGCTGGCGGAGCCGACCCATGGAACCTGATCCGGGTAATGCCGGCGCAGGAATGTGCTAGCCCGCCGATACCTTGCTCTTCGCCGCAGTTCCCCGAGCCTGACGGTTCGGGCGCGCGTCTGCGCCCCGGGAGGAGGATGACATGGGCGACGGCGGGATCAAGCCGACGCAGCCGAAGCAGCGCACGCTGGGCACGCTGGACCTGATGCTGATCTGGTTCGGCGCGGCGATCGCGATCACCGAGATCTGGGCGGGCGGACTGCCGCAGCTGACCGGTCTGGGGCTGATGCTGGGCCTCGTGGCGATTGTGGTGGGGCGGCTGATTGGCAACGGCCTGATGGGGGCGATGGCGCGGATCGGCGCCGATACGGGCCTGCCGACGATGATCCTGACGCGGCCCGCCTTCGGCCTGCGCGGCAGCTACCTGCCGGCGGCGTTCAACATCCTGCAGCTGATCGGCTGGACGGGCTGGATGCTGTTCGTCGGCTTCCTCTACATGGACATCCTGGCGGGCTACGTCAACCTGCCGGTCAGCGCGGATCAGCCGGCGATGCGCTACCTGTGGGTGATCCTGCTGGGTGTGCTGTGCACGCTGTGGGCCTGGGGCGGCAGCCGCTTCTGGCAGGTGGCGCAGCGCACGGGCGCAGTGCTGCTGCTGCTCCTGACCGTCGCCCTGACCGTGATCGTGCTGCAGCAATACGACGCTTTATCCCTGTGGCAGGCCGGGACGGGTTCGCCGCTGGGCATCCTGGCGGGCGCCGACCTGGTGATCGCGATGAGCGTCAGCTGGCTGCCACTGGTGGCGGACTACAGCCGCTACGCGCGCAAGCCGCGCTCCGGCTCGCTGGGCACCTTCTGGGGCTACTTCATCGGCGGCACCTGGATGTACGCCGTGGGCCTGCTGGTGGCGCTGGCAACCGCCACGGAGTCGCCGGACCAGATGGTGATTCAGGTGATGGGCCAGGCCGGTCTGGGCTGGGCGGTGGCCGCCGTAGTGCTGGTGCTGATCAGCACCGTCACCACCACGTTCCTGGACATCTTCAGCACGGTCGTGAGCACGCAAAACCTCTGGGCGGGCTTTCCGGAGAAGGTGGGGAACCTGATCGTCGGGGCGCTGGGCATCGTCACAGCGCTGGCGCTGGACGTGTTCGCCTACGAGCCGTTCCTGCTGGCGATCGGCGCCATCTTCCTGCCGGCCTTCACCGTGGTGCTGACCGACTTCTATCTGGTGGCCGACCGGCGCGTCTATCCCTCGCAGGTGGCGGAGCGCCGTGGCAGCTACTGGTACAGCGCCGGCTTCAACTGGCGCGCGCTCCTGGCCTGGGCACTGGGTTTCGTGGTCTACGACTGGGCGAGCGGCTTCAGCAGCATCGGCTACTTCGCCGGCATGCTCGGGAGCCCGATCGCCGCGGAACCGCTGCCGACCGGCTCCAGCCTGCCGTGCATCGCCGCCGCGGGCATCGCCTACCTGCTGCTGACCATGATCTTCGGCCGCGGGATCGGCAGGAAGGTCTAGGCCTCGGCGTCCGTCTCGGGCTCGGGCTCCGGGTCGTCCTCGCCGGTCCACTTGCCGTCCGCCAGGTACTTGTCGATGGCCCTGGCGGCGTCGCGGCCCGCGCCCATCGCCAGGATCACCGTCGCCGCGCCCAGCACGATGTCGCCGCCGGCGAACACGCCGCGCTTGGTGGTGCGGCACTTGTCGTCGGCGATGATGTTGCCCCACTTCTTGGTCTCGATGTCGGGCGTGCTCTGGGGCACCAGCGGGTTGGGACCGTTGCCGATCGCGATCACCACCGTGTCGACGTCCATGATGTACTCGCTGCCCTCGATCGGCACCGGCCGGCGCCGGCCGCTGTCGTCAGGCTCGCCGAGCTCCATCTTGAGGCACTCAATCTGGCGCACCCGCCCCTTCTCATCGCCCATGCACTTGATCGGCGTTGTCAGCAGGTGGAACTCGACGCCCTCGTGCTCGGCGTGCTCGACCTCCTCGACGCGCGCCGGCATCTCCACGCGGCTGCGCCGGTAGACCAGCACCGATTTCTCGGCACCGAGCCTCAGTGCCGTGCGGGCCGAGTCCATCGCGACGTTGCCGCCGCCGACGGTCACCACCACGCCGCCCCGCAGGGTCGGGGTGTCGAAGTTGGGGAAGTCATAGGCCTTCATCAGGTTCGAGCGCGTCAGGTACTCGTTGGCCGAGTAGACGCCGATCAGGTTCTCGCCGGGGATGCCCATGAACCAGGGCAGGCCGGCGCCCGTACCGACGAAGACGGCGTCGAAGCGCTCCAGCAGCTCGTCGATGGTCTCGAGCTTGCCGACCACGTAGTTGTAGTGGATCTCGACGCCCATCTGCTTGAGCACGTCGACCTCGGCGTTGACGATCTTCTTGGGGAGCCTGAATTCCGGGATGCCATAAACCAGCACGCCGCCGGGCTTGTGCAGGGCCTCGAAGACCTCGACCTTGTGTCCGGCGCGCGCGCAGTCGATCGCCACCGTCAGCCCGGCCGGACCGGCCCCGACCACCGCCACGCTCTTGCCCGTGGACGGGGCGATCTCCGGGACGTCGACCTGGCCGCTCTCGCGCTCCCAGTCGGCGATGAAGCGCTCCAGCCGCCCGATCGCGACCGGCTCGAACTTCTTGCCCAGGATGCACTTCTCCTCACACTGGGTCTCCTGCGGGCAGACGCGGCCGCAGATCGCGGGCAGCATGTTGGTCTCCTTCATCTTGCGGATCGCGCCGCGGAAATCGCGCTCCTCGATCAGCTTGATGAAGGCCGGGATGTCGATGCCGACCGGGCAGCCGTCGATGCACAGCGGCTTCTTGCACTGGATGCAGCGCCCGGCCTCGATAACCGCCGTTTCCTCGTCGTAGCCGTAGGGGACCTCATCGAAGTTGTGCGCGCGGACCGCGGCCTCCTGCTCGGGCATCGGCTGGCGCGGGACCTTGTGCTTCTTGGGCTTGTCCTTGGTTTGTTCAGTCATCGCTGCTCACCTTCTCGATTTCAGCTTCCAGCTTGCACTTGTGCTCGTGCCAGCGCTCCAGCGCTTCCTGCTCCTGCTCCTTGTAAGCGTCCAGCCGCTTGAGCAGCAGGTCGAAGTCGACCTTGTGGCCGTCGAACTCCGGACCGTCGACGCAGACGAACTTGGATTCGCCCTCGACCGCCACGCGGCAGCCCCCGCACATGCCGGTACCGTCGATCATGATCGAGTTGAGGCTGACCAGGGTGTGCACCCCGAAGGGCTCGGTGGTCTTGGCCACGAACTTCATCATGATCGCCGGCCCGATTGCCACGCAGAGGTCGACCTTGCCGTCGCCCTCCAGCAGCTCCTTGAGCGGTTCGGTGACCAGCGCCTTGCGGCCGTAGCTGCCGTCGTCGGTGGTGACGATCAGCTCGTCGCTGACGCTGCGCATCTCATCTTCGAGGATGAGCAGATCCTGGCTGCGGGCACCGATGATCGAGATGATGCGGTTGCCGGCTTCCTTGAGCGCCTTGGTGATCGGGAACAGCGGCGCGATGCCGATGCCGCCGCCGACGCAGACCGCCGTGCCGAAGTTCTCGATGTGAGTCGGCCGGCCGAGCGGCCCGACCAGATCGAGCAGATGGTCGCCGACCTTGAGCGTGGACATGTGCTCGGTGGTCTTGCCGACTACCTGGTAGATCAGCGTGATGGTGCCCGCCTCGGCGTCGGCTCCCGCGATCGTCAGCGGGATCCGCTCACCATGCTCGTCGATGCGCAGAATGATGAACTGCCCCGCCTGGCGCTTCCTGGCGATCTTGTCAGCCTCAACCACCATCCGGTAGACCTGCGGCCCCAGCTGCTCATGCGCGAGTATCTTGTGCATGCTTAACTCCTGATGTGGACGCTGCGGATGGGATTAGCTCAACTGCACTGTCGCAGCCGGCAGTAGAGATTATCACAACGGCGCGCATATTTCAATGTATCCTGATATGCGAATGTTTGACGTGGCTCGGTCTTAGCACGTTGGATGGGGGCTGCGACGGTTGCTGCTTCTCACGGGAGGGTTGCCCCATTGCTGTGGCCTAACCAACAGGTGCGCCCCCCTTGCCTGACCAGAGTCGCTGGCGACGGCCGAGCCCCTCCACCAGCGCTTGGCGAAGGGGGTAGCCGTGCGGGCTGCTAGGAGTGAGGCCCGGCAATGCACACGCCGACGAGAACTGAGCTGCCAGCATGATCAGCGCGGCTCTGCTCATACGGGGACAACACGAAGGCGGGTCCACTCAGGGCTTTGTCTAGGCCACAGAAGGCACGACATGATTGTGAATGCCAATTCGCTGATGTGATTGAGCCCCAATGCAGTTCAATAGCCATCTTAAGTGATCGAAATCCACCAGCTAGGAGAGGCAAATACCATCTCTGCTCGCGTAATACGGCGTATTACGAAGTGCGGTGTATAATATGTTATCGATAATTGCTACTGATTTGATTGCATATTCAACGATTGAGGGAGGTGTGCTCTTATGAGAGCATATGTATCGTTATCGTTAGTTGTAGCGGCTATCATTGTGATGGCCGTTGGTTGCAGTGTGCCTCAAGCGACCCCAAGCAGCGGCACGGAAGATGCCATAGCCGTGACTCAGGAGGAGGCGAAGACGGCATCCAACAACGTGGTCAGCGGCTGGAGTTCCTGGGGCTGTGACTGGTACAACACCCACCGTGGTCGTGCCCCGCAAGGGCCGCATGAGAATATCGCGCACCGCATGACCGGCGTCGGCATGTCGATTCACTCGGATCCCATGACCGTGGGACAGCCCGGGGAGGAAGACATTGTGTACGTCACCACCACCGGTGGAACATTGGCGCGAATCGACTGGAACCAGTACGGCAACCTTGAAGTAACCCAGTACGGGGGACCGGGTCTGCCGTGCAACAACAACGCTTCGACGCCGTCAATGAGTAACTACGGCCGGGTGCACTACGCGCTGACGGGGGGCTACCTGGTGACCTTTGACACCAACACTCTCACCTTCGGGCCTCACTACTCGCTGGGCGCGCCGCTGTCGAATCGTTTCACATCGCCTGAAATTGGGAAGATCGACGGGCCGAACGACAACTCGCCGATTGTCTACGTGCAGGGCGGAGACGGCTTCTACGTTACCTCGACGGACTCGGACAACTACGATGACTACTGGAGCTTCGTCCACGGGGTCAACTGCTGTGGTCTGTTCAATGATCCCTGCAACGGCGCAGCTCAGTTCGTGGTGCTGCAGGAGAACCTGCTGGGATGCACTGTCATCAACTGCTACCGGGCGCGTGCCCGGCAGGACCTACCCCTCGAGTGGCGGATGTACAGCGTGCCGTTGGAGGGCGCCATGGTGCAGAAAAGCGTCACGATGATCGACGTTGATCCGTTCTTCTGGCCGGGCGATTGCATCGTGGTCTGCGACAACGCGATGTACTACCTGGCGAAAGATCCCGAGCAGGACGTGCATGATCTTCCGTGGCGCCTGATCCCGTTTGATTGCGAGCCGATTCAGCCTGAGCTGGGGGCCTATGTCTCCAGTGCGGCGCTGGTCTTCACGCATGGCGGCTGGTATGCGTATGTGCTGCAGCTCGAGTACGTGCAAGGCCCGGAGCCCTACCACGACCTCCGGCTGGTGGTCTATTCGGTCAATCCCGTCACCAAGCAAATGGCGTATTTCTGGAATTCAGACGCGCTGGACTACGCCGGCAGCGGCCACACCACTCCCGCCGTCGACATCAGCGGCTACGCCTACATCACGGCCACAATCCCCGATCCGTTCCAGCCGCCGGGCCAGCCGCCGATGACTGCCAACCGCTTCCTGGTGTACGACCCCTGGGGCGGAGACGACGATCCGGAGTTCGTCTATCCGATCTACGGCAGTGACATCCAGTCGTCGCCGTCGATTGGCAGCGATGGCCGTGTCTACGTGACTACCGACGTCGGCACGGTGCATGCATTCTACGAGCCTTAAGGCGGCACCCGTTAGGTTGCAGGCGTGATGCCGATGACTGGGGCGGCCCCGGGAATCCCGGGGCCGTCCTTCTGACTGCGGTACTCCGGAGCAGTGCTCCACACGAACGGGGCGGTGGCGGAGGCTGCTACAATCCGCGCCGTGCAGGCGCTCGGCGACTGGCTGGCTGGATTCCATCCCCTCTGGGGGGTGGTGATTCTGACGTTCGTGCCGGCGCTCGAACTGCGGGCCGCGATTCCGTTCGGCTTGCTGATCCCCAACGCGCCGCCGTGGTGGCTGGTGACGCTCACCGCGGTGGGTACCAACTGGCTGGTGGCGCCGCTGGTGTACCTCTTCATGCGCTACGCCGTGGACGGCCTGCGGCGCTGGCGCTGGTTCGAGCGGCACTGGGAGCGCTACACCGAGCGCGTCCAGCGGCGCATCCACCGCCAGGTGGAAACCTGGGGCGCCTGGGGGCTGGCGCTGTTCATCGCGGTGCCGCTGCCCGGCAGCGGTGTCTATACCGGTGCGCTGGGCGCTTACCTGCTGGGGATGGGACTCCGGCGCTTCATGTGGGTGGCGCTGGTGGGGGTGATCCTGGCCGGCGCCGCGGTGACGCTGATCGTGCTCAGCGGCAGCGAGGCCTGGTCGTGGCTGGTCAACACCCGCGCGGTGGCCGGCTAGGCTCAGGCGTCCGCCGCGATCGCGCGGGACGCCGGTGGTGCGCCGGGGCCGCGATCGAGTATAATCTCAGCATCTAGCCGATGGGGTGGAAGCAACTATGCGTTTCGCTATCGCTATGCTGATGTTGACCGCGGCGTTCGTCGCCAGTGCCGCCTGGGCGGGCGAGGAGATCCTGCCGATCACGCGCACCGTCGAGTGGCGGATCGTCGAGCCCTGCGACGTGGAGGTCGCCAGTGGCGAGGTTACCCTCAACTGGGAGGAGTGCGGCGGCGCCTTCGAGGTCGTCAGCATCGAGTACGAGGACTACCCGCACCCGATCAGCCTGCTGTTCTTCGCCGGTTCGCCGGATGTCAGCACGCTGGACCCGCACGTCTATGCCTCGTTCTTCTGCAACAAGTGCTGCACCAAGAAGCGGCCCGACGTGTACTGCGCCGACTGCAATCCGTGCCAGTGGTACTGCTACTGCACCTATGCGGAGTGGTGCTGCGAGACGGTCTGCGTCTATGCCTATCTGCCCTGCTGCATGGCGCTGGACATCCGCGACATCTACTAGCGCCACGGGCTGAGTCCCGACCTGGCGAGGCGGCGCCGAGCGGAATTCCCGGCCTATTCGGCCCGATGGGTTGCGTGGCGGGGCGCGGCTCACTATAATCCCTGCGGGCCGTTAGCTCAGTTGGTAGAGCAGCTGACTCTTAATCAGCGGGTCACGGGTTCGATCCCTGTACGGCCCAGTTCCCCCCCTTGGCGCCCGCGCGCGCGCACCGCGGCCGGTCGGTGGCCGTGCGCCCCATCGGCGATCTGGGACGCGGGCGAATCGCGGGCCGGGAAGCCCGCGCCACCAGTCACAAGCGCGACGGCCTGCGACAGCAAGTAGCTCGCGGTCCACGCTGTTATAATCCGCGCATATGATGCGCAGCAGAGTCGCCATGGTTACTGTCGTCGCGTGCCTGCTGGTGCTGGCCGGCTGCTCCGGTAGCGATCGTGTGGAGCCCGCGGGGGTTTTCCCAGACGCGCTGGCGGCGGTGCCGCCCCCCCTGGCAAGCATCGGCCCGCCGCGCACCGCCGCGGCGCCCTATACGTACGAGACGCTGGGGTGGTCGACGGCTGAGCGCAACGAGTACTGCGAGAACGTTGACCAGACGCTGCGGATGGCGCCGGACATTACGGGCTTCGCCTGGGCGATCTACGATCTTGCCACCGCCGGGCACCCGCCGCTCACTTTGTCGGCGGAGCTGGAGATCGAGGACGGCCACGTCTGGCTGGGCGTCTCGGACTTCAGCGCGGCCACCTGGCGCTTTTACCCGCCGGTGATGGTGACCGGCACCCACGAACTGGAGCTCAGCGCGGTCAACGCCGCCGAAGACGACACTGTCTACCTGGCGGTCGTCTCCAGCCCCGAAAGCCACGTCACGATCAACCGCATTCTGCTGACCATCGACCAGCCGGGCTGGCTGATCTACACCCTGGCCGACGATGGCGGCCTGTGGGCCGACATTGAGATGTTCGTCCAGGACCTCAGGCCGATGATCGTCTACGGTCCCGCCCAGGCCGCGATCCGCTTCCTCCGGGCGCACACCTCGTTTCCGGCGGGCCCCGAGGAGTGGACCGGCATGATGGTGGACATCGAGCCCGAGCCGGCGGGTGTGAGCGGGCCGCTGGCCGCGGCGCTGGTCGACGGCCGGCCCGCGGTGGCCTACCTCGAGCACTCCGAGGATCTGGTCAAGTACGCCTACAGCCAGGTCGCCGAACCCAGCGAGCAGGACGACTGGTTCTCGATGGCGGTCTACGACGCGGTCCAGCCCCCCGCCCAGCTCGGGCTCGCCGACTATGACGGCCGGCCCTGCGTGGCGTTCACCCGTCAGTACGGCAAGCTGATGTTCGGCCAGGCACCGTCCTCCACACCGCAGCCCGCGGACTGGACCTTCAGCGAGGTGATTGCCGAAGGTGATCTGGGCTTCAGTCCGTCCCTGGCGATTGCCGGCGGCCGGCCGGTGATCCTCTGCAGCGGCGAGTTCGAGGACGGCGACGGGGCCTACTACCTGCGCGCCAATACGGAGTCGCCCGCCGGCCCCGCCGACTGGGACCGCCACCTGGCCTACGGCTTCGCCGGCGCCGGTACGCAGAGCTCGCTGTACATCAGGAACCTCAAACCGACCGGCTACCGGCCGGTGGCGGCCTACCTCAATCACTACATCTACGAGATGCTGGTTGTCGGCGTGGCGAAGATCGCCATCCCCCTCGCGGTTCCCGACTGGGCCCTCAGTAGCCTCGAGCGCGACGTGGTGGACAACTCGATCTGCGTCTGCAATGTCCTGCCGTTCGTGATCTACAGCGTGGATGACGAGGGCGCGGAGGCGTTCAAGTGCGCCTGGGGGCAGCTGTCGACGCCACAGGGCCACGATGACTGGGACTACTACGTGCTGGAGGAGGGGGCGTACGGCAGCGTCGCCGCGGTCTCGATCATGGGCACGCCGGTGATCGCGTGGCGCGACTACAACGGCGGCGTGCTGAAGTTCGGCTGGTATGACGAGTAAGGGGGACAGGGGGATGCGGACGGGGGCGTCCGCGCTCCGGATGCCGCGGTACACGGGTACTACGGCCCGCCGGGGCCGTAGACATTGAAGGTCTGCAGTCCCGCCTGGGCGGGACCGGCTGCATTACCCACCCCCATCGGTGGTATAATTCGCTCCCCCACGGCTGGGTAGCTCAGTGGTCAGAGCGAACGGCTCATAACCGTTAGGTCGAGGGTTCAACTCCCTCCCCAGCCACCAATCAGTGGTAAGTTCAAGTGGTAAGTTCAGGTTGCAGGTTCAGGCTGCAGGTTCAGGTGATACGTTCCACCGGCAGATGAGTTCGGGCCAGGCCTGCCACGCAGGACCAGACCTTCCTGCATGAACATACTGCCTGACCACACTGCTTTCCCGTACTGCTTGACCTTACTACTTAAACTTGCCGCCTGAACTTACCGCTATTCTCCCCTACAATCGCTCGATGTCGCGGTGCTGGACCACCACGTGGTAGCCCTGGGCCAGCAGCTGCTCGGCCACCGCATTGGCCACCGCCACCGAGCGATGCTTACCGCCGGTGCAGCCGAACGCGACGATGCTGCTGAACTTGTGCACCGCGGCGTAGCGAATGAACGCCACCTGCAACGCACTCAGCGCCGACTCAATGTACTCGATCGCGCCGTCCTGGCTGAGCACGAACTCCCGCACCGCCGCGTCCATGCCGGTCAACGGCCGGAGCTTGTCCTCGTAGTGCGGGTTGGGCAGAAACCGCACGTCCAGCACGAAGTCGGCGTCGGCGGGCATCCCGAACTTGTAGCCGAAACTGAGCACCGTCACCGTCAGCTGCGGGCCGCCGTCCCCGCCGGCGTAGATCCCCAGTAGCCGCGCCGTGAGCTGCCGCGGCGTCAGACTGGAGGTGTCGATCACCACCGCCGCCAGTTCCTTGAGCGGATCGAGGCGCTCGCGCTCGCGCGTGATGGCGTCTTCCAGCCTGAGCCCGACTGCCATCGGCGGCACCCGCCGCTTCTCCTTGAAGCGCGTGATCAGCACGTCATCCTCGCAGTCGAGGAACAGCACCTCGGGGCTCAGGCCCACGCCCGCCAGCTGGCCGATCGCCTCGCGGAAGCGGCTGAACAGCTCGCCGCTGCGCACGTCGCAGACGATCGCGATCGAGCCGGCGGACTGGGGTGTCTGGCGGTAGAGCTGGACGAAGGTCTCGATCAGCGAGGGCGGCAGGTTGTCCAGGCAGCAGTAGCCCAGATCCTCGAAGCAGCGCAGTGCCGCCGTCTTGCCCGCCCCGGACATGCCCGTGATGATCACCAGCCTGCCCGCGCCCAGATCCATGGGCCGATTATAGCCCAGCACCCCCGGCCGCACGCCAGCCGCCGCCGGTGCAGGCGCCGGCGACATCTGGCGGTTTACCTTGACAAGCCGCCGTATTGTGGCATAATCCAGATGGAGTGCGGGGACAGCTTGAAACCCCCGCCAACCCGGACCAAGAGGTGTGCCCTCGGAGCAGTGAAGCACGGCGCGAAAGCCGTTAAACGAGCTTATCCCCTTACTGTCCCCCCCTTGGGAGGATGGTCGTCAGGCCGTCCTCCCTCTTGTTTTCCATAGCGCGCTCGCGCAGTGGCGGCCGGCGCTCCTTGTCACCCAGTAGGCCGGACTTCAGCCCGGCGATTCAAAGGTCGGCGGGTTGAAACCCGCCGCTACCGGGATGCTGGTAGGCGGGGCTTCAGCCCCGCGATTGAGAGGTCGGCGGGTTGAAACCCGCCGCTACCCCTCATTCGAGGTCAGGGGGCTGAAGCGCCCTGCCAGCGGGAACGTTTGCGGCTGCGGTGATGCAGGCGCCTAATGCGCGATCTGCGCCCAATAGCGCTGGAAGTTGAAGTCGCGGCTGTTCAGCTCGTCGTGGCAGACCAGGCAGGTCCGCTCACCCGCGTCCCAGAGCCCCAGCGCATTGCGGCCGTCGGCGCTCAGCTGTTCGATCCACTGCGGGTTCAGCTCCTCGCCGGCAAGGCGCGCCGTCATCAGCTGGACGTGATACTCGCCGGGACCGTGGCAGCTTTCGCAGCGCACTCCGCGCATCTCGTGCTGGTCCTCGATCACGTTCCAGCCCCCGCTGCCGGTGACGCCCGGCAGCCGCGCGTGGCCGACGACGTGGCAGGGCAGGCAGGCCGCGCTGCGCGCCTGGTCCTTCTCCACCAGCGACGTCAGCGCCTGGGTGTGGTGGGTGGCCAGCTGCTGCTCGACGACCTGCGCATGGCAGGGACGGCAGCTTTCGTAACCGACATAGACCGGATGGACTTCCAGCTGCTCGCTGGCCCGCTCGACCTCCAGCCGCTCCAGCCGGGGCGCGATGTCGATGATGATCGCCTGTACTTGCTCGTCGAGGTTGACTGAATCGGGCACCGCCAGGCGCTCCATCTGCACCACCGGCGGCGTCTGGTTCTGCTTGAAAAACGTCACGGACCTGAGCACGTCCTTGGCCTTGGTGTAGGGCGGATCGACGAAGTAGGGCGGCGAGAGCGGCGCATCGTCCAGCTTCTCGCGCAGGCCCTGGCCCTTGAAGCCGATGATCTGGATCAGCTCCTCCATCTGCTTGAAGGCCGCCGGGCCGGTGCCGCCCTGGCTGGCGTCGGCGACGCTGAGCAGCCAGTAGTCGGCCTCGCCGCCGTGGGCGTCCAGCACGCGCCGCACCGCCTGCTCGGCGTCGCTGAGCTCGAAGCCGTTGAGCTTGCCGATGACCTCCTGGACCTTGACGTCGACGACGTGAATGATGCCGACGCGGTAGCCGGGCTCCGTCTTAACGATCAGGTGGCCGCTGATCAGCCCGTTCAGCTCGTCGCTCAGATCCTCGCCCTCGGGGGGCGCCGTGAACCGCAGGTTGGCGGCGGTCAGCGGCAGGTCGCTCTGGCCCAGCAGCTTCCAGAGCTCGGACTGGGGAAACGCCAGCTCGTGCAGGCCGAGCCCGACCGCGTCGTAGCTGAGGGTGGCCATCCCGCGTACCACGCCCACGGAGTTGATCCTGGCCACCTCGTCCGAGTTGGAGGCGAAGTTGCCGACGTCGATCAGCAGCGCAGCGACCGGCCGGCCCTTGTCGGCGGCGTGCGGCCTCAGCGCCGCCTCGCGCTCCTGACGCGCCAGCCGCGCCATCCGGACCAGCCCGCCGTACTGCCCGCTGGAGCAGCCGCAATTCTCGATGTAGCTCTCGACGTTACCGGTGATCAGCACCGTCAGCCGCGCCAGCTCGACGGGTTTGTCGCAGCTCAGGGCGGCGGCGGCTGTCAGCAGCACAACCACGGCCAGTTTGGCTATCGCGCGCATTTTCCGTACCTCAGAGTTCAACAGGTATAGGACGCTTGATGGTGACCGAGCGTTGGGTCACCCGCGCCTGCAGTGCTAACACTCTAACGCCTGCCGCCGCCGCGCGCCGCAGTTCGGCGCCGTAGTCCGGATCGATGTCGTCGGCGGGCCGGAACCGGTCGCAGTCGCCGCGCTGGACGAAGAACAGCTGCAGCGCCTCCTCGCCGCAGGCCACCATCCGCTGCAGCTCGATCAGGTGCCTCAGGCCGCGTTGGGTGACGGCGTCGGGGAACGACGCCACCCCGTTGCGCACCAGCGTGGTGCTCTTGACCTCGACCCAGATGCGCCGCAGCATGTCGCGCTCGTGCACGCTGCAGCAGAGGTCGGCGCGGCTGCGCCGGCCGTAGGGCACCTCGGCGCGGTACTCGCGGAAACCACTGAGCGCCTCGATCTTCTGGGCGCGGGCGAAGTCGAACACCACGCGGTTCGGCACGGCGGTGTCGACGCAGACCAGGCTGCGCCGCGGCCGAACCAGTACCCAGCTCCAGGGATGCTTGCGATGGGGGCCGGACTCGGCGCGCAGCCAGACCGGCCGACCGGGCACCGCGCAGCCCAGCAGGCTGCCGGTGTTGGGGACCGCCGCCGTGACCTGGCGGCCATCGGGCAGTTCGACGTCGGCCAGAAAGCGTTTGTAGCGCCGCAGCAGGCGGCCTTCGGTGAGCGGGGGCCAGCGCATCGCCAGATTATACGGCGGTGCTGAGCAATTGCAGCTCGAGCGCGGGCAGCAGCTGGCCGACGCGGTCGGCCCAGCCGTGCTCGGCCGCGGCCCGGCGGCGCCCCCGGGCGGCCAGCGACTCCCGTTCGGCCGGGTTGGCCAGGTAGTGGCGTGCCGACTCGACGAGCTGAGTCTCACCGTCGAACACCGCGGCTTCCTCGCCCGCCGCCATCAGGCGGCCAAGCCCCGGCCGCCCGTAGGTCAGCAGCAGGCTGCCGCTGGCCAGGCAGTCCGGCAGGCGGGTGCTGACGTAGTCCTCAAGCTCGCAGTCCTCGTGGGGCAGGTCGAGCACGATCGCGCTCGAGTTGTAGACGGTGTTGAGCTCCGTCAGGTAGTTGACCTGCCCGCGCCACAGCTGGGCCACGGCGCTGTTCTGCCAGGCCTTGTCGCCGAAGACGGCCAACGCTACGCCGGCGTCGTCGAGCGCCGCCAGCAGCCGCTCACGGCCCGGGCTGTGGCTGCCCGCGAAGCAGACCTCAAAGCCGCCGGCCAGCCGCTCGTCATCACTGAGCAGCGGGTAGGGCGCGTCCGCGGGCGGATCGGCCGCCGGATAGTAGATCCGCAGGCTGGTGCCGGGTGATACGTGCAGCGCGCGGCCCTGGTCCACCTCGCTGAGGTGCCCGAGCAGCGCGGCAGAGCTGCTGGCGATCACGGTGTGGCGCCAGCTGGCGGCGTCAAGACTCTCCAGCTTGCGCGCGGCGTCCGCGGTGCGGCCGTGCAGGTAGAGGATGTTGGGGACGCCGCATTCCTCCAGCAGGTGATGGGCCTCCTGCTTCTGCGGATCCTCCAGCACGATGCCCAGCCCGGGGGACAGGCCGAAGTCGATGTGTCCCTTGCTGACGATGTCCTTGAGGTAGAACTGGAAGATCTCGTAGCAGCCGCGGCGCTGGTAGCGGAGCTGGCGGTACATGTTGTTGATCGAGACCATGTTCAGCGTCACCGGCGTGTGGCCCAGCGCCTGCAGCGCGTCCATCAGCGGCAGCGTGATCGCCGGCAGCCAGCGCCGGGACACGTCGGGGATCAGGACGTTGTAGCCCCTCACGTCTGTTGTCCCTCAGGGCCATCCTTGTCAGGCACGCCGGCGGCCGTGGGGTCGCCCGGCTGCATGAACTGGCCCAGGGCGGGCTCGCCCGACTCGCCGTTCTGGCTGTCGCCGTTCTGATTAAGCTGCAGCAGCTCGAACTGCTCGAGCGCCGTCGCCTTGAGCTGGGCGTGCTGCTGGCGGTCCTCCGTGGTTTCGACGTGGTCGACCAGCAGCCCCTCGATTCGCGCCCCGGCCAGGTCGACCTGATCGAAGTCGACGACCTCCATCCGCGCCCGGGTCAGGTCCGCGCCACTCATGTCGGTGTCCTGCAGGAAGCAGTTGCTGAGGTTCGCGCCGCTGAGATTGGCGCCCGAGAGGTCGGTGTTGTGCAGTACGGTCCAGGTCAGATCAGCTTCATGCAGGTCCACGCCGGACAGGTGCGCGCCCGACAATGCCGCGGTGCGCATCACGTTGCGCCCCATGCGGGCGCCGCTGAAGTCGCAGTTGCGCAGGTCGGCCTTGTGCCAGAAGCAGCGCTCGGCGTCGATCTCGCGGAAGCTGACCTCCGGCGCCTCGGCCGCCGAGAAGTCGGCGTTGGCCAGCCGCGCGCCCGTGAACTCGCTGCCGTAGAGCTTCTCCAACAGCAGCGATGCCGCGGACAGGTCCGCGCCGCTGAAGTCGCACTGGATCGCCTCGCCGCGGGCCATATTGACGCCGATCAGCCTGGCCCCTCTGAGTACGCAGTTGCGGACCCGGCAGAGCCGCAGCAGCGTGTCCGTCAGATCAGCCCCTTCCAGATTGCAGGCGTAGAACTCGCAGTGGCTGAAGTCCATCAGCTTGAGGTCGAGACCGGAAAGGTCCAGCCCCTGGAAGCGCAGCCGGTTAAGCCGCGGGCGGGGCGCGTCTTCCTGTGCGAAGTGCTCCTGGCGCGCCGCCAGATAGCCGGCGTGATCCGAACACAGCAGCTCATACCACTCGCTGGCAAGCATCGGTATCCTCCTCGATCACCATATAGATTGATCGGCCCCCGGCTGCCCGCCTTGAGCGGCGCTGCGCGGGCGCGGGCTGGCGTATAATCCCCGGCGGTGAAGCTCTACCCCGCCTACGAATGGTTCCTGACGCCGCACTGGGTGCGCCGCTTCGGGCCGCTGAAGCTGATCCAGGCCTCGCTGCTGGACCGCGTCGGGCTGCACTTCTTCACGCTCTACTCCAGCCTCAACGGCGTGCTGACCGGCGCGCTGGGACTGGCCGGCGTGGTGCTCACCGAGCGGCTGGGCGCCACCGACCTGCAGATGGGCATCTACACTGCGCTGTCCGTCGTGGTGATGCTGCTGGGGATCGTCGGCAGCGAACTGGTGGAGGGCCGCGACAAGCGCCCCTACATCCTGACGCTCGGGCTGCTCAGCCGCGGGGCGCTGTTTCTGTTCCTGCTGTGCTACAACGCCTGGCTGTTCATCGTGGTCGGCGGGCTGTTCTTCGTGCTCAACGCGCTGTTGATGCCCGCCATCTTCTCGATGTGGCAGTCCAATATCAGCGCCGAGGCCCGTGGCAAGCTCTGGGGGCTGGCGGTGATCGTCACCACGCTGGTGATGATGGCGGCGGCCTACGGGGTCGGCAAGGTGCTGGACTGGAATCCCGACAGCTTCCGCTGGCTGTTTCCGGTGGCCGGCGTGGTGGCGATGCTGGGCATCGTGACACTGGCGATCAGCCCGCTGCGCGGTGCCTACAAGCTGTCGCGGGCGCCGCAGCGAATGACGCTGAGAAGCACCCTGATCGCTCCGGTGCAGAGTTTCGTCAGGCTGCTGGCCGAGGACCGCAAGTACCTGAACTTCGAACTGGTGTTCTTCCTCTACGGCCTGGCGGTGATGCTGCTGTTCCCGATCATCCCGATCTACATCGTGGAAGTGGCCGAGATGACCTACGGGCAGGCCAGCATCGCCACACTGGTGATCGGGCAGCTCGGCGTGCTGGCGCTGCCGCCGCTGTGGGGCATGCTGATGGATCGCACCGGCCCGATGTTCCTCTGCATGGTGGTGTTTGCCGTGCTGGCGCTGTTTCCGCTGATCCTGCTGGTGGGGCTGGGCACCGGCCCCGGCACCGCGCTGACACTGGGTGTCGTCTACCTGGCCCACCTGGTCTTCGGCATCGGCATGAGCGGCGTCCACGTGGCCTGGAGCATGGGGCCGGTGATGTTTGCGGGAAGCCGCGATGCCAGCGGCTATTCCGGCGCTCACGTCACGATCACCGGAATTCGCGGGCTGATCGGACCGATGCTGGGTGCGCTGGGCAAAATGTACTTCGGCTTTCTGCCGGTGCTGGTGGTGTCGGCCGCGCTGTTCACCGTCGCCTCGCTGGGCATGTATCTGCTAAGGCGCCACTACGGGCCGCTGCGCCCGCCGGTCAGTGCGGAAGCCGACGCCGCCTGACGGTGCCCGGCCAGTCGCTACTGCCGCATGACGTAGGTCATCAGGTCGTCCATAAACGGCGCGCTACGTGACACCCGGCCCAGTCCCATCTTGCTCGGCGAACTGACGCACATCATGATCCGTTCGAACAGCTCATCGCCGGTGTCCATCACGCCGCCGCCGTACTTCTTCCGGATCTCCGTCAGGACCACCGGCTCGCCCGGCTTGTAGTCATCCATCTCGACCGGATTGGCGGGATCCTCCGTGAAGTCCGGCGCGTGGCACATCGCACACGATCGGTTGGAGCCCGGGCCGCCCCAGAGGTCGGCGTTGTAGAATGCCTCGCGGCCCGCCTCGTAGCCCTCCTTGTCCGTGACGGAGTCCGAGACGTTCGTGAACATGCCCACGATCGGCCGCCAGGTAAACAGCAGGATCACGACGATCACGGCCAGGATAATCCAGAGGTAGTCGACATTACTCCTCACCTTGGTCCTCCTCGATATCGACTGCGGTGAACAGGTTCACAGCGTAATCAGCGGTCGCCGGTCCGTCGTCCTTCTCGGCGGCGCCGATATCGGTGCCCATGTCCTGTGTCATCGCCGCAGCGGATTGCTCCAGTTCATCGGGATCGACGCCCGCCTCAGCCGCTTCAGGAACCGGCTCGCCGTCCACCACGTCGGTCACGATCTCGGGCGGCGGAGAGTCACCGCGATCGGTGCCGCCGGACGCCCGGGGCCTGAGTTCGACCGCGCCGTCATCGCCGGTCAGCGACAGCCTGATCCCCGTGTCCGGCCCGAACACGCGCACAGCGACCTCCACCAGCGCCGCCGCGTTCTCCTCGGTCTGCGCGTAGCGGAAGGCCGGCAGGCGGTCGTCGGCGAACTCGATCGTCAGCACGCCGTCAGCCAGCCGGCCGCAGGTGCCGCGGTACAGCAGCGCGAAGGTGGTGCGGCGGGTCGCCTCCAGTGCCGCCAGGTACTCCTCCCAGCCCGCCGGCGAGTCGGGCGGTCCACCGGCGGGCACCGCGGCGGGCGCCGGCACCCGCTCGGTCCGTGGTGGCGGCGGGCTCGCCGTCGCCGGTTGCGGGGCGGCCGGCAGGGATACCCGCGCGGGCGCTGCCAGAGGTGCCTCGGCCTCGGGTATCGGCGCCGCCGTCGGCGCCGGGGCACCCGACGGAGTCACAGCATCACTGTAGGCCGCCTGCGCGCTGAGCAGCGTCAGCTCGACCAGCACGGAGGGGAAGCTCTCGTACTTGAGCAGGTTGATGCCTTCCCAGACGGCCCTCAGCGCCGCACGCCACGCCGGCTGGTGGTCGCGCAGGTAGCGCTGCTTGATCTCGTCGGCGAGCTTCAGCAGGAACTGCGCCGGGTCGGCCCCCTGGCTCAGCAGCCGATCCCAGCTGCCGAGCAACGGCTGGGCATCGCCCGCCGCCAGCTGATCGACCACCTCCGCCGCCAGCCGGGGGTCGCCCAGCTGGAACAGCTCGCCGATCGCCTCCAGCGTAATCTCCTTGTCGCAGTAGACCAGCAACTGGTCGAGCAGGCTGATCGCGTCCCGCGCCGAGCCCTCGGACAAGGCGGCCAGCGCCGCGGCCGGATCATCTCCCAGTTCGAAGCCCTCCTGCCCGGCGATCCACTGCAGATGTGCAGCTAAGTCGCCTAGGGGCAGCAGCCCGAAGTCGAACCGAATGCAGCGTGACAGAATGGTCACCGGCAGTTTGTGGGGCTCGGTGGTGCACAGGCAGAAGATCACATGCGCGGGTGGCTCCTCCAGCGTCTTGAGCAGCGCGTTGAACGCCGTGGGGCTGATCATGTGCACTTCGTCGATGATGTAGACCTTATGTGCATAGCTCTGTGGCAGGTAAGCGACCCTTTTGATCAGTGTCTCGGTGATCTCCTCCACCTTGCGGTGGCTGGCAGCGTCGAATTCGTGAACGTCGGGTGCGTTGCCTTCCGCCACTGCCTGGCACACTTCACACTCGCCGCAGGCATCGCCCTGCTGTGGATTCAGGCAGTTGACGGCTTTGGCGAAGATGCGGGCGACGCTGGTCTTGCCGGTGCCGCGCGGGCCGCTGAACAGGTAGGCGTGGCTTAGGCGCCCGCGCACGATGCTGTTGCGTAGGATTCGCGTGACTGCATGCTGGCCGATGAGTTCGGCGAAGCGCTGGCTGCGGTACTTGCGGTACAGCGTGATCGACATGCCTTCCTGCCGGGTCCATTATACGTGTGGCCGCGGCCGCGCTTTATCGGCGCAGCGCGCCCGCCGCGCGTCAGCGCGCCTCGCCGGAGTTGTCGGCGCCGTCCAGCCGCCGGGCGATCCGCGCGGCCTGAACGCACTTCGGGCAGTACTCACACAACGGGGCCGCGGACCGCGACGGGCGGGCGCCGGGCAGCCACGGCAGGCCCAGCCGCCACAGCAGGTAGTAGACGGCGCCCAGACCGATCAGTGCAGTGAGGACCCATTGGAGTGTGATGCTCATTATCTATGCCAACTGCGGCCATAGCCGCGACGCCACCTGATAGAACACAAAGCAGGCCAGCCATGCCAGGCCGGTCATGTAGGCCACCATGAACAGCGGCCAGCCCCAGCTGTTGGTCTCGCGCTTGACGACGGCGATGGTCGCCATGCACTGACAGGCCAGGATGAAGAAGATCACGATGTTGAGCGCCACCAGCACGTTGTAGACCGGCCGGCCGGTGTCCGGGCTGATCTCGCTGCGGATGGTGCTGATCAGGCCCTGGTTCTCGCCGTCCTGATCGCCGACGCCGTAGACGATGGCCAGGGTGGAGACGAAGACCTCGCGGGCGGCGAAACTGCCGATCAGCCCCACGCCGATCTTCCAGTCGAAACCGAGCGGCTTGATCAGCGGCTCCAGCAGGCGCCCGAGGCGGCCGGCGACACTGGAGCGCAGCTGCGCGCTGGCCTGCCGGCTGTCGAGTATCGCCAGCTCCTGCTCCAGCGCCTCGCCACTAAAGGTCTGCAGCGCCTCGGCGCGCTGGACCTCGAAGGTATCCGCGATCGTCCGATCGGCGGGGAAGGTCAGCAGGAACCACAGGATGATGTTGATCGCCAGAATGATGGTGCCGGCCTGGGTCAGGAACAGCTTGCCGCGCTCCCACATCGCGATCAGCACCGTCTGCCAGTGCGGCACGCGATAGGGCGGCAGTTCGAGGATGAACGGCTGGCTGGGGCCCTTGAGGATGGTCTTGCGCAGCACGAAGGCGGCGGTGATCGCGGCCGCCAGCGAGAACAGATAGGCACCCCACAGCACCAGCCCCTGCAGGGTGAAGCCGCGGAAGCTGCC
>Ga0180429_10001265_pt1 | contig 21588 bp, 26 predicted proteins | sample SS_ome_FD_132428 | JGI IMG/M metagenome (GOLD analysis project Ga0180429, IMG submission 132428) | Hypersaline lake sediment archaeal communities from the Salton Sea, California, USA - SS_1_S_1 metaG | ecosystem: Environmental > Aquatic > Non-marine Saline and Alkaline > Hypersaline > Sediment ...
CGCCTCGGCCCGGAGGCCCATGGGCGCGGTTATTGTGATCATCGCGCGCTATGTGAAACCGTCAGACTTGCGGCGATTTTTGTCGCAGCTCTGCTCTCGCGCCAGCGCCGCTGAGGTCCCAGGCCCCGGCTCTGCGAATAATGGTGGGCGTGGAACCGGCCATCTGAACACGCTCGCGGACTTCATAGAGATCCAAGTGACGATGAGTTCGAGCCCGCAGTCCGCCGGGCAGATCGCAGTCAAGATAGACGCCCCCGAGGGATACCGGCCGGTGTACGCTACGAGCGGGTCGTCGGGGGCTGACGTTCTTGCGTATCTCCCGGGCGGGGTGAAGATCACGATCGCGCCTGGCTGCGTCGGGCTAATCCCCACGGGGCTTCGAGTGCACCTCCCCCGGGGACATGAAATCCAGGTACGCCCTCGCAGTGGGCTGGCCTTGAAACACAGCGTGACGGTCCTCAATACGCCCGGCACTATCGACTCGGACTTCCACCAAAAAATTGGCGTGGTCCTGGTCAATCACGGACCGCTTCCATTCGTTGTGAGTGACAAGATGCGGATAGCCCAACTCGTCTGCGCGCCGGTCACGCTGATGGTCTGGGACTCGGTGGAGTCCTCAGATCTACCCGAGGGGAGTAGAGGGGGGTTTGGCTCCACCGGGGTTTGACGGGCCGCCGCGTCTTTGCCGGGGCTTTCGAGACGCCCCTATACTTTTTCGGCAAGTTCAGCGCCGGGGCCCACGAGGACGCCGCAGATGCCGACCAAAAGGCCGGCGATGGCTGGGCTGGCCGGCCACTCCATGCCAGGTGTTCCTCCGTGCGGCGAAGTCTCGGGATACGCCACCAGCGAGGCGCCCCCCCGCGCGGCGGCCCCGAGAGCCGACATAACTCCGACCAGGATCATCAGGTAGACACAAGCCTTGCGGGCGTTCATCACTATGCTGAAATGGGTGCCCTCTTTCATTTATGGCCCGCGGCTCTCGTATTAGACATCCGCCCCAGCGAGGGCGGTGCGAGCGGGATGGGGGACGCCCCGGACCATCGCGCCCGAGCATGGGAGCCCGAGCGGGAAGGCGTGGGTAGGGGCCTGATTTACCCGGTCAGGTGCCCGGGGACCCCGCGCTGTTATCGGACCCGATGCTCGTTATTTTTGCTGCGTCGCGTGGTCGATCCGGATTTCCAGCTCAAGGGCGGCCCCCCGCAACTCCAGGACCCGCCGAGACAGAGTCAGACGCAGGAGAACGTTTTCGTCTCTCTCGCCCGTCACCGCAGCGGCGGCCTCCTCGGCTCGCTCGACCGCGGCCCAGGCCTCGGTCGACTCGGAATTCTTCAGATCGGCCCGCATCTTGCATTTCGTCCGTTGGTGGCGCCAGCGGTTCTGGGGGGACGCAAACACTTTACCGCATAGATCGCAGCGGCGCCTATCCATGTCCCGCCCGGCGCTCCTATTCTTCGGTGACGCAAGTGCTCTAATAAACGGGCCCTCCACGCAAAAAAACTTGCGCTGAGTGTTAGCGCCGTAGAGTGCGCCGCGCTCCGCTAGCGTCGGCGCGGACTCCCGCGGGGGGCTCCGGACGCGACAAGTGCTCTGATCGCTTCCGCGAGTAGCGTCGCCTCCTGGGGGTCGGAGGCGACGCCCCAAATGATCGAGCGGACTCCCGACCTCTGGCGGCCGAGGGGGTCCTCGTACCAGAAAGTCTTGGGGGTTGTCTTTGTGGTCGCGACGACGTAAGGGGAAGCGCGCATGCGGGCGTAGAAGTCCGCGTCCTCCCAGTGGGGAGCGACAAAGATCGCGCGGAAGCCCGCGCCCGCTGTCTTCTCGGCGGCGCCGAGGACGGCGCGAACGGCTCTGTCTAGAAAGTTTTCGACATGGGGGGGGGTGCAGACCCAGCCCCCGGGAGGGGGCGGGGAGGGCGGGACCCCGTTGGCGCCGAAGAACGAGCCAAGGCTCCCGAAGGGGGCGTCTGTGTCGTAGAAGGGGCTGTAGAACGCGGCCCCGGGCTTCCCGAGAAACCGCGCGTCGATCGGCGAGGCGAAGGTCTCGACGGTGAAACCGAATTCAGTCCGGAGCTTCTCGGCTCCGGCGAAGGGGATCCCGAGCGCTCGGGTGCTGAGGCCCACCGAGCCGTAGCGAAGGAGGACCCGGAGCGTCTTTTCGGGGCCGCCGACTTTGTGGAGCCTGGCCAGGGGGACTTCCGCGGGGCTCTGGGAGAAATCTCCGACTCGCGCCAGGCTCGGCCCGCAGCGGGGAGGACGGGCGACCAGACTGCCCGCGGCTCGGCGGACCTCGTCGGGACTTAGGCCGGTGTAGGCCTGGACGACGGCCGCCCAGACTAACCTCCAGGCCTTCGTTGCCGTTTGAGCCCCGCTCCGCTCGAGGCCGTGCAGCTCCCCCCAGAGCTTGGCCTCGGCGGGCCCCAACAGAAGCGGGCGAGGGCGCTCCCAACTAGCCTCGCAGGCCTTGGATATGTAGTAACGTTCGACGGCGGCCCGGATCTTGTATCGGGGGGCGCCGGGCATCTGGAGGTCGATGAGCCGGGTGATCCGGCCCCTCAGCCGCCAACGGGCGTAGTCGGCCGAGATCGGGCACACGGGGTGGATTTCGTAGGCGAGTTCCATAGTACTCGGTTGTTTGCGCGGGTCAGGGCCTTTCAAAAATGGGACGTAGGCGCCGCAGTCGCCGGCCGGAGGCTGGGCCCCCGCGGGCCCGAAAAAATCGGTCGGGCGCGGCCGGCCCCTCCGTATGGGCTAAGAAGGGCGGCAAGTCTTCGCCATCGCGCAGTTCGCGCAGAACGTGAGCCCGCAGGTGTTACATTTTTTGGTGTTCGGGGCCGTGAACCAGAGATGTTCCGCACATGAGTCGTAAGAAGTCATCGCGATCAGGCGATCGCACTCGGCGCAGAAGTAAATGCTGTTGAGTCCGGAGTGGTCGATCCGCACTTTAAGATGATGGGGGCGGGGCATTGTGAGCAGACCTGCGGACAGCTGTCAGAGTTGGGGACCGCGCCGCGGTTTCAATTTAGCGCGGGGCCGCGCGTCCGGCGCAATCGGCGTTCCATCCCGCGATCGCGTCTTGCACCCGCAGGAACCGGGCGGTCGCAGCCCCTAGCTTCGAGTCCAGCCAGGCGTTTTCGTGGGCGAGACGCTCGTTCGCTTCCTCGACGCGGTCACGGGCCTCCCGCAGCCGGATGTTCGCCGCTTTGAGCTCCGCGAGCTCACTTTTCAGTCGGAGGTTCTCGGCCAGGGCTTCCTTCATCGCGGGATCTTCTCCGCACTCGGCTTCGCGTTCTGGGGGGGTGTCGTCCTCGCCATCGGACCAAGGGTTGATCTCGTCCGGCTCGAACCCGTCATCATCGGATAGCTCCGGGTGCAAAGGTACCGATGTGGCCTTAGGGGTGTTCCAGGTCCGACTCATCGCGAAGTGCCCTCCCCTGTCCCGGGGGGGCGAGGGGGCACCTCCCCGGCCGCGGTTCGATCTCGGCTTCCGGCCGCGCCCGCGGCCCCTCCCCTTCCGAAGTTCGCCGCCTTTTCCGCCTCTGGGGGCGCCTCGCCAGTTTGGGGCGCCCGGCTCCAACTGCGGATGTCTAGTGGGCGCGGCTGCCATTAATGCGTCCGCTCGCGTACTGCTGGATACCTAGCTACCTTGCGGGGTCTGTCAGCTCGGTGGAACACCTACAGCGACCTTGCTAGCGTGTTCGTGTCTCGGGTTCAATAAAGGGCGCCGTCGGGGCTTGGTGGACCGAGTGCGGCCAGCGTCTCGCAGTCCAGGAGGGCGCCAGATACGCGACGCACCTATAATTGAAAGGCGCCTAGGGCAGCTTAGAGATGGAAAACCGTAGCCCGCAGGAACTGCTATTACTCGAAGAGATCGATAGATATTGCGCCCGATTTCGCGCGCTCGGCGACTTGGTGATCAGCCAGGCTCCTAAAGAGATTCCGGAAATGATTGAGACCGTCCGGGCGTTCGGAATCCAGCTGGAGGGTTATGAAGAGCTGTTTGAGGATCCGGCCCCGAAAGCCGATCGCCGATAGAAGAGCCGACGGGCCTCTGAGGGTTATGAAGAGCTGTTTGAGGATCCGGCCCCGAAAGCCGATCGCCGATAGAAGAGCCGACGGGCCTCTGAGGGTTTCTGTTTCGGGCGCGAGCAGCGACCTCTTTTTGGTGCTGGTCATATGAACGGGTCAAAAACAGGCGCGGGTCCTTACTGGCCAAGCAGCTGAGAGAGCGTAGCGGCTACCTCGGCTGAGCTGCCGCAGTTTGTAGTTTTTCCGCCGTACTCAACGACCGCATAGGGGGGCTTTGCCGCCATCGGTTCTTTCCAGGGGTCGGGGGCGATTGGGCACGTAATGATAGCCGGCTCCTGGCACCCTCTGAGCCGGGCTTCAAAGCTTATGGACCGGTGCGGCTCCCACAAGCTCTCAGAGGCGGGGGGGAGCTCGATCTTTGGCTCCCGTTTCAGGGCTTCCCGGACTTCGCGAAGGCACGCGCCGGAGCGGTCGCGGGCGGCTTGGGTGCGTTCATTCATCTCCGCCAGGTCTTGCTCCAAGCTACTCCAAGGGTGGCCCACATTGCTGGAGCAGGGTCGGCCCCTCATCGCGATTTCCTCTCGAGGGGGCTGCCTTCAATTTTGAACGCGGGGCCGAGCCTGCATCACCATGGCGAGACACATCCTTGGTCTTGACGCCCGATCGGCCGAAAAAACGGCTGCGGAGATGGTCGCAGTCCCGGCTGTCCAGTTCTTAAACAGCGACCCGTCGACGGTGCTCGTCAAGTGCGACCTATGCAAGTTTTGGTTCCCCGAGAGCGTCAGCGACCTGTTCTGGGACTCTGCTTACATCTGCGACTGGTGCGAGCTTTACCCGCTCGACGGCGAGGAGCACGTCGACGGCCCTGCCTGAGGGCCCCCTTTTGGCTTCGGACTCCGCGAAGGTTGAAGATCCGGTCACACTTGGCCACGGGCGGCGAGGAGCTCCTCGAGCACCTCGACGCGGGCCTCCAGGAGAATGATGTAGCTGCGGAGATACTCAGACTCGTTTTTTGCCTCGTTGAGAGTCGCCGGCAGCGCGTCGCCTCCGGCCGGTAATGCGGAGTCCTTTTCACTCGTCGTGGAGCCAAGAGGCTCATCGTCGCTCGCCGGGAAAGGGTCCGAAGCCAGGGCCGTCGGGCCCGCCTCGGCGCCATGTGAAGTACTCGGGGCGCCCCCTGCTTGCTGGGGCCGCGAACCACTGCTGGCGCAGTCGCACTCGCTCGCGAGGCAACCGCAAGAAGAAGGTAGCAGTCCCTGCGGTAGGTCGCTGTTCCAGCAAGCTGTCTCTGCGGTGCGACTGAGCAAGCGGTCGCTGCGGGTGGGCGCGCGTTCGGGCCCCGGGGTCTGGCCTGCCGGCTCGGCGCACATTTGTCAGCAGTTCCTGCAGCAGGTGTCCCACCGGCGCGGACTGCCTGCTTGAACAGTGTCCAGCTGCTGTCTAAAAAACCGGCCCGGGCGGCTCGCCCTAGTCGATGTACTTCGCGGCTCCGGCCGCATGGCGGACAGTGGGGAAGACCGATTTGCGCCAGTCGCGGCCCACGGCTTTCGCCGACATGGCGTAGAGGTCCCCCGAGTAGAGGTCGATCCGCGTCCGTTCGCCCAGACGGGCCGCGCCTCGGTGCCACCAGAAGCAGAGAGGCATCGGGCGCCCGACCCGAACCCCGATCACGAGCTGGCGCTCCCCATCGCCGTGGTAGCCGATGCCGCACTTGGACGCGTTGTAATAGTGGTTTATCTCCGCGACCAGGCCCTCGGCTTTCGGGCCGAAGAACGCCGGGAGCTTTTCTCGGATGGCCGAAAGGCGGGGGGCCGGTCCGTCGAAGGTCACGATCCGGCCTCTGCCCTCTTCGTAGTTGGGTTCCGAAGCCTCGTCCCCGACGCACACGCAGTGCCGAGCCAGTTTGTTTTTGACGCTGCCTCGCATCTTCGCTTTGGTGTCGTAAGGGATGCCCTTGAGCTGCAAGGCCAGCTTCTGGAGGCCCCGGTCGCCCCCGGGGGTGGCGAAGAGAGCTGCGGCGCCGCGGGCGACGAGAACGCAGGGCCGTTGGTCGACCCTCGCGAGCCAGTCCGCCTCGCCCGGTAGGGCGCAGCCGGGCGGGAACGGGATGTCTATCACCTCGGCCTCGCAGCCGGCTTGGCGGAACTTCAAGGCGGCGAGGGCCAACTCGGCCTCCGTGAAACCGGCCACTGCGTCCGACCGCAGGGCCTGCTCGCTCTGGGGCGCCCGGATGATTTCCATGCCTGCGTGCGCCTCGGCGGCGTCGCCGAGGGTCACCGTGAAAGTCCCCGTCTCCTCCGAGCCTAGTCCTGGCGAGGCGGGGGGGTAAAGTTGGTGGACGTCGCGGAACTTGCGCTCGTAGGAGCTGTTGCCTTCAGCCGCGCTGGCCGGGGGGTCGGGGGGGGGCGCGGAAGACTCGCCTGGACCCTCGCCCCCGGGGGGTCGGTGGAGCTCGCAGGGGGCCACCGGCGCCCCCCCGAGGAGCTCCAGGATGTATGCGTCGACTTCGTCTTCGAGAGCCATGTCGTCCGTCGCCGCCATCGCTCGCCCGCAGGGTGTTCTTGCTTAGGCGGCGGTGGCTTCATTTGTCCGCTGCTGGCCCAACAAGCGCCCCTTCGAGCGAGCAAAAAATAGCCAGGCCAGCACGACTGAAGGCGGCTCGGGCGGCGAGCTATCTCGGGGGCGGGAGCCTACGCCGGGTCGCCAGGGCGAGCGCGCGGCGGACTCAGATCGTCGAACAGGGCCAGGCTCTCGATCTCAGAAAGGGGGGGGTAGTAGCGGTCCGCGAACTCCACCGACCCGTCGGGGGCGATGCCGAGCGCGCCTAGCTCACTTTCTGAGAACTCGGCATCGTCCCAGCTTGCAGTAGGTGTTCCACCGGCAGCTGAGCCGGAGCCGTGGCTCAGCCCGCTGGTTGCGGCGGTACCCTGCGAGCCCGGCTCGGTCGGCGTAAGGTCGAACAAGCTGGGGGCCCATTCTTCTTCGGGGGCCCATTCTTTGCTCGCCCACTCTTCGGGCGGGGGAGCTGGAGCCCACTCCCTGGGCAGGGGCGGCGGAGCCCACTTCCTGGGCAGGGGCGGCGGGACCCATCCTTCGGGTGGAGCAGGCGGAGCCCACTTCCTGGGCAGGGGCGGCGGGACCCACTCTTCGTGCGGAGGCGACGGCGGGACCCACTCTTCGTGCGGAGGCGACGGCGGGCAGGCTCCGCGCCCCTCCGCGAATCGGACTCGACGCCCGGGTCGCTTCGACCTCCGACCGGGGCCGGCGGGAATCTCTGCAGGCGGGGGACCGCTCGGGCGGCGCGCCTTTTTGTCCGCAGGGCGGGCCTTCGGGGGTGGGGTCGGATCGCCCTGGATGGCCCCGGTCCAGGGACCCTTGACCTTATTCAGTGTGTAGTAAAGGATCATGCTGTGGCCGCTCCCGGGGTAGTAATCGGGATTCGCAGCCCGCTGTAGCTCTTCGCGCTGGGCTGGGGTCGGCAGGCGCCCCTCGCGCCCCTCGGCGACTAGCCAAAGGACTGTCGAGTGGCGCGCGAGCGCGGCTCGCCACCCCCCCTTTGACTGCACGTGCCTCTCGACTCCGAGCGCGAAAGAGGGACCGGCGATCTTCCGCCCGAAGGCCACACAGGCATCGCGTGTGGGGGGCAGACACCAGTCGTGACAGGCCTCCAGATAGCGGTAGACGAAAGAATGGGGGGTCACCCGGGCCGGGCAGTCACTTTCTTCCTCGGCCCCGACTCTGCGGGCCCAGGCCTCGAAATGGGCGTAAAGCACCGCCCGAGGGCCGTCGCCAAACCCTGCGGGATCCAAGATCCGGATCCGGGCCAGCGTCTCCGCGCGGAAGTCTCCGGTTATTTCGGTCATTTCGCCAGGGCCGGGAGCTTCAAAAAGCGCGCTAGCCGCTAGGAGCTGTTTAAGAACTGGGCATTTAGAGCGCCCGAGCTGGGGGGGACCCGCGCGCAATGTCCGAGCTGCGCACCGTGACTCTGAAGCTCCCTGCGGACTTCACACTGCCGGTGGACCTTAGTCCCGAGGATGCCCGACTTGTCTTAACGGCCGGGCTCCGGACGCTAGAGTACTGCCGGGAGCTCGCGCGCCCGCCCACAGGGAATGCTCGCGACCAGCTACCTACTGCATCGATAGGCGTTCCACTGCCAGGCGCCGCCGGGTCCCCAACCCCCGCAGGCGCGGCCGCCCCCCCTCCCAGCGGGCAGCTAGCAGTCCGCATCGGTGAGACACCTGCTGCGGAGCGACCGAGCGAGCAGTCCGCACCGGTGGGACACCTGTCGCAGGCGGGCGAGCTTGCCGCGCTAACTCGGCGCCTGGACATTCTCCTGGGGACCGGCGCCGGGGGGGCGACCAGCAGCCTGAAAGGCGCGGCGGCCGAGAGCGTCATCGAGTCTTTGCTACTCCGGCGCTACCCCAAGGCCGAGCTCGAGGCCTGCGGGAAAACCCCCGGGCGCGGCGACTTCCTTCTTCGGCGCGAGGGGGCGCCCTCTCTCCTCGTCGAGGTGAAAAACGTCGCCCGGGTCCCGACGGCCGAGATCGAAAAGTTCGAGCGCGACCTCGGGAGCTCGGGGGTCGCGGACGGGGGCATTTTCGTCTCCTGCGAGTCCCGCCCCCTGCCCAGGATCGGGCCCTTTGGTCTCCGCATGTGCCCCGGGCCGCCTGCCCCTTCTTCGGCCGCTCCGGGGGGGACGGGCCCCTCGGGGGGGCGACCGGCCATCTTCATAGTTGGCGCGCTGGCCACCCCCGCCCTCGTGGAGTTCGCCGTCGCTCTCCTCGATTTCCTCGTCCCGGCCCTCGCGCGCCGCGGCAAAGCGGGGACCCCGGAATCCGTGCAGGCGGCCCAAGAGGCGGTCAACCGGGCCTACGCCAGCTACCTGTCGACCGTCGTCCCCCTCCGCCGGATCCGCGACCGCCTTACGTTGGTCGGTCTCGATGTCCAGAGCCTCGAGGCGACTACGGCGGCGGCCATCGCAAACCTCCGACAGCTTTGGGACCGACACCCCGAACTCCGCTCGGCCGCCCAGGTGGGCGACGCGACTGCGGGGGGCGCTGACAATCTTGCGCGAGTGCCCGCTGCTGCTCCGAATGGCGCAGCTGTTCCGCCGGGCGAAGAGAGCGGGCCCGCCCGGGGCGAGATCGGTTCGGAAGCGTGCGAGGCGGCGGTCCGGGCGTTCATCGAGGCCAACGGGCGGAGCCCCACCCGGCCCGAGGTCATCAAAGCCTGCGGGATAAGCGACAGCACCCTCCGGAGCCTCGGGGGCTCCCGGGCCCTTGTCGCCCGGGCGCGGGCGGCCCTAAAATGAGGGCGGCCGACAAAAAAACGGGCGCTCATGGGCCAAGGATCTTGTTGCAGAGGGGGCAGGTGTGGAGTTGGCCCGCCTCGCTGCGGGACTCCAACCAAGAGCGGTGACACTCCGTGTGGAAGTAGTGCCCGCAGAGCGTCCGCGTCATCGTTCCGGCGTCGTCCATCGCCTCCATGCAGATAGGGCACTCATCTTTGTGGGCGGCCTGGGCGACTTTCGCCTTCGAAGCGCGGGTTCGGAGACGGGGGCTTTTGACGGCCCCCCCTTCGGGGCTCTGCGGGGGCTCGCTCCCTTTTTGGTCGTTCGCCGGATGGGCGGGCAGGGCCGGGCGCCCCGAGACGCCCCCCCCTCCTCGGAGCCTTACGACCAGCTGCACTTCGCACCCGGCCTCCATGTGCTTAACGAGCTCCGGCGAGAACTCGAGGGTGAGCGGGCGGCTCTCCAGGGGGGCGTTAGTCCGCCGGTCGCCGAAATCAGCTACCTGCGACTCGCTCGGCCGCGGAAACGGCGACTTACACTTGTTCGGAGTGGGCTGGACTGTAGACATATCGGGTTGTTACTGCCCGGCGGCGCCTTCATTTTTGGCGAAAACTCGTCCGGTCGAGACCTTCGCGGCCGGGCCGGATCCCGAAAAATGAAGGGGCGGGCGGGCTACACAGAAACATGCCAGAAGAGAAGGAAAACGATGAGCTCCGAGCGAAGGTGGCCGAGCTCGAATAGAAGTGTGCTGAGGGTGCTGACAAGCAGGCGGCTATGGAGGCGCGGCTCGCCTCGTTAGAGATGCGCGTGGGGCTCTGTCTTGCCGCCCTAGAAAAAGATAGCGAGACCCGCAGGCAAATTGACTACCTGCCTACTAACTCATATGAGTCATTCACCGGTCGCGACACCAAGACTCTCGAGGCGGATTGAGCAGGGGGCTTTGGTGCCTGTTTTTTATAGATGGACGCTCCCTTTCCGCGGGCGGCCCCGCCGTCGCCCCCTCACGCCCCGCGCGTTCTCGACAGCGAGGCAGGGCCCATCCAGTACGACTGCGCGGACTGCGGCGTTCCATGCCAAGCTTGGCCCGAAACCCCCGCGTGGCTCGACGGCAAGCGCTGCCACGGCTGTTGGTGGCGGAGCGACGACGAACCGCCCAAATCGCGGCGGTCTTTGTCGCTCCTCCCGGCGCTCCGAGTGTTCTCCCTGTCGTCAGCCCCGCAGGTGGCTCCTGACGGGCCTCGGTCGCGTGACCGGCAGAGCTCCGCTCTTTCCGCCAGTCCTTCGCCCCTGGGCGGCCCGCCTCTAGAGCCACCCCCGGGCACTCTGGGCCATATCGTCCGACCGACAGCTGGCCGGACCGGCGAGTCCTCTCCGGGAGCCGCCGCGGGCGAGCCCGCAGCCGTTCCCGCGGATGCCTTTGGGACGCCGCTCCGTCGGTTGAGCTCGGGCCGGATCCGGCCCGCCCTCCCGCCGAAGCGCCCGAGCTCAGCGGCATTCCTGGCCGAGCCCCCGGAGTCTGTTGCGGGGGTGGCCGCCTCTCCGCCCGAGCGGGTTCTCTCAGGCCGTCACCACGTGACTGCCGCGACATCAGTCCCTCCAGGTGCGCCCCCGCCGGTCCCGCCTCGATCGCCGCGGGGTCCCGAATAGGCCCCGCGCGAATGGCAAAAAAGGGGCCGCACGCCAGCTGCCGGTGGAACACCTACTGCAAACTGGGTGTTCAGCAGACTGCACTGGTGAGACACCGGCTGCAGAGCGACCTCGGGGGCACGCGCTCAGGGCCTGCGACTTATTACCGGCGGCGGAAAGCGGAGGGGCGGGGCGATGCAGCTTGGCACTGTCCGTTGGTTGTGTTGCAGGTGTATCCACTGTCGCATTGGCTGTCAGTCGTACAAGTATCGCTGCACGCGCTGCTTACGCAGGCTTGGCCGGTTGCGCAGTCGGCGGCAGTGGAGCAGCTCGTTGCGGAGGAGCTCCCGGAGAACATGAAGTACAGAATGATGAGCACAAGGACCACGAGGAGTCCCCACATAAGAGGTGACGATTGCATAACTAGCGGAACTTGCGACCGGGCGGGCGGTTGTATACCCCTTCGGGAAATAGTAGCGGACTCTCAAAAATTCACGCGGCCGGCGCGAGGACTCCCCGAATTTTATTAGCCCCGCGACGGGCGATCTTGGTTGTTCGGCAGATCCTCCGGCCGCACGTGGGTCCGTCCGGCGCGGATTGCGGCGAGGTTCGCGCCCGCGAAGGTCTCGACCAGATGGGCCTCCGCCGCAGCTTGGAGGGCCGCGTAGGCGTCGGGCGTGAAGCCCGCGCAGCCGAGGCTCATCAGGTCCTGAAGGAGCTCATCGCAAAGGTCGGCGAAGAGCGCTCCACCGATGATCGGCCCGGCCCGGGCCTGCTCGGCGTAGATCTCGTCGAGCTGCCGCCACTCCCGCGCAAGTCTCCGGCCCTCCCCGGGGCCGTAGGTCTCCACCGCGAGATCTTCGCAGGCGCTCTGGAGGACTTCCGCCTGCCCGTAGAGGCTCTCGGCCGGCGCGTCGGCTTCCCACGGGAGCTCGCAGCCCTCGCCGAGGACGTGCGCCCCCGGATCCACTTTGGCGAGCGCCGCCCGCGCGGCCCGGCCAAGGGGCACCTCGAGCGGCTCGTCCTCGTAGATTATGACGCCGCGCGGGGCGCGTTTCAGCGGCCTCGGCGACGGGTCCTCCGCCTCCAGTCGGTCGCGCTTCTTCCGCAAGAGGTGCATCGCGCTCTCGGCCTCCGTCTGAGCGTCCTCGCACTCTTCGGCCAGCGCGTCGGCGCGGTCGGCGAAATCTCGCGCCTTTTCGGCTGCCCTCAGGCGGGTTTCTGTTGTATCTTCGCCGGCTTCGGCTGGGTCCACGGGCAACTCTGCGAATAAATCAACTCCGTCGGGTTTGCGCGCGAATTCTTTTTTGCTGGGCACCTCGTTACTGAACAGGTTTGGGTTCTCTACGCGGAGCGCGTAGAGTCTCTCAAAGAGACGGGGCGGCGCCCACGGCTCCTCGAGCGCAGCCGCGGCCACATCCCAGGCGTCGCCGGCCATCATGACCGATAAGCCGACCCCGTCCTCCTCGGAGGTCTCGCCCCCGTCGTCGGTCTCTGGGCAGTCCTCTTCGTCGTCGGCCAGGCTCTCCTCGTAGAGTTCTTGCAGAGCCTTCAAGAGGGGGCCCCGGCTTCCGTCGCGCGCTGCCTCGACCAGTTCCGTTTCCAGCTCCTTTGCCCTAGCGGTTGTCGTTCCGGGCTGGCCGAGCCCGTCGAAAATGCCGAGCAGCTCGAAGCCCTCGTCGCTAAGGAGATCTCCGGCCTCTATGTCGCCAAATACCTCCCCCCATGGGCGCCCACCAGGCACTCCCTGGTAAGCGGCGTACAGCTCGTCAAGGAGCTCGCCACTGTCGGAGTCTCGGGGCTTCCTTTGCTCTTCCACTATCCCCATGAGACGGGGCGCGGCCTGCGGGCCGAAGGTCTCGAACGCCTGCAGCTCGTCTCCGAGCTCTTCTTTCGTGTCGGCGCGGGAATAGGCCTCAAGAACCCGCGCCGTTAGGTCTCGTGGGTAGCACCCCTCGCCCGCAGCGACTGCCAAGCGCAATTCAAGGGGCCGATAATTAGGGGGCACCTGCGCCGGAGGCGCGGGCGGCTTTTCGACGAGCCCGATCTCGGCCAACAGTTCATCGATCTCCCGCTCGGGCCCCCCTGCAGAGGTCACTGCCGCTGCAGCTTTTGCCCGGTAAGGCGGAGGGGGCGGTTCATCGCCGCTATCGTACGGAGGCTCTTCCTCGTCGGACTCAAGATGGTCGAGCCTCTCTAGCGGGTCGGGCGGATTGCCGGCCGCCGCTTGTCCGTTCCTGCGGGCCTCTCCGCGTTCCTGAATCCACTTGAACTCGCGCCTCGCATGCCCCAGAGCCTCGACAGCCTTTTGGGCGTGGTCTTCCGCAATGATCAGGCTGAGTCCGTGATCGCAAAGGGCCTCGCTCTCGTGATCGTCCGGGGTCGGCGGTGGGCTGATGTTGCGTTCATCCTGTCTCTGCATGGCTCGGTTGCTTGTTGCCGACGGCGACTTCTTCAATTTTGACCAGCGGCCCGACAAAATGGAACAGCCGCTCCGCAGCGGGCGTCTCACCGGTGCGGACTGTGCAGACCGTGCGAGGCGCGGATCGGCGTCTCACTTGTAGCCTGCCCGGGGGGCCTTTCCCCGCGGCGCGGACTTTTTGGTGGGCGCGCGGGGGGGCGCCATGACCGTGCGGGAAGGCTCCTTGGCCGGCGCGCGGGCCGCCTTCTTCTCCAGATCCAGGGCTCCGACCAAAGGCGGGCTCGCAAAGTTTAGCAGGTCCTGCTGGGTGAACCCGTACATGGACAGAACCTCGTCGCGCATTTCGTATGGGTGGGGCGGGCTGTCGCAAGTCTCGGCCGCGCTGTCGCGGTGGGGGGCCCACCCGCATCTCTCCGCCCCCGAAAGGATCCGAGGGCTCGCTGCGGGCGGCCATGAGGAGATCTGTGCGCCGGGGGATAAGAGGAGCTCCCCGCCCCTTTCCGAGTTTGGAGGTCTCGGCGCCCAACCATACGCCGGCGGGGTGTGTGGAGTCGGTCGAGCGTCGCGCCTCGCCTCTCGCGCTGACGGAGGCGAGCTCGGGAGCTCGTCGTGAGGGGCGCTAGCGCGGGGTGGCCCAGCGTAGAGATCGCCTTCGACGGGGTAGTAGGCCCCGAAGGCCCGCTCCCCGGACACCCGGCGCCCAACGCACGCGGCCTGTCCGATCAGCCGGGCGTCTCGGCTCTGCGCCTCTCGGGCTCGGGCCCTGCGCTCAGTCTCGGCTCGGGCCTGCCGAACCAGAGCATCGCCGGAGGGCTGTTCGTCTTCCGGGTCCCCGTCCACGGGGGCCCTGCTGGAGTCCCGTGGCACTAAGGGGGGTTCTGTGTGTGTCCGCCCGCCCGTCCATCGGTCGCCGAAACCAGCTACCAACTGCTGGGCAGACAGGCCGCGGACGTCGCTCGCCGAAGTGACTCCGGGGCGGGCCCGGCTAAGAGGGGCGGCTCCACGCGCGGGGGGCGGAGTGGCGGGCAGCGAAGCGGGCGTGGCAGGCGCGGGCGCGGGAGTGGCGGGCGCGGGAGTGGCGGGCGGGTAGGCAGACATAGTAGCGGCGGGAACTGGAGCGGGGGGCAGGAAAGAGGGGGGGGCGCCTGGGGCAGCGCCGCAGTGGGCGCACTTACATGTCATCAGCGAAGCGGGCCGGACGTTCTGGCCCGCTCCTCTGGCGGATTGTTGCCGATCGGCCGGGACCGCGATGCGCTGGATTAGTTGCTCAATCACGCGATCGCGAGCGTCTCCGGCGGCCGGCAGCTTGACGGGGGAGGTCGTTATGTCCTCTCGGCGGCAGATCGGGCATGTCGCTTTACCCGCCGGAGAGGCGGCCGCCCAGTCGGCGAGGCAGGAGTCATGGAAGACGTGCCGGCAGCCATCGATCTGGACGACGCCCGCTTCGCTGCCGGCCGCGAGGCTCTCGTAGCAGATCGAGCAATCGGTCTCTCTCAGCGCCGCCGAGGCGTCGTGATCCCTGGTCGCGTAACTACGCACGCGGGCATCGCATTTCGGGCATCTTTGGGCCCGATCGGGGTCGTAACACCACTGGGCATAACAGACCGCGTGCGCGCGGTCGCCGCACGGGGCCAAGGTGACCACCCGGCCCTCGATCGGATCGAGACAGACACAACAGTTCGTTGACATAAAGGGCCGCTGGGTTCCGGCCGCTATGCAGCTTTATTACTGCGCACGCGAGGGCGCGTTTTTCTGACCGCGTTTGTTGTCCGCGGGTTATATTTGCTGTTGAACCTCCGCGCGGAACGGGCATCCATGGACGAGCGCGAAGATCTCATCATCGTTGAAGAAGACATCGTCCCCGCCGGGGGGGCGGAGGACATGGAGGACGGGCCTTGCGACCCTCCCGCGGTGGGCGGGGCCCCCCCCTCGGAGAGCGCGAGCGAAGGAACAGCCAAAAAGGGCGGGATGGGGAAGATCTTTGTATTCGGGATCCTCCTTGTGCTCGTCGTTCTGGTCATCGTTCTCCTGATGGCGGGCAACGGCGGCCAACAGTCGTTCGCCGGCAAGAAGAGCCTCGCTGCCCCCGCTCCGAGCGCAGCGCGATAGGCAGCAGACGCGCCCGAACGTTCGCCCCATTTTTCGGCCCGAGTATAGGCCGGGCGCGATGGACGGGACTGCCTCGAGACTCGGGGTCGCGATCCTTATCTTGGCCGTGATCCTGCTGGTTCTTTGGGCGGTTTTCATCGGGGGCGGGGGGCGCGAGCGATGGGTCGGCGGCCCTTGGGGACGCGGGTGGTGGGGCTCTTGGGGGCGCGGGTGGTGGGGCCCCTGGGGGCGCGGGTGGGGCGGGTGGGGCTGGCCCGGCTACTACGAGAATTGCAGCCCGTGGCACGCCGGAGGGTCGGGGCTCGCCTGCGGGTACTACGGCCCGGCCCCCTACCTCGCGGACTACGCGGACCTGCGCCCGTGCCCGGCGGACCCGACTGGGGGCGGGACCCTGTGCACCGGCGAGCAAGAAAAGTGGCCGACCGTCGATAAATGCCGGGGGCGAGGGCTCGCCGGGGACGCCGCTTACGTCTGGCGCGAAGGGCCCGAAGGCGGGCGGTGTTACAGCTTCTATCCCTGATCTGCTACGAGAGCCCCGCGGCCGGCAGCGAAGCGGGCGCAGTTGAGGACAGCTGCCCTGCGGCAAGCCCCCCGGGTCATGAGATGTGATCAGCTCGGCGGCGCGGGCTGGCGATTTTTGCGCGCGGGGTATACGCCGGGCAGCCCGAGCAATGTCGAAGCGCGCGCTCTTAGTCGGGATAAACTACAAAGGCACCTCCGCGGAGCTGCGAGGCTGCATCCAGGATGTCGAGAACGTTAGGGATTTTCTCCGCCGCCGTGGCTACGGCGAAGGCGACATCGTCGAGATGACCGACGACACCGCCGGAGCCTTGCCGACCCGGGTCGGTATCATCAAGGCGCTCACCGACCTGCTGCTCTCGGGCGCGACGACGCTCTACTTCCACTACTCGGGGCACGGGAGCTACGTGCGCGACCTTTCCCGCGACGAGAAAGACTACAAGGACGAGTGCCTCGTCCCGATCGACTACGCCGCGTCGGGAATGATCATCGACGATGAGCTGCGGGGCGTCCTCCAGCTCTTGCGCCCGAACCAGCGCCTCTTCGCGGTCCTCGACTGCTGCCACAGCGGGACCGGGCTCGATTTGCGCTACGGCCTTGCGGCGATCGCCGGGGGGCGCCTCCAGATGCTCCACGACCATCGAGCTCCACCCCGGACCCGGGGCCAGGTGGTCATGATGAGCGGGTGCCTGGACTCGCAGACCAGCGCCGACGCTTGGGAAGAAGGGGAGTTCCAAGGGGCGATGACCTTCTCGTTCTTGAAGGCGATGGAGGCCGGGGCCAAGACCTACGAGGAGCTGGTAAAAAAGGTCCGTGAGGTCCTCAAGGAGCGCGGCTATTCGCAGCAGCCGACTCTGACCTCTGGGCGCAGGCTTACGCTCCAGTGGGCCCTGTCCCTGTGAGAGACTCGAGCCTTTTTTGGGCCGGGCCGGGCTCAGGCCGGGCCCGCTTCGCTGGCGAGCAAGGCGGCGGCTTCGGCCTCGACCCAGTCGGCGCCGGGGAGGCCGGCGAGCCAGTCCCCGGGGAGGTTGCTGCAGCCGAGCGCCGCGCCGAGCACGGCTCCGGCAACCGAGGCATTCGAGGAGGCGCGCCCCCCAAGGAGCGCGACCTCGGTGACGCAGGCACGAAAGAGCTCGGGCCCGCGCTCGCTCGGGGGCGTCCGGAGGAGGCGGCGGAAGGCCCAGACCCCGCAGATGTCTGCGTCGCCGGCGCCGGCCTCGGCCGAGAGCTCGCGCGATCCGCAAAGGCGCCGAAGGAACTCGCTCCTCTGTGCGGGCTCCGTGAGGTAGGCTAGGGCCCGGGAAGCGGGCCCCCGCGCCAGCTCGGGCTCCGGGGGACAGCCGCGGAGTAGGGAGTGAAGGAGGAGAGTGTGGAAGACGGTGGGGGCTAAGTGGCGGGAGTCGGGGTGGCTCGCCAGGGTGAGCGCGGCGGCCGCTGCTTCGGCCGCGCCGGGCGCGGGCAGCGTGGCCGCGGGGGCTGCGCGGGTGATCGTGACTCCGCTCGTGCGGACGACGAGGGTCTCCATCGCCGCGCGGGCGGGGTCTTCCCGGAAGTCTTGGTGCGCGGCGACGCGGGCGGTCGTCGAGTCGACGCCGTGCCCCTCGCGGTCGCCCAGCTCGGGGAAACCGTGGCTGATCCAATGGAGAACTTGGGCGGCGAACTTGCGCTGAAGGGCCGTGGGCACCGGCCGCTCGCAGAGCGCCCGGGCTGCGAGGAACATCTGGTCAACGTCGCCCGCCCAGTCGTTGGGGGGGTAGCCGTGGACCTCGGCGCCCCCCCCTGAGCGGGGAAAGACCGGGCCCTGGGGGTAGTTGTCGCGGAGGACGTCGCCGTTTCTTCGGTCGCAGATGAGGGCGAAAGCGCTCCCGAGCGCCGCGCCGTAAAACATCCCGTAGACCCGGTCGGCATACTCCTCAGGCGTAGGGGCTCTCCTGCGACTTTCGCCGTCGGCGGGCGGTCCAGGCGGTCCGGGCGGGCCCGCTTCGCTGGCGGGGCTAGGACGTAAGTCTTCGGGGGCCGCCATCGCTCGTTGCCCCGCCCGGGCGAATCCTCAAATGAGCAAAAAAGTGGGGCCGCGCGGGCGCGGCCGGGCTCGGGAGGGCCCTACTCAGTGGCCTCCGGGGCGTAGTACTCGCCGTACCACGCTTTGGGGGCTACGATGTGGGTGTTGAAGGGACCGATCAAGTTGGTCTCGGCGTCAACCCCTTTCCACTCGAAGGGCACCCGGTGTCCACCGGAAAGGAGCTCGCTTTTGGTCTTGACCCGACTGGCGGCGGTCACCACCTTGAGCTCTTCTATTTTGTCGTACCAGGTGCGGTCAGGGTCTGCGCTGATCCGCGCCAGGCTGATGAACTCCTCGGGAGTGAAGCCTCGCTTTTCGGCCTCCACGATATTGAGGCTCCCCCGGGCGACTTTACTTAGGAAGCTGTCGAGCGCAGGGTCGAGGTACTCGGTCTCGAGCGCGGGCTCCTCGCTCCACGTGTCTTCGGTGGCGTCGGCGATGAGGTAGCTGGTCTTGCCGGAGCGGATCCGTGAAGCGTTGTAGCGGCTGACCGCTTTAAGCGATGTGTAGCTCAGATGCGCGGGTCCGCTGTATTCTTCGGAGTCTTCTTCGGCACGCTTCATGTCAGCTTTTGACTCGGGGGTTTCCGGCTTGAGGCGCCCCGGGCTTCTCGCCACACAGAGGTAGTCCCACCAAATAACGTTGCGCTCGATGTTTTCCTCGGGGATCCCAAGGTCTTTGAACACGTGGTCCCGGTCTGTACCTTTACGCCCGTAGGGTAGGCGGCCCTTCTGCCCACGCGCCAAGTACGCCCCAACTTCGAGGCTATGCAGCTTTATCATGGCCTCCCTCGAGGGTTCGCGCGTGATCTCCTCTCGGACCTTTTCGACGTTCAGGTTGGGCAGGACGAGCATGAAGCCTAGGCTCATGTATTTTCTGATGCGGTGCTCGAAGCTGAGCCGGCGCACGTCCCCGTCCCACGGCATAACTCCGGACCTGAACGCCACTCTGGCCAAGCTGGTCCCCCAGACTGTTTTGCCATCGAAAGCCACTGAAGAGGGGGCGAGGTCGAAGCCGTGGATCACCTCGGATACCGTGCTATAAAGCCGGGTAATCAACTGGACCTGGATATCGCCAGCGACCATCGTGAAGCAGTTCTTCGAGCGGAAAGCTCGGAAGGGCTCGCAGATGAAGTTAGGGCTGTCTTCCTGCGCTCTGCGGACGCGGTCTTCGTAGCACTCCCGAAGGTCGTTCTTGAGGGCCTCTGTTGCGGCTCTGGCCCCTTCTTCGTCGAGGCCGACAACGAACAGATCAAAGTCAGGATAGTCATAGTCGAACCCGCGACTTCCTTTATCATCGGGACGGGCCAAGAGGGTCCGACAAACCAGGCCTCCGGCGAGAATCAGGCCCGGGCTCCTAAGATGGGCTAGAATGACGTCAAGCAGGGCGAGCCTGATCGGCCTACGGGCCGCGGTGTGGCGACCCCAATAACAATCGGGGTTCTCAAAGCGCCTTCGCAGGCGCTCGACGAAGTCTACCGCCGTTTTCGGGTAGACTGGGCAGGTCTCATTCCGCTCCGCTCGAAGTAGGTTCCATAGGCCACTTATCTCTTCTTGGTGACACAGGGTCGGCTGGTCGAAGTTCCACGCGAGGGGGGCGCCGAAATCTTCGAGCTTCGTTAGGCCGCATTCGACGCCGGCTACTCGGTGGGCGTCGGAGAATCTTTTGACCGCCGCCAGTCCCCGCCCGGTGAGGAGGGTCATTGCGTGCGCGCTCGTCGCTGGCTCCTCGGCGCGCTCGGTTTTCTCAGCGGGCTCGGTTTTCTCAGCGGGCGCGCTCGTCGCTGACTTCTTGGCGGGCTCGGGGCCCTCGTCCTCATCATCGGGCTCGGGGCCCTCGTCCTCATCATCGGATTCGGAGTCCTCGAGCGCCCCTCTGGGGGCGACTCTCGCGGCGGGCGCCGCGGAGACACCTCCGGCGGGCGCCAAGGCGACAGCTCTGGGCGCTGATGGCGGGGATCGCTTAAGGATCTTGGAACCTTCTCCAGCGCCCTCTTCTGGGAGTTCCCCGAGATTTCGAACTTTCTGGAGGACTGTGTATGACTCATCGTCGCCATGGGTGACAATCACCAAGAACTGGTCGTCGCATCCGGCATCTTTGAGCGCGTTAAGGAGTTGTTCGGAGAACTCAGTGCGTGCTGCCATCGCTCAAACCGCTGTGGTTTTCAGCCCACGCGGGCTTCAATTTTGACCCGGAAAAAGAGGTTCCGGGCATCACCGGCGCTTAGGAAGCCCCCCCCAAAAGGGCGTCTAATAGATCATCGCCGGTCGATTCAAAGGACGCCTCTGTGGAAGTAGTGACTGTCTTCTCGGCTGGCACTACGAGCTCGTCGACTCGGTGTTCGCCTTCAGCGCTTGGCGACTCATCGGCGACTTCCGCGTACCTGGTCTCGAGCAGGGCGGGGTCTAGTGTCTCAAACAAAGCACCTTCCGAAAAGTCCGAATCTTCGAGATCCGGCTCGAGAAAAGGATCCTCAGCGCAATCACCACTATGGGGCGTTGGTGGCTCTAACAGTTCGCTTAAGTGCAGAGGGGGGGCTGAGGGAGTGGCCGAGTTCGTGACTGGCTCAACGGATGGGGGATCGGTCGCGGGGATTACTGTGCCGATGTAGGTGGTGACGGTGCCGATGGAGGTCGCGCCTGGGTCATCTGGGGTATAGTTCTTCCGGCGAGTCACCTCGGTAACACGGACTTCAGATCCGCTTGGGGTGAGATAAAGAAAAGCTCTCGAGGTTTCTCGGGCCTTTCGGGCGGAATACCAGCCATGTAGTGTTGGGGCTACTAACGCGGGTGCGGCCATCACGGATAAGACAGATCTGCTCCTGGCGGCGGCGTTTAAATCAACGGACTCCATCCACACTTGTGTGTATCCCTACCTTGTCGCTAGTGGTCCGTAGCGCTTGTGGCGCCATGGCGGAAAAACAATGTTGTTCGCCGCGTCTTCAAGCAACAGGAGCCCTTTCCGCGCGGGCTCCCATCAAAAGCCCTTCGATTCCCCTCAAGGTGTCTTGCAAGGTTCGCAACTTATCCTCCGCTGCCTTTGCTCTCTTCTCAGCTGCCTTTTCTCTCTCCTCAGCTGCCTCTGCCCGCTCCTCAGCTGCCTTTGCTCTCTCCTCCGCTACATCCGCTTTCTTCTCCGCAGCCTTTGCTCTTTCCTCTGCGACCTTTTCTCTCTCCTCTGCGCGTTTATCTATAAGTTGGAGCGCTTTCTTCGCAAGCTCCCCCCCCCGAGAGGTTACCATCCCACTTAAGTCGTGGAGCTCGGTGCTAACGGGCTGAGCGCATCCGTTTGGGCCGCCCAACAAGTCGCAGTTGCTAGCGCGGTCGTTGAGCCCGCTATTAAGAAGAAGGCGGGGCAACGGATCCTCGGGAGCGCTGGCAGTATTAGTATACTTGGGCCCCCCAAAGTCGAAAGAGTTGAGGTGGTCATTAACTGAGTAGCTAGGCGTGCGGTGGCTGGCGCCGCCAAAGAGGCGGGGCAACGGATCCTCGGGAGCGCTGGCAGTATTAGTATACTTGGGCCCCCCAAAGTCGAA
>Ga0180429_10001268_pt1 | contig 21546 bp, 16 predicted proteins | sample SS_ome_FD_132428 | JGI IMG/M metagenome (GOLD analysis project Ga0180429, IMG submission 132428) | Hypersaline lake sediment archaeal communities from the Salton Sea, California, USA - SS_1_S_1 metaG | ecosystem: Environmental > Aquatic > Non-marine Saline and Alkaline > Hypersaline > Sediment ...
CCCGGAGACGCCGTTCCTGATGGCCGGCAGCCGCGACTTCCACGAGTTGCGCGGATATTTCGTCGGCCAGACGTACTGCGGCAAGATTGACCGCCCGGGCGTGCAGGGACGCGTGCTCACGCGCGCCGAACTCGATGCCATCCGCGCAGGCGATCTGCCCCCTGACGACGAGCGCGTGTGCTACTGGGATACCACCGCGGGTTACACCGACGACGGCATCGGCGATACCGTTGTCGACACCGGACCACATAGTCTGCACGCGCAGGGGCACAACCGCCCGAATCGTGCCCAGACCGGTTGGAATTGGAGCGGGCGCAACGACTGTTTCCGCCTCGCGCCGCAGGAATACGGCGGTGTCGACTTCCACGCCGACGCGGTAATCGACTGTCAGTGGGAAGTCACTCACGAGCTGATTCTGCCCGCCGATCTCACGAGCGGCGTTTACGCGATGCGCCTGCGCGCCGGGTCGGGTCGCGGGCTCGGCGAAGAGTACGTGGTGTTCTTCGTGCGCGCCGCCAGCCCGCGCGCGCGGGTCGCGATGCTGATGCCGACGGCGAGTTATCTCGCCTATGCCAACGAGCACCTCAGCTTCGACGCCCAGATCGTGCAGTCCATGGCAGGTCAGCCGCCGATCGTGTCCGAGGTCGACATCGAGATGTACAAGAACGCCGAGTTCGGGCTCTCGACCTACGACAAGTATCTCGATGGCCAGGGCGTCAACCTGTCGTCGTATCACCGGCCGATTCTCAACATGCGGCCGAAGGCACGCATGTCCAGCATGGGCATCACCTGGCAGTTTCCCGCCGATCTCTCGATCATCGGCTGGCTCGAACAGCAGCCGTTCGACTACGAGATTCTGACCGACGAGGATCTTCATCGCGAAGGCGCGGCATGCCTCGCGCCGTATCGCTGCGTGCTCACCGGCACCCATCCCGAGTACTACTCGGAGCGCATGCTCGATGGTCTGGAGGATTACGTCGCCGACGGTGGCCGCCTGGTCTATATGGGTGGCAACGGGTTCTACTGGGTCGTGGCGTTTCGTGATGACGAGCCCTGGTGCATGGAGGTGCGCAAGCTCGATTCCGGCATGTGCGCATGGCGTGCGCGCCCGGGCGAGCACTACTTGCAGACCACCGGCGAGAAGGGCGGCCTGTGGCGTATGCGGGGACGTGCGCCGCAGAAGCTTGCGGGGGTCGGTTTCATTTCCGAGGGCTTCGAGCACTGCCAGCCCTACCGCCGTATGCCCGACAGCTACCATCGGCGCGTCGACTGGATTACGGCCGGTATCGAAGGCGAGATTATCGGCGATTTCGGGCTCGCGCATGGCGGCGCGGCGGGTATCGAACTCGATCGTTACGACCTCGCTCTGGGTACACCGCCGCACGCGCTGATCATCGCCTCGTCAGGCGGGCATACCGACAACTACATCCTCGTCACCGAGGAATTGCTCTATGCCTATCAGGGGCTTACGGGTACGCAGGACTACCGCATCCGCGCCGACATGGTCTATTTCACCGCGCCCAATGATGGCGCCGTGTTCTCGTCGGGCTCGATTGCGTTCGGCCAGGCGCTGCCGGTCAACGGTTTCGATAACAACGTTGCCAGGTTGCTTGGTAACGTCGTCACCACCTTCATGCAGGAAGGGCCGTTGCCGGGCGGACAGTGGGTGAGTCGCGAGCGGCCGTTCCGCTGAGGGCGGTGCGTTGCGACCCTGGTTGCGCCGGTGTCGGCCCGGCAATGTCCGGGCTGAGTATCAGCGACTGGTCAGTTTGAACTCGATGCGCCGGTTGCGTGCCAGGGACGCGGGGTCGTCGCCCGTATCGATCGGATGTTCGGCGCCGAAGCCGGTGGCCGCGAGACGTTCCGGCGGAATGCCGAAACGCATCAGTTCGCGCACGATGGCGATCGCGCGCGCAGCGGACAGTTCCCAGTTGGAGGGAAAGCGCTCGGTGTTGATCGGGCGCCGGTCGGTGTGGCCATCGACGCGCAGGATCCAGTCGATGTCGGGCGGGATCTGCGTCATCAGGCGGGCCAGGGTTTCGGCGACGTGGGCGACCTGGCGCCGGCCAGCCGGCCCGAGCTCGTCGGTACCGCTGGCGAACAGCAGCTCGGCTGGCAGGACGAAACGATCGCCGACGACGCGGATCCCGGGTACGTCGGCGAGCGCTTCGCGCAGGCGCCCGAAGAAGTCGGACCGGTAGCGCTGCAACTGGGCCGCCTTGGCGGCCAGGGCGACGTTGAGCTTCTCGCCCAGCTCGCTGATGCGCAGATTCTTGCGCGCGATCTCCGCTTCACTCGCCTCGAGCGTCTCCGTGAGGCTCGCCAGCTGAGAGCGCAGCTCGGCGAGCTGCCGGTTGAGCAGTTCGATCTGCGCCTGTGCGGCAACATTGAGCTCGTTTTGCTCGGAAAGTCGTGCGCCCAGGTCGTCGCGCGCCGCGGCAGCCTCTTCGAGGTCCGACGCGAGCCGCGCCTTGAGCGCTTCGAGCGCGGCGACGTCGTTTTCGAGCGCTGCGAGACGTGCCGCGGCCTGCTCCAACTCGCGCGACTGCGTGTCGATGATGCCGGCGCGTTCCTCGAGCTGTGTCGCCTGCTCGTCGAGCCGGGTCTGCTGTGCCACGCGCGCGTCCTCCGCCGCGGCGAGGCTGGCCGTGCGCACCGCGAGCAGCTCGGACACGCGCGCACTCTCCGCGCGCTGCATCGCGAGCATGTCGGCCAGTTCGCTGACGCGGGCATTGAGGCGGGCCAGGGCCTGGTCGCGCCCGAGTATGGCCCCGGTCAGGAATTGCTGGCCGACGGCGGCGACCAGCAGCACGAAGATCACCACCATCAGCAGGGAGGCGACGGCGTCGACGAACGCCGGCCACACGTCGAGGGGACGTCGTCGGCGCGCGAGGCTCACGGTTTTCGGGCCGCCAGCGCGTTGGCTATGGTGCGGCTCATCAGCCGCAGTTCCTCGCGCAGTTCTTCGCCCAGGCTCTCGCCGCGGTCGCGCTCCGCCAGGCGTACGAGATGCTGGTTGATCTCTGCCTGCTGATCGATGAGCCGGGCGAAGCGTTCGTTCTGTTCGCCGACGAGGCGATTGAAACGCGCCAGACCGTCGCTGAGTTCGCCGAGCTGCGAGCGCGTGCGTTCGCGCTCGACCTCGCTCGCGCGCCCGTCACGCTGCATACGGTCGAGGGCGTCGGCGGTCTTCTCCAGCAGCGCTTCGACGTAGGCCGGGGCGCCGGCAAAGCTGCTCTCGTCGCCGCCGAGCCCGCTCGACAGGCGGGTGCTGCCGGAGAGCCATTCCTCGAGCTCGTTGACGAAGCGGTTCTGCGCGTGTCCGGCCTGCAGGTCCAGAAAGCCGAGCACGAGCGAGCCGGCGAGACCGAACAGTGACGACGAGAAGGCCGTGCCCATGCCGGCCAGGGGCCCTTCGAGATTGGCCTTGAGGTTTTCGAAGATCGCGGCGCCGTCGGCACCTTCGACGGCCATGCCGCGGATCACCCCGGCGACCGAGCCGACGGTCGCCATCAGGCCCCAGAAAGTGCCCAGCAGGCCGAGGAAGATGAGCACGCCGATGACGTAGCGCGAGAGGTCGCGCGAGTCTTCGAGCCGGGTGCGAATCGAGTCGAGCAGCGTGCGCAGCGACGTCGCCGAGAGGGAGGCATCGCCGCGGCCGGTCAGCAGCAGGGCCATCGAGGCCAGCAGGCGGGGCTGCGGTGCCTGCGCGATGGCGTGGCGCTCGTGACGCCAGGTTTCGACCCAGGCTATCTCGCGCCGCAGCGCCAGCACCTGGCGCACGTTGACGGCGATGCCGATGGCGAGCACGCCGAGAATCACGCCGTTGAACCAGGGGTTGGCGGCGAACGCGCGGCCCAGGGGCGCGGCGATGAGGGCGCAGCCGGCGAGCACCACGGCGAGAAATACGCTCATCCAGAGCAGGCTGCGGGTCGGCTGGGTCATGGCGGCGGTTCCTCGCGGGCGCGGCGTCCGCACAGTATGCACGAGCCGGCGCCGGTGTCGTCGATCGGTCGTCGGGCGGCGCCTCAGTCCTCGCCGGAACGCGCCGGCGCGGCACTTTCCGTGCCGGTCAGCAGCGGTGCGCAGTCGAGCTCGCCGGCGTCCATCATGCGTGCGACCTGGTCGAGCGCACTGACGAGTTTGTGCTGCTCGGCGCGCGGTAGATCGCCGAAGCGCTGCGTGAACTCCTCCTGCAGCAGCGCCGGCGCCACGTCGAGCGTGCCGCGACCCTTGCGCGTCAGGCGCGTGTGGACCACGCGGCGGTCCGTGGCCGAGCGGTAACGTTCGATAAAACCGCGCTCGGAGAGCCGGTCCATGATGGTGGTGACGGTGGCGGGGCTCAAGCTGACCTCGAGCGAGATGGTGCGGGTGGTGACCTCGCCGAGACGCGCGATGGCGCGCAACACGATGAGCTGGGCGGTGGTCAGGCCGGTCTGCTTGGCGAGCTGGCGCGAGCGCAGGTCGCTGGCACGGATGATACGGCGCAGGGCGACGAGCACGCCTTCGGTGAGATCGGCGGTGCTGCTCATGCCCCGGCCTTGGCGAGTGCGCCGGCGCACGCCGTGGTGATGCACATGGTCGGGCGGAAACCCGGCACCGCGACTGCCGGTCGCGGTGCCGGGCGCGCGGGGATCAGCGCTTGGCGGCGCCGTAGCGTTCGCCGACGACGTCCCAGTTGACCAGCTTCATGTACGCCTCGAGGTACTTCGGACGCAGGTTGCGATAGTCGATGTAGTAGGCGTGTTCCCACACGTCGCAGGTCAGCAGCGGGGCCGCGGCGGTGGTCAGCGGGGTCGCGGCGTTGCCGGTGTTGACGATTTCCAGACCCGACTTCGGATCGAGTACGAGCCAGGTCCAGCCGGAGCCGAACAGGGTCGCGGCCTGGCCGCTGAACTGCTCGACGAACTTGTCGAAGGAGCCGAACTTGTCGTCGATCGCCTTGCCGAGGTCGCCGGCCGGCTTGGCGCCGCCGTTGGCAGCCAGCGCATCGAAGTAGAACTCGTGGTTCCACGCCTGCGCTGCGTTGTTGAAGTAGGGCTTGCCCTCGCCCTCGCGCACCAGCGTGACGAGGTCCTTCTGGTCCAGATCGCTGCCCTTGATGGCGTCGTTGAGCTTGGTCACGTAGCCCGTGTAGTGCTTGCCGTGGTGATACTCGAGCGTCTCGCGCGAGATGTGCGGCGCGAGCGCGTCGTGGGCGTAGGGGAGATCTTTCGGGGTCACGGCCATGTCGTTGCTCCTTGTTGGCTGGTGGTTGTCGGCTGCGGTCGCACGGGTACGCCGAACGGGCGGCGCCGGTTCAGCGACTGGCTAGCCAATTATAGTTACAGATCTAATTATTTGAAATGTACGATATCGCGGCCACGCTGCCGCACGCCGCGGCGCGAGGCCGTGGCGGCAGTGCAGGCCCGGCATCGCCGGAGGCGGGCAGTCTATACCGATCGGGTGCCGGCCGCTCACGCCCGCGTGCGCGCCCGCGCGACCGGTCCGGCTACCCCGCCAGCGCGTCAGCGACGTTCCGCGGGCGTGCCCGTGAGCACGTGGGGGAAGCGCCGGATACCCCCTTCGACGAAGGGATGGATGGGCGCCGCGTCGCTGTAGACGCACAGCAGGCGCGCGATCGATTCGAGGCTGCTCAGGTGCGTGCGTTCGTAGCCGTGCGTGGCATCGGTGCCGAAGGTGATCAGCGCGTCGCGCACGTCGTGACCGGCCTTGACCGCGGAGTTGGCGTCCGAATAGTAGTAACGGAAGACGTCCATCTGGTAGGGAATTGCGTGCGCGCGGCACAGCTCGCGCAGTTTGCGCACCATGTGGTAGTCGAACGGGCCGCTGGTGTCCTGTGCGCACAGCGTCACGCCGGTCTCGCGCGCGTTCTGGCCCGGCGCAACCGGCCCGATGTCGATACCGACGAATTCCACCACTTCGCTCGACAGCGACGAGCCGGCCCCGGTACCGACTTCCTCGGTGATGGTGAAGATCGCCTGGAAGTCGATGGCGGGTCGGCGGCCGCTTGCGCGAATGTGCTTGAGCGCGGTGAGCAGGGCGCTCGCGCCGGCCTTGTTGTCGAGGTGACGCGCGCTGATATAACCGCTTTCGGAAATCTCCGGGTCGGGATCGAAAGCGACGAAGTCGCCGCTGCGCAGGCCCAGTGCGACGAGATCCCCGTGATCGTGACAGGACTCGTTGAGGCGCACCTCGATCTGGTTCCAGGCGATCGGCAGGGCGTCGACGCGCTCGTTGAAGGCGTGGCCGGATGCCAGCAGCGGCAATACCTGGCCGCGGTAGGCGCGTTCGCGCGCGAAGACCGTCACGCGGCCGCCCTCGGCGAAACGGCTCGACCAGGTGCCGACCGGCATCAGGCCGAGGCGGCCGTTGGGCTTGAGCTCGCCGACCACCGCGCCGATGGTGTCGATGTGATTGACCGCGGCGCGCGAGACCGTGCGCTCGGCGCCCTCGATGCGCGCAATGATGGTGCCACGGCGGGTCAGCTCGTAGTCGACGCCGAGGCGGTCGAGTTCGGCACAGACGTAGCGCGACAGTTCGTTGGTGAAGCCGGTCGGGCTCGGGATGGCGAGCATCTCGAGCAGCCGCTCGCGCAGGTAGGCGGTATCGATCTCTGGCATGTCCTGCGACATCGCGATCAGTCCTCGTCCCCGCGTCCGCTGCTCTGGTCGAGGACGCTGGCCGGATCGGGGATCTCGGTACGATGGCGCGGCAAGGAGCGCGTGTCGATCTGGTGGGAGAAGCGATCGACGGTGGTCAGCTCGGCGTCACGCGCGAAGGTCGGTTCGCTCACGGCATAGGCTTCGAGCATGCGCACGACGTTGGTCAGGCTCTCGATGTGCGTACGCTCGACGCTGTGCGATGCGTCGCCGGCATAGGCGATGACCGCTGTGCGCACGTCGTGGCCGGCAACCAGCGCGGCAGCCGCATCGCTGTGGAATGCCTGCAGGTATTTCTGCTGCAGGGGGATGTCGCCGGCCACCGCGAGTTGGTGGAGATGCTCGGTGAGGTGGTAGTCGTAGGGGCCGCTGGCGTCGCCGCTGGCCAGGGTAACGCGCTTGAACGGGCTCTTCTCGGTCGGCTTGACCGATTCGAAATCGACCGTCAGCAGCTCGGAAACCTCGGGCAGGATGGCGTTGCCCATGCCGCCGCCGGTCGTCTCGGTGACGGTGAACAGCACGTAGGTGTCGTGGGTGACGTCGATGTCGTCGGCGATGACATGGCGCAGGAACTCGAGCACCGCGGCCGTGCCGGCCTTGTTGTCGAGGCTGCGGCCGACGATATAGCCGTTCTCGAGCACGTCGGGCTGGCTGTCCAGCGCGATGAAATCGCCGACCTCGATACCCAGGCGGCGCACGTCCTCGGCGTTGAACACCGCTTCCTCCAGGCGCAGCTCGATGTGCTCCCAGTCGAGCGGCACGCGTTCCACGCCCTGGTCGCGCGACACGCCCCAGTCCAGCGTCGGCAGCAGGCAGCCGCGGTAGGCGCCGCGCTCGCTGAACAGGGTGACCCGTGCGCCCTCGGCGAAGCGGCTCGACCAATGACCGATCGGCGCAACCAGCAAGCGGCCGTCGTCGCGGATATAGCGCACCATGGCGCCGATGGTGTCGACATGGGTGACGATGGCGCGTGCGGGCCCGCCGGCACGTCCGCGCAGGCGCGCGCGGATGGTGCCACGCCGGGTCAGGTCATAGTCCATGCCGATGTCGTCGAGCACGTTGCCGACGTAGTGCACGACCTCGTCGGTGAAGCCGCAGGGGCTGGGGATCGCGAGCAGCTCGAGGAGGGTCTTGATGATGCGGTCGCTGTCGATCATGGCGGAACCTGTTCCGGAATTATCTGCGGGAGTGGCCGTGCTTTCGCACGATGTTCAGCCGGCCCGCGTGAATGGCGCATCCTGAGCGCCGCCGACCTCGTTCCCTCGCATGCCGGCGCGCGGATGCCGGGCTGCTCTACAACGCGCGGCGATCCTCGCCCAGCGCCGCGGGATTCTCGTTACGCGCATAGACCGCATCGCGGTGATGGCTCTTGTGCGACAGCGGAAAGAGCAGGTCGATGAAGCGCTCCGCAGTCGGCTGCGGCTCGTGGTTGGCGAGGCCGACGCGCTCGTTGGCCTCGATGATGACGTAGTCGGGCTGATCGGGGGCGCGCACCATCAGGTCGAGGCCGACGACCGGGATGTCGAGGCGGCGTGCCGCGCGCACCGAGGCTTCGACGAGGCGCGGGTGCAGGATCGACGTTACGTCGTTGATGGTACCGCCGGTATGCAGGTTGGCGGTCTTGCGCACTTCCACGTGCTCGCCTTCGGGAATGACCGAATCGAGGGTGTAGCCATGCGCGGCGAGGCAGCGCTCGGTTTCCTCGTCGACGGGGATGTTGCTCTCGCCACCGGTGGCAGCCGCGCGGCGGCGACTCTGTTTCTCGATCAGGGTGCGTGCATCGTGGCTGCCGTCGCCGCGGATCTGCGCCGGTTTGCGTACGGCAGCGGCGACCACGCGCCCGTTGATCACGACCACGCGCAGGTCTTGTCCCGGGTGGCACGACTCGAGCAGGACACGTTCGCTGAAATGTCCGGCGAGTTCGACGGCGCGTTCGAGGTCGGCTTCGTTGTCGACGCCGACGGTGATGCCCTTGCCCTGCTCGCCGATGGCCGGCTTGACCACGACCTGGCCCTGCTCGGCGAGAAAGGCGCGGTTGTCCTCGGCAGTGCCGGAGAGCTGGAAGGCCGGCGTGCGCAGGCCGCCCTTGCTCAGCCAGCGATGCGTGACGTACTTGTCCTGGCAGCGGCTCATCGCGATCGCCGTAGTCAGCTCGCTGAGCGACTCGCGGCAGACGATACTCTTGCCGCCGAGCGAGAGGCGGAAATAGCCTTCGGCCTCGTCGAGCACATCGACGGCGATGCCGCGCGTGCGCGCTTCGTCGATGATGATACGCGCATAGGGGTTGAGCTTCTCGTCGGGTTCGGGACCGATGAACAGGTTCTCGTTCCAGGCGTTCTTGGTCTTGAGCGCGAAGACCTGTACGTTGAAGAAGCCGAGCTTGTCGTACAGCGCCTTGGCCTGGGCGTTGTCGTGGATCACCGAGAGGTCCATGTAAGAGCGCCCGGCCTGCTTGAAGTGGGTCGCGAGTGCGCGCACCAGGGCTTCGCCGACGCCCGGCACCATCGCGCCGGGATCGACCGCGAGGCACCACAGGCTGGAGCCGTTCTCGGCGTCGTCGAACACTTCCTTGTGATCGATGCCGGTCACCGTGCCGAGCACCACGCCGCTGCGCTCGTCGACGGCGACGAGGTAGATGATCTGCGCCGAGTCGCGCTGGCGCCAGATGAAGTTGGCGTCCGACGGCACCATGTCACGCTTGATGTAGAGATCGTTGAGTGCCTCGGCCTCGGCTTCGTGACGCAGGCGGCGGATCGTGACGGCCCCGAGCGAGCCGGGATCGGCGTCGAAGTCGGTGAGATCGAGGCGCAGCATGTCGGACGGGTCGAGAAACAGCTGCTGCGGTGCATAGGACAGCACCACCTGAGGATTGAGCACGTAGGCGGCAATGTCGCGCTGGCCCGGGCGTTCGTGCAGCATCTCGCGCGCGATCTCCCCGGGGTCGGTGAAGGTCTGGGCGAAGATGATGCGTCCCCAGCCGCAGTAGAGTGAGACCTGGTCATGCATGACGCTTGCCCTCGCGGTGGTTCGTGCCCATCGTCTCAGATCCCGTGCGCCTGTAGCCAGTTCTCGAGCAGACCGAGCTGCCACAGCTTGGACCCACCGAGTCGCGTGATGTGCGCCTCAGGCTCGTCCAGCAGGCGCTCCACGTAGCCGCGGTCGAACAGGCCGCGCGCGCTCGCGCGCTCGCCGAGCAGGCCGTCGCGCACGTAGTCGAGTACTTCGCCGCGCAGGTATTTCAGCGCAGGCACGGGGAAATAGCCCTTGGGCCGGTCGATGACTTCCGATGGAATGACCTCGCGCGCCGCCTCCTTGAGCAGGTACTTGCCTTCGCCGCGCACCTTGAGCGAGGCCGGCATGGTCGCGGCGTACTCGACCAGTTCGTGGTCGAGAAACGGCACGCGCGCTTCCAGGCCCCAGGCCATGGTCATGTTGTCGACGCGCTTGACCGGGTCGTCGACCAGCATCACCGTCGTGTCCAGGCGCAGAGCCTTGTCGACCGGGTCCTCGGCGCCCTCGCGGCGGAACTCGTCGAGCACGAACTCGCTCGCGAAATCGCGTTCGACCAGCGCCGCGTTGACGACCCGACCGTACTCGGCGAAGTCGCGGTCGAAGAAAGCCTCGCGGTAGGTTTCCAGCGGGGAGGTCGTGCCGATCATGGGCGGGTACCAGTGGTAGCCGCCGAAGACCTCGTCGGCGCCCTGGCCGCTCTGTACCGCCTTGCAGGTGCGCGCGACCTCACGCGAGAGCAGGTAGAAGCCGATGCAGTCATGGCTGACCATGGGCTCGGCCATGGCCGCGATCGCGGCCGGCAGTTCGGCCAGCAGTTCGCGCGAGGAGACGCGGATCTTGTGGTGTTCGGTGGCGAAGGCGTCGGCGACGATATCGGAGTACTTGAATTCGTCACCGAGCTCTTCGCCCACGGCTTCGAAGCCGACCGAGTAGGTGCGGAAGTGGCTCACGCCAGCCTCGGCGATGAGCCCGACGAGCAGGCTCGAATCGACGCCGCCGGAGAGCAGCACGCCCACGTCGACCGCCGCGACCAGGCGCCGGCGCACCGCGGCGCGTAGTTGTGCGAGCAGGCCTTCGCGCCATTCGTGCTCGTCGCGGGCGAGCTCGTGGGCGAACTCGAGCGACCAGTAGCGCTGCTCTTCGATGTGACCGTTCACATCGATGGTCATGTAATGCGCGGGCGGTAGTTTGCGCACGCCGTTGAGGATGGTGCGCGGGGCCGGCACCACGGCATGGAAGCTCAGGTAGTGGTTGAGCGCGACCGGGTCGATGCTGGTGTCTACCGCGCCGGCGGCCAGCAGGGCGGGCAGGGTCGAGGCGAAGGCAAAGCGCTGTGCGTCGGCCGTGTAATAGAGCGGCTTGATGCCGAGGCGGTCGCGCGCGAGCACGGTGCGTCCCGTGTCGCGCTCCCACAGCGCGAATGCGAACATGCCCTTGAATCGCTGCAGGCACTCGACGCCCCAGGCATGCCAGCTCTTCAGTACGACCTCGGTGTCACCTTCGGAGTGAAAGCGGTAACCGAGCGCGCTGAGTTCCGCGCGGAGCTCCGGATGGTTGTAGATCGCGCCGTTGAACACCAGCGCAAGGCCGAGTGACGGGTCGACCATGGGCTGCTGCGAGTGCGCGGACAGATCCATGACCATGAGCCGCCGGTGCCCGAAGGCAATGTTGTCGATGGCATAGGTGCCGCTGTCGTCCGGGCCGCGCGCTGCCATCGACTGCTTCATGCGCTCGATGCGAGCGACGTCGACCGCCTGCCCGTCATGCCTGATCTCGCCGCAGATTCCACACATAGTCTTGCTGTCCCCGTCGTTTGGTCTCACGCCGCGCGGCGGCGTCCCGGAAGCACGTCGCTGTAGCGCGGCGGCCCCCCGCGCGCTGGGGGCGGCCTGATGTGCATTGCAGCAAAAAAGACCGGCCTTGTCCGGGGTCTAAAAAAATAACTTTCGAAACAATAGGTTAATGTTAGGCAATCCGGCGCCCGCCTGCAAATTGACGGCCTCGGTGGGACCCTGCTGCGGACCGGGGGATGGTGAGCTCGAGTGGCTGCGCGCGGCGCAAGCCCGCCGGGCGGCCTGCCCGGGAGCAGGGCCGTAGGGACGGCACGGGGCGATGGTGCGCCGCGCGTGCGGCTGCCGGACGTGCCGCCGTGGCCGGCGCCGGGTGCGGGCGGACGCGCGGTGTGTCACGCCCCGCCGCGGGTCGGGTCGGGCAAGCGTGCCGCAGGAGACGTTGTGCGCCATCATCGCATCATGCGGCTGATGCCGGGCGCCCGCCGCGGACTGGCGCGTGGCGTCGCTGTCGGCGGCGAATCGTTCGCTTCTTCGATCGCGCGGTGAATCTCCGCGCCGACCCGAAAACCCCGTCTGCGGCGTCAGCTTGCCGCGTTCGAGTCCGCGGTGTCGAGTTGGTCGATGGGCAGGCCGTTGCGCGTTGCCGCGCCCATCATCCGCACCTGCTGGGGCTGCGCGGTCTGATCGAAATCGACGATGCACAGCAGCCGCGTCGCATACCAGATCGCCTTGTGTTCGGCGACACCGGTCGCCAGGCGCCCGAACGCGCTCTCGTTGGCGCCGATGACGCGATGGCCCAATCCGAGTTTGCGCGCGGCTGCGTCATTCGCGACCAGCGTCCGTGCGAGGCCGACACTGACCAATTCCACCGACGAGGTGCCCCACAGCGGCTGGTTCAGTGCGAGGTAGCGCTGCAGACGTTGCTGCCAGACGGCCTCGGCGAGCCGTGCGCCCGGGTCGAAGATCAACAAACGGGTCGGCTGGCGCGCATCGAGGATGGCCGACCACAGGCCTGGCAGCTGGCAGTTCGCCGGCGCGCCGGCGAACAGTCCCGCCATCCGTGTCTCGGCGCTCTGGCCGGTTTCCCGGGTCAGGCGAGTGACGTGGAACGGTGTTCGTTCGTGCACGCGTGCATGTGCGAGGAAGGTCTGCACGTAGTTCTTCAGCACCCCGACCTCGAACGGCTCCCCGGCGCTGTTGGCGCAGGGCAGTGCATAGGCATGGCCGCTGGTGCCGCTGACCTGGGCCGGACTCGCCCCGAACGCATGTACCGCGAGACTCGCCGAATCGCCCTGCTGCGCGCCGGCCAGATCCGAACCGTACACGTACACCGCTTCCTGCGCGAGTCCCGCGCTGCCCATCGCCACGGCTGCTTGCGCCACTGCTTGCTCCCTCATCGACGTCAGGCCGCGCGGTATGCGTGGCCCGACCGTTTTAGCGGCGCGGGGGCGGGGATCCTGAGCAGTTCGCGCGGCGCCGCGGGAGCGCTGGCCAGGGGCAGGGGAGCGCCGCGGCGCGGTGCCTGCCGGCGCCGCGGCGGCGCCCGCGCGCGGCGTACCACGACGGGCACCGGCACGCCGGCACGTGCTTCAGGAGTGTGCCGTCAGCACGGCCAGCACGTCCTCGGCATGGCTCGCCGGTGTCACCTCCGGCCAGCAGGCCAGCACCTTGCCGTCGGGGCCGACCAGCACCGATACGCGATTCGCGCGCGAGGCGCCCTCGGCCAGTGCGCCGTAAGCGCGGGACATCGCGCCGTCGACGTCGCTGAGGAGGTCGTACGGAAAGCCGAATTTCTCGCGAAACGCGAGATTGTCGGCGGACGAGTCGGTACTCACGCCGAGCACGACCACATCCCGATCATCGAAGTCTCGGATTCGATCACGGAACCCTTTGCCTTCGATGGTTCAGCCCGGGGTGTCGGCCTTGGGATACCACCATAACAGGACGTGACGGCCGCGCAGCGTCTCTAGTGAGCGTACCTCACCGTCCTGGTTGGGCAGTGTGAAAGGGGGCGCGAGGGCGCCGCGTTCAGGCAGGGGCATGATTTTCCTCCCGATCGGATTCGCTTCGAACGGTACTATAACGACGGCATGGGGCGCACCGTCAATGCCAGACGCGGCAGTGGTGGGGGCACGGCATGCCGCCGCGCCCCGGGAATCACTTCACGAAGCGCTTGGCCAGCGAGCGGAAGGTCTGCTTGATGCGCTTCGACAGTTTCGGTGTCGGCTGGCTGGCCGCCTCGGCCGGTGCCTCGGTCGTCTGGCGCGGCTTGCGTTCCTTGCGTGAAGCTTGTTCACCCGGCGCGCGCGCTTCCTGGGCTTGTGCGGGTGCCGCGCCCGTTTCGTCCGCCGTCTTGCGGCCGCGGCCGCGGCCGCGCCGACGCCGCTTGCGCGGCGCTTCGCCATCCCCGGCTGCGGCCGGCGCGGCATTGGTCGTGGGACCGGAGTCGGATCGTTCCGCGGCAGTCCTGTTCTCGCCGTCGCCTTCGTCGCGGCGTGGGCGCTCGCGTCGCGGGCCGCGCTCCGGGCGGCGTTCGCTGCCGCGACCTCCGCTGCCGCGCTCATCGCGCCGACCGCGGCCGCCGCCGTCGCGTTCGCGGCGCTTGCGGCGCGTCTCGGCGGCATCGGCGATTGCGTCCTCGACCACGCTCTGGCCTTGCTCGCCCGACTCCGGGCGCCGCCGCGGCGGCAGCTTGGCGAGCAGATCCTCGGACATTGCCTCGACCGGAATCTTCTGTTCGATGTAGGCCTCGATATCGGGCAGGCTCATGGCGTATTCGTCGCAGGCGAAGCTGATCGCGTCGCCCTCGGCGCCGAGACGCGCGGTGCGCCCGATGCGATGGACATAGTCCTCGGCATCGAATGGCAGGTCGAAGTTGTAAACGTGGCTGACCGCAGGAATGTGCAGCCCGCGCGCGGCGACGTCGGTGGCGACGAGCAGCTCGAGCTCGCCGCGCACGAAACGTTGCAGCAGCGACTCGCGCTTGCGCTGCGGCACGTCGCCAGACAGTACGCCGACCTTGTAGCCGGCGCGCTCGAGCATCAGGGCGACGCGTTCGCATGCCGCCTTGGTATTGACGAAGACCATCGAGCGGCTGGCGTCGGATCGCGACAGGATCCCGAGCAGCAGCGGCAATTTCTCCTCGCGCGCCGGGTAATAGACACACTGGCGCACGTTGCTCGCGGTGATGGTTTCGCTTTCGACGACGATCTTCTCCGGATCGTTCATGTGCTCGTAGGCGAGCTCGAGCACGCGATGGCTGAGCGTCGCCGAGAACAACAGGTTCTGGCGTTCGCTGGCCCCCGGCATCTGCCGCAGCAGGTAGCGGATGTCCTTGATGAAGCCGAGCTCGAACATGCGGTCGGCCTCATCCATGATCATCATCTCGATGGCCCGGAAACTGACCGTGCCCTGCTTGAGGAAGTCGATCAGTCGTCCGGGTGTGGCGATGATGTAATCGACCCCCGCCTCGAGCAGCGCGCGCTGCTTGTCGTAATCCACGCCCCCGTAGATCAGTGCGCCGCGCAGTCCGGTATGGGGACCGATCTGGCGCGCATCCTTCTCGATCTGGACCGCGAGTTCACGCGTTGGCGCGATGATCACCGCGCGCGGGTCTTCCGCCCGGCGTTCGGCCATGGCCGGCTGGTTGAGCAGGCGGTTGAACATGGCGACGAGGAAGGCCGCGGTCTTGCCGGTTCCGGTCTGGGCCTGGCCGGCGACGTCCTTGCCCTCGAGTGTGAGAGGCAGGGTCAGGGCCTGGATCGGGGTGCAGCGGATGAAACCCGCTTCTTCAACCCCCTTGAGCAGATGAGGATGCAGCGCGAAATTTTCGAAACAGACGTCGGTGAGAACTTGATCGGACACTTGATCTCCGGAGGACGGATTGGATGGATGACGGCCGCGGCGCGGCCGCTGATTGGGGAATTTTAATCGAGTCGCCGCGGTTTACGGCAATTTTTTTGCGCGTCACCTCGAGGGGACGAAAAAAAAGGGTCAAAACGGCCGACGCGCGGCCTCACAGGCCCTGCGCGTCGGCCTGTTGCGCGGTTTCCCAGGACCATCGAACTTCCTCCTCCTTGAAGAACTGTGCCTCGCGGAAGGCGCGCGGCAGCGCGTCGCGCAGTCGCTCGTAATGCCCCGCCGCGGCCGTCATCACCTCGGCGATGACCTGCCGCGCGCCACGTGGCAGGTCGAGATAGTTCACCGACATGATGTACTGGTGCTCGAGCAGCGCGCTGGCGAGCGAGCGTGCCGCGTCGTCGCTCGTGGCCAGCGCCGCCGCGCGTTCGAGGTAGTCGCGGTAGGCCGCCACCGCCACGCTCGCCGCGGCGCCCCGCTCGGCCCGCACCATGGCATCGACCTCGGCGAGCTTCTCGCGGAGAAACCCGAGCAGCAGCGCGAACCGGGCCGGTGCATCGGCGATGGCCAGGCGCGCCGATTCGGCGGCGCGGTCGAGCGCGTAATCGGGGCTGGCCGGGGTACGCCCCGGATCGGGCAGCCATTCGATGTCGGCGAAGGCGTTCATCAGCCCGTGGCCAGCGTCTGCCGGCGGCAGGGCAAGCGTCACGAGCAGCCCCACGACCGCGGCGCGGCGGCCGCGCATCAGGGAGACCTGTGCGCCGCGGCGGGCGTGACCATGGACTCGATGCCCGTCTCCATGCCGTCGGTGTACTCGGCGACCTCGAGCTGGAAGTCGAACACCTGCGCGCGCCCACCCGGCGCGCATTGCAGGAACACGGCGTAGACCCCTGGCGCCGGAAAGACGTGGTGGACGGGAATGCGAGGTCCGCTGAAAACGAGTTCGGCGGGCATGTCGATCATCGCGACCATCAGTTCGCTCATCAGCCGCGCGCGGGTGCGCGGCTCTGCCTCGCGGTCGTGCATCGCGTTCATCATCGCCGCCATGTGCGGCGTGTAGCTGTGGGCGTGACCGAAATGCCGGCCATCGAGACGCCACAAGGCCACATGGACTTCGGAGCCGAGCAGCAAAGCGAGGTCCGTGACCGGCTGCCCGTCGCGTTCGAGTTCGAGCACCAACTCCGTTTCGAAACCCGACACGGGACGTGTCGGGGAGGTATGCAGCGTGGCGGTGTAGCGACCGAATGTCTTGACTCGTGCGAGGTCGATGCGCGGCGTCGGCGGTGGGGGATCGTCGCCGACGACGATGTCGAAATGCTTGGTCCAGCCACGATCGAGATGCGTGAACTCGCTCACCATGCGGTAATGGCCGGGCGCGGTGAACGTGTAGGGGAAGCTGAACGTGGCGCGTTCGAGATCGGCCGGCGTAAGCGGCTGGAAGTCCTCGTGGTGGATGTGCGCGAAGCTCGAGAAGTCGCGTGCGACGATGAAATTGTGCACGGCGCGCTCGTGGACGACCTGCAGGCCGCTCACCGGTTCGCCATTGCGGGCATGGCGCAGGCGCGTCGTCAGCGTGGCCGGCAGGTCGGCGCGCGGTGGTTGCGGGGCGATGTCGAGCGTCATCCGGTAAGGCCCCCCGGGGCGGCCTTCGATGGTCTCGGGCGCGGGCTCGCCGCAGCCCGCGAGGGCGCCAGCGAGGACGGCGGTGAGCAGCCCGGCCGGCAGGCGCCGCGTCACGCGCAGCCGCTCACGGGCTCGCGGCGCCATCGCCGGTTTCGAACACGAGCTTGCCGGCGGCTTCCTGTGCGCGATGGCGCGCGGCGATGGCCGGAGGCAGGGACGGATTCCGCGCGTCGGGGAACTTGTCCGGGTAGAGCCGGGGCCGCAGGAAGAACTTTTCCGGCGACTCGATGATGGCCTGCGTCTTGAGCGGTTCGACCAGCCATTGGCGGCGCATGAACTCGGCGGTGAAGATCATTTGCTGCTCTTCTTCGGTCCAGTCACGCAGCGTGTGCGCGTCGTGATTGCTGTAGCCGATGAGGTCGTGATCGACGTTCCAGTAGACCGTCATCAGCGCGGCGTACCCGAATTCGCCGCGCGCCGGGTTCTGCAGCTCGGCGTTACGGCTCTCGATCATGATGAGGCGGCCGTCCTCGCCGTACTTCTCGCGGCGCAGCGGATAGAACGTGTCCTTCTCGAGCCAGAGAACCAGGTACTTCTCGCCGTAACCGGGCAGCCAGTCCGGTCGTGCGGTCGCCTTCACCACCCAGCAGGCGACACCGCCGTCGCTGCGATAATTGGCGAAACTCTCGCCCATCGGCCTGAAGCTCGCGCTTTGTTTCTCGACGAAGCCCTGCCCGGGTACGTTGAGCGTGATGGTCGGGCGCGTGGACGGGAAACGCACCGTTTCGTAGAGGACATCGGTGCCGAGCAATTCCCACTCGAATTCCCATGGATCGCGGCCGATGACGTCGTCGAAAGTCTGCGAGTTGTCGGGGAAGCGCTGGTCCCGGCGCGGCTCCGGTTGCCGCCGGACCCGGCGCAGCTGCGGCGAATAGACGAAGAAGTCCATCTTGGTGCGGAAGGCCTTGTCGGTGCGGTAGGGCATCCAGAGCTGTTGCGCACCTTCGTTTTCGGGCGGAAAGATGTCGTGCAGGGTCCACTTGCTGTAGATCTCGCCGGCCTCGAGGTCGTGGATGTAACCGGCGAGCCCTTCGCGCCCGCCGGTCTCGACATAGCTGACCGAGGCGCCCTGGTTGATGTAGCCGGAGCCGGTGACGACGCCGAAGACGTCGACGAGCGCGTAATCCCAGCGCGAGATGTGCACGAACTCGGCCGAGCGGTAGCCCATCTCCTCGGCCGTGAACGGCGCCTCGAACGGGTACGGTTCCGCGGGAATGTAGGGCAGCTCGGACGAGCGCGGCGTCGCCGTGCGGGCATCGAACAGCGCCTTGTCCGCATCGCTCATCTCGTCGACTGCGCGCCAGGTGCGCTCCTGCGCGTGTGCAACGCTGCCTGCCGCCAGCCACGCTGCGCAGATGAGCGCGTTCACGGCAGGCACAGCGACCCGCGCGCGTGACACCCTTGCGGTTTCCCGCTCAAAGAGGATTCCGAGCACCGCACGCCCATGTTCGGCTGCCGCGGCCAGGCGGTGGGGCAGGCGCTGCACGAGCGTAGCGAGCGAAGAGCCGTGGGGCGCGCGCGGCGCGCAGGAACCGCAGTTGACTTGCGGGTCAATGAGGATTCCGAGCACCGCACGCGCCCCACGGATCGAGCGCAGTAGCTCGTGCAGCGCCTGCCTAGAATTCATAGCTGAGTTCCCATCCTATATTGTCCCACTGGTCGTACTGCCCGTAGAAATCGGTGCGGTCGCCGGCGTCATAGCCGTTGTAGACGAGCTGTCCGCGCACGAACTGGGAGAACTTGTAGATCAGGCGCAGCTTGGTCTTCAGTCCGCTCCAGCCGGCATCCGGACCCTCGATCAGCGGAAAGGCCGTGAACTCGAGATTCAGGCGATCGCGGGTGAATGCGAACGGGCGCGAGAAGAACACGACCGGTATGAAGCTCCAGGCGTCGCCGAAGCCGCCGCCGAAACCGAAGCCGAGCTCTTCCTTGTGATCGATGGTCTGGTACCACGATGGCTGGAAGATGAGCGTGGTGCGCGTAGGCAGCGCGAACTCGACGGCGATGGCCGCGCGCAGGGTGTCGCGGGTGCTCGTGCCGTCGGTGGTGCGGCCGGCGAGGGCCTGCGCGCGTTTCTCCGCATCGTTGAAGCGGACTCCGTTGGTATAGAGGGCCTCGACGCGGAACACCGTCGGCAGCGAGCCGACCAGCGGCACGTCCTGGAAGGTCATGGCGTAGTCGGCGGTGGCGCCGACATGGTGCACCCGCTCGTGGCGCGGCTCGATGCGCAGGGCCGTCGTGCCATTGTTGACCGTGGTGCCGAGCACGTGGTCGTGGGAGAACTTGTCCCACGCGTACATGTAGACGAAGCCGTAGGTCAGCGCGCCGGCCGAGCGATCGATGCGCAGTCCGTACTGGTGATCGCCGAAATCGCCCGCCTGCGGGCGGCGCGCGGGCAGGACGACGTTATCGGTGCCGGGCGGCGCCAGCGGTGAGGCCCACGGTGATCCCGGCAGCGGCAGGCGCGCGTGCTCGAAATCGAAGATGTAGAGGAGCTGGATCGTGCTCTCGGCGAGATGGAACGTGGCGTTGGCCATCCACGTCGGCAGTCGGCGCCATTCGTAGTCCTCGGTCTCGAGCTGGACGAGCTCGCGCCGGTCCATGGCGTTGACGATGTCGATGAACTGCCCATCCATCTTGCCCCAGGCGACCTGCTGCTTGCCGACCATGAGGTCGAAGCCCGGGCGGCGCCAGCTGACGTAGAGCTCGCGCAGTACCCGTTCGCTGGTGTGATAGAGCTCGGCCTCGCGATCGATGGTGTCGGCAAACAGGCCCTTGGCGTCCTGCCAGTCGTAGACGCCGTCGTAGAGCATGTGCGCCACGCCGCGCACGTCGAGGCCTTCTGCCAGGTGATAGCCCGTCTCCAGTTCGAACAGGTTCTGCAGCTGCGCGAAGCGGAAATCCTTGTCGCGGAAACCGACCCGGCCGTCGCCATCGAGCATGACGTCGGACCATTGGCGGAAGAAGCCGCGGAAGGTGAGGTTGGGCACGGCACGCTCGATCGGTCGACGCACGTGCTTGCCGATCGGATCGAAGCCGGCCATGGCACGGTCGAACGAGGAGAGCAGGTTGCCCATCTCGTCGGCTCCGGCAGGCCAGGCCAGCATTGCGGCGAGTGCCGGCAGGCAGCAGGCGCATGCCTGCCGCGCGAGTCGAAGTCCCAACAGTTCTCTCCCCTCGTGTCATGACGCGGCGGTGTCGCGGCCAGGCTGGCGCGCGACGATACTCCCCATATCGCCGCCGGCGTCGTTGCAAGCGACGTTAGTGGTGCGCTCTCGTCGGTGTCAAGCAATGCCCACGCATGGTGCACGGCGTGGTGTCCCCGGCCGCCGGCGCTGGCGCGTGTCCGGCGCGCGATCGTGGCGCGTCGGGTATCGCACCGCACCAATCGAGCGCCTGGCGCCCGGGCGTTGGTGCATAAACGCGCCGGCGCGGCGCCTGCCGTGGTGCCAACTGCTTGAAAGAACGTGGTGCCGGCGATTGGCACGCAGCGTGCTAAGCCCTTGAGCACGATGCCGCGGCGCGGTCCGGGCAGACCTCTGGACACAACAAACCCGACGTGGAGGGACACGATGATTGAGACCTTGATCGAGGTAGACGTGAGCAAGCCCGCCGAGGAGCAGGCCGACGTCATCCACAACCGCTGGCATCCCGACATTCCCATGGCGCGCCACGTCAAGCCAGGCGACGAGTTTCGCATCCAGTGCCTCGACTGGACCGGCGGACAGATTGCCGACGACGACAGCGCGAGCGACATCCGCGACGTCGACCTGAGCAAGGTTCACTACCTGAGCGGACCCATCGCCGTCGAAGGTGCCGAGCCGGGCGATCTGCTGGTCGTCGACATTCTCGACGTCGGCGTGCTGCCGGAGTCGGCCTGGGGCTTCACCGGCCTGTTCGCGCGTGAAAACGGCGGCGGTTTTCTCACCGATCATTACCCGGAGGCGCGCAAGGCCATCTGGGACTACAGTGGCATCTTCGCCTCCTCACGCCACATCCCGCATGTGCGTTTCCCGGGCACCATGCACCCGGGGCTGATCGGGTGCCTGCCCTCGGCGGACCTGCTGGCGACCTGGAACAGCCGCGAAAAGGCGCTCGTCGACACCGACCCGAACCGCGTGCCCGAACTTGCCACGCTGCCTTATGCGCCGACCGCGGTGATGGGCGGCATGACCGGCAGTGCGCGCGACGCCGCGGCGGCGGAAGCGGCGCGCACCGTGCCGCCGCGCGAGCACGGCGGCAATTGCGACATCAAGAACCTCTCGCGCGGCTCGACGGTGTACTTCCCCGTCTACGTCAAAGGCGCGGGCCTGTCGATGGGCGACATCCACTTCTCGCAGGGCGATGGCGAGATCACTTTCTGCGGCGCCATCGAAATGGCGGGCTACCTCGATATCCGCGTCAATCTGATCAAGGGCGGCATGGCCAAATACGGCGTCGTCAATCCCATCTTCAAGCCCTCGAAGGTCGATCCGGATTACTCCGATTACCTCATCTTCGAAGGTATATCGGTCGACGAGGACGGCAAGCAGTATTAC
>Ga0180429_10001269_pt1 | contig 21538 bp, 18 predicted proteins | sample SS_ome_FD_132428 | JGI IMG/M metagenome (GOLD analysis project Ga0180429, IMG submission 132428) | Hypersaline lake sediment archaeal communities from the Salton Sea, California, USA - SS_1_S_1 metaG | ecosystem: Environmental > Aquatic > Non-marine Saline and Alkaline > Hypersaline > Sediment ...
CATCGCCCGCCGGATGCGGCGAAGCTCCTCGCCGCTCTTGATCGCCCGCAGGCGCGCCAGCATGTCGCTCGCCGGCACGAGTTCGAACCCCTGCAGCTGCTCCTCCAGGCGGCGGTAGATGTCGACGTAGAGGCTGGCGTTCTCGTAGCCGACGCGGCCTCCGGTGAGCCCGCGCTCGGCCAGGACCCGACCGACGGCCTTCTCCCGCTCCCAGATCACCTCGGGCCGGCCAGGAATCATGAACTCCGCGGTCGCGCGCACGTCCTCGATCCACGTGTCGCGCACGACGTCGGCGTAGTCCTGATGCGGGACGAGATACGCGGGCGGCTGATCGTCGCGGGCAAAGAAGACGGTGTAGTAGGGGCGCATCTTCAACACGGCGCTGTTGACGTGCAGGAAGTCGCCGAAGTACACGTTGTGTTCGGTGTAGGTGAGCACGAGGGCATCGAGGCCGGCCTCACGCATGAGTTGTTGGGCCTTGGTCTTGTTGAGCAGCACGCGGTTCTCCTTCGAGATCGGGATCAGAAGCGGAGGGTAGGGTCGAGCAGGTCACGCAGGTCGTCGGCGAGGCTGTTGAAGGCCAGGCTGAGCAGCAGGATGACGGCGCCCGGCAGCGTCGTGTACCACCAGGCCTGCAGGAAATAGTTCCGGCCCTGGGTCACCAGGGAGCCCAACTCGGGCGACGGCGGTGCGGCCCCTAGCCCCAGGAACGAGAAGCTCGCCGTCGCGAGGATCGCCACGGACACGTCCAGGCTCATCTTGACGGCGATCGGCGTGAAGGCGTTCGGCAGCAGGTGCCGCAGCATGATCCGCAGCGAGCCGGCCCCGAGGGCCGAGGCCGCCTCGACGTACGGCAGCTCGCGCAACTGCAGCACCTGGCCGCGAGCGAGCCGGGCGTACTGCGGCCACCACACCAGCGCCAACGCGATCATCGCGTTGCGCAGGCCGGGACCGAGGACGGTGACGATCGCCATCGCCATGATCAGCGAGGGGAACGAGATGAACATGTCCGCCACGCGCATGAGCACGGTGTCGAACGCACGCCCGAGGTAGCCGGCGACGATGCCGACGGGAATACCGACGAGCGCCGTCAGGAGGACGACGCCCAGCGACGCCCCGAGCGATAGGCGCACCCCGTGGATGACGCGGCTGAAGAGGTCGCGGCCGAGCTCGTCGGTGCCGAACCAGGACGCGGTGGAGGGCCCCTCGAGCCGACGCAGGATGTCGAAGGCGAGGGGGTCTTGCGGAGCGAACCACACCGGGGCCAGTGCGACGAGCCCGGCCGCGACGACGACCGTCAACGACACCCAGCCAAGCGGACTCAGGCGCCCGAGGCCTCGCCGCCAAGCGCGGCCAGCGCGCGAAGCGCTGGAGGCGCTCATTCGAGCCGTACCCGCGGGTCGATCCACGAATAGCTGAGGTCGACCAGGAGGTTGACGAACGCGTAGACGAGTGTGGCCCAGACCGTGAAGCCGATGACGACCGGGAAGTCGAGCTGGCGCAGGGCCGTGAACGCGTAGCGGCCGACGCCGGGCCAGGCGAACACCGTCTCGGTCAGCACCGCGCCGCTGAACATCTGGCCGAGCCGCAGGCCGATCACGGTGACGATCGGGATGAGCGCGTTGCGCAGGGCGTGCTTCCACAGCACCCTACGTTCCTGCAGCCCCTTGCTGCGCGCGGTGCGCACGTAGTTGCTGGAGAGGACGTCGAGCAGGCTGGAGCGCGTCATGCGCGCCACGATGCCGAGCGTGAGCGTCGACAGCGCCACGGCGGGCAGGACGAGGTGGTGCGCGGCCGACCAGAACAGGTCCCAGCGGCCGGCGAGGAGGGCGTCGACGGTGTAGAGGCCGCTGGCGAGCGGCGGCGGCGAGAAGCCGCTGTCGAGCCGGCCACTGGCGGGGAACCACCCCAGCGCGCGGAAGAAGACCAGCTGGAGGACCAGGCCGAGCCAGAAGATGGGCATGGAGAGGCCCACCAGCGACAGGAAGCGAGCGATCTGGTCGATCCACGTGCCTCGGTAGAAGGCCGCGGCGATGCCCAAGCCCACGCCGACCACGATCGAGATGAGCAGGCTGGGCACGAGCAGCTCGATGGTGGCCGGGATGAAGCGCGCCAGGTCGTCGAGGATCGGCGTGCGGCTGACGATCGAGGTGCCGAAATCGCCCCGCGCGATGGCGCCGACGTAGCGGACGTACTGGATGGGGAGCGGCTGGTCGAGCCCGCGCTCTCGGCGGTACTGCGCGACCTGTGTCTCGGTGGCGTCGGGGCCGAGGGCGGCGCGCGCGGGGTCCGAGGGGACCATCGTCGCCAGGACGAACGTGACGGTGACGGCCCCGAGGACCGTCACGAGCATGAAGGCGATGCGGCGGACGAGGAAGGTGACCATGTTGGTGGGCGTGGGGGCGACGACTCGCCGCCCCCACGCGATCGTCGCTCAGTTCTCGCGGTACAGGGGGTAGACGCGCACGGCGGGGAACCAGGTGGGATGCATGTAGAACCCGCCCACGTCCGATCGCAACGTGTAGATCATCTTCTGCGTGCCGACGAACACCTGCGGGGCGTCGCCGATGATCGTGTCCACCGCCTCCCGGTAACGCGCGAGGCGCTCGTCCGGGTCGGTGGCGAGGGCGCCCGCGTCGATCAACAGGTCCACCTCGGGGTTGAAGTAGAAGTTCTGGTTCCGGCCGCGGCCACCCTGGGCGTCCGAGTGGTACATGTACCAGAGGTAGGCGTAGGCGTCCGGCATGCGCGGCGGCGTGTACAGGAAGTTCGCCATCCGGAAGTTCTCGTCGTCGACGGAGCGATCACCCGTGCCCCAGGCAGTGATGGAGCGTACGAAGGCCGGGAAATCCTGCGCGATGACGTTGACGGTGACGCCGATCTGCCCGAGCATCGCCTGCAGTACCTGCCCCCCGAGCTCCTGCACCTGATCGCCCGTCGTGTAGTACACGTCCAGCGTCATGCCGGCCTGCCCCGCCTCCTCCAGGAGACGCTGCGCCTCGTCGAGATCGACGCGGTTGTACGGGATCTCGGGCTCGTAACCGCCCAGGAACTCGGCCGGCACCGGGCCATTCGAGTCCGTGAACGCGCCTCCGGTCGCCTGGAGGAAGGTCGCCTGATCGAACGCCAGGTTGATCGCCTGCCGCACCCGCACGTCCGCGGTCGGACCGGCAGCGGCGTTGAGCATGAGGTAGAGCACCCGCACGCCGTTGTCACGCTCGATGACGGTGACGGCCGGATCGGCACGCAGGGCGGGCAGCGCCTCGGTGGGCACCTGCTCGGCGATGTCGACCTCGCCTCTCTCGAGCATCAGCTGAGCGGTAGAGCGCTCGGGGATCAACAGCATGACCGAGCGGTTGAAGTGTGGCTTGTCCCAGCCGCCCCAGTACGGATCGAACTTCTCGAGCACGAAGCGGTCGCCGCGCACGAGTTCGGCCAGCACGTACGGACCGGAGCCCGCCGTGTTGGTGGCCGCCCAATCCTCGGCCCAAGGGTCACCCTCCTTGGCGCCAGCCTGGAATGCGGCCGGGCTGACGATGCCGACCATCGACACGGCTTGAAGGAAGGGCGGGCCGCCGGGCCGGATCGTCATCCGAACGGTGAGCTCGTCGACCTCCTCGACCGTCTCGAGGTAGCTGATGGCCCAGTAGGGACCCTTGTTGATGCCGATGAGGCGCTCGAAGGAGTACGCCACGGCCGCGGCGTCCAGCGGGGTGCCGTCGTGGAAGACGACGCCGGGCCGCAGGTGGAAGGTGTACACCGTCTGGTCGTCCGACACCTCCACCCGCTCCGCGAGGACGGGCGAGAGCTCGGTCGTCGGCCCCTGCAGGCCGATCAGCGGCTCATAGATGTTCTCGAGGAATGGCACGGCCCGCGAGGATGCCGTGTGGGGATCCATCGTCTCGACGTTCCCCGACAGCGCCACGGTGAGCGTGTTCGGGTCGCCTCCCTGGGCCAGCGCCCAGCCCAGCGTCAGCAACATCGTGGTCATCAGGACGAGCATGCGTCTCGGCACGTCGACACCTCCTCAGTGGTGTTGCGTGCCACATTACGGTAGACAGCAGGCTTGGTGCAAGTTCATGCAACGGGCTGCCGCCAGCGAACGAGCGCAGATGGGGCAAGGCCCGCACTCGTCGGTGTGGCCGCCCTCGAACGACGCGCTCACCTCGACCTCGACCCTGGCGGACGCGTCGTTGCCCGGCGTCGGCGCGGGAGGCGTCGGACGTCAGCGGGACGAGGCCGCAGCCCGCCGCGCGGACGCCTACGATGGCCCGGTCCACCAAGCGCTCGCCGGTGCGGCGGCCGCGGTGAGGCGGGGCCACGCGCACGCCCTCGATCTACCCGCGCAGCATCCTCGCCCGCGACAGCCCAAGGATGACGATCGGGTGCAGGCAGCCGACGACGCGCTGGAGGCCGTCTCGACAGGCCTCGCGGATGGCGATCGGCGCGTCCATGTCGGTGCAGGGCACGTCGGCCCCGCATGCGCTGCCGCCCCCCACGTCGCGCCCCGCATGGTGGTGTGGCGCGACGGACGACCCCACGCAGCCGGCGCTGTGGCGGCCGATCGGCGCCGTCCGGCCGCTCGCTCCCCGAAAGCCGATGCGTGGCCGGCCGCGGCGAACGGCCGCGGCCCAGTTACCGCTCGCCGAGCCAACCCAGCTGCCGCGCCCGGTCCACGGCCTCCAGGCGCGTCCCCACGCCGAGCTTGGCGTAGACGTTCTTGACGTGGAAGCGGACGGTGTTGACGCTGACGCCCAGCTCGTCCGCGACCCGTCGGTACGTGCCGGCCGACGCGAGGGCGTGCAGGATGTCGCGCTCGCGCTCGGTCAGGCCCGCCGATGCCGGCTCGGGGTCCCCCGCGCCGGCGTCGGCGCGCGTCTCGGACGCGCCGGTCCGCGGGCGCTCCTCGAGCGCGAAGGCCGCCAGCAGGCGGGCGGCGTACGGGTGCCCGACGCCCGCGAGGAGGGCCGCGCACGGCGCGCCCGCCTCGACGAAGGTGCGCACGAAGCCCTCCCGCTCGGCCCGGCGCACGGCCCGAGCGAGCGTCGCCTGGGCCGAGCGGGTATCGCCGCGGGCGGCCTGCGCCAGCGCCAGCAGCACCAGCGCGGCGATGCGCACGCCGTCGCCGGGGTCGGCGTCCCCCTCGGCGTCGACGAGCGAGCGCGCGGACACGACCGCGGCGTCGAGGTCCTCAGGCGTGCCGCGCCGAAGCTGGAGGCGCCCGCGGGCCAGGACCAGCTCGGTCTCCACGGGGCCGCGTGCACCGAACGCCTCCGCTGCTCCCAGGTGCACCGCCGCCGTCTCGACGTCGCCGTCGGCCAGGCTCGACTCGGCCGCGCGGACCGCGACCAGCGCGCGGAGCCAGGTGGGCACGCCGCGTTCCGCCTGCGCGAGCGCCGCCTCGAGCGCCTCGCGGGCGCGCGCGGCGTCGCCGTCGGCGCGGTGCAGGCGGCTCCCCACCAGGTGCACGTTGGCCAGCACGGCCGGCTGGCCGGCGCGCTCGGCCAACGCCGTCACCTCGGGGAGCGCCCGGCGCACGGCTTCGCGCTCGTCCTGCTCGAGGAGGGCGGAGCAGCGGGAGGCCAGCGCGGCGGCGGCGGCCGGATGCCCGGTCGCGTCCGCGAGCGGCGTCGTCACGCTCGCCGCCTTGCGCAGCTGACCCCGCTGCACGTAGAGCAGCCCGAGGTGCGCACGGGCCAAGCCCTCGGGCACGGGGAGGCGGGCCGCGCGGCAGAGCGCCAGCGCGCGCTCGTAGGCCGCGATCGCGGCGCCGCCGTCGCCGAGTTCGCGGTGGGCGCCTGCCAGGGCCATCTGCGCCGCGGCGCGCATCACGGTGTCGCCCTCGGGCGCGGCGGCCAGCGCCTCCCGCGCGAGCGCCAAGGCCTCGCCGGCCTGGGCGCGGGTGTCGGCGAGGACGGCGCGGAGCGCGGCGAGTTGGGCCCGGTCGGCGGGCTCGAACGCCGGGGCGTCTCCCTCGAGGCCTCCGATGACGGTGGCGAGATCGTCGTAGCGCCCGCGCAGCAGCAGCGCCCAGCCGTAGGCGAGCCGCGCCCGCGGCGCCCGCGCGCGCGCCGCGGCCGGTAGGCCCTCGAGCGCGTGCTCGACGAAGGCTGCGCGGCCGTCCATGACCAGACCGTAGGCGGTCGCGTCGAGGAGCCGCGCGACGCGCTCGCCGTCGTCGGCCGCCAGGGCGGCCTCCAGGGCCGCCTCGTGTGCGTCGTGGGCCTCGTACCAATCGGCGGCACGCCGCAGGAGGTCCCGCTCGCGCCCAGGCGCCACGACGCGGCCGCGGCCCTGGAGCAGCGCGCGGAAGAGCCGGTGGTAGCGCCACCAGGCGTGCCCGGCGGGGGCGCCGGGCGGCGCCGGAGCCGGCTGGAGGAAGAGGCCGCGCGCGCGGGCCTCGTCGGTCGACGCCCGCGCGTCGTCCGTCTCGCGCACGGCGTCGACGAGCTCGGGCGCGAACGCGTCGAGCGCAGAGGTGTCGAGCAAGAAGGCCGCGAGCGGAGCGGCGAGGCGCGCGAGCACCTCCTCGGCGAGGTACTCCAGCGCGAAGCCCTCGCCGAGCTCGAGCCTCGCGACGAGCGCCCGTTCGTCGGGCTCCCCGGCGCCCTGAAGGGCCAGCGAGGCCAGGCGCACACCGGCCGCCCACCCCTCGGTGGCGCGCTGCACCGCGGCGACGGTCGCCGCCCCCAGCGGCCGACCGAGCTCGGCCGCCAGCAGCTCGGCGACCTCGTCGCCGCTCAGCCGCAGGTCGTCGGCGCGCAGCTCGAGCAGCTGGCCGCGGGCGCGCCAACGGTGGAGGGGCAGCTGCGGGTCGGCGCGCGTCACGATCAGCAGGCGCAAGCCGGCTGGGGCGTGCTCGACGAAGAACGCGAGGTCCTCGAAGACCCGCCGATCGCTGATCAGATGCAGGTCGTCGAGGCACACCAGCGCCCGCACGTCCGCCTCGGCGAGCGCGTTCAGAAGCCGTGTGAGCAGCGTCCGCGGCGGGGGCGGCTGGGGCGCGACGAGGGCGCGCTCGAGTTCGGCGCCGTGGCCGGTCGCGCGCCGCAGCGCGGCGCCCAGCAGGTGGAAGAAGCGAACGGGATCGTCGTCGCGCTCGTCGAGGGCGACCCAGGCGACGGGCCGGTCGCGCGCCTCGAACGGCGGACGCTCGCCGCCCTCCCCTGCCCGCAGCGCGGCCACCACGGCGCTCGTCTTGCCGAAGCCCGCGGGCGCGCTCACCAGCGTTACGGGCGTGTGCCAGGCCCTGGCCAGCCGCACCGCGAGGTCGGGGCGCGGGACGTGCCGCGGGTGCAGCGGCGGAGGCCGCAGCTTCGCGAGCGGGATCGGCTCGGGGGCGCGTCCGTGGCGGCGCATGCCCCGACGTTACTGTGCCTCGGGCGCCGTGTTCGCGAACGGCCCCGGAGCCTCGACGTCAGCCGCCCACGACCACCCGCACCTCGGTCAGCACGAGTCCCAGGTCGCGCACGAGCGCCAGCACGCCATGCAGCGCGGCCTGGTCCGGTAGGGCGCCGGTGAGGACGCTGCTCCCATCCGCCTCGTGGCGCACGTCGAACCCCGGGAAGAGCGCCCCGGCGGCGGGGCCGACGTGGCGCTCGACCCGGATCGCGTAGGTGCGCGCCGCCGACGGGGTCATGCGGGTGCTCAGCGTCTCCGGAGGATCAGCGCGAGGAGCGCGGCCTCCAGCGCCAGCTGCGCGCCCTTGGTCGCGAGGCCGCCGGCGGACAGCAGGATGGAGGGGTCGCCGGCGTAGGCGCCGAAGAACATCGCCATGACCAGCGCGTTGACGATCGCGCCGACGATCCACAGCCAGCGCCGCCGCGCCAGCACGAGCAGGCCCCCGAGGGCGTAGCCGGCGGCCGCGACGAGGACGATGCCCTCGCTGCCGGGCTCGGCCTGGTAGCCGCCCGTGCCGAGCATGCCCGCCGCGAGCAGCAGGTAGGCGCCGGCGGCGAGCCAGGCGAAGAGGACGGCGAGCCGCAGCGTCAGGACGCCGGTGGCGGGGCGGGTGTCCGGGCGGACGGCGGCGATCATGCGCGGACCCCCTCGGCGCGGGCGGCGGGCGCGGTCGCGGCGACGGCGCCCGCGTCGAGCGCGTCCGCGATGCCGTGCGCCCATGCGCGGATGGCCGCCCAGTCGCGGAAGTCGCCGTCGGGCGCCTTGACGGCGCGGGCGATCAGTCGGTCGGCCAGGCCAAGGCGGCCGCGGTCGAGGGCGCCCGTGAAGGTCTCGAAGCCACGTGCGCCGACGCGTTCGACGAGCTTGCCCGCCTGTTCGGGCTCGCCCGCGGGCTGCGGGTTCTCCGCGCCGAGCGGACCGACGCCGAACAGCCACACGGGCCGCTCGGCCAGGACCCCGGCGTGGGCCTCGAGGTAGCGCGCGGCGGGCTTGAGCCACGACCCCACGTAGACGCCGCTGCCGATGACGGCGGCGTCGTAGCCGCCGGGCGCCGGTGCCGACGCGGCTTCGTGCGCAGCGGCATCGTGCCCGCGCTCGCGGAGCGCCTCCGCGATGGCCTCGGCGACCCCGCCGGTGCTCCCGTACTTGCTGGCGTACACGATCAGGACCTTCATCTGGGTCCCCCTTCCTCGACCCACAGGCTAGGGGGACCGGCGGCACCCGCGCGCCACACGATGATGTGGGGCGGGATGTGGGGGCCGGGTGACGGCGGCCGTCGGTAGGCCGTCCGCCGAGACCGCGGCGTCGGTCGTCGCTCAGCCGTCCCGCCAGGAGAACTTCGGCGTCCACCCCAGCCGCCGCTCGATCTTGCGGCAGTCGAAGACCGAGTCGAACGGGCCGTGGTCGGGCGCGAAGTTCGCGCCGGGTCCGTGGAGGCGTTCGACGGCGTCCTGGATGGGCGTGTCGAGGCAGGTGTCGGCGGCCGCGATGAGGAACACCTCGTGCCCCTCGATCTCGCCCTCGAGCGCCGCCCGGAAGCCCGTGGCGACGTCGCGCGCGTCGATGTAGCTCCAGAAGTTGACGCCGCCTTCGGGGAAGTTCTCGCGCCGGTAGCGCAGGACGTCGTACCCGTCGGGCATGATCACGTTGTTGATGCGCAGGCTGACGATCGACATCGCGGGGTACTGGCGCACCATCGAGTCCGCGATCACCTCGCCCAGGAACTTGCTCAGCGCGTAGGCGTTCGGCGAGGGCACCCGGTCGGTCTCGTCGAAGGGAAACCTGGGCGGGAGTTCGTCGGTCGTCAGCCAGCCGGTCGCCATCTCGCTGCTCGCGTAGACCAGCCGCCGCACGCCGACGTCGCCCGCCGCCTGCATGACGGCGTTCGTGCTCTGCACGTTGTTCTCGAAGGTCTGGTGGCGCGGGAAGCCGAACGGCGACGGGTTCGCCGCCAGGTGGCACACGCCCTCCGGCCGGACCTGCGCGAGGATGTCGTACACCTCCCCCACGTCGGTGAGGTCCAGCTGAACGAAATCGCCCGGCAGGTCCGCCGGCAGCCGGACCGCGTCGAGGTTGATGACCTCGTGGCCCGCCGCGACCAGTTCCCGCACCGTGTGGCTGCCGGCGCGGCCGCTTCCGCCCGTGACGATGACCCGCATGCGCACCTCCCTCTCCTGGGGCGAGGGTAACGCGCGCAACACGGTCGTCGTGGCCGCAGCGTGGTTGGGTGAGGCATGAGAGCCATTCAGAGACTCATCGGATTGGGCCTGCGCCCCTACGCGGAGCGGCGAGGGCGCCTGCGCACGCTCGACGACGCGGTCCGCGACCTGGAGCGCTCGGGCGCCCGCATCGACGCGCACCTGGCGGGCAAACCCGACACGCCCGCCCACCGGGAGGCCGTCGCGCACTGCGTGGGCATCGAACGCTGGGGGCAGCGCCGGCTGCGCGTCGCCCTCGGCGAACCGCTGGTGCTCGACGCCTACCACGGCTACCGGCCCGATCCCGCCGACGGGCTCGAGGTGTTGCGCGCCGCCATGGCCGAGACCCGGGCCGCCACGGTGGCGCTCGCCCGCGAGCTCGCGGCCGCCGGCGTCGATCCGGCCACGACCGTCCGCCACAACGGCCTGGGCGACCTGACGCTGCCAGGCTGGCTGGCCTACCTCGAGCAGCACGCGAGCCGCGAGATTCTGCTGCGCGTGCGCGGCTGACGAGGGCTGCGCATCCCCATGGGCCCGCCCCCGCCCGGGAAGGCCGGCCACGTCCTGCCCCTGGTCACGGGTGCCGTCCTCCGACCGGACGCTGATGTCCGGCTCGACGGCTACGGCCACGCCTGGATCGCGCCGACCTCGCTGGCGCCCTCGACGCTCGCGCCCCTGAACGACGAGGAGCGGCAGGCGGAGGGGCTGCGTGGCTTCGCCCGCGCCGCCGCCCCCCGCCGCGCCGCCCTGCTCGACGCCCAACCGCAGGGCTGCGGCCGCGACGCCGCCGCACTCGCCCGCCTGTCCGCGCAGAGCGGCGTCGCCATCGCCGCCGTCACCGGCTTCCACCCCGCGGCGCATTACCCCACCGGCCGGCGCCCGTGGATCACGACCGACGCCGCGCTCGCCACCTTCCAGCGCGAGCTCGAGGGCGGCATGCGGGAGCAGCCCTCGGCGCGACCCGCGGCCGTGGCCGCCTCCTTGGGCATCGACGCGCCCGACGACGACCCCTGCTGGGAGGCCGCGGTCGAGGCGTGCCTTCGCTCGGGCGCGCTGCTGTTGGTACGCCTGGAACCCGATGCCGACCTCGCCGGCATGCTGAGGTACTTGAACCTCCGCGGCATGCCGGGCCCGCAGACCTACGTCTGCCGCCTGGAGACGCAGCCGGACGACGGCCTCCACCGCGAGCTCGCCAGCACCGGCGCGCTCCTGGGCTACGGCGGGCGCGCATTCCTCGACGACGCTCGCGGCGAGCCCACGGCGCTGCAGCGCCGGTTGGAGGACGGCCACGTGAACGTGGCGGCGATCGGGCTCGAGCTGGCGGAGCCACGCGCCTGGGGCGACGACGAAGCGGCCCGTGGCAACGACGCGGGACCGGGCGCGCTCATCGCGAACGTCGAGGGGCGGCTGCGCGAGATCGGCGCCTCCGACCACGACGTCGACGCGCTGCTGGGCAGGAACCTGCTGGAGCGGGCGGCGCGGCCCGAGAACCTGGGCGGCGTCGGGTGACGCGGCGCGCAGCGGGTCACGCCGCGCCCGGCAGGTCGTGGGCGGCCACCCGCAGGAAGCGGATCGCGCCGGCCGCGCCGGCCTCGTAGAGCACGCCGACGGCCCCGTCGTCCAGCGCCACCAGATCGCTGTAGCCGACGCGCCCCGCCACCAGCAGGCGGGCGTGGGGCCAGCTGCGGCCGCCGTCATCGCTCCCCCGCAGCGTCAGGCGCAGGCGGGCGGTGGCGTGGGCGGGGTGGCAGAAGAGCAGTCGGTCGGGGCACGCGTCGGACGGCGCCAGTAGGCTCGCCTGCACGGCACTGTCGATCAGCGTGGGCTCGTCGCGGACGGGTCCCGGGCGCGGACGGCCGTCGGGGCCCCAGCCGACGCGCAGTGAGGCGCGGCAGCCGGCCGGGCGGCCGGCGCGGTACTGGCGCGCGTTGGCGAGCAGCGTCCCGTCGCCGAGCTCGGCCAGGGTGCTCTCGTTCCAGCCGCGCGGCGTCCCGTCATCGGCCCTGCGGGTGAAGGCGGGCCCGATCCGCCAGGTCGCCCCGAGGTCGTCGCTCCAGAAGAGGAACCCGATGGCCTCGAACACCGAGGCGGGCCCGAAGGTGCCGTGCTCCACGAAGCACAGGCGCCCCGGATGGGGCCCCCGCCGCAGCTGCAGGCCGTGGCCGAGGGTGCCCATCTGGACGCGCCAGTCGTCGGCGCCGGGCCAGGCATCCCCCACCCCTTCGGGCAGTCCGAGCTGGGCGGCCACGTCGATGGCATCGCCCCATCGGCGCCCGTGGTCCTCGGACACCCACGCCCGCAGCCGTCCGCGGCTCCTGCCCGCGGCGATCGCCCACTCGCTGGCGTCCAGGTGCGACGCCAGCAGCACCACGCGGCCGGTGCCGCGCATGGTGTCGACGACGGGGCTCGGGTTCATCAGCGACCGGTCGCCGCGTTCCGAGCCCATCGGCGCGCGTGCCGCCACCACGAGCGGTCCCCAGCGGCTGCCGCCGTCCTCGCTGCGCCGCAGCACCAGGTCCTTGGTGGGGCTGGCGTCGCTCACGGACTCCCGGCGGCCCTCGGCGAAGGCGAGCAGGGAGCCGTCGGCGGCGCGCACGATGGCCGGGATGCGGAACGCGGCATAGGCGCCGTCGCCGCGACGGAAGACCACCGTCGGCCGCACGCTCCTGGGCCCGCGCGGCACCCGCAGCCGTCGCGGCGAGCCGGCGGACGGCCACAGCGCGGCCCGCGGGGGCGACGCCACGAGCGAGTCGGGCCGCGTCACGACCGGTCCGACCGCCAGCTCGTCCTCGAAGTCCCAGACGAGCCGAGCGCCCGCTTCCGGCGGCGCGCAGGCGTAGCGCCAGCCGTCGCCGTGGCGCCGCAGCGTGAGGCGCACCGGCACCGGGGCGTCCGCCGACGCCCCAGCACCCGCCCCGCTCGCGGGCGCGTCGCCTGCCGGCCCCGCGTCGCGGACCGCCGGAGGCGGCGTGCCGTCCCACCACGCCACGCGCTCGATCCACTCGCCGCGCCGCTCGCCGAAGCGCAGGTCGGTGTGCCCGCCGGCCAGGTCGCGCAGGCCGCCGACGACGATCCGCTCCGCCACGGGCAGCTCGCCGTGCAGGCCGGACGCCCACGCGCCCGCCGGCACCGGGTGCACGGGGCGGCCGTCGACCGCGCAGCCGCCCGGCCTACCGTCCGCCCCCATGCCCAGCCACACGCGGTGGGCGCCGGCCGCGAGCCGGCGGCTGCGCCAACCGACCGTCTCCCCGCCCGCGGCGTGCCACGCCTCCACGCGGCCGTCCCACCAGGCCAACGCCCAGCCGTCGCCCCCGGCGGCCGCGAACGGCGCGCCGTGGTGGACGAGCACGGCGCGCCGCGGCGACCGCGGGGCCGCGAAGACGAGCTCGAGGGTCGCCGGGCCGTGGAGGCCGACCGCCGCGGGATCCGGAATCGCCAGGGGGGCGACCCGGATCCCCACCAGATCACCGAGGCCGGCACGCCAGCGGCACGCGCCGGCGTCCATGCTCAGCGCGGGGCGGGCCCGCCGGCCGTGAAGTCCGCGAGCGAGCCCATCGCGGCGAGGTCGTCGCGCAGGGCCGCCAGTTCTTTGGCCGTCACCGGTTCGAGCGGCGCGCGGGTCGGCCCGACCGGGAGGCCCGTCAGCTCCATCGCGGCTTTGAGGTAGGGCAGCTGGCGATCGCGCACGACGCGCAGGACGGTCGCCGTGGCGCGCCGCTGGTGCGCGAGGGCGGCCGGAAGATCGGCGCGCTCGAGCGCGGTCATGACCTCGCGGTACACCCCGGGGATGAGGTTGATGGTGCTGCCCACGGCGCCGTGCGCGCCGGCGACGAGGCCCGCGATGAGCATCTCGTCGACGCCGAAGAGCACCCGGAAGCGCTCGAGGTCGACGCCCAGGAACTCATGGACGGTCGGCGAGCTGAACTTCACCCCGGCCAGGTTCGGCACCCGCTCGGCCCCCCGCGGCAGCAAGCGGGCAACATCGACCTGGACGCCCGTGATCGGGGGGATGTGGTAGTAGAAGAACGGCAGTTCCGGGGCGCCGCCGGCGACGGCGGCGATCGCGTCCACCACGCCGTCCAGGCCGTTGGGGCGGAAGTAGGTGGGCGGCGTCGCGGAGATCGCGTCGGCGCCGGCCGCCTGCGCGTGGGCGGCCAGCTCGCGGGCCTCGGCCAGGCTGGCGTGTCCCACCTGCACGACCACGGGCACGCGGCCATCGGCGGCGCGGACGTAGGCCTCCGCCACCGCGCGGCGCTCGGCGCCCGTCAGCAGGGGGCCTTCGCCGGTGCTGCCGCACACGTACAGGCCGTCGACGCCGCGGGCGACCAGCAGGTCGACGAGGTCGACGACGCGCTCGAGCCAGAGGCTGCCGTCCTCGCGCATGGGGGTGAAGGTGGCCGCGATCAGGCCATGGAGTGGGGGCATGCGTGGACTCCTTCAGGGGTGGGCATCGCGCCCACCGTAGCTCACAGGACCATCCGGGCATCGGCGGCGTCGCGCAGGCCATCGCCGATGAAGTTGACGCACAGGACCGTCAGGACGGTCATCCCCGCGGGCGGCAGCCACGTCCAGGGGAGGTTGCGCAGGATGTCGAGGTTGCGCGCCGCCTCGAGCATCGTGCCCCAGCTGGGCGCGGGCGGGGGGACGCCCAGCCCCAGGAACGAGAGGCCCGCCTCGGTGAGGATGGCGTTGCCGATCCCGAAGCTGATCATCGCCATCAGCGGCGGCAGGGCGTTCGGCAGGATGTGGGCCCACATGATGCGTCCGGGACGGACACCGAGCGCGTTGGCCGCCGCCACGAAGTCCTGCTCCTTGAGGGTCAGGAACTGGCCCCGCACCAGGCGCGCCACCCCGGGCCAGCTGAGTCCGCCGATGATGAACACGATCACCCACAGACCGCGCGGCGCGAAGGCCGCCAGCGTCAGCATGATGATGATCGGCGGAAAGGTCATGAGCACGTCGGTGGCGCGCATGATGAGCTGCTCCAGCCAGCCACCGAAGAAGCCGGCGATGGCGCCGAGCAGGGTGCCGATGACGACGGCGATGGCGGTCGCGGCGAAGCCGACGACCAGCGACACGCGCGCGCCGTGCACGGTGCGGCTCCACACGTCGCGGCCGATGCGGTCGGTGCCCAACCAGTGCTCGGCCGACGGCGGCTGCGACCGCGCGCGCAGCTGCATCGTGTCGTAGGGGTGGCGCTCGATGACGGGCGCGAACGCCGCCATGAGCACGATCGCGGCCAGCACGAACACCGAGACCACGGCGGGGCGGTTGCGCAGGAAGCGCCGCAACAGGCGGCGGTCGAGGCGCTCGGGGGCGCGCTCGGTGGTCGCCTCACTCATAGCGGATTCTCGGGTCGACCAGGCCGTACGCCAGGTCGGTGAGCAGGTTGGCGGCCAGCACCACCACGGCGATGAACAGATTGAGCCCCATGACGAGCGGCACGTCGCGCGAGCCCACCGCGGTCAGGTAGAGGGTACCCATGCCGGGCCAGGAGAAGATCGTCTCGGTGAACACGGCCCCCACCACCAGCACCGGCAGGCTCAGTCCGATGACGGTGATGACCGGGATGAGCGCGTTGGGGAGGCCGTGGCGCATGGTCACACGCCGCTCGGCCAGGCCCTTGCCGCGCGCCGTGCGCACGTAGTCGGCGCGCAGCACCTCGAGCACACTGAAGCGGGTGTAGCGCATGAAGGTGGCCGTCTGGGCGAGCGACAGCACGGCGGCCGGCAGGATCAGGTGGTGGATGCGGTCCCACAGGCCGGCGTCGACGCCCACCGAGCGGATGCCACCGGACGGGAAGATGGGCAAGAGAACGGCGAAGAGATAGAGCGCCAGGATGCCGGTGACGAACGCGGGCATCGAGACGGCGAGGAACGACAGCGCCGAAAGGGCGTGGTCCCAGATGGAATACTGCCGGACGGCGACGAACACGCCGAGCGTCACCCCCAGCACGATCGAGACGGCGAGCGCCACGCTCATGAGGGTGGCGGTGTTCTGGAAACGCCGCAGCACCATCCGCGCGACCGGCTCGCCGCTGACGAAGCTGAAGCCGAGGTCGCCGCGCACCACCTGGCCCAACCAGATCGCGTAGCGCACGGGGGCCGGGCGGTCGAGACCGTAGGCCTGGCGCATCTCGGCCAGCGCCTCGGGCGAGGTGTTGGCCTCGGGGTTGATGAAGTAGTCGGCGACGTCGCCGGGGGCGAGCTCCACCAGCGCGAAGACGAGGATGGTGACCGCGAGCAGCACGGGGATGCTGGTCAGCACGCGGCGCAGGGCGAAGGTGAACAAGGGGCCCCTCTCAGGGTCTGTCCGGCGCCCGTCCGGCCCTCAGGCCGGACGGGCGCACTGGGTCGGGTCCTGGGTCAGGCGTCGGTCACGGAAGGTCCCAGAGCTCCGGGCGGTCGTCGTACGGGCCGCCGGCCGGCGCCGGGTACCAGTAGAAGTCGACGAGGTCGGCGCGCGCCACGCCGAAGCGCACCGCGGTCCACATGTAGCCCTCGATCGCCTGCTCGTTCTGCACCCGGCAGATGTCCTGCATGAGGGCCTGGTACGCGTCCGGGTCGCCCTCGACGCGGGCCTGCGCGAAGAGCGTCTCGAGTTCGGGGAAGCGCTGCCCCATGAGCGTGCGCTCTTCGCCCACGACCTCGGGCCAGCCCTCCTCCTCGTAGAAGCGGTAGGGGAAGGCTTGGACGTTGACGCCCAGGCCGCGGTAGGAGACATCCCAGTTCTGGCCGGTGTAGAAGTACGAGTTGTAGCCCGAGGGATCCTCGAGGAAGCTCACGCGCATGCCCGCCTCGGAGAGGAACTGCTGCATGGCGGCCATGGCGTCGCGGTGGAACTGGCTGGTGTAGTAGGTGACGATCTCGAGCTCGCGGCTCGAGTCCCAGCCGGCCTCGGCCAGCAGCGACCTGGCCATCTCGGGGTCGTAGGCGTAGTCGTTGTAGGTCTCGGGCCAGAAGGCCTCGAAGGGCGTGATGCAGGGGACCACCTGCGCGGTGCCGTTGAGGATGACCTCGGCGATGGCCTGGCGGTCGATCGCGTACAGGAAGGCCTGGCGCAGCCGCACGTCCTGGAAGGCCGGGTCACGGTAGTTGAAGATCAGGTAGTTCGTGACGCCCGAGGGGCCCGAGTACAGCTCGAAGTCGGGGCGCTCGCCGAGGCCCACGGCCACGTCGCCGCTCACGTAGGTGAAGTGGATCTCGCCGCTCTCGAGCGCCAGGATGGCGGCGGTCTCGTCGGCGAAGTAGCGGTTGATCAGCGTGTCGAGCTTCGGCGCGCCCGCCCAGTAGTCCGGGTTGGCCGCGAGCTGCCAGTACTGGTCGGCAACGAACTCGTCGTGCATGAAGGGGCCGGTACCGATGGCGACGGTGAACCACCAGTCGGTGGTACGGATGTCGGCCGCGGTGACGCCGGTGAGGGCGTGCGCGGGCAGGATGTAGGCCTTGATCAGCGTGGCCGGGAAGCGCGGCGACGGCTCGGCGGTGTGGAAGCGCACCGTCAGGTCATCGACGATCTCGAGGCCCTCGATGGCGTCGGCGGCGCCGTCGGCGTAGGCCTGCTGGCCCACCAGCGGCGAGGGCGCGGTCTCGGGGGCTGCCTGCGAGCCGGGCGCGTGGACCCATTCCCAGGTGAACTTGACATCGGCGGCCGTGAAGGGGGCGCCATCGTGCCAGGTCACGCCGGGGCGCAGGTTGAACGTCCACTCGGTGAAGTCGGCGTTGCTGCTCCACTCGGTCGCCAGCGCCGGCGCCAGCCCGGAGGCGGTGGCGTCCTGCACGACGAGCGGTGTCCAGATCTTGCTGATCCAGGTGTTGCCGGCGGTGTTGTACCAGGGGCCGGCGGGTACGGCGAGGCCGCCCGGGCCGACGTCGAATGCACCGATCAGGGTGCCGGCCGAGAGCGCCCAACCGAGGGCGAGCGCCGCGGCAATGGCGGTGAGCTTGCGGATGGGGTTGCGCATGGGTCTCCTTGTCGTGGGGGAACGTGGCTGTGTCGTCGGGGTCGTCAAGGGGTCGTGGCTGGTGGCGGACCTCCCTCCTGCTGCTCGAGCAGCCGCCGGATCCCGTCGAAGTGGCGGTCGATGGTGACCTGCGCCGCGGCGACGTCGCCGGCGACGATGGCCTCGTAGATCGCGACGTGATCGCGGTAGGTGGACATGGGGTCGACGTTCACGAGGTCGATCGACTGCGCGGCGCGGTGGAAGGTGCGCCAGAAGACATCGATGAGGCTGGCCAGGACGCGGTTGCCGAGGTTGCGGGCGAGGGTCTGGTGGAACGCACGGTCGGGTACCTCGAGCGAGGTCCCGGCGGAGGCGGCGGCGCGGAAGGCCTCCAGGACCTCCATGAGGTCGGCGAGCTGGTCGGGCGTGCGGTGCTCGATGACCCTGGCCGCCAGCGCGACCTCGAGGGTGCAGCGCAGGTCGAGCAGCTCGTACACGGCGCGCGAGTCGAGCATGAGGCCGTAGGGCAGCGATTCCAGCAGCGGGTCGAAGGAGAAGGCGGCCACGTAGACGCCGCTGCCGCGGCGGCTCTCGAGAATGCCGATCGTCTCCAGCGACTTGACCGCCTCGCGCACGCTGGTCCGGCTGACGCCGAGCTGGCGCGCCAGCTCGGACTCCGCGGGGAGCGCGTCGCCCGGCTTGAAGCCGTTCTCGACGACGTACTCCTTGAGAGCCTCCTGGACCGAGTGGTGCAGGAGCGGGGCGCGAGCCAACCGCTTGAGCGTCATGCCGCCTCCGAACGTTGCGTTGCGTTGCCCCCAATCTAACACTTGTAGGATAAGTGTCAACCTGGTCGGGCCGGGGACGGCGATGATGATCGAGGCGCGCGACCGACCGGCGCGCGCCGCGGACGGGGCCGCCGGCGTCGCGTCGATGACGAGCGGCCGCGCCCGAGACGGGGAGAGGAACCATGAACCCGCTGACGGCCACGGACCTGCGCGGCACCTGGGGGACCCTGCTGCTGCCGATCGACGAGGACGACGCCATCGACTTCACGCGCCTCGAGCGGCAGCTAGCGCACCTCGTCGCCAGCGGCCTGCGGGGGATCTACACCAACGGCACGGCCGGCGAGTTCCTGGCCCAGAGCCACGAGGAGTACCTCGCGATCAGCCGCCTCGTCGCCGAGGCCTGCGGCGGCGCCGGGCTCCCCTTCCAGCTCGGGGCCAGCCACGCCAGCCCGCAGATCCTGCTCCGGCGCGTGCGCGACACGCGGCACCTGGAGCCCGGCGCCTACCAGGTCATCCTCCCCGATTGGATCCCCCCGACCGCCGAGGAGGCGATCGACTTCCTGCGACGCGTGGCCGAGGTGGCCGAGGGCGTCGGGCTGGTGCTCTACCTGCCGCCCCACGCCAAGCGCCACTTCGGTCCCGAGGCCGTCGCCCGCTTCGCCGCCGAGGTGCCGGCCGTCATCGGCGTCAAGATGCTCGACGGTCACGCCGAGTGGTACGGCGCCGTGCGCCGGCACCTGCCGGGCCTGGCGGTGTTCGTGCCCGGGCACCACCTCGCCACCGGGCTGCTGCAGGGGGCCCACGGCAGCTACTCCAACGTGGCCTGCCTTTCGCCACGCGGCGCCGCACGCTGGGAGGCGCAGATCCAGCACGACCCGCTCGCCGGCCTCGACGTGCAGCGCCGGATCGTCGACTTCCTGCAGCTCGCCGTGGCGCCCTGGGCCGCGCGCGGCCTCATGGGACCGGCCCTCGACAAGTTCCTCGCCGCCATCGGCGGCTGGGCCGATGCCGGCACGCGCCTGCGCTGGCCCTACCGCGCCATCCCGCAGGCCGAGGCCGAGCGCCAGCGCGACCTGGCGCGGACGATGGTGCCCGAGCTGTGGCCCACCTGACGGCGGCCCGCGCGGCTCAGGCGCGCAGGATCGCCACCGCCGCGTCGGCCCCGCTGGTGGCGTCCGGGGCGTAGGCGTCGGCGCCGATCTGCTGACGGAAGGCCTCCGTGACCGGGGCGCCCCCGATGAGGATCTTGAACGCGTCACGGCTGCCCGACGCCTCGGCCGCCCGCACCACGGCCTGCATCTCGCCCATGGTGGTCGTCAGCAGCGCCGATAGGGCGATGACCCGCGCGCCGTGCGCGCGCGCCTCGTCGATGAAGCGCTGCGCCGGCACGTCGACGCCGAGGTCGATGACGTGGAGGCCCTTGCCCTCCATCATGATCTTGACCAGGTTCTTGCCGATATCGTGGAGGTCGCCCTTCACGGTACCGAGCACGACCGTGCCCCGCTCCTCGACGTCGCCGGCGAGGAAGAGCGGCTTGAGCACCTCCAGCGAGGCGTTCATCGCGCGGGCGGCGATGAGCATCTCCGGCACGTAGATCTGGTTGTTCTTGAACAGGTCGCCGACGATGCGCATCCCTTCCATGAGCGCCTGCTCCAGGATTTCCTTCGGGGTGTGGCCCGCGTCCAGCGCCGCGCGCGTCTCGGCCTGGATCTCCTTGGCCCTCCCCTTGCGCAGCAGGTCGATCATCGTCTCGAACCGTTCACTCATCGCGTTCCCTCGCTCTCGCCTGGGGGCATCACCGATCGCGTCATAGACCGTACTCCTCGAGCAGCACCTGGGTTGGGTCCAGCTGCGGCAGCACCGCCTCCAGCAGGCCGTCCTCGGTCCGCGGCATCGCCTCGAGCTGCTCCTGCAGCATGCCGATCCAGCCCACCTCGCGCTCCTCGAGCCGCAGCGAGCCGTCGTCGACCGCCCTCGCGATGATCTCGACGCCCTTCAGGGCGCCCAGGACCGCCGCCTCGACGTGGCTCGTACCGGACACGATCGCCCGGGAGATGTCGATCACGGCCACCGGATCGAGGATGAGCGCCTGCGGGTCGAGGCCGGCGTCCGAACGCACCATGAGGTCGCGGTACGCGTGCACGTGGCCCTGCCGGATCGCCTGGTCGAAGAGCCGGGTGTCGTAGATGAGCTGCTCCATGGAGACGGTGGGCGCCATGCCGGCCAGCAGCTTGACGTTGTTCACCGACTCGTTGCTCCACAGGTCGCAGCAGGCGCCGGCGACGTTGCCCAGCGGGCTCGCGTGGGCGCACGCCGCGGTCCGCCCCTCCATGGAGATGGGCCGGCCCGTGATCGCCTTGAGGAAGGGGCCCTCGTATCCGCAGTCCTTGTCGGGGCCCAGCGCGCCCTCCTCGATCGCCACCAGCGTGCGGACGACGGACACGATGCGCACGACGGCCGCGAACACCCGCGGGATGTACTTCTTCTCGGCGAGCACCATGGCGGTGTTGCCGAAGCCGCAGGCGGTGTCGCCGCCCGGGATCGTGCCCGTGGTGCGGGCGATCTCCACGATGCGGCGCCACAGGAAGCGCATGTCGCGCACGCCCAGCACCGCCAGCGAGAACACCACCTGCTGGAGGTCGCAGGTCATGAGCGCCTCGTCGCACACCTCCTTGCCGCCCGTGCTCTCGATCGACAGCAGGTCGCCGCCCGCCCGCGCGCCCCCCTCGAAGAGCTCGAACATGGCGTCGAGGTGGCGACTGCTGCGCATCCGCACGGGCCGCTCGAAGTCGCGCGTGTCGTTGGGCGTCAGGCGGATCTCGGCGCGGAGGCCATGCTTGTCGAACGCCTCCTCGCACAGGTCGTGCATGATGCCCACGATGTCGATGCCCAGCCGCGGGTCGAGCGTCATCTCGAGCAGCGTCTCGAACTCGAGCACCACGCCGTCCTGGTGCAGTTCGCGCGCCCGCGTGAGGGCGCCGTCGACGATCTCGCGGTAGTGCCGCTTCACCTCGCCGTAGGTGTCGGGGGTGATCGACATCGTCGGCAGCGTGAAGTTGAGCTCGGGGTAGACCCTGCCGCCGCCGATGACCAGCCCGCGGGGGGTGGTCACGGGGAACGGGGCGTGCCCGAAGACGAGGTCGTCGGGGTCGTCGATCACCAAGCGGTCGAATCGCACGTTCGGCTCCTGTTCCGGGGCGGCGCCCCGC